>BNJU01001611.1_pt1 | contig 81427 bp, 72 predicted proteins | sample 8539281 | NCBI WGS metagenome assembly BNJU01 (sample SAMD00202456, study PRJDB9452) | human saliva metagenome | isolation source: human saliva | place: Japan | reverse complement strand
GCCCTCGGCCTCGGCGGCCGCGAGACACGGCCTTGACCGGCCGCCTCGGGCACCGCGACAGAGGCGCGAGCCTGGGATTCGGACAAGGAGCATCTCGTGGTCGCCGACGCGGTCGCGGCGGGCGGCCCAGCCACGTCGAAGACGCCGCCGATGCCGAAGCGCAGCGCGGAGTCCACGAGGGACTGCACGAGGCCGCCGTTCGACAGGTCATGCGCCGCTCGCACGAGGGTCGGCCATCGGGACCGTCGGCGGCGCTCAGCGCGCGACGACGTTTTCCGAGGGCGACCTCGGCCTTCAGGTCGACCTCGGGCGGGAGGCCGCCAGGTGCGAGCGGGCGATGCGCGCCCACGCGGAGCCGTCGAACTCCTCGCGGGTGGTACCCAGGAGGATGACGGCGAGGCCCTCTTCGGTGAAGCCGGAGGGTTGGCTCGCGTGACGTCGGGAAGGATACCGAGCATGCCGATGACGGGCGTCGGGTTGATCGACGAGTTCGGCAGGCCCTTCTCGGTGCCGGACGAGGTTGTACAGCGACACGTTGCCGCCGGTCACGGGGATCTCGAGCTCGATGCAGCCGTCCGCGAGCGCGGTCATGGCGGTCACCAGCTGCCACATCGCGTCCGTGTCTTCGGGGTTGCCGAAGTTCAGGCGGTCCGTGATGGCGACGGGCTCGGCACCGACGACGGCGACGTTACGGTACGACTCGGCGAGGGCCTGGCGGGCTCCCGCTGCCGGGTCGAGCTTGGTGTACCAGCCGTTCGCGTCGGTCGAGAGCGCAACGCCCAGGCCGCTTTCCTCGTCGATGCGGATGACGCCCGCGTCGTCGGGCTGGGCGAGGGCGGTGTTGCCCTGCACGTAGCGGTCGTACTGGTCGGTGACCCACGCCTTGGAGGCCTGGTTGACGTCGGAGAGCACGGCGCGCACGTCGGCGATGAGTTCCTCGCGCGTTACGGGACGGGCAAGCGACTCGGAGGTTGTGGCCTGCAGCTCGTCCTGCCACGCGGGGCGCGCGTAGGGGCGGTCGTAGACGGGGCCCTCGTGGGCGACGGTCTTCGGGTCGACGTCGACGATGCGGTGACCGTGGTGGTCGATCGTCAGGCGTCCGTCGCCGGTCAGGTGACCGATGACCGCGGCCTCGACGTCCCACTTATCGATGATCTCGAAGAAGCGCTCGCGATCCTGCGGGGTCACGATCGCCATCATGCGTTCTTGGGACTCGCTCATGAGGATCTCGCCCGCGGTGAGGGTGGGGTCGCGCAGGAGCACGTTCTCGAGGTCGACGTGCATGCCGGAGTCGCCGTTGGAGGCCAGCTCGGAGGTCGCGCACGAGATGCCTGCGGCGCCGAGGTCCTGGATGCCCTGGACAACGCCGGCCTCGAACAGGTCGAGGCAGCACTCGATGAGGACTTTCTCCATGAAGGGGTCGCCCACCTGGACGGAGGGGCGCTTGGCGGGCATGCCGTCTTCGAATGTCTCGGAGGCGAGGATCGATGCGCCACCGATGCCGTCGCCGCCGGTGCGCGCGCCGAAGAGGACGACGAGGTTGCCCTCACCGGTCGCGTTGGCCAGGTGGATGTCGTCGTGGCGCAGTTTGCCGATGCACAGCGCGTTGACGAGGGGTTGCCCTGGTAGGAGGGGTCGAACTCGGTTTCGCCGCCGATGTTGGGCAGGCCCAGGCAGTTTCCGTAGCCGCCGACGCCGGAGACGACGCCGTGGACGACGCGCGCCGTGTCGGGGTGGTCGACGGTGCCGAAGCGCAGCTGGTCCATGACGGCGATCGGGCGGGCGCCCATGGAAATGATGTCGCGGACGATGCCGCCCACGCCGGTGGCCGCGCCCTGGTAGGGCTCGACGAAGGACGGGTGGTTGTGGGACTCCACCTTGAAGGTGACGGCCCAACCGCCGCCGATGTCGACGACGCCGGCGTTCTGGCCCATGCCGACGAGGAGGTGCTTCCTCATCGCGTCGGTCGTGCGCGCACCGAACTGCTCGGCGAGGTGCTTCTTGGAGGACTTGTAGGAGCAGTGCTCGGACCACATGACGGAGTACATGGCGAGCTCGGCGTTGGTGGGTCGACGCCCGAGGATGTCGCAGATGCGCTGGTATTCGTCCTCTTTGAGGCCGAGTTCCTTCCAGGGCATGTCCTGGCCGGGGGTCGCGGCGGCGTTCTCGACGGTGTCGGGCAGCTCGCGGGTGTTTTCGGAGGTCATTCGTGTTTCCATTCGAAAGGTCTGGGACGAGGCCGGGGCTCCCTCATGCGTGAGGGCGCACGAGGGCGTCGTCAGCCGACGAGGGATGCGAGGACGGAACGGAAGATGCCCAGGCCGTCGGTGCCGCCGTGGTGGCTGGCGCCGTCGGGTCCGAGGGAGAGCGGGCCGAAGCCGGCCTCGGTCGCGATGCTCGGGGTGGGGCATGAGGGCCGACGACGTTGCCCGCGGCGTTGGTGACGCCCCGCGATGTCGTTAGCGCTTCCGTTGAGGGTTGAAGTCGACGTAGCGGAACACGACGCGGCCTTCGCCCTCGAGTCGTTCGAGCTCGGCGGGGACGCCTGGAAGTTGCCTTCGCCGTTCTTCAAGGGGAACGGTGATGGTGTCGCCGGCGCTGTGGCGCGCGTCCACGCGGTGTCCGCGTTCTCGATGCGCAGCACCTGGTCGCGGCACAGGAACTTCTGGTGGTCGTTGCGGATGAGCGCGCCGGGCAGCAGGTGCGACTCGCACAGGACCTGGAAGCCGTTGCAGATGCCCAGGACGGGCAGGGCCTCGTCCGGCTTCGCGCACGATCTCGCGCATGACGGGAGCAGTCGCCGCGATCGCGCCGCAGCGCAGGTAGTCGCCGTAGGGAGAAGCCGCCGGGGATGACGACCGCGTCGACGCCGTGCAGGGTCGGCGTCCTTGTGCCACAGGGGACACGGCCTGCGCGCCGGCGGTCTCAACCGCGCGGGCGGCATCGCGGTCGTCGAGGGTGCCGGGGAAGGTGACGACTCCGACGCGGGTCACTGCGCCTCCCGCATAACGAGGCGTCGGCCTCGTCGATGGCCTCGACGCGCACGACGTCCTCGATGATCGGGTTGGACAGGACCTCTTCGGCGGCCTTGCGGGCCTGGTCCAGGAGCTCGTCGGTGACGGGACCGTCCACGCTCAGGTGGAAGCACTTACCCTGGCGCACCGCCTCGAAGCTCGTGATTCCGAGCCTGGGCAGCGCCGAACCGACAGCCTTACCCTGGGGATCCAGGATCTCCGGCTTCGGCATCACTTCCACGATGATTCGCCCCACGGCATTCCTCCTTGTGTTGTTGGTGAGGGATCCCGCCGCGCATCTTGCCCGGCGGGCAAGTCTGTTTACAGGATGGGGTCCGACCCGGTGAGTCGGCGGTATGCCTCGACGTAGCGCGCGGCGGTCGCAGCTGCCACGGATTCGGGCAGCGCGGGCGGGTTGGCGCCCGAGGCGGTCCCAGCCGGACTGCTCGGAGACCAGCCAGTCGCGCACGTACTGCTTGTCGAAGCTGGGCGCGATCTGGCCCTCCACCCACTGGTCGGCGGGCCAGAATCGCGAGGAGTCCGGCGTGAGGATCTCGTCCGCGAGCACGAGCGCACCCGTGGTCACGTCGATGCCGAACTCGAACTTGGTGTCCGCGATGATGATGCCGCGCTCGGCGGCAATGTCGCGGGCAGCCCGGTACAGGGCGATCGACAGGTCGCGGATCGCGACCGCGAGCTCCTCGCCGATGCGCTCGGCGGTCTGCTCGAAGGTGATGTTCTCGTCGTGCTCGCCCAGCTCCGCCTTCGCGGCGGGCGTGAAGATCGGCTCTTCAAGGCGCGAGGCCTCGGTCAGTCCCTCGGGCAGCGTGATGCCGCACACGGATCCGGACTCGCGGTACTCGGCCAGGCCGGAGCCGGTCAGGTAGCCGCGCACGACGCACTCGATGGGGATCATGTGCAGGCTGCGGCACACGACCGCGCGCCCGTCCACCTCGGCGGGCACCGTGAAGCGCGTGGGCTGGGCGCCCTCCAGGGCGCGCGAGGCCTCGGCCGGGGCCTTCGTGCCGACGGCCAGCAGGTGGTTTTCCACGAGGGGACGCAGCTGGCCCATCCACCAGATGGCGAGCTGGTTGAGGACCGCGCCACTTGCCGGGGATCAGCGTGGGCAGCACGTAGTCGTAGAGCGCTGATGCGATCCGAGGTCACCATGAGGAGGGCCTCCGGGCCAGCCTTCGCGTGGCGTGGGCATCCCGCCGGGGTGGTGGTCTGCGGCGCGGGGCCGACCACTGCCTCGTCGGGAGCGTAGATGTCGCGAACCTTGCCCGCGCTCAGCGGGGTCCAGCCGTGAAGGGTGGCGGTCATGATGCTCCTCAGTGGGTTCTCAGTCGAGGGTGACGACCAGGTCAGCGGGCCACGTCGCGATGTCGCTGCGGTGGTGTTCCCCGTCGAAGTGGATAAGGTCGACGCCCCGGTAGGCCAGGGCACGGGCCTCGTCGAGCGTGGCCGCGCGGGCGACGACGTCGAGGACTCGGCCGCCGGAGTTCACCAGCGCGTAGGTCGGTTCGAAACCGCAGCATCCCGCCGCGACATCGGTCGGATCGTCGGTGATCTCCTCGGAGGTGCCGGCGTGGATAACGTGGACGCCGTCAAGCTCCTCGGCCGCTTCGATGCCGGTGATCTCATGTCCGGTATCCGTGGGGCCCGGGTAGCCGCCCGAGGCCATGACGACCGTCACGGCGGCATCCTCACTCCACACGGGGGCGGGGACCTTCGCCAGAGTGCCGGTCGCGGCCGCGTACAGGATGGGGGCCAGCGGGGAGTCGAGGCGCTCGAGGACCGCCTGGGTCTCCGGGTCGCCGAAACGCACGTTGAACTCGACGACGCGAATGCCCTTCGAGGTCATCGCGAGGCCGCAGTACAGGAGGCCGCGGAAGGGGGTACCGCGACGCGCCATCTCAGTGATGACGGGCTGGGCCACCTCATCAACGATGCGCTGCGTGGCCTCTTCGGGGAGCCACGGGGAGGGGGCTGTAGGCACCCATGCCGCCCGTGTTCGGGCCCTCGTTGCCGTCGCCGACGCGCTGAAGTCCTGCGCGGGCTGCAGCGGCACAACGATGGCACCGTCGGCGAAACAGAACAGGGAAACCTCGGGGCCGTCGAGGTAGTCCTCGATGACGACCGCTCCCCGTCGCGCGACAGGCAGGCGCGCGCATGCTCCGAGGCCTGGGCGCGGTCGGTGGTCACGACGACACCCCTTGCCGGCGGCAAGCGCGTCATCCTTCACGACGTAGGGGGCACCCAGGTCATCGAACGCGGCCTCGACCTCGTCCATCGTGGTGCACGTGAAGGCGCGAGCCGTGGCCACGCCGGCATCGGCCATGACCTGCTTCGCGAAAGACTTGGAGGCCTCGAGGCGCGCCGCGTCCTTCGTCGGGCCAAACACGAGGATTCCGTAGTCCAGGACCGCATCCGCGACGCCCGCGACGAGCGGAGCCTCGGGGCCGACGACCACGAGATCGACGTTCTCGGACGTGGCGCGACGGACGACGTCCTTCGGATCCAGAGGATCCATGGTCAGGGAGCGGCCCAGCTGCTCCAGGGCGGGATTACCCGCCTGGACGACCAACGACACGGGATGCTCGGGGGTGGACGTTCGTACAAGCGCACGGGCGATCGCGTGTTCGCGACCCCCGTTACCAACGAGAAGAACCTTCACAATTCAAGCCTATCGGTGTTTGGCGGCCTCCCGGAGCCGCCGTGGTGTTTATGGGTGCACATCACAGCGAAAGTGAGACGGGGTTGCAGCCCCTCACCAGGCGCCGTTCGGGTTGCCGCTGCGGCGGTCATCCTTCTTGTCGCGCTGGTCCTTGTTGCGCTGATCGTTCTTGTGCTGCAGCTCCTCGCGGCGCTGCTTCTCGGCCGGGGTCTCACCCCCGTAGGGGTCCTGCGTGGGGCTCGGGCTGGGACTCGGGTTCGTCTGCTGATCCTTCGACCCCTTGTCCTGCTGATCCTCCTGCTGATCCTTCTGCTGATCCTTCTGCTGGTCCTTCTGCTGGCCGCCCTGCTCCTCGGACTGCTCCTCAGCCTTCTGCTTCTTGTCCTCGACGCGTTCCTTGTTCTGGTCGGCGGGGTTATCGGACTTGTTGCCAGACTGCTGCTGATCGCCGGACTGATTCTGGTTGCCCGACTGGTCCTTGTCGTCGGACTGGTTCTGGTCGGACTGATTCTGGCTGGAGTTGGAGGCCGTCTGACGGGGGCGACCGTCTCTTCGGCTTCCTGGTGGGTGGTCGCGGCACCTGCGTACGAGCCGGCGGCAGCCTGCGCGTCGCCCTGAATCTCGATGCCGATCGCGAGGTTGACACGAACGCGGCATTCGTAGGAGAAGGGCTCGAGTCGGCCGGGCTTGACCTCGGTGGCCTTGGGGACGAGGTCGAAAGCGGTACGCAGCTCCGTCACGCCCTCGTCAGTCTGCCCCTGACGGACGAGGGTGGTGCCGCGGTTGTAGTGCGCGACCCAGCGCTCAATGCCGATCTTCGTCCACGTCATCTGGCCTTCGTAGCCCGTCTGGGCGACGTCGTATTCCTGAGCCTTCCAGTGGCTCAGGGGACGAGCGCGACCAGAGCGAAAGGCCGATCAGGTACGCGGCGACAGCCAGCACAATGATGAGGATCGGGATTGAGTACCACAGGGGGCGCAGCGCCCGCGTGTTGCGCTGGATCTTCTGCTTACCGGACGATGCCTTGGCGAGCTTCGCACGAACGGAGGGATCGACGGGATCGACCTGAGGCGCGCCGAAGGGGAGAAGGTCTGCTTCAGGCTGCGAGTTCTCAGATGGCATGGGAGTTCCTCAGCTGTTGGGCGCGCAGCGTCAGCGTGGCACCCTCCCACGCGAGGAGACCCCCGAGTAGGGAGCGCGAAAGGCCAGATGATGTAGCGATACGTGTCTTTCAGGGTTGCGCGACTCGGCGAGCGTCGACGCCTTGTCGAGCACGGAACGAGCGTGCGATTCGATCGCCGACTTGTCGGGCGAGTGCACGTAGTCGACGCCCACTCGTGAGGCGACATCCTTCAGGGCGGCCTCGTCGATCTTCGAGATGGCGATCGGGTTATCAGGCTGCGAGGAGTCGTGGATGTACTCCGGTTCACCGCCGCTCTGGGAGCCGCTGTCGCCCAGGCGCAGCACCTTCATGGGGCCACCTTCCTCAGTGCCGTAGCCGAGGACGAGGCCGCCATCGATGTACTCCTTGACGGCATCCCAGTCGCTGGCTTCGCCTGAGGGCGCGCTGGTCCAGTGGTTCTGATTGGAGGTCTCACCGTCGGTGAAGACGAAGAGGGCACGCACGTTCTGAGGGTGGCGTTCCTTGTTCTTCTTCAGGAGCTTGGCGAGGTCTTGGGCGGGTCGGTTCACCGACGATCCCTGGGAGGAACTGGAGAGCTCTCGATCAAAGGAATCCATGTACGAGACGACCGCGGAGGCGTCGGAGGTCAACGGCAGGTCCGTGTGGGCTCTCGAATCCCAGGACATGATGGAGAAGCGTGAGCCGGTGAGGATGTTCATCATGATCGCGACGTCGTTGCGCACGCCGTCGATGCGGGGCTTGCTGCCGTCCCAGTCCTCGGCGGCCATGGAGCCGGTGCGGTCAATGACGAAGTAGACCTCGAGGGTCGAGGTCACTTCCTGGGCCTCGCCGGGGATCGACGGGCCTGCGCCCATGATGATGACTGTGACGACGATGAGGAAGCGACGCAGGACGTCCATGACGTGGCGGCGGGTGGCGCGCTTGGCCGACAGGAACACGAAGAGCGCGCCGAGCACGGCGATGATGCCCAGGACAGCCAGGTGAAAGACGGGGCGAAAAATCATGTCAGAGCCTCCCGAACGCCAGCAGACCGAGCAGGGACACGACGCCGACGAGTGTCCACCCGAGGGCGGCGTCGGGGCGGTCCGTCTCCAGCATCTTGCCAGCGGAGTCGAGTTCTTCTTTCTGTTCGGCCTCGATCTGCTTCACCACGCTATCCACGGACGACGGGGACGAGGCGTCGTAGAAGTCGCCGCCGGTCTTACGGACCTCGTCACGCAGCTGCAGGGCCTCGGAGCTCAGGGTGATATCCGATCCCGGGTACAGCGCGGTGACCGTCACGCCCTGGCTCTTCGCGAATTCGATCGCCTCGCTCAGGTCGTAGACGCCGTCGCCGTACACCTCGTTGTCGGTGGCCAGCAGGATGGTGCGGGAACGCTGCTTGTCGTTATGGTCGAAACCCATGACGCACGAGGCCAGGCCATCGCCGACGATCGAGGAGACTTCCTGGTTCTCATCCATGACGGGCGCAAGGTAGTCGAAGAGTTCCTGCGTTCCAGACAGCCTTCCACCAAATTGGATGAGGCCGGTGTCGATCGTGTCCGACATTTCCTGGAGGACGTCGGTGGCCATGTCGTAGTCGTCGGTGAGCGGGAACATCGTCATCGAGTAGGCGTCCCACAGCTGCAGCGAGATCCTCTCCCCCTCGAAGTGGGAGATGATTTGCCGGAAGGCCCCGCCGATCTTCGAGTCGTAGGGCAGCATCGATCCGGACGCGTCCAGGCACAGGACGATGTCACGGCTCGCGGACTTGTCGTGCTTGACGTAGCGGTCGACGGGCGCGCCCGCCGACACGGAGGTGGCGATGACGGCGATCAGGAAGCAGACGAAGGCCATCAGCCAGCGAAGCGCGCGTGCGACGCACGAGCGCCTGGTACTTCGGCAGGCCGCGCAGGTAGCCGGTGTTGGCCACCCACCCCTTCTTTCCCCGAGCGCACGCCGGCGCGACGCGCGAGCATCCAGCCGACGACCGTCGCGATCACGACGACCGCGAGGACGACGGGGATTAACCACCAGAACCTCATACGTTCACCGCCTCCACGGCCATGGTCAAGACGTTAGTGACAGCCTCGTGAGAGGGCTGCCCCTGCGGGATGTCATCACCCGAAAAACTGGGGACTTCGCAGGCCTGCAGGACATCGGCCAGGCCCGGCCACACGGGAACGAGCTCGCGCACCTCGGATACGGTTGCGACCTCGAGGTCTCGGCCCGTTCGCTCGGTGCCCAGGGCACGCATGAGGCCCGCGAGCGCCAGGGTGAACGCCGCGCGCATCCAGGTCGCCGTCGGCGTAGCGATCGGCAATCTGATCGACGTACGTGAGGTACTTCTTGCGGCGGGCATCCGTGATCGTCTGAAGTTCCATGACCTCGCCAATGCGCGACGTCCACCAACGCCAGATGCTGTAGACAATCCACCCCAGGACGGCGACGACGAGCACGGTCCCCAGGATCCACATCCAGTTCGGGTACAGCGCGGGATCGTTCAGGCTGCTGGTGAGATCACCGGACATGTGCTCCCCTTTCGAGGGCTCGCATGAGTGCGCGCGGAACGTCTACGCTGGAGCCAACGTCCACGCGGATCACCCCCGATTGTCGAGCATTTGGGCGACCGCATGTCGGCGCATCGCCACGAGGTTGGCGGCTTCGGCCAGCTGCGAGTCGCGCAGCAGGAAGTCCGGGAGGGGTCCTTCGGTCACGTCGACCACGTTCGTGCCCTCCTCGAGGGAGGTCGGGTCGATGTCCTCGACGCTCACCACCATGACCTGGTGGCGCACGGACAGGGACTTGATGAGGTCATCGGACAGGCGCGTCGGCTCCGGCTGGGTGGCGTCTGTGACGATGACGATGAGGCTGCGGCGTCGGGTCACCGTCCGCGCGCGTGCCAGGAGCTTGGGCACGTCCGAGTGCGGTGAGGACAAGGTGATGTCCTCCTCGATGCGACGCATGATCGTTTCGGCGTGGGCGTTACCGGATCGGGCGGGCATGAAGCGCACGCGCTCGGCATCACCGGCGACGAGGCCAATCTGGTCTCCGCGCGCCACGCTCAGCCAGGCGATCGCCTCGCATGCGGTGAGGGCGATATCTTCCTTGGTCTCACCGGACGGGGCGAGAGCACCCATTTCACGGCCCGTGTCGACGACGAGCATGACCTGCAGGTTCGCCGTGGCCTCGTGCCTCTTGATGACCGGCGAACCGGTGCGTGCCGTCGCCGCCCAGTCGATTTCGCGCACGTCGTCGCCCGGCTGATAGGGAGCCAGGTCCATGAACTCCCAGCCGCGTCCCTGCCGCAGCGCGGAGTGCTGTCCATCCATGATGGACGGCAGCTTGCGCATGACGGGCAGCTGGATGCGCGTGGAGAGCGCGTGGATTTCGCGCGAGCGTACAGGCATTGCGTTCCTCGAGGGCGTTGGCGGCGGGCGGGAGAATCGTTACGGCACGGGCACCGCGTTGAACACGGCGTCGATGAGGCCCTCGATGGAGACGTTGTCCGCCAGTGCGTCGAAGGTGCGGATGATGCGGTGGCGCAGGATGCCGTAGCGCATTTCCTTGATGTCGTCGGGCATGACGTGGTTTCGTCCCGCCATGAGGGCGATCGCCTGCGCGATCTGCATGAGGGCGATGCCACCACGGGGAGAGGCACCCACGCGCACGTACTTGTTCCAGCCGGGCAGCGGGTTCGGGCCGGCGCCACGGGTGGTGTTAACGATGTCGACGATGTAGGCCTTGAGGGTCTCGTGCACGAACACGCGTCGGCGCGCTTCCTGGAGGGTGCGCACGTCGTCGAGGGTGATGGGCGCGACCGCGGCCTGCGAGCTCATCTGGCCGGAGTCGATGCGGGTGAGAACCTCGAGCTCCTCGACGGGCGTCGGGTAGGTGATGACCTCCTTGATGAGGAATCGGTCCATCTGAGCCTCGGGCAGCACGTAGGGTGCCTTCTTCTTCGATGGGGTTCTGGGTGGCCATGACCATGAAGGGGTTGGGCAGCTTGTGGTTGACGCCGCCGATCGTGGTCTGGCGTTCCTGCATGGCCTCGAGCATGGCGGACTGGGTCCTCGCCGAGGAACGGTTGATCTCGTCGAGGAGGACCATGTTGGCGTGGACGGGGCCCAGCTGGGTGACCATCTCGCCGCGCTCCTGGTTCCAGATCTGGGGAGCCGACGATGTCGTTGGGCATCAGGGTCGGGCGTGCACTGGATGCGGCGGAACGTTCCGGACACTGCGGACGCGAGGGTCTGCGCGGCCGTCGTCTTCGCCAAGCCGGGCACGGATTCAACCAGGACGTGACCGCCGGCGAGCAGCGAGGCGGTGAGCGCGCGGCGCAGACCTTCCTGACCCACGACGGTGTGCTGATAGATGGTGGTCATGCGATCGAGCAGGCTCTTCGCGTGGGCCAGCTCGTCGTTCGTCAAGTAGTTGGGCACGGGCTCTCCTTGCGTGCGCGGTCGGATGCTGTTCCAGTGTAGCCCTCCGACTCCTCGTTCAGGCAACCCGGTCAGTTTTCGCACCGTCATTGACGAGGCGGGGGCCGGGCGCAGCTCGGAATCTTACCGCCGTGTTTCGGCAGTCACCCTCACGGGGAGAAAAAGGGGTGGGCCCCGGAGTTTCCTCCGGGACCCACCCTCAGATCCGCGTGGATCAGGCCTGCTTCGCGGCGGCGATGCGCGCGCGGAACTTGGCCAGCTGCTCGGTGATGGCAGCGGGGAGCTTGTCGCCGAACTGCGAGAAGTACTCCTCGGTGTCGTCCATCTCGGCGGCCCAAGCGTCGGGGTCGATCGCGAAGAGCTTCGCCCAGATGGCCTCGTCGATGTCCAGGCCGTCGAGGTTGAAGTCCTCGAACTTCGGGTAGCGGCCGGTCACGCCATCAATGGCCTCGACCTCGCCGGCGGCGCGGCGAACGATCCAGTCCAGGACGCGGGAGTTGTCGCCGTAGCCGGGCCACATGAAGTTACCGTCTTCATCCTTACGGAACCAGTTGACCTGGTAGACCTTCGGGAAGCCCTCGCCGAGCTTGTCCTGCATCTCCAGCCAGTGGCCCCAGTAGTCGGCCATGTTGCTAGCCGCAGAAGGGCAGCATGGCGAAGGGGTCGTGGCGCAGCGAGCCGGCCTTGACGTCGGTCGCGGCAGCAGTGACCTCGGAGGCCACGGAGGCGCCGATGAACACGCCGTGGGCGGGCTCGTACTGCTCGGCGACCAGCGGGACGTTGGTGGCGCGGCGGCCACCGAAGAGGACGGCGTCAACCGCGACGCCCTCGGGGGCTTCCCAGTCGGGGGCAGATGATGGGGCACTGCGAGGCGGGAACGGTGAAGCGGCTGTTCGGGTGAGCAGCCTTCTCGCCGGACTCGGGGGTCCAGTCGTTGCCGTGCCAGTCGATCAGGTGCGCCGGAACGTCACCGTCGATGCCTTCCCACCACACGTCGCCGTCGTCGGTCAGGGCGACGTTCGTGAAAGATGGAGTTGGCCTTGCCGGTCTCCATGGCCATGGGGGTTGGTCTTGTAGGAGGTGCCGGGGGCGACGCCGAAGAAGCCGGCCTCGGGGTTGATGGCGCGCAGGCGGCCATCCGGGCCCGGGCGCATCCACGCGATGTCGTCGCCGACGGTCTCGACCTTGTAGCCGGGGATCGTGGGCTGAAGCATGGCGAGGTTGGTCTTGCCACAGGCGCTCGGGAAGGCGGCGGTGACGTGGAACTGCTGGCCGGTGGACTCGCGGGTCAGGCGCAGGACGAGCATGTGCTCGGCCATCCAGCCGTCACGCTTTGCCATCGTCGAGGCGATACGCAGGGCGAAGCACTTCTTGCCGAGCAGGGCGTTGCCGCCGTAGCCCGAACCGAAGGACCAAATCTCGTTGGTCTCGGGGAAGTGGGTGATGTACTTCTCGTCGTTGCAGGGCCAGTTCGAGTCTTCCTGACCGGGCTCCAGGGAGCGCCGACGGAGTGAACGGCGGGAACCCACACGCGACCCTCGTTGATGAGGTCCATGGCAGCAGCACCCATGCGGGTCATGATGCGCATGTTGACGACAACGTAGGGGAGTCGGTGATCTCAACACCGAGCTGGGAGATGGGGCCACCGAGGGGACCCATGGAGAAGGGCACCACGTACATGGTGCGGCCCTTCATGGCACCCGTGAACTTCTCGTGCAGGGTGGCCTTCATTTCCTTGGGGTCAGCCCAGTGGTTCGTCGGGCCGGCGTCCTCTTCCTTCTCGCAGCAGATGAAGGTACGGGACTCAACACGCGCCACGTCGGACGGCTTGGAGCGAGCCAGGAACGAGTTGGGGCGCTTCTCCTCGTTGAGCTTGGTGAACATGCCACTCTCGACCATCTGCGAGGTCAGGCGATCCCACTCCTCCTGGGAACCGTCGCAGAACTCAACGGCGTCAGGGGTGGTCAGCTCAGCGATTTCAGCAACCCACTTGATGACATCTTCGGGAGCGTTGGCCGGAGCCGCCGCACGAACGTCCTGTTCGGTCACGGACATTTTGCCTCCTGAGGCATTTCGGATTGTCGAGGCCGCAGTTGCGTCCCCGATTGACAGAATCAATCATGCCGGACCCTCACCCGCGCTTACGGGCGCTTGGTCCCGGTCACACCACAATCGTAGTCGAACGAGTCACACCCCGCCCGACCGATAGGGACCTTCAACCCACCCACAAGGGCCTCTATGAACGCCCCACCCGCCCCAACCTCGTGAATGCGACGAAGTCGTCCATTCACCCATCGTCGTGAGATAGAACACCGAATATGGGGTCACAAATCTATCTCTGAACTTGAAGTCACACCACCCCATGACCGACGATTACAGGTAGCACAACAGTGCTATTCACCATTGGAAGGACCGAATACACCATGGGACTCCGTTCTAAGACCCAAGGCCCTGACTTTTTTGAAGACTTCACCTCCCAGGCCCGCCAGCTCGTGCAGGCAGTTGAGTTCCTGACGCACATCTACGCTGCCTCCCCCGAAGAGCGCATCGCCCTGCGCGACCAGCTCCACGAGGTTGAGCACCGCGGCGACGAACTGAACCACGCGATCGTTCAGCGCATCAACTCCTCGTTCATCACGCCTTTCGACCGCGAGGATCTGCAGTCGCTGGCCTCCCACCTGGACGACTGCCTCGACTTCATCGACGAGGCCGGCGACCTCCTGGTCGTCTACGGCATTGCCGACATCCCCTCTTCCCTGGTCTCCCTGCTCAACGAGCAGATCGCGGTCATCAAGCACTGCGCGGACCTGACCGCCGAGAACATGCCCAAGCTCAAGTCGCCCGTGGACATGCGCGACTACTGGATCGAAATCAACCGCCTCGAGAACGAGGGCGACCTGGCCTACCGCCGCACCCTGACGGCCCTGTTCGACTCGGGCCTCGACCCGGTCACGATCATCAAGCTCAAGGACATCGTCCAGGCCTCGAATCCTGCGCCGACGCGTTCGAGGAGCTGGCCAACGTCATCGAGTCCCTCGCACTGAAAGAATCCTGAGCCGTGGATCTGAATCTGATCCTCGTCTGCGTCGTCATCGTCGTCGCGCTGTTCTTCAGTTACACGAACGGCTTCCACGACGCGGCGAACGCGATCGCGACCTCCGTGTCGACGCGCGCGTGGACTCCCCGCGCGGCACTCCTCATGGCCGCGACGATGAATGTCATCGGCGCCATGATGGGCACGGCCGTCGCCAAGACGGTCGGTAAGGGCATCATCTCGATCAGCCACTACGCCGAGTCTCCACTGCCAGCGATGCAGCAAAAGGGCCTGGTCATCATCCTGGCGGCCCTGCTAGGGCGCCTGCATCTGGAACCCTGATCACCTGGTGGTTCGGGCTCCCCTCGTCCTCCTCGCACGCCCCTCATCGGCGGCATGGCGGGCGCCGGCCTCATGAGCGGCACGGTCGTTTACTGGTGGGGCATCATGAGCCACGTCGTGATCCCGATGTTCGCCTCCCCCATCATCGGTTTCATCGTCGGCTACATCGTCATGAAGCTCGTGCTGTCGCTGCTGCGCAAGGCGCAGTATCACCGCACGATGCGTCGCTTCCGCGCCGCGCAGCGCTTCTCGTCGGCGGCTATGGCCCTGGGCCACGGCATCCAGGACGCGCAGAAGACGATGGGCATTATCGTCATGGCGCTCATGGCGGGCGGTTACGGCCAGCACCACAACATCCTCGATCCGATCACGGGCGAGATGAACGTGCCCCTATGGGTGAAGATTTCGAGCGCTCTGGCGATTTCGCTGGGTACCATGGCCGGCGGTGGGCGCATCATGCGCACCATTGGCCGCAAGATCATCGACCTGGATCCGGCTCGCGGCTTCACCGCCGAGGCCGTGTCCGCCTCGATCCTGTACCTGTGCTCTTACGTCATCCACGCCCCGATCTCGACGACGCAGGTCGTGTCGACGGCGATCATGGGCGTGGGCTGCACGAAGCGCTTCTCGGCGGTTCGCTGGGGCGTTGCGGGCAACATCGTCATCGCATGGTTCCTCACCCTGCCGGCCGCCGCGCTGGTGTCGGGCATCGTGTACCTCGTCGTGGCGCTACCTCTGGGAGTTCACTGATGCGTGGTCGCCTCGTTGCGACGGCTGCGGTCGCCGCTCTTCTCGGTGCCCCGCTCGCGGCATGCTCAGATTCGTCCGTCATGCACATGCGGGTCGGCCAGTGCATCCTCCTACCGGAGGATAAGAGCGCAACCACGGCGACGACGCTCGAGAAGACCAGCTGCACGCGCGAGCACGACGCTGAGGTCTTCGCTGTGGCATCCGCGCCGGACGGGGATTTCCCGGGCGCCGAGGCGCTTAACCGGCAGGCCGAGACCGATTGCATTTCCGCGTTCGACGCGTACGTGGGGTCGGACTACCTGATCTCGACACTCGACGCGACGTGGATGATCCCGACGAAGGATTCGTGGGCACAAAACGATCGTTCGATCGTGTGCCTGGCGCGTCCGTTGGACCATTCGAAGCTGACCCAATCGGTGAAGGAGTCGGGCCTGTAGGGTCCGTCGAGTCTGCGAACGTCATCGGGTGGTGCGTGGCCGCTGGGCACGCGCCACCCGATACTTTTAGCTTCTATCTACTGCGATGGCGACCGATGCGGATCACGCGTTAACGATGGTTACTCTTCCGCACAGCGGCCCCGCGGATGGAGCGGAGGCGGCTCGGTGACGTCCGGGCCGCCTCAGTGCTTCTTAGAGGCCTTGCGCGCGTGCACTGTGGGGTCCTTCGTGGTGACGCCGTGGGTTTCGAGGGCGGCGACGGCCAGCCCATCGGGGCCGTGTTCGACGTGGGCGACGAGGACCTGGCCACGCGCCAGGCGCGGGGCCTCAGCGCCGGCGACTGGAGCCGACGCGAAGGCGCGGATCTCCTCGATGATCGCAGCCCGCGCAGGGCCTGGCGACGGACAGGACCGTGGGGGCCGCGTGCTCGCGCAGGCGCTGCGCCGCGAAGGCGCGGACACGTCCGAGGCGCGCCTCGGCATCGACCTGCGCATCCGGGCCGGAGGCGGTCAGGTCCAGCGACTCGACGAGGCGTCACAGATCCCCGCCCATCGACGCCCACGGGGTGAGGCTCTGGCGCGAGCGGGCTGCCGGCGACGCGAACGCGCGCGCCACACCGAAGCTGGAGAGCAGATCGATGAGGTCGAAAGCCTGGCGCACGCCGAATCGGCTGAGCGGCGGGTCGACGGGTTCCGGCGCGGTCTCGGTCTTCTTCGCCGAGGCCTGCTCCACCTGTGCGGCCCTCCTGGCCGCGGCGGACGCCACCATCGCGGGGGTGGGCGCGGGGCGAGGCTTGAAGGAGCCGCTGCCTCAGCGGGCGCAGCGGAGCCGCCGGAAGAAGCGGAAGGAGAGGCGGACTCGGGGGCGTCCCCGGCCTCGTCGAGGCGCGGGGCGAGGCCCCTGCCCGGGACACAGCACGAGGAGCGTGGTCGTCACGAGGCGGCCTTCGCGCGCGCGGGCGACGATGTCGGCGAGGAGGCGGCGGTCGCCTCGGCGCGTGAGCATGTCGGCGGCGCGCTCGGGCGAGGCCCACGCGGTCTGGTCGATTTCGGTGCGCGGGGCGCGCGCGACGGGGCGCGCAGGCGCTCGGAGGCGTGGCCCGCGGGAACGGGGGTGCCCACCCAGTAGTGGACCTCCTTGGTCTGCCCGCCGCCCAGGCGGTAGCGCTGGGTCGTCAGGGGCGCACCGAGCGTGATGATCTGGCCGGTTTCCTCCTCGACTTCGCGCACGGCGGCGGCGACGAGGGACTCACCGTTTTCGGTTTTGCCTTTGGGCCAGGACCAGTCGTGGTAGCGCGGCCGGTGGACCATGAGGACTTCGATGTCCGCGGGGTCGATGGGCTCGCCGGGGACGGCGGCGCGCTCGGGGTCTGTGAAACGCCAGACAAGTGCACCCGCGGAGCGAACGAGTCGCTGGGGGCGTGGGGCTGGCATCGGACGCATAGGGACAAGGGTAGTCGCCCGCGCGTGCCCATGCCCTGGTGGGCGCGCCACGTCACCCCGGTTCGTGCCTTCCACGAGGCCGTCCAGGGCGCGCCGGGATCAGCACCGACGCTACAAAGGAGGGTCAGTCGAGGGTGCCGACAGCGGCCTCGCGCGCGGCAACGTCGAGCTCGTCGGCGGTGACCAGCAGCGCACAGTGGCGCATCGTGACGCGGTGGGCGAGCGGGTCGGCGGGGTCTTCGATCCACAGGGCCCCGGCCTCGCCGGCGGCGAGCACGCGCATGGCCCGCGAGGCCTCGCCGAGCACGTACTCGAGGTCGTCGTCGGTGAGGTCGCCGCGCAGCAGCGAGTCGACCTCCTCCATGATGAGGCTCAGGGGCCGTAGATCGACGGGGGCTTCGAGGCCCTGGATGATGGGGGCGCGCACGCGAGCCCTCGGCGTAGCGCTCGGCCACCAGCAGCGGGTCGCGGTGGTACCACTCGTGCAGCAGGTAGACGCGCCACAGCGCGCCGGGGAGCGTGAACTCGGGGCTGCGAGACCACACGTGCGCGATCGTATCCACGCCGCTGGTGCGCACGGTCTCGCGCAGGCGCGCGACGTCGGCGTCGGTGAAGGTCTCGTCGCCCACACCCATAAGCGCCCACGCGGCGGTGTGGGCGACGGCGGCGGTGGCCGCGGGATCTTCGTCGCCGATAATGGCGTCAGCCCTGGCGGCGTCGAGCATGGCGGGGCGTCGCGGCATCTTCGATTGGGCCATGGGGACTTCTTCCTCCTACAATGGGGATGCTGGGCCTATAGCTCAATGGTAGAGCAGCGGACTTTTAATCCGTAGGTTGGGGGTTCGAGTCCCCCTGGGCCTACTGGTCGCCTCGGAACGTTCCGGGGCGTTCACGCTATCTGCGGGCGCGCGCCCGCGTTCGGAGGTGCAGCATGGATCCTCGTTTTTCTCGCGCGTATGGCGCCCTGGCGGGCCTGGCGCTCGGAGACGCGCTGGGCATGCCGACGCAGGCGATGTCGCCTGCGCAGATCCGCGCGGTGTACGGGCGCATCACGGGACTCGTGGACGGTGATGCCTCGCAGCCCTACGCGCCGGGGATGCCGGCGGGCTCGGTCACGGATGACACGGAGCAGGCGCTGCTGGTTGCGTCCCTCCTGGTACGAGGCCGGGGCACTTCCTCGGATCGCGTAGCCCTGGACGCGGGCGAGTTCGCCCACGCGCTGCTGGACTGGGAGGACTCAATGATCGAGCGCGGGTCGCTCGACCTGCTGGGCCCCTCCACGAAGGCGGCCCTCGAGCGCGTGCGGGCGGGCGAGACCCGCTGAGCGTGGGCGGAGCGGGCACCACGAACGGCGCGGCGATGCGCGTCACCCCGATCGGCATTGCGGTCTCGACGGCCGATCCCGAGGCCTTTGCGGATGCCGTCTGGTCATCCTGTCAGTCACGCACGCAACGCGCCAGGGCTTCCAGTCGGCTGCCCTCGTGGCGGCGGCCGTGTCCATGGGTATCGACTGGGATACTCCGTCTGCTTCGGACATGACGGCCCTGCTGTGGAAGGCGCTCACATACGTCGATTCCCTGCCCGAGCGCGGCGCATGGACCCCCGACCCGGACGTCGTGGCGGCGACGCGCAGGGCGATGCATCTGGTCGCCAACCCCGCGTCCTCGTCCCTGGAGTGCCTCGTCGAGCAAGTGGGCACATCCGTCGCCTCGGCGCAGGCGATCCCCATGGCTTTCGCGCTGCTCGCGCGCGACCCCTCCCCGCGCGCCCTCCTGGACGCCGCCAACATCGGCGGGGACACCGACACGATCGGCGCGATCGCGGGCGCGATCCTGGGCGGTGCCCTCGGCGAACAGGTTCTGCCCGCAGACAGCCTCTCGATGATCGAGGAGGTCTCCCACCTCGGCCTGCCGTCCGTCGCCCTCGAGCTGCTAGAGCTGCGCGATCAGGCGCTCGTCGGCAGCCAGGAGGAGTCTCCCACGAGTGCTTCGCCAGCTGCCGATCCAGATACCGACACGTCTCCGGAGGAGCCAGCCCCGGCCTCGTCGCCCACCTCCCCTGCGGGCCGAGTCGTCCTCATGGGGCAGATCCTCGTGGACCTCGCCGTTCGTGGCAAGGCTCTGCCCTCGCCCGGTGGCGACGTGTGGGCCATCGACGAGGGAATGCACGTGGGCGGAGGCTTCAACGCCCTCGTGGCGGCGCGGCGCATGGGGGCCGAGGCCGTCTCCCTCAGCCCGATCGGCGACGGCCCCTACTCCTCGCTCATCCAAGCGGCGCTGACGCGCGAGGGGATCACTGACCTCGGGCCTCGCATCGCGGGCATTGACAACGGGTTCTGCATCGCGTTCATAGACAGCACGGGCGAGCGCACCTTCATCTCCACAAAGGGCGCCGAGACGATGGCACCCGCGAGCGCGTGGGCTGACTTCGTGCGCACGATGCACCCGGGCGACGTGCTCTACGTCGACGGATATCTCATGGACCACCCCGCGAACCGCGAGGCTGCGGAGGCGGCGCTGCGCGTCCTGCCCGAGGGCGTGCGCGTCCTCCTCGACGTCTCCCCCGTGATCGGCATCCCGTCCGCTCTGCCCTCCGACGGCGTCATCGTGTCGATGAACCACAGGGAGGCACAGGAGATCGCTCAACAGAGAGGGGATTCGAGCGTCCGCGACCGGTGCCGTGAGCCTCGCGAGGCCGCGCGCGCGATGCTCAGCCTGCTGGGCCGTCCTGTCCTCGTGCGCGCGGGTGCCGAGGGCGCCTACATTGGCAGGCCCGCACAGCCGGAAACGAACACCACCGCGGATGAAGTGATCGCGATACCAACGCCTCGGGTCGAGGCGATCGACACGAACGGCGCAGGCGACGCGCACTCGGGCGTCCTGGCGGTCTCCCTCGCACAGGGGATCCCCTGGAGAGGGCTCTGCTCCTGGCCAACTGCGCGGGCGCCCTGTCCACGACGGTCGTCGGACCGGCCTCGTGCCCGACGCGCGAGGAGATCGAGGCCGCGGCGGACGCGCTGGAGACACGCGCGGACGGGGAGTGAGCGCCACCAGGGAGTGAGCGCCGCGCAGACCCGGTGACCCTCAACGAGCCGACCCCGGCGGCGCCGCATGCGCTCAGGTCGAGAGGCTCAAACGTGCGAGATGCATCAAAGAATCAACCGATACATCTATTAGGCGCCCGCGCGGGTGCACAATCGCATCATGACGACTAACGACACCCAGGACCGCGGCGGCATTGTCGGCGGGGCCCTCACGGTCGCACTGCTGATCACGCTGGCCGTGCAGAACGCGGTGCCGCCGATGGCGACCGACATGTATTCGGCCGCGTTCCCGCAGATCACGGCGGACCTGGCGACGAACTCGACGATGCTCGGGTTCACGCTCACGACCTTCTTCGTCGGCTTCGCGACCGGCCAGGTCCTGGGCGGTGCAATCTCGGACCAGATCGGGCGGCGACGCCCCATCATCGCGGGCGGCATCATCGCCCTCGTCGGCTCCATGATCTGCGTGTTTGCGCCGGGCATCTGGGTGCTCCTCGTGGGCCGAGTCTTCCAGGGGCCTCGGCGGCGGCGTCGCCTCCTCGGTGGCGCGCGCGATCCTCGTCGACGTCGCCCGCGGCAAGATGCTGGCGCGCGCGATGAGCCTCATCCAGGCGATCGTCGGCTTTGCTCCGATGCTCGCCCCCGTCATCGGCGCGTTCATCATCACGCACGCGACGTGGCGGGTCGTCTTCTGGGCACTCGCCGCCTTCACCCTACTGATGGCGGCCCTCGCGTGGTTCGTCGTGCCCGAGTCCCTGCCCGAGGAACGCCGCCACCCCGGCGGTATTCCCCGGTTCTTCCACGGCCTCGTCCAGGTCGTGCGCATCCGCCCGTTCGTGGGCTTCATGCTGACCAACGCCTTCTCGAGCTTCTGCATGTTCGGCTACATCTCGAACGCCACCTACGTGCTGCAGGGGACCGCTGGGCCTGTCCCCCATGGCTTTCGCGTGGGTGTTCGCGTTCAACGCGCTGCTGTCGACCGGCTTCGCGCTGGTCAACGTGCGCCTGATCTCGCACTTCACGCCGCGCACGCTCATCGTCACGGGTCTCACGATCGCGGCGACCGGCGTGGTGACGCTGGCGATTTCGACGTTCCTCCTCGATCTACCGCTGATCCTCACGTGCGTGGGCTTCGCGCTCATCATGACGGCAACCGCCTTCATTTTCGGCAACTCCGGCGCGCAGGCCATGAGCGAGGCACGCGAGCACGCGGGCACGGCCTCGTCCGTGATGGGCGTGTTCCAGTCGATCGCGAACGGCATTGCCGCTCCCCTGGCGACCTCGGGCGGCGACAGCGCCGTGCCAATGGTGCTCGTCATGATCGTCGGCTCACTCGGCGCTTGGTTCGCGTTCTGGGTGATCGCCCGCGGCGGCAAACGCACGCCGCGCCACCTCAGCCTCGACTGACGAGGCGTCAGCGCGCGGGACACAGGATCACCGCGCCCTGGATACAGATACATCGCGCACATCCGGATAGGTAACGCACATCCGGATAGGTTATTAACCTATCCGGATCGTCACAACCTATCCAGATCGTCACAACCTATCCAGATCGTCACAACCTATCCAGATCGTCACAACCTATCCAGATCGTCACAACCTATCCAGAAAGCGCGCCTCATCGCGAAGAATCCACCAGAGGGCACCAGCTTTCATGCCCCGGTCGCGACTATCGGTTGGGACAGCGCCGCCTACCCCGCTCGGTGCGCGGATCACGCGCGCGAGGCCAGCCACACCGCGACCGACACCAGGACCAGGCCGATCATCTCGAAGACGCCGGGGATCTGGCGGAGCATGACGGCCCCGACCAGGGCGGACGTGGCCGGCAGGATCGCGGCGAACAGCGCGAAGGTCGACGCGGCCAGGCGCCGCATCGCGAGCGCCTCGAAGGTGTAGGGAATCGCGGTGGACAGCAGGCCCACGCCGATGACGATGGCGATCAGCTTCCACGAGGCCGTGGCCGCCAAAGCGCCCGGCCCGAGGATGGGCGCGAAAAACAGGGTGCCCCACGCGCAGCCGAGTGCCAGGTTCGTCACCCCGTCTCGCGTGGTCGAGGCCTTCTGCCCGACGACGATGTAGGCCGACCAGGCGAGGGCCGCGAGGAGGATCCAGGCGACGCCAACGCGCACGCTCGGCACGCTGAGGTCGAGGGCGAGCCCGCCGATGCATGCCACCCCGGCGAACGCGAGGACGGCGGCGATGCGTGGCCGCCAGCCGTGGCCCCTGATGACGGCGACGGCGACGGGGCCGATGAACTCGATGGACACGGCGGTGCCCAGGGGAATGCGCGCGATCGACTCGTAGAACGAGGAGTTCATCGTCAGGATGATGACGCCGAACAGCGCGGAAATAGCCAGGTCGGAGCGCGTGAGGCCGCCGCGCCACGGGCGTTTCCAGGACAGGAGGACGACCGCGCCGGTCAGGACGCGCCACCAGGCGACGGAGGCGGGCTCGACGGATGCGAAGGCGATGACCGCGAGCGCAGCGCCCACGTACTGGATGAGGCCGGACCCGACGATGTAGAGCTGGGGCGGGACGCGGTCGGTGACGGGGCGCTGGGCGGGCGCGGTCACTGGGCGGGTGCGAAGGTCAGGGCCGCCGAGTTCATGCAGTAGCGCATGCCGGTGGGCTGGTCGGGTGCGTCGGGGAAGACGTGGCCGAGGTGGGAGCCGCAGGTCGCGCAGCGCACCTCAGTGCGGATCATGCCGTGGCTGGTGTCGACCCTCTCGACGGTCGCGCCGTCGTGGGCCCGGAAGAAGGAGGGCCACCCGCAGGAGGAGTCGAACTTCGCGTCGGAGTCGAAGAGAGCGGACCCGCAGGCCGCGCACGAGTATGTACCGACGCGCGCCTCGTCGAGGAGCTCACCGGTGAAGGGGCGCTCGGTGCCGGCCTCGCGCAGCACGTGGTAGCGCATGGGGCTCAGGAGCTTCTTCCACTCGGCGTCGGTGCGGGCAGCGGGATCAGTAGCATTCATGGATCTATTGTCCCGCGCCGCCCGCGCCCGTGCACATTTGTGCGTGGGCGCGGGCGGTCCGTTTTCCTCGCGCTGGTCTCAGTGACGAGGCCGTGGCCCGTTCACCTGCCCCCATCACCCATTGGTGGCGGGCCCTGCGCCTGAGGTCTTCTTCGCCGCCGTCTTCTTGGTGGCCGTCTTCTTAGCGGTGCCCTTCTTGGCGGCAGTCTTCTTCGTGCCGGCCTTGGTGGAGGCCGCCTTCTTGGCGGTCTTCTTCTTCGCCGGGCTCTCCTCTTCCTCCGAGGCGGCCTCGGAGTCGAGCGCATCCGCCTCTGCGGCCTCCACGGGATCCATGACGACGGTCGCCTCGACATCCGCCTCGGCCTCGGCGCCGGTGGGGGCGACGGCGGAGAAGAAGTCCATGATCGACACGCGCGCGGGCTTCACCGTGGGCGTGGGGCGGGTTTCCGCGTCGAGGCGCGCCTCCTCCGCGACCGCGTACCAGCCGGGGTGGACGGCGGGCTCGTCGGGGGTGTCCTCGTCGGCGAGCGACGCGGCCATCTCAGCGGGGGTCGCCTCCGGCGGCGGCACGAGCGCGGGCGCGACCGCCTGGACCGTGTCGGTCATGACGGGTCGGCCGGTGCGCACGGGCGGCGGCACCTGCACGGGATGTTTCACGGATGTTTCACGCGTGGGGATCGGCGTGGTTTCCTGCTCATCCAGGGACAGCTCGACGTCCGACGAGGCCTGGGCCTCCTCCTCGCCGCCCGTTTCCTCGGGCTCATCGGGGGCGGGCGCGCCCTCAGACTCAGCGTCCTCGGCGGGAGCGCTGTCCTCCTGCGAATCGGCTGCGCGCGAGTCGCCGGAATCGGCGGATGCGCCAGTATCGATTGCCGCGTCGGCGGAGTTCTCGCCCTGCGCGGGGTTCTCGCCCTGCGCGAGGGCAGACTGGACGTCGGCGGCCTTGTCCTCAGCGGGCGCGACATCGTCGGGCTGCGCGTCAGCCTCGGAATCGGCAGTTTCCGGGTCGTTGTCGGGCTTCTCGTCGGCGGCTTCACCGGCAGAATCGGCCGCGGCCTCCTTCGCACTCGCATCGTCCGCGCGTTCGGCGGCGACGTCGGCAGCCTCGGCCACATCCTGAGCCGCCTCGGGCGACTCGCTGTCGGCAACGACCGGCTCGACGCCGACGGCCGCCAGGGCGAGGGTGGCCTCGGGGTCGAGGGCCTCGGCTTCGCGGCGCTTGTGGGCCTCGCGGCGTTCCCGGGCGCGGCGGGTCTCGGCCTCGCGCTCGGCGTAGGCCTCTTCGCCGGGTCCCTCGAGGGCGGCGGCGCGCTCATCGGCCTCGGCGGAGCCGGAGAAGAAGCGCTCGCCGCGGCCGATGGAGGTCGCTGTGAGGGTCTGGGTGAGCTGCGGGTTCGCGTTGCCGGCGGCCTCGATGATCTTGCGCAGCGCGCTCTTGGAGATCACCTGGGTTTCGTCGCGGGAGGCGCTGGGACCACCCTCGGCGAGTTCGCGCTGGCGGTCGGCCATGGCGCGGCGGCGGGCGCGCTTGGCCTTGCGGCGGGCGGCGACCATACGCGCGGCGTGGGCCGGGTCCTTGGGGGCGGCGGCCGCGGTGCCGGACGCGGAGATCGCGGAGGCGGCGCCACCCGTGGCAGCACCTGACTGCTCACCGGCCGACGCGGGCGTACCCGCGTGGGAGGCCGACGTGCCCGTGGCGGCCACGGCCTCGTTCGTGCCGGAGATTCCGGCGAGCTCGGCGGCCAGGCGCGCGATGCGTTCGCGACTCATGTCCTTTTCGACGGTCACGGTCTCACGGGGCTCGATGCGCTGAGCGGGGCGCGCCCACGGCTCTTCGGTGACGATCCACGAGATGAGCTGCTCACGCAGGTAGGCGCGCAGATCGGAGAGGTGTCCGGAGTTCTTCGCGGAGACGAGGACGCGCACGGTGACCGTGTATTCGTCGGAGTCGGTGATCTGCACGCCCCACGTGCGCCCGTCCCACAGGTCGGTAGCGGTCAGGAGCTGCTCGACCTTGGTGCGGATGAGGGTCATGGGCGCGGACCAGTCGAGCTTGAGCTCAACGGTGCCGAGCTGAGCTGCGGCGCGGCGCGTCCAGTTCTCGAAGGGCGTCTGCGTGAAGTAACGGCACGGAATGATGAGGCGGCGCTCATCCCAGATGCGCACGACCACGTAGGAGAGCGTGATTTCCTCGACGGAGCCGGTTTCCTTCTTCTCGCCGGCGACGACGACGTCGCCCACGCGGATCGCGTCGGTGAAGGCCAGCTGCAGGCCGGCGAAGACGTTGCCGAGGGTCTGCTGGGCGGCGAGACCGGCGATCACCGAGATGACGCCGGCGGAGGCCAGGACGGTGGTCATGGCCTGGCGGGCGACCTCGAAGGTGCCGATGATCGCGACGGCACCCACGACGACGACGATCGACTGGGTGAGTCGGCGCAGCACCTGGGCCTGAGTCTCGAAGCGGCGCGAACGCCCCTGGTCAGAATCCTGGCGAGCCTTGGCGGCGTCCTCGAAGACCCACGCGGCGGCGTACGCCATCCACGTCAGGCAGGCGAGGGCGAGGATGAGCAGCACGTGCATGAGGAACGTCGTGATCGACGTTCCGTTCCAGTCGGACAGATTCGGGTTGACAAGCGCGATGCCGAGCCCCGCCCACGCTCCCCAGGCCGCGAAGGTGAAGTGGCCCGGGCGGCGCACGCGCGCCAGGATCGACGAGGCCGTGGCCGCCTTGGAGAACGCCTTGCGCGCCAGGGCGGAGAAGAGGACCGAGACGACGATACCCACGAAGGCACCGACGATCGGACCAATGATCAGGATGGTGAGGTCGATGGTCGTGGCCACGGCGGCCTCTGCCCCCGATTGCGGGTCGGCGATTGCCCGTGTGAGGGCGTCCGAGGCCTGGGCGAGGGCACCGAGTGCTGGTGTCATAGTCATGCATCAAGCCTAGGTCGCAGAGCTGATGAATTCCTGGGAATTCCGCACAATTGCAACGTTTTTCGGTAATGTGTTAGCTGTCACTTGATTTCGTTTTGACGCACCGCGCGCGTTCTGCCTAAACTATCTCCCGTCCTCGGACGCCTGTTCGACGGCCAAGCAGGCCCCCATCGTCTAGCGGCCTAGGACACCGCCCTTTCACGGCGGCGACACGGGTTCGAATCCCGTTGGGGGTACCACCGGTCGCAATCGTGATTGGAACAATTCAATAGGTCTTACCTGTTGTAAGGCCCCGTAGCGCAGTTGGTTAGCGCGCCGCCCTGTCACGGCGGAGGTCGCGGGTTCAAGTCCCGTCGGGGTCGCCGACCAGACCTTTTGGTTCAGGTCTTGGCTCTGTAGCTCAGTTGGTAGAGCGTTCGACTGAAAATCGAAAGGTCACCGGATCGACGCCGGTCGGAGCCACCAGCAAGTCCCCGAAGCTTATGCTTCGGGGTTTTTGTTTTGCCTGCGGCGGGGGCGTGTTCAACGATGCCGCTCATAGCTCCGCGCACGCCCGACTATCCGCACGCGGCTCCCCTCATGCGCACGTTAACCCGATAGGTGGTGACCTGGGCCCCTTCATGCGCACGTTAACCCGATAGGTGGTGACCTGGGCCCCTTCATGCGCACGTTAACCCTTTAGGTGGGAACCTGGACAGGCTGCCCACCATGCCACCCATAGGGTTTAGCTGCGCATCGAAGGGTTAACACTGCCAGCAGAAGAGTCCAGCCGCCAGGACCGATGCGAGCACGCACTCCACACCACACGCCGCTTTGCCCAAAACGCAGACCACCTCGCCCTGAACGGCCCATTTTGAGCGTTTTTCGCCGAGGTGGTCTGCAGTTTGGGCAGCAGACCACCTCACATTGCGGCCTCACTGCCGCCAACCGGGGGAATCGCACCATTAGGGGCACGACACGCCGCTGACACGCCGACAGCCAGCTCCTAATGCTGTCAAACCCCCACCAGCCATACATCAACACTCCGCCCCCCTCCATAGAAGGACGCAGATCATATGAGCTTCACCACTCACACAGCTGGGCCACAAGAAACGACAACTCCAACTAATTAATTACCGAACAACCAGAACGCCGCATACCTACTCAAAATTTCAACCAGCTAAATACTCGACGAAACGCTGGGCGACCAAAACGCGCCCTCCACAACATGGGCAGATAGGCGAAATTAAACACGCAGACTATTACAGGCAGGCGCACCCTTCTCACTAGCATCATTACTTGCTAACCATAGCGGATAGGCGGACACCCCGACACGCATGCCACGGCCTCGTCCCCCACCCATAACGAATGGAGACTCACGTGCACCCACGCAGTATCGGGCGCCTTTCCCGCTCGTTGTCGGGCTGATCGTCGCCACCCTGCTGGCCGCGTTCATCGCGACCACCCCCTCATACGCCTCCTCCGTCAGCGTCGTCAGCAACATTTCGCTGGCTCGCGAGGACAAGGAAACCACCGAGCCCACCGTCGGCATCCACGTCATGACCATGTCTTTCGACATCGACACGACCGGCAAGGACGTCGCGCCCGGCAACACGTTCACCATTCAGATTCCGCCGGAGCTCGAGATTGTATCGGACTCGGGCAACTCGACGCTGAACTTCAGCATGCTCAACGACGACAAGGTCCCCGTCGTCGACTACTCTGCCCCTGCGGGCGAGGGCGTGTCCATGACCTGCACCTTCGGCGAGTATGCAAAGGACCACCACAGCATCCTCGGCCACGGCACCGTGCGCACGAAGGCGGTGCACGCCACGACCTCGTCTACCGTGTCCTTCCCGGTGAACGGCACCGCGATCATCGTGGACCTGCCCGGCGGCTCGATCTCCGGCGCGTACGAGCTTATCCTGCGCAACACCCAGAAGTAGGGCCAGCCCAAGGAAGGCGACTCCTCGCGGATCATCTGGGAGATCGACATCAAGGGATCCCAGCTACCCGAGGGCGCGTTCGAGGTCGAAATCGTTGACACCTTCGACATGAGCTCCGGCGGCTACTCGCTGGTGCCGGGGTCGGAGAAGCTCTACTACTACAACAACGACGCCGAGTACCAGGCCGAGCAGGCACCCGCCCTCAAGGCCGGCGCGCCGATCGGCAACGACACCTTCACGATGGAGGCCAGCACCGACGGCACCGGGTTCACCGCGACGTTCCCGCGCCTGACGAACAACGGCACCTACGTCCTGCAGTACGAGGCCACGATCAATAACTTGGGCACCATGCGGGGTGGCGTCACCTTCCACAATGACGCGCTCATCAACGCGAAGCTGTACACGGGCGGCGTGGACATCCACTCGGACGGCTCGGGCGATGCGAACGGCGACGCGGAGCCTGACCGTCTCGTCCCCCGCGTGAGGGAGGCATCTGACGCGCCGAGCCCCGGCCTCGTATCGAACGAGGTCGGGGCCCAGTCTTGCGCGAACGCGCCCACGCGTGCTCGTGATCGCCGGGAAAGTGTGAGAGAAACCGGCGGCGAGCGGTCGCGTGGGCGCGTCCGTTTACACAGAACGTTCCAACAGAGAGCAATACTCGGAAGAAACAGTGACTAGCGTAACAGCCGTCGGGTTGTCGCGTGCGCGTTTGGGTGATCGATTTTCGGCGTATTTTCACTTCGCTCTTCGCGCCTTTTTCGACAGAAACGACCGGCCCTTTCGGGCGTTCCGGTCACCAACGAGGGGTTTTCATCCTTCGTCTGAGTTACCCGCAATGTGCCAGGACTGGAGGACGAACTTCTCCTCGTCCCAGTCGTCGTGAATGTAGGAACCATCGAAGCGCTCGACCATTTCGGAGGCGCGGGTGCAGGCTTCGACGGCCTCGAGGATGCCGAGGGCGATGAGGGCGCGACCCAGTCGGTGATGCAGAGCTTGCAGGTGCCCGATGTAACGTCCTTGCGGCACTCGTTGCCCACATGCGTGATGCGCGCGCGAATCTGCGCCTTTGCCGCGCGCATGTCCTTGCCTTCTCTTTCATCCGATTGTGGGTAGCCGAGCAGGATACGGCAGGGGTGCTAAGAAGCGCAAGGACGAGCGCGGATCCTTTGGCCGACCACCTCCACCGTCCGCCGCGGTCGGCCAGTAGCCGACACAACCACCGCGTTTCTTCGCCCCTCTGGGTGCCAACTGCCAACCAATGTCCCCATACAGGCGCAACGAATGCACACCACAGAAGTTGGGTTTACGTCTCAGTCGACCATCGACACTTGTAACTGGGCGTCGGCAAGGTATACTGCCGGAAGGAGTGGGAATCCCCCCTGAACTAGTCTTGAAATAATAGACCGTCAGAACGTTCGGGCAATGGGCCTCGCTCCTCATTTTTTGCGGGCGTTCTTCTTCGATTTATCCCGAGCCCACGCACTCGAGGAGGCGACAGAACGTTTCTGATCGTCACTGATGGTGTTTGTCGCTACTGATACAAGAAAAGGTGCAGCCGTGGGAACGGACTGCACCTTGTGGAGGATCGTCCCCGCCTGTGCGGGGAGGCGATCACCCTCGGGCGGATTCGATACCGCCGTGAGTAGGGCGATCCTGCTGTCCGACGCGAAGCGTATAGGGTGGACTGCCTTCTTGACCCCTACCTGCAGGTATCATAACGCATTTTCAATCAGTCCAACAGGAAATGCGAACGGTGGCACTACAGCGATGTACTGCATGGCCTCAAGCCCACTCGCGTGGAGAAAACAACGAGGGTGGCCCGCCTGCCCGGGGATTACTCCCAGGTGGGCTGGCTACCACCCTCATACGCAGCTTATCACTATTTCGGGAAGGACTCATCCCCGCTCACAGGGAAGATTCTGATCAAACCAGTGTCATCAGGGAAGCATCGTTCGCACGTCCTTCTTGACCGAAACCAACCTTGAGGCTAGTTGACGCAGCGAGAGGATACTGTAGGCGTCTGGTAACAGAGCGCTCAAAGGGAGTCGCTTCGACGGCTTCGGGTGCGGGACTGCCTTCGGCTTCAGGGTGTAAAGACCCCATGTACCAAGAAGTCCTCTCACTTCCCTTTGCTCCTGAACTATGTTCAGGAGCTTTTCTATGCCAACTTTATTACGCAATTTCCGATCAAGGACTATCTCAACTCAGACAGGGAATGAATCACTAATCCCCTTTGATATACTGGCTCGCGCTCTTCTCGCGTACTACGCAGGACTGGGAATCAATCACCAATCCCCTTTGATACACTTCTCCTGCGTTCTGGTGTTCATCCTCTCTGCTGGGAATCAATCACCAATCCCCTTTGATACACTTCGGCTCACAGACGCCGTGACGAGCGACCGCTGGGAATCAATCACCAATCCCCTTTGATACACTTGTCGACCGGCGCGAGCTTCGGACACAGCGCTGGGAATCAATCACCAATCCCCTTTGATACACTTGCTTCGCCGCCGCCTGGGCCGACTGTGAGCTGGGAATCAATCACCAATCGCCTTTGATACACTTCCTCGGCACGGCGACCGCGCTGGCCCACGCTGGGAATCAATCACCAATCCCCTTTGATACACTTAGCATGTAAATTCGACCTCGTATTTCGTGCTGGGAATCAATCACCAATCCCCTTTGATACACTTCCGGTTCCCAGGACCGACGCGAACAGCGGCTGGGAATCAATCACCAATCCCCTTTGATACACTTCTTCTAGACACCTTAGACACGATGCTAGGGCTGGGAATCAATCACCAATCCCCTTTGATACACTTCCTACCCTCCTACCCTCCAACTGTCCCCGCTGGGAATCAATCACCAATCCCCTTTGATACACTTAGGACCACAGCAATGAACATGAACGCGCGTGGGGAATCAATCACCAATCCCTTTGATACACTTGGCGCGCTCGTAATGAGACGCTCGAGGCGCTGGGGAATCAATCACCAATCCCCTTTGATACACTTTCGGCGTAGCCGACTGGTCTATCGGCCTGCTGGGAATCAATCACCAATCCCCTTTGATACACTTCTTGACCCAGTCCAGAGCGCCGGAGAAGGCTGGGAATCAATCACCAATCCCCTTTGATACACTTAGGACGAGATACGCGGCGCTCGCGGCGTGCTGGGAATCAATCACCAATCCCTTTGATACACTTCGTCGAGGCTAACGCCTTGGGTCAGGTTGCTGGGAATCAATCACCAATCCCCTTTTGATACACTTTTTTAGTCCTCGAGGCCGCGCGGCAAGCCGGGCTGGGAATCAATCACCAATCCCCTTTGATACACTTGCCGCTTCGAGACGTAGCCAGCCGAGAGGCTGGGAATCAATCACCAATCCCCTTTTGATACACTTGACGACGACGATACTGAGGCACAGCTCCGCTGGGAATCAATCACCAATCCCCTTTGATACACTTTCTTGTAGGCCGTCCCATCACACAGGAGGCTGGGAATCAATCACCAATCCCCTTTGATACACTTCTGCCGGACGCGACCGCCGGGTTGGTGCGCTGGGAATCAATCACCAATCCCCTTTGATACACTTTCCTACACTGCCCACGCCCCAGCCCTCGGCTGGGAATCAATCACCAATCCCCTTTGATACACTTGCCGCCGTGCCAGGGTCGCGGGAGAATCGGCTGGGAATCAATCACCAATCCCCTTTGATACACTTTGAAGACCGCCGCAGCAACGCCGCGACTCGCTGGGAATCAATCACCAATCCCCTTGATACACTTCGCAGACGAGGTCATGGTCATCACGGATGCTGGGAATCAATCACCAATCCCCTTTGATACACTTGCCACGGTCTGCACCGCCGACTGGATGCGCTGGGAATCAATCACCAATCCCCTTTGATACACTTTTCTCCGACTTCACGCGGTACGTGTACTTGCTGGGAATCAATCACCAATCCCCTTTGATACACTTTCATCACAGAAGGACACTAACCATGCCTGCTGGGAATCAATCACCAATCGCCTTTGATACACTTCGGCGAACTCCCTACCGCGCAGTGGCCCGCTGGGAATCAATCACCAATCCCCTTTGATACACTTATAGTAGCTCCAGGCTGCGCTCCAGGCTGCTGGGAATCAATCACCAATCCCCTTTGATACACTTGGACGGCGTGAGCCGGATCGAAACCTACGCTGGGAATCAATCACCAATCCCCTTTGATACACTTGGTTAGCGGTAGGTGGACGCACGTCCTCGCTGGGAATCAATCACCAATCCCCTTTGATACACTTTTTCTTCATCAGTATGCTAGAACTCAACAGCTGGGAATCAATCACCAATCCCCTTTGATACACTTCGAGGTTTCTCTGGTCTTGTCCGGCGCTGCTGGGGAATCAATCACCAATCCCCTTTGATACACTTACGGCGACGGCGGCGCGTGGCAGGGGCACGCTGGGAATCAATCACCAATCCCCTTTTGATACACTTATCAGCGGATACGCATACACGAGGCGACGCTGGGAATCAATCACCAATCCCCTTTGATACACTTGGCGCGTCCTCGTCGAACCGCTGGTCTAGCTGGGAATCAATCACCAATCCCCTTTGATACACTTCGCGACCGGCGGCGTGTTCAACACGATGGCTGGGAATCAATCACCAATCCCCTTTGATACACTTGCAGACACCTCGAGGTGTGCCGGAGCGAGCTGGGAATCAATCACCAATCCCCTTTGATACACTTCCGGCTCTGCGCTCAGGGGGCCGAACGGTGCTGGGAATCAATCACCAATCCCCTTTGATACACTTGGCCGCTCAGCGGACAATCGACGAGCTACGCTGGGAATCAATCACCAATCCCTTTGATACACTTTAAGCCCTCGACGAAGCCGACCCCGGCCCGCTGGGAATCAATCACCAATCCCCTTTGATACACTTTCACCGTCGAGGACGCGCACGCAATCCTGCTGGGAATCAATCACCAATCCCCTTTGATACACTTAGTCAGGAAGATGCTCACCAGGTGATGCGCTGGGAATCAATCACCAATCCCTTTGATACACTTAAGTCTCGGGCAACCAGGAAGTCACGGCGCTGGGAATCAATCACCAATCCCCTTTGATACACTTGATCCCCACGCGAGGCCCGTCCAGGCGCGCTGGGAATCAATCACCAATCCCCTTTGATACACTTGCCGCCGCCCGCGCGCATCTCGACCCCGGCTGGGAATCAATCACCAATCCCCTTTGATACACTTCGGAGCAGGCGGTCGGCCCCTGTTGGCCTGCTGGGAATCAATCACCAATCCCTTTGATACACTTGAGTCGGTGCAGTCGTGTTCGTAGCAGTGCTGGGAATCAATCACCAATCCCCTTTGATACACTTGCAGCGCCGCGATCTTGACCTCGATTCCGCTGGGAATCAATCACCAATCCCCTTTGATACACTTCCCTCGTTCGTCCCGAAAGAAGAATGTTGCTGGGAATCAATCACCAATCCCCTTTGATACACTTGCCAGCTTCTCAAGCCTGCGCGAGCGGAGCTGGGAATCAATCACCAATCCCCTTTGATACACTTGGTTTCGGGCTCTGCCCACACGCGCCAGGCTGGGAATCAATCACCAATCCCCTTTGATACACTTTCTGCTGCCTTGACTGCTGTATCTGTCGGCTGGGAATCAATCACCAATCCCCTTTTGATACACTTGCTCACGGCGCTTTTCGCACGCGAAGGCGGCTGGGAATCAATCACCAATCCCCTTTGATACACTTCAAACGAAGGCGAGCTCCGAGGTACTGAGCTGGGAATCAATCACCAATCCCCTTTGATACACTTCCCGGCGGCAGGGCCGCGAGCGCCACGCGCTGGGAATCAATCACCAATCCCCTTTGATACACTTTTTGCCCAGGCCCATGTCGAGCCAGAGGCGCTGGGAATCAATCACCAATCCCCTTTGATACACTTGGCCAGCCGCTCCCCGAGTACCTGGTCGGCTGGGAATCAATCACCAATCCCCTTTGATACACTTCGAGGGTGAGGATCTCGCCGGGCACGTCGCTGGGAATCAATCACCAATCCCCTTTTGATACACTTCGCGGGCTCGCCGGGGAGCGTGAAACGCGCTGGGAATCAATCACCAATCCCCTTTGATACACTTGGCGGCGGTCGATGCGGTGTGCCGCACCGCTGGGAATCAATCACCAATCCCCTTTGATACACTTTCACACTGACCAACAACAAGCAGTAAGGGCTGGGAATCAATCACCAATCCCCTTTGATACACTTGTGCCTGGGAGATCATGATTGAAACGATGCTGGGAATCAATCACCAATCCCCTTTGATACACTTGTGGCTCGGGGATGAGTATCTCGGTGAGGCTGGGAATCAATCACCAATCCCCTTTGATACACTTGCCGGAGCCGTGGCCGTAGGTGGACACGGCTGGGAATCAATCACCAATCCCCTTTGATACACTTTTCAGCCGCATCTTCATCTCGCGCTGATCGCTGGGGAATCAATCACCAATCCCCTTTGATACACTTATGATCAACCGACCCGCAGGCCGTAGCAGCTGGGAATCAATCACCAATCCCTTTGATACACTTGCACCGAAGCACGCTCTCACGACTGATCGCTGGGAATCAATCACCAATCCCCTTTGATACACTTTCAAGCGACTTCCTACCCTCCAACCTGCGCTGGGAATCAATCACCAATCCCCTTTGATACACTTTTTTATGAGGCTGCGGGACATCGTCGATCAGCTGGGAATCAATCACCAATCCCCTTTGATACACTTAGAAGATGCCGGTCACTGGGCACGGTCAGCTGGGAATCAATCACCAATCCCCTTTGATACACTTCAGGACGACTGGACTGCTCGTCAGATGTGCTGGGAATCAATCACCAATCCCCTTTGATACACTTGTGTCCGGCGTCCTCGACGGCATTGACGGCTGGGAATCAATCACCAATCCCCTTTGATACACTTATGAAGGTTCTCCTCTCAGGGTTTCTCGGCTGGGAATCAATCACCAATCCCCTTTGATACACTTGAGCTGAGCGGGAGAGTTTGGGTTCTCCGCTGGGAATCAATCACCAATCCCTTTGATACACTTTCAGCGCGTGACTATCGCGGAGCTGTTGGCTGGGAATCAATCACCAATCCCCTTTGATACACTTCTGGCGAGATTACCTTCGACGAGGCCGCGCTGGGAATCAATCACCAATCCCTTTGATACACTTGCAACGGCAAGCGCCGCCTCCCCGAGGAGCTGGGAATCAATCACCAATCCCCTTTGATACACTTCTGCGCGCCCACGCGGTCGAGAGCGTAAGCTGGGAATCAATCACCAATCCCTTTGATACACTTGTCCACGTGATCGAGCGTGCCGAGGTTGGCTGGGAATCAATCACCAATCCCCTTTGATACACTTCACCGAAAGGACAACCCCCATGACCGACGCTGGGAATCAATCACCAATCCCCTTTGATACACTTATTTCCGAGGCCAACCTCACCGCTAAGTGCTGGGAATCAATCACCAATCCCCTTTGATACACTTGGGCCACACGAGGTCCATGCCCCGGCGGGCTGGGAATCAATCACCAATCCCCTTTGATACACTTTGCACGTTCTGCGCCCGCCCGCTTTTTACCGCTGGGAATCAATCACCAATCCCCTTTGATACACTTGCAATGGTATGGGACTCGACACCATGGGGCTGGGAATCAATCACCAATCCCCTTTGATACACTTGAACTGGCTCGATACAGCCGACTTCTCCGCTGGGAATCAATCACCAATCCCTTTGATACACTTCCCGTTACGCGGTGGAACTGCTGCAGCGGCTGGGAATCAATCACCAATCCCCTTTGATACACTTCGAGAGTGTCATATAGATCGGACGCGTGGCTGGGAATCAATCACCAATCCCCTTTTGATACACTTCCCCGTCCAACGTCGTGCAGCTCCTGGCGCTGGGAATCAATCACCAATCCCCTTTTGATACACTTTGGGTCAAGGACTACCCCTGAATATGATGGCTGGGAATCAATCACCAATCCCCTTTGATACACTTTTGTACTGGTCGATGGATTGGGCGATGACGCTGGGAATCAATCACCAATCCCCTTTGATACACTTACGCTTAGCCGACACGTTCATGTAGTAGGCTGGGAATCAATCACCAATCCCCTTTGATACACTTTCGAGTATCTGGACACAGCCTTCGGCGGGCTGGGAATCAATCACCAATCCCCTTTTGATACACTTCTACACCAGGAGACCTGGAGGCCCGCTGGCTGGGAATCAATCACCAATCCCCTTTGATACACTTCGTCTCTCGGTGACGTAATCAGTATAGCGCTGGGAATCAATCACCAATCCCCTTTGATACACTTACGCGCGAGGAACTGGGCAGCTACGCGAGCTGGGAATCAATCACCAATCCCCTTTGATACACTTCTCGCAGAAATTGAGCGCGATGCAATTCGCTGGGAATCAATCACCAATCCCTTTGATACACTTCAGATCGTGTATGTGTGCTCGACGAGCAGCTGGGAATCAATCACCAATCCCCTTTGATACACTTGATCTCGAAGCCGAGGGACGCCGATCAGCTGGGAATCAATCACCAATCTTTGATACACTTCAACCGAGAGGCCGTGCGAAGCTACGAGGCTGGGAATCAATCACCAATCCCCTTTGATACACTTCAACCGAGAGGCCGTGCGAAGCTACGAGGCTGGGAATCAATCACCAATCCCCTTTGATACACTTTCATGTCGCGCGCGCCCTGGAGCGATCGCGCTGGGAATCAATCACCAATCCCTTTGATACACTTTAAGCCCTCAACGCCTAACAAACCCGCCCGCTGGGAATCAATCACCAATCCCCTTTGATACACTTCGGAGGGAGGTTGTTGTGCGGCTTGTTGGCTGGGAATCAATCACCAATCCCCTTTGATACACTTTCCAAGGCAAGGCCCGCCTCGGCGTCGAGCTGGGAATCAATCACCAATCCCCTTTGATACACTTACCGGGTCGAGATCCAGCATGCTCACGCTGGGAATCAATCACCAATCCCCTTTGATACACTTAGATCCCCTAGTTTTCCCTGAAATACAGAGGAAAACCAGGGGATCTTCGTTAGAAAATCATGAGCTGCTCCGGCGAGCCACGCTCCTTCCGAGGCTTCGCGTTCTCAAAACGTAGTCCCGTCGCCCACTGCCGATCCGTCAGCGCCAGCACCCGCACCTGCCCACCCTCCGGCAAGTGAGTCTTGATCGCCCGCAGCGTCGCATGATCCTGACCACCGGTCGGCCAATATTTCACGTACACGCTGAACTGCACCATGCAGAAGCCCCAGTCCAGCAGGTCATTGCGAAAACGCGTTGCCTCGCGACGCTGCTTCTTCGTCTCCACGGGGAGATCGAACATCACCAGGCACCACATCGCGTCATCCGCCATGTCAATCCCCCGCACCCACGGACGACGGACCCTGCCACGACAACACATTGAGACGATCGATGTCACCCTCCACGTAGCGGCCGAAAGACTGGGCCAAGCCTCGGCAACGGCCGGGATACCATGACCGACTCCATCAAAGCGCTGCGACGCGGCAGCCACAAGAAGCTGCTTCACCGAACGATCCGAAGGAGACGCCGTGGGCGGGAGCTGCAGGGCGACCTCATCGATCGCCGGTCTAAATGGTTCGATCAAATCGTCGGCAAGGGCGAAGGCATTGCCTCGGCCTCGGTGGAATACTCCGAGTGCGGGCGCCAGCCCCGCCGCCAGAACAGCGCGCATCAGGTGCCCGCGCAGCACCGAATACCCGTAATCCAGACAGGCATTCGCGCCAATTAACTGCCCCGCCGCAGGCTGACGACCCACGCCCTTACCCAGAGTACGCGACCAGTACAGCCGCGCCGCCTGGGCTTCCACGTTTCCAGGGTCGCCCGAACGAACCTGATCCGCAAGAGCGAGCAGTTCCCCGCTGCCCCGAATCTTGAGGTTTTCCAGAACCGATGCCTGTCCCTCGATCTTTGCACGAATGAGACGCGCCCATGCGTTCTTCTTACGCGGGAGGGAGACCTCCGCCTGCGCTCGGTGGCGGGCTGCTACTCGACCATGATCTGACCACGAGTAGCAGCCACCCTCCGGAATACCCCTCCAATCACAGAAGAGCACAGCGACATCCGCCTCGGCCAAACGATGCAGAACAGCGGCGCTCAAAGTGACCTTCATGCCGACGAGGATGACTGCAACCTCGGCAACGGGAATGATCGTCGGCGCACCCTCACCAGGACACACCTCGACCCCACCACGTGTTGATCGAAGCTCACCCTCGAATCCACACAGGTCGATCACACGCCACTGCTCTGCCATGACAACCTATTCCAAAACCGTTGTAACCGGCATCGAATTTTCTGAAGACAAACGTTCTTCTCCTAAACAATTTCGCCGAATAACTGTTACTCGGCACGAACTCAACAGCTTTTGAATACCGATCTGCCAGCCTTTCGTATCAAGAACTTTGCGCAAAGCACCCTTCTCATCGTCCTCGAGCCCCTCCTTCGCGAGAAGATACGGTCGCAACTTCATCCGTTGAGCCTCTGGAAAACCTGCTACTTTCCAGGCAGACAGCTCCGGATATGCACCTGTTACCTCGCCGATGATCCCTTCATCAAAAGCGCTACTGTCAACACGCAATTCATCGCCTCGAACAAGCCAACCAATCTGTCTTGCCGTTTCGCTAACCAAGGCCTTCCTAATCTTTGGGTCAGCAGCACGCATCGAGATCGTTGAGGGCTTAAGCGGCGCGGTGAACACATCCCTGTCTTTCATACGCATCAGGTCGACCTGGAAGACTCGGACCATCGCGTAAACAGGTTTTTTCCCCTCGATGCGGTAGATCCTGGCGTGATGAATCGCTCCACTAAGATCAACGTACCCTCCTCGCACCTTCAAACATGCTTTAATTCCTTCCTTCGAATATTCGAAGAAGTTGAGCAGCTCCGTCGGGCCGACGCGCGTGCCGTTCACGGAGATCGTCCGATTCAGGTTTTCAGGAAGCCCCTTCTTCGGGTCAAAGTCCGGGCAGCGCGTGAGCGCTGTCCATAGCGCGGGCGTCTCAGCGCGGTCGATCAGCTCAACGGGGAGCGCGTCCCCAAGCCTGTGCTGCTCGCCGCACCCCCTTCGTGATGATCTGCTCGCCATCCGGCGTCTTCGGAGGACAGAAGGAGTGGACGGTCGCATCGTGAATGACGCTCGATCCAACGCGCAGACGAATGTTCTCGACGAAAGGAATCGCGTTATCACTCAACGCAATGTTGAAGAGCTCGACGCCGCGAAGCATCGACTCGCGCCACGACTCGAAGCGGTTCGAAGCCTCGCCAGGCTTCCCATAGAAGTTCTTCCACGTCTCCTCGAGGCCCGCGATACGCTGCGCATCGCGCATGTTCACACGCAGCGCGAGGGTACGGGACACCGACGGATTCATCAGCGCGATGACGAGCGCATCCATTGCGTGGTGACGCCTGTCGAAACGAGTCTTGCCTCGGCCACCAATCAGGTTGACTCGGCTCTCGAAGCCCGAGGACTTCCGGGCCTCCGCCGTCAGCTGGCCACGGTAAACACACACGGAGGGCACGGACTCTTCGTCACGCGTGCGGTAGAAGCCCTCGATACGAGTCCTCAGTTCAACAGCCATCCATGCGACAGACTCCATGGAGCGACCATCGAACTCTTCGTCCGGCTTACGAGACTTGAGACGGGCAGACACCTCGCGCTGCAGCTGCTTGAACTGCTTGGGCGACATGCCGTTATCGCGCACCCAGAACTTCACACGATCAAGAGCGCCCTTCAGGGAGACGCCCGTATTCGCCCGATCAGACGACGCCCACGCGGCAAACGGAACGGCCCCCCTTCTTGTGGTTACACGTACGACACACCGCAGCCAGGTTGGAGCGATCGTTCGTTGAGGACCCATCCGCACGCGGAACAATATGGTCCATTTCCGCCGTCGTGAACGTAATTTCAGTGCCGCAGTAAAGGCACTCATTGTTTTGCCTCTGCAACGCGAAGTAGCGGATCTGGTCGGAACGACGCACCCTACCGGAGAGCTTCAGCTGTGCCGCCATCTCAGCGACGGCCGCAGCGTTCGCACTGCGCCGCCTATCGTTTTCACGCATGAGCTCACGGGCAACACGCTCCGATCCCAGACCGTCACGCGCATGCTCGATGTTGATGACCGTCGGCTCGCCCCAGCGCTCGGTCGCCGCATGCAGCCATCGGCTCACCTGCTTGAGCACGCGATCGACGGCCGGATTGCCCGTCGGCGTACCGATCGGCTCCACTGCAGGCTTCCAGTCGTCTCCGACATTGAATTCCAGACGACGCGCAGTGTGCAGATCAACGCCATCACGCAGCATCCTGTCCGTCAGGCGACGAAGGCTATCCAGCGAGTATGCCGCTCGCCCCTGGGGCAGCGAGATCTTCTCAAACTCGAGCTGGTCGTCCTCTGTCGCCTGCTCGAGCAGCTCCGCGACCTCATCGTTCACGTCGCTGCTATCTTCGGAGCCGCCGGAGTTCGAGAAGGCGTCCACAAAGTAGCCGCGCTGCTCATCATCCGCGTCTTTCCACCACTCCTTGAGCCACTTGACCTTGCAAGCCAGGATCTTCTCGGTGGTGACGTCGGTTGGAGGATTGCGCAGGACCGGCGACCCATCGAACGAGGCCTTCGCTGTACCACGCAGATCCGAACGCTCGATACCAAGGTTATCCGCCAGATCCTGCCAGGTGACCTCCTGCTTCAGGCCCACGACGAGAAGAAAGTCAGTGAGTCCCTGCAGTTCCTCCGGAGTCAACGGCCGCTCCGCACGGCCCTCGCGAACACGCAGGTTCGCCAGCACACTAACGATGCGGAACTTCTGGAAGGCAGGGTGTGCTTTCTCCGCACGCACATGTTTGCCCTGACCCGGCAGCTCGTCGTAGCCCACGAGTCCTCGTTCCTTCGCGCTGCCCTTGGGGGACTTCGCCTGGAAGACGGCTCGGATCAGCCGATCACGGTCAGCAGGATCAATCTGCTGCACCTCGCAGATCCGCCGGATTTCCTCAGCGTTGTCACTCTGATGAAGCTTGCCCGCGAGGATACCCTTGGGGCCGCGCAGCTTGGGTGTGCCAGCCTTCTTCACATAGTCGGGGTGAGCGAGGTACGCATCAACGAGCTGCCCGGGGGTCGCGTCAGCCGGGAAGCTCCTACCGAGGGATGTACTGATGCGCTCATTCAGTCCCTTGAGGAAATCACTCGGCTCGGCGGGCTGCAGCAGACTCTCCACCTTGGCGTAGGGATTACGCCAGCCGCGGTGCCGGGCGATGTGGCGGAGAGCGATCGACAGCGCAGCCTTTCTCTTATCATCGTCGGCGATATACCCCTCGAGTAGCTTCGAGCGCACATGCCAGGGCTCACGAGGATCCTTGAAAGCCATCAGGTCAGGCAACGGCCATCCGAACTCCTTGGAGAGAACGCGATCCAGATTCACCAGGCGCTGATGGCGCGTGCGGTAGAGACGGCGCGTCCGGCGGGCAACACCTGCCGTCAGCTTGCGGCTCTTCGCCGCCTTGTTCTCATTCGGGTCGACGCCAGCGTCGTGAATGAAAACCATGGAGTTCAGCAGTTTGACGGGCTGATCTGCGCGGTCGACCTCGACCGCGCAGAAGCCGATTGAACGAAGGCCGACATCGATGCCGACTCGGTAGCGGATACCCGGAATGTTTTCTGAGGACGTAACCATAGGCACATAGTGTCACACCGCACACACATTTGCGTACGCTTTAAAAAATTACCGGGTCCTTCGCGAAGAAGGACCCGGTGGAGCATTCGGAGCCGCTAACGAGTCGACTCTTACTAGGAATCAATCGCTTACAGCATACCTCCCCAATTCCAGAGATGCAAGCCACATCCGGGAAGACTTTTCAGCGAGCCCACCCCACCCACTTCCGCGCGCCATTGCGACACATGGGGCGCGATCCTGAAACAATGGGGGCATGTCGAATGACCCGCGTGAAAACCTGCATGGCTCGGACAGCCGGGAGCTGGCCGACGTGACGGCCGACGCCGCGCGAGCCGCCTCGGCCCCCGCCCACACCTCCGACGAGGTGCCCGCCCAGCGCAGCGCCCTCTCGTCGTTCGAGGAGATCCTCAGCGGCGCCACCCACGAGGCCGACGCCCCCACCGCCGACGACGGCGCGCAGTACCTGCAGGGAGACCCTCGTGTCCGACGCTCCCCTGGTCGCCACCAACGCGGCCGAGGCCACCCCGCAGCGCTCGCGACCGCCCCTGCCGCAGCCGCAGCCACGACCCCGGAGACCGCCAGCGACATCGCCACGCAGACCGCCGCGCCCGCCCAGCAGGCCGAGCAGCCCGCCCAGGAGCTCACGCCCGCCAACACCGCAAGCGACACCCGCAACGAGGTCGCCCTCGCCGCCCCGGTGCACCTGCCGCCCGCCGAGCCTCGCCCCTGGTACCGCTCGCGCCGCTCCTTCTCCGCGAAGGGCCGCGGCGGCCGCGTCCAGGTCGCCGGCCTGGGCCTGACCTACACGGACCACGTGACCGGCGCGGTCCTCCTCGCCAATATCGACCTGGGCTTCCGCGCCCGCTCGCTGAGCGCGATCCTGGACCCGACGGGCCGCCGCGCCCGCGCCCTTTTCCTGATCCTCGCGGGCCTCGAGGAGCCGCAGGCCGGCCGCATCGTCGCCGCGCCCTCGCGCTCGCTGGCCGCGCGCCTCGCGGGCCGCATCGGCTCGGTCGCGCTGATCCGCGCGGACTCCCCGCTCGACGAGTCCCTGACGATCCGCCAGAACATCCTGGCCCCCCTCTCGGCCACGGGTTCCGTCGCCGACTGGGACAACCTCGTGGGCGCCCTGCAGATCACGGGCCTCGCCCAGCGCGTCGACCTGCGCCCCTCCGAGCTCTCCGAATGGGAGCGCTTCAAGGCCCTCATCGCCCGCGCGATCGTGTCCGGCGCCGAGGTCTTCCTCATCGAGGACCCGGTGTCCCTGCCCGCCGCCGCGCGCGAGGAGCTCGGCCCCCTCCTGCGTTCCCTCGCGGACGCGGGCTGCGCGGTCGTCATCGCCACCCCGTCCGTGGAGGTCGCCGCCGCCTCGGACCGCGCAATCCTGCTGACGAACGGCCGGGTCGCCCTCGACGCTCCCCGCCCCTCCGCCGCGATCATCGCCGCCTCCCTGGAGGCCAACCCCGAGGACCCCAAGGCCCTCCTCGGCCCAATCCCCTCGGCCCTGCCCGCCTCCTTCGACGAGGTCATCTCCCCACCCAGGCTTCCTCGGCCCCCGCGTGGCACCCGCTCGACACCACCGACGAGGCCGGGGCGCAGACCGCGAACGCGCAGCAGGCCTCCGAACCCGAGGAAACCGACCCCGCCGAGGCCGCCCTCGACGCGGCGGCCACCCGCGTGGAGGCAGCCCCGCTTCAGTCCCCCAGGCTCGCGAGCCACGCACCGAGACCGCGATGCGAGGCATTCCCCGTCGTCGACACCGAGGACCCGGCCCATGGCCGAGCCCGAGGTCTCCGACCTGGTCGTGCGCGCCCGCAAGATCCTCTCCGATCTGCCCGGTTCAATCGCCCCGCAGGAGTAACGGACCGGTCACTGCGAGCCTCCTTCTTCGTGAGACACTAGGCGTATCCGGGAGAGGCACCGCCTCGCTCACCCGCACGCGCAGGAGCATCCCATGACTCAGCCCACCCCCAGCCCGGGCAGTACCCGCCGCTGCCCCGTCACCAGCGCACAGGCCGGCGAGGCCCGCCCCAGCATCGGCGCCCTCTTCGCATCTGTCACCGGACAGCTCTCCAGCATCATCCGCGACGAGGTCGAGCTCAACAAGGCGAAGCTGCGCGCCTTCGCGTCCAAGAGCGGCAAGGGTATCGGCCTCCTCGTGGTCGCCGCGGTCTTCGCGCTCTACCTGCTGGGGTGGGTCTTCCACACGATCGAGGTCGCCCTCGAACTCGTCGTCCCCGCGTGGGCGGCGTCGCTGATCGTCGTCGGCATCATCCTCCTGATCGTGCTGATCCTGGCGCTCGTGGGCGCCAGCTCCCTGAAGAGCGCGCAGGCCCACCGCCCCGACCCGGCCGCATCGGTCGCCGCCACCAAGGAAGCCATCGAGAAGGGACTGGGCAAGTGAGCACCAACCTCGATCCGCGTAACGTGACCGTCGGCGAGGCCGCCCCCCGCCGAGCCGCGCACGGAAGCCCAGATCACCGCCGACCTCGAGCGTCAGCGCGCCGAGCTGGCCGCCACGATCGACCAGCTGTACGCGCGCGTGCAGCCCGCGGCCCTCGCCCAGGAGGCGAAGGACGAGGCCCGCGCCCGTTTCGCATCCTTTAAGGAGTCCGCGTCGCTGACCCTGCAGGACGCCGCCGGCGGTAACGCCGAGGCCCTCAAGAAGGTCGGCGTCGTCGCTCTGTCCGTCGTCGGCACCATCGGCGTGATCGTCCTGCTGGCGACCCGCTCGTCACGTCGCTCCCGTCGCGAGGCCCGCCGCGCCGCCCGCGAGGCCGCCGCGCACACGCTCGAGGCCCTCAAGTCCGACGTCACCGAGGCCCTGTAGGCATCAACTGACGCAATCCGGCGTAACTCCGGCCACACTGGCCGAGGGTTACGCCGGTTCTGTTTCCCCATTTTCGTGGGCATACGCACCCTTCGTACCACTCCGCTGAGCGCGCAAAACCCCATCCAAGGTGAGGTCAAGGCCCGTCATTAGCTATGATGGTCTTACGAAACATTTTGAACACCCAGGGAACCGCTTCACGCGGACCCGAACGACGCGGAGGGGGGTCGACGCCATGGGGCGCGGCCGTCAAAAGGCTAAGCAGATGAAAGTCGCTCGGAAGCTGAAGTATTTCAGCCCCGACACCGACCTAAACGCACTTCAGCGCGAGCTGGCGGATGAGGACTCGTACCTGGCACACGTGCCGGCGGACGAGCCCGAAGAGGACGATGCGATCGACGACGACCTCTATTCGAAATACGCCGACTTCGCCGAGATGCCCGCGGAAGAAGACGACATCGATCCGGAGCAGCTCGATGAGTCCTTCTGGACGGGTGGATCCTCCACTAAGTAACGGCTCAGCCACACGGCGGACCGAGAACCGGTCCGCCGCTTTGGCGTACCCAATCCACTCTTCCTGACGCGCCCGCGCGCACTCCTACAAAAGCACACGCATGCGGCGAGGGGTCGAGGCCCGCAGGCCTCGACCCCTCTCACGTACTTAGAGCAGGTGCACCGCTCAGGTCCGCTCAGCGCCGCTCAGCCCACGCGGTACTCGCCGTGCAGCAGCACGGCGCCCGCCTGGACACCCTTCGTGCCGGAGATGAGGCGCACGCCGGAGGAGTCCGCACCGAAATCAGCAACCGACCCGAAGCCGGGCACGGTTCCGTCGGCGCCGGCCGACGTGACGGAGCCCAGGACCCACGCGGCCACCCCGGCCTCGTTGATCGCGGACAGGACCTCGGAGGCCACGGAGGCCGAGACGACGGCGACCATGCCGACGCCCAGGTTCAGGGAGTCCTCCATGCCGACCCAGGTGACGTCGCCGCCGCGGCGCACCCAGTCGAACACGGCGGGAACGGTCCACGTGGAGCGGTCGACGGTGGCCACCGCGCCGACGGGCAGGACGCGCGACAGATTCGCGGCCAGGCCGCCGCCGGTCACGTGCGAGTAGGCGTGGATACCGGCGACGCCGAAGCGCTCGACCAGGTCGAGGCACAGTCGCGTGTACAGGCGGGTGGGCTCAAGGAGCTCCTCGCCGAGGGTGCGGCCGAACTCGGCCACGTGGGACTCCAGCGAGGCGCCGACGCGGGAGACGACGGAGCGCACCAGCGAATAGCCGTTGGAGTGCAGGCCAGAAGACGCCATGGCGATGACGACGTCGCCGCCCGTCACGCGTTCGGGACCCAGCAGCTTGGAGGCGTCCACGACGCCGGTCGCCGCACCCGCGATGTCGTAGTCGTCGGGCTCCATGACGCCGGGATGTTCGGCGGTCTCGCCGCCGATGAGGGGCGTGCCCGTGGCCTCGCAGGCGCGCGCGATGCCGGTGACGATCGCGGCGATGCGCTCGGGGACGACGTGGCCGCAGGCGATGTAGTCGGTCATGAGGACGGGGCGCGCACCGATCACGACGATGTCGTCGACGACCATGCCGACCAGGTCCTGGCCGATCGTGTCGTGCACGTCCATGGCCTGCGCGATCGCGATCTTCGTGCCCACACCGTCCGTGGAGGTCGCGAGCAGCGGCTTCTCCATGCCCAGCAGGGCCGACGCGTCGACCATGCCGGCGAATCCGCCGGTCGCGCCCAGGACGGTGGAGTCGTGGGTGGCGGCCACCGCGGTCTTCATCAGTTCGACGGCGCGGTCGCCCGCAGCGGTGTCGACGCCAGCGGTCGCGTAGTCCAGGGGGGTGTCGGTCATGGGTGGTGCCTTTCGCGGATGGCGCTCGACGAGGCCGTGTCTGGGTGGTCGGGTTGAGAACGACGCCCGCGGCGCAGGGGTTGCGTCGCGGGCGTAGAGGTTAGCAGGGGGTGGCGTCGGGGGTTCCGGGCACGGGCGTCCCGGCGGGGATCGTCTCGGGGTATTCGCCCGTGAAGCAGCCGATGCACAGGGACGTGCCCTGTCCGGTGGCCGCGACCATGCCGTCGATCGACAGGTAGGCCAGGGAGTCGGCGCCGATGGATTCGCGCACCTGTTCGACGCTCATGGACGAGGCGATGAGCTCGGCGCGCGTCGGGAAATCGATACCGAAGAAGCACGGCCACAGCACCGGCGGGGACGAGATGCGGATGTGCACCTCGGCGGCCCCGGCCTCGCGCAGCATCTTGACGAGAGCGCGCTGCGTGTTGCCGCGCACGATCGAGTCGTCGATGACGACCAGGCGCTTGCCTTCGATGACCTCACGCAGGGGGTTTAGCTTGAGGCGGATGCCCAGCTGGCGCAGGGATTGCGTGGGCTGGATGAAGGTGCGGCCCACGTACGCGTTCTTGACGAGGCCCTGGGCGAAGGGGATGCCGGACTCCTGCGCGTAGCCGATCGCGGCGGGCGTGCCCGAGTCGGGCGTGGGGATCACGAGGTCCGCGTCGATGGGGTTTTCACGCGCGAGGGCGGCACCCATCTCGTGGCGCGCGGCCACGATCCTGCGCCCGCCGATCGTCGTGTCGGGGCGGGCCAGGTACACGTACTCGAAGACGCAGGTGTTGGAGCGGCGCACGGCGAAGCGTCGCGAGTGCACGCCCGAGGCGTCGATGGAGATGAGCTCGCCGGGCTCGACCTCGCGCACGAAGGTCGCGCCGCACAGGTCCAGGGCGGCGGTCTCGGAGGCGACGACCCAGCCGGAGGCCAGGCGGCCCAGCACGAGCGGGCGGTAGCCGTGCGGGTCGCGCGCTGCGTACAGCGTGTGCTCGTCCATGAAGACCAGGGAGAACGCGCCCTTGATACGCGGCAGCACCTTCAGGGCGGCGCCGACGAGGGGCGCGGGCTCAAGGTCGTCCACCGACGAGGCCGGGGCGGCCTCGTCCGCACCCGTATGCCCGGGCGTCACGGACGGAGACGCGATGAAGGGTGTCGGTCCGGGGATGCGGTCAGCCATGCCCAGCAGCGCGGTCACGAGGGAGGTGTCGGTGGAGGCGCCACGTTCGAAGTCCTCGCCCTCGTCGGCGATCTCGGAGGCCAGCTCGCGCAGCTCGACCGTGTTGGTGAGGTTGCCGTTGTGGGCCAGGGCGAGCGTGCCGGTGGGGGTGGGGCCCAGCGTCGGCTGGGCGTTGCGCCATACGTCCGCGCCGGTCGTCGCGTAGCGGACGTGACCCAGCGCAATGTGGCCGCGCAGGCCCTGCAGGGACTGCTCGGAGAACACCTGCGACACGAGGCCCTGATCCTTATACACGAGGATCTGCTTGCCATTCGACGTCGCAATACCGGCGCTCTGTTGGCCGCGGTGTTGCAGGGCATAGAGGGAGAAGTAGGTCAGGCGGGAAACGTCCTCGCCCGGGGCCCATACTCCGAAGACCCCGCAGTGATCATGCGGGTGATCGTCTCCGAAGAGTTCCTGGTCGGACAGTGTCATGTCTGGCTGCGAGACGGGAAGCACGCTCTCACTCTCCCATACTTTTTCCCTCCTCGTGGCATATATCCACGTTGTGGCGAGCACACGCAGGCCCAGCAAACACGACACACAGCGCGTAATTGCGCACGCTTTGCGGGGCAGAATCGGTCTCTCCTGGGTCGAGATGACACAATGGAATGCAGCAATCTTGAGGAGGAAACGTGGCCAATCCAACGCTGAGCGCCATCATGTGGGGACTCGCCCTGCTGGTGAGCGCCCTGGCCGTCCTGTCGTTCGCGCGAGGCCTGGCACACATGTGGCGCACGGTCTCGGCGGGCACACCCGACCCGGGGCGCCTGAGCCCCGTGGGCAAGCGCCTCTGGGGCGTCATCTCCGCGGCGCTCACGCACCGCGAGTTCAAGGGGCACCCGTGGATCAAGGCGGCCCACTGGCTCGTCATGGTCTCCTTCCCGATCCTGTTCCTCACGCTGGTCACGGGCTACGCGCAGCTGCGCGTGCAGACCTTCACGCTGCCTCTCCTCGGCCATTTCGCGCCGTGGGAGTGGCTGACCGAGGCCTTCGCGTGGGGCGGCCTGGTCGGCATCGTCCTCCTGATGGTCGTGCGCCAGCGCGCCGGGCACGGCACGGCCGCCGAGGCGGCCCTGTCGAACGACGATCCGGACGGCGCTGCCACCGCAGCGGACCCGACCGGCACCCCGCCCTCGTCCCTGACCAAACCCCACCCGCGTGACTCCTCCCCGCGCGGCCTGGCCTCCCGTTTCCTGGGTTCGACCCGCTGGCAGGCGCTCTTCGTCGAGTGGGTCATCCTCATCGTGTGCGCGTGCGTCGTGGCCCTGCGCGGCCTCGAATACGCGCTGTTCAGCATCACGCCGAGCATGGAGGCCCACGCGACCGCCCTGCATTTCCCGCTGACCGCCTGGCTCGGCGCGCTCTTCGCGGGCGCCGCCTCCTCCTCGGCCACCTCGCTGGCGAACGCGATCGTGCTGGTCAGCGCCCTCAAGGTCCTCACCTCCATGACCTGGCTGACGGTCGTCGGCATCCAGACCGGCATGGGCGTCGCCTGGCACCGCTTCGTCGCGATCCTCAACCTGTACACGCGCCGACACGCGGACGGCACCAAGTCCCTGGGCCCGGCCGACCACATGCTCATCGACGGCAAGCCCGTCACCAGCGAGGACGACTTCGACGACCTCCCCGAGGACACAGTCCTCGGCGTGGGCACGATCGACGACTTCTCATGGAAAGCCCGACTGGACCTGTACTCGTGTACCGAGTGCGGCCGCTGCCAGGAGCTGTGCCCCGCGTGGAACACGCAGAAGCCCCTCTCCCCCAAGCTGCTCATCATGGGCCTGCGCGACCACATGGAGTCCGCCTCCAACGTGCAGATCGTCGAGCAGGAGGAGGGCCACCAGAAACTGGGCGACGGCGAGGTCCTCCTCGACAAGGGCGTGCCGGCCTCGCCGCACTCCTTCGACCTGTTCTCCGCCCTGTCCCTGTCGGGCGCGACCGGCCCGGAGGGCGTCTCCGCGGTGACCGCTCCCCTCGTCCCCGAGGTTGTCTCCGAAGAAGTCCTATGGGACTGCACGAACTGCGGCGCCTGCGTCGAGCAGTGCCCCGTCGACATCGAGCACATCGACCACATCCTCGACCTGCGCCGCCACCAGGTCCTCATGGAGGGCGCGTTCCCCCGCGAGCTGGGCCGCGCGTTCCGCGGCATGGAATCCAAGGCCAACCCCTACAACCAGCCGGCCCGCAAGCGCATGGACTGGGCGAAGAAGCTGGACTTCGACATCCCCGTCGTCGGCGAGGACATCGAGGACGCCTCCGAGGTTGACTACCTGTTCTGGGTGGGCTGCGCGGGCGCCTACGACGACACGGCGAAGAAGACCAGCGCCGCCGTCGCCGAGCTGCTGCACACGGCGGGCGTATCCTTCGCGGTCCTCGGCTCGGGCGAGTCCTGCACGGGCGACCCGGCCCGCCGCGCCGGCAACGAGGCGCTCTTCCAGATGCTGGCCGCCCAGGCGATCGACACGCTCAAGGAAGCCAAGCCCCAGAAGATCGTCGTGTCCTGCGCGCACTGCTTCAACACGATCGCGGGCGAGTACCCGGAGCTGGGCGGCTCCTTCGACGTCGTCCACCACACGCAGCTCCTCAACCGCCTGGTGCGCGACGGCCTGCTCACGCCGGTAGCCCCCACTTCCGCTGCCCCCGCGGGCACGGACACCACGGACGAGGCCGGGGCGAAGCCTGCGGGCAACGCTCCCTCGGTCGGCGCGCCCCTGAAGGTCACCTACCACGACGCGTGTTTCCTGGGCCGCCACAACCGCGTGTACGAGCCGCCGCGCGAGCTCGTGGGTTCCCTGCCGAACGTCGAGCTCGTCGAGATGCCGCGCAACCGCGACCGCGCGATGTGCTGCGGCGCGGGCGGCGCGCACGCCTGGTTCGAGGAGACGCGCGGGACCCGTATCGCCGACGCCCGCATCGTCGAGGCCGCGTCCACGGGCGCGGACATCGTCGCGACGGCCTGTCCGTTCTGCTCCCAGATGCTCGGCTCGGCCTCGGGCACGTCCGCCGGCTTCGTCTCCTCCGACGCCGACCAGGGCGGCGCGACCGACGAGGCCGCCACGGCCTCGTCCGGCCAGAAGCTCCCCGAGGTGCGGGACGTGGCCGTCATGCTGCTGGAGGCCGTCAAGCGCGGGCAGTAAGGCACGCGCGCACGCCGAGCAGCACAGCGCGCACATCGCGCGCCCACGCATCACGTATCGTGCGCAGCACCTCTAACAGGGGCGGCCCCGCAGGAAAACCTACGGGGCCGCCCGTAAACCTCAGAACAATCAGTCCTCGACACCAACGATAACGTTGGAAGCCTTGATGACGGCGACGGCCTTCGAGCCGACGGTCAGGCCGAGCTCCTCAATGGCGGCGTTCGTGATCGACGAGGAGATCACCAGGCCGGGGGCCACCTCGATCTTGACGATGCCGTTCACGGCACCTTCGGAGACCTCAACGACGGTGCCGGGGAGCTGGTTACGTGCGGAGAGCTTCATAATGTGCCCTTTCATTCGTAGTGGTTTGCAAACATACTTTCACCCTAGCGGGCGCGCGGCGCTCCTTCTAGGGATGCGACCTATTGTTCGTCCTCAGGGGAGATTTCCTCGAGGCCGACGAGGAAACCGTCCTCGTCGATGACGTTGCCGCCCACGAGGGTCGCGATCATGCCGGCAGCCTTCTCCACGTCCTGGGTGGAGCGCAGGCGCTCCAGGCGCGCGGTGCGGCTCATCGCACCCGCGCCGGGCGTCGGCGCGGAGGTGGGAAGCCAGCGGACCTGGTACTCGATGATGGCTCCGGCCGTCCACGGCTCCCAGCGCAAAACGCGCGGCGGCGTGGGCACGGCGTGGACCTCGATCATCATGTCAGAGCGGTGGCCGATCGGGCTCATGAGGGCGTAGCCGTCAACGACCTGCGGCTTGTCGCGCTGCGCCTCATGCTCCTCGCGGGCCTTGGCGATCTTGGAGGCGATATCCTCGCGCACCGGGCCCAGCTCGGCCTTCAGCTTCTCGATCTGGGCGATCTGCGCGGGGGTCAGCGGGACGGGCTTGGGGGCCTCGGGCGTGATGTCGCGCGCGTCCTTCATCTGCTCGAATCCGGCGCGCTCACGCATCGCGGAGAGCAGGTCCTCGGGGTTAATCCAGCGCGGCGAATACACCGTCAGGTTCACGGCCGAGTCAGCGTCGGGGACCATGACGTAGCCGCTGCCCGCGATGCGCAGGCCGCCCGCGAGGCGTCGAGCCATGCGGCGCAGCGCCTCGAGCACGCGGTACTCCAGACCCGTGGGCAGGCCGTCCGGGAACGCCTTGTCCCACTCGCCCATGACGCCGTTGTTTTGCTGACGGGCGGATGCCTGCGGGCAGCGCAGGATCCACGCGTTCGCGAGCGAGGCCGGGGTACCCAGTGCCGCGCGCGTCGGCTGGTCGAGCGTCCACGGCCCTTCCAGCTCGGCGTCGGAAGACAGGCGCAGGCGGCCCGGGGCGAGCCATCCGGCCTCGTCCCACATGGAAATCGCGAGGGCCTCAAGCTCGGCGGGATCGACGGCGTCGGAGACGAGGAACAGGTGATGCTCGCGCGCGACGTCCAGGTCGATGACGCCGGCGGGCTCGCTGACCTCGATGGCGGCGGCGATCGGGATGGCGGCCTCGGCGCTCGTGACCTCGCCGTCGGCCGCGATCTGGAAGGCAGCGTCCGTCGAAGTCATCGTCGTCAGGCCGACGTTCGTCTGGGTGAGCGGGTTGTCCGTCGCGCTCACCGGCGTCGGGTCCGCGAAAGAATGAGGGGCCGAGGCCATGCGCTCCTTGAGGGAACGCCTCACCGGCGAGGCCTGGGGGCCTCGTCCCTGTTGGTGACCTGCTCGCGCGGTGTCATGCCCGGCAGAGCGACGCCCTGGATGACGCCCGTGCGCGTCTGGCTGGGAGCCACCGGGGGGATGCCGGCCTCGACCCCGCGGCTGGTGCTCCCCTGAGGAGCGGAATTCGTCTGAGGCACACCCAGGACGGGCGTCGGCTCGGGCGGCTCCGGCAGGTCGGCGGGATCCGGTGCGGGCGGATAGCCCACCTCGCGGGCCGCACGCTCGGCGCGCTCGGCGCGCATGCGTTCAAGCCGGGAGGGAGGCGGAGGAGGGAGAGCCGACATCGGGAATCACCGTTCGATGCGGGTGCGCGAGAAGCGCTCGTGGGTGCGCGAGGGCGTGGGCCCGCGCTGACCCTGGTAATGCGAGCCGAGCCCCTTCGAACCGTAGGGATGCTCAGCCGGGGAGGACAGGTCGAAGAAGCACAGCTGCCCGATCTTCATGCCGGGGTAGAGCAGGATCGGCATCGTCGCCGTGTTCGACAGCTCCAGTGTCACGTGGCCAGAGAAGCCGGGGTCAATGAAGCCAGCCGTCGAGTGGGTGAGCAGGCCGAGGCGGCCGAGGGAGGACTTGCCCTCGAGGCGCGCCGCGATGTCATCGCCGAGGGTCACCAGCTCGTAGGTGGCGCCCAGGACGAACTCGCCGGGGTGCAACACGAAGGGCTGATCGGGGCCCACGTCCACCTGATGGGTGAGGTCCGACTGGTCCGCCGCGGGGTCGATCACCGGGTAGCGGTGGTTATCGAAGAGGCGGAACAGGCGATCCAGGCGCACGTCAATGCTGGCCGGCTGGACCAGGTCCCGGTCCAGCGGGTCAAGCTGAATACGTCCAGAGTCCAGGGATGCCTTGATGTCGCGGTCACTGAGCAGCATGACACGATTGTCGCATACTCAGCGCCGCGACAACAGCCTCAGGGGGTCACTGCAGGGGCTGACCCTGAGCGTCGCAGGCGTAGGAGCCGGAACGCATGATGAGCATAATGAAATCGATGAATGCCCAGATGCCGGTCACGATCAGGCCGACGACGGTCAGCGATATCACCAGCTGAATGATGCCCTTCGTGGTGTAGCCCAGGTAGAAGTTGTGAATACCGAGGGGGCCCAGGAAGAACGCCAGGAGCAGGGCAACGATCCACTGCTTCGGGGCACCAACGACGGGCTGGCCGTACGCGGGCTGCGCGTAACCGGGCTGACCGTAGGCATCCGCACCGTAGGCGCCCTGCGCGTTCGCGTCGGGGCCGGGAACGCCGTAGCCCTGCTCCGGCTGGGCGTAGGAGCTGGCCGCGGGAGCGTCGTACGCAGTGCCGTAGGTCGTCGAACCGGGGGTCGCCGTGGCCTCGTCGTAGACGGGGGCCGAGGCCTGGGGGAAAGCCGGAGCCTCAGGGGCGGGGGACCTGAGCGGGTTCCCTCAGGCTGGAAGGGAGTGGCCTGCGGATCGGGCGTCGTCATGAGAAAGCCTTTCGATAGACGTGGGGGGCCGAATTGGCCTGACGGGCACAGGGTAGCGTGCGGTCAACGCTCAGGGATAGCCAGTCCACCCCCGAGACGACCCTGATTAATCCCGGAGCGCGCCACCCCGACAAAGAAAAGGCGCGGGGCCCGGCGGGATATCTCCTGTATTGACGGGACTCCACGGAGCACATTTTTGAAAAGCGCGGTCAGAGTAGCGACTCTTTTCATTTTTATACAACATTCACCCATTTTTATGCTGCAGGTCACAGCTTCATTTCTTTCGTTCGTCACGATAAAGTTTTTGTTCCATAGACTGACTGGGTGTTCATGAATCCATCGACAGAGGCCACACGAATACTCCACTGCGACCTGCCTCAGTGGTTCGCAACACACAAGCGCGACCTGCCGATGCGCACAGCCGACGTCTCTGACTGGGGAACCCTCGTCTTTGAGATCATGAGCCAACAGACGCCCATCGGACGCGTCCAGCCGATCTGGCTTCAATGGATGGAACGCTGGCCCACGCCGGCGGACGTGGCGGCCGCTTCGTCGGCAGACATCATTGTGGCCTGGGCAAACCTCGGATACCCTCCCGCGCCCTGCGCCTCAAGGCCTGCGCAGCCGCGATCGTCGACAAGCACGACGGAGAAGTCCCCCTCTCGCTCAAAGAGCTAACACTCCTGCCGGGCGTCGGCACCTACACCGCATCCGCACTGCTCGCCTTCCGCCACGGAATCCGCGTGCCGGTCCTGGACACGAACGTGCGTCGAGTGCTGGTCAGATTTCTGGACGGCAAAGAGCTTCCTCCCCCACACCACGCCCTCAAAAGCGGAAACAATGCGGGCCGACGCATTATTGCCCGAACACGGGCACAGCGCTGCCGAGGTGAGTTTGTCGCTCATGGAATTTGGGGCCCTCGTCTGCACGCAGCTCAGCCCGTCGTGCGACGAGTGCACGATCTCGAACAACTGCGCGTGGGCGCTCGCCGGATTCCCCAAGGACGAGAAGCGGCCCACGCCCCAGCCCTACGCGGGCACCGACCGCCAGGCGCGCGGACGCATCATGAAAGCCCTGCGTGCCGCCCACTTCGAGGGCACGGACGGCCTCACGAAACGCCGAGTCCTCGACGCCGCCCGCATCGACGGGGGCGACCGCTACCAGCCCACCCGCGTCTACCGGGCACTCCTGAAGGACGGCATGATCGTCTACAACGAGGACACCAAGCGGGTCACGCTCCCCCGATAACGTTCACAGACGAGGCCGGGGCACCCACGCGGCGGCGCGCGGTCCCGGGAGGCAGCCACCGCCTCGTCGGTGAATCAGTAGCGGATCGCGTCGATCGGCTTGATGCGCACGGCCGCGAGCGCCGGGATGATGCCGCACAGGGCGCCGATGCTCGTGGAGATGGCGACGCCCGCGATGGCGGCTCCGGCGGGGAAGGCCGGGGTGTCGCTGAGCGTGACGCCCAGGGCCTCGAGGGGCAGGAATCGCACGACGACGACCGCGATGCCCACGCCGATGATGCCGGCGACGAAGGTTGCGACGACCGACTCCATGAAGACCGCGAAAAAAGACGCGCGCCGCGGAGGCGCCGACGGCCCGGCGGATGCCGATCTCGCGCACGCGCTGGCGCACGGTCACGATCGCAACGTTGAGCAGGCCGAGGGCGCCCAGGAACACGATGATGCCGCCGATGACCATGATGACGTTGGAGATGGTGCCCAGCTGTTCCTCGCCGATATCCTCGTGCTCGCCACCGGAGACGGAGACCTTCCATCCCTCGCCGAGGATCGAGGCCAGGGCGCGCGGCAAGTTCTCGCGGGCCTGGTCCGCGTTCTCGGTGCCCACCCACGCGATCATGGACGGGGAGCTCATCTGCGGGAAGGAGATTCGCGCCGCGTCGTAGTGCGCGAACACGGTCGGCATGTCGTAGGAGCTCTTGGACTTGGTGATGCCGACGACACGCATCGCCGTGCCGTCGCTCGTGTGCAGGACGATCGGAACCTGGTCGATGGGGGCGCGCCCCAGCTGGTTCCACAGGGTTTCGGAGATGACGACGGGGACCAGGCGCTGGTCGGCGTCGCTGCTCACGACCCATCGCCCGGCGAGCATGCGGGTGCGGAAGATGACCTCGTAGGAGGGGTCGACGCCCTGGAACGTCACGCCGTCGACCATGTCGCCGATGTTCGTCAGGGGGTATCCGCGGAATTGTCCGCTGGAGCGGGCCTGTCGTGTTTCGACGATGTCCCCACCGCCGCTGGAGAAGCGCGACCAGTAGTGGATGTCCGTGCGCTCGGCCAGGGTGCCCATGGCCTCGCCGAGCGTGTCCTTCTCGTCGGGGCGCTTCGCCGTCTGCGCGCCGGTGGCCGACGCGGGATCGGACGCGTCCTGATAGGGACCGCCGGCCGCCGGTCCTTCCGAGGCGTTCGAGGAGCTTTCGGGGGTCAGCCGCAGGGTGACGGAGCGCCCCTCGTACAGTTCCGCCAACTCGCGCGAGGACTGCAGGAGCAGGTCTCCGAGCGCGATGACGATCGTCATGGCGGCCACGGCCGCGACCACACCCACGAGGGAGAGGACGACGCGCGCCTTCTGGACCTTAACCTCGCCCCAGGCCTCGATGAGCGCGCCCAGGAGCTGACTCACGGCGTTCACTGCTCACCCTCCTGCAACATCGCGGGGGACGAGGCCTGCTCGGCTTCCGGGTCACCCTCGGCGGGTGGACGCGGAGGTTCGGCCACAGCGGATTCTGAGCCCACCTGCTCGGCCCCGGCCTCGTCGCCCGCAGTGCCCGGCCTCCGCGCGGCGCGTGAGAGCGGCGGGATCCTCGATCTCGTGCAGCGTGCCGTCGTAGAGCTCGTAGGGCGCGCTGCGCCCGCGCGGCCACGGCCATGTCGTGCGTGATGACGATGAGGGCGGCGTTGGACTCGCGGGCGACCTCCTCGAGGAGGGCCATGACGACGCGGCCCGTGTCCGGGTCGAGGGCACCCGTCGGCTCGTCGGCGAGGATGACGCGCGGGCGTCGCACGAGGGCGCGCGCGATCGCGATGCGCTGCTGCTCGCCGCCGCTCATCTCGCCCGGGTAGGAGTCCGCGCGCTCGCCCAAGCCCACGCGCTCGAGCATGTCGACGGCAATCGAGCGCCTGCGCAGCAGCTGCGGGCCGGGGGCGTACAGGAGGGGAACCTCGACGTTTTCCGCGGCTGTGCGCGCCGAGAAAATGTTGAACTGCTGGAACACGAAGCCGAAGTCTTCCCCGCGCATGCGCGCGCGGCGCCCCTCACTCAGGCGCGTGGTGTCCACGCCGTCCAGCTCGTACGTGCCCGAGGTGGGGGTATCCAGCAGGCCGATGATGTTGAGCATCGTGGACTTGCCGGTGCCCGAGCGGCCCACGATGGAGACGTGCTCGCCCTGGGCGACGTCCAGGTTGACGCCGCGCAGAATGTGCAGGTCCTCGCCGTCAGGGCAGGGTCACCGTGCGGGTGACATCCCGCAGGCACACGAGACTCATTGCGTTCCCGCCGAGTCACCCGAGCCGCCGGCCATGCCGGAGTCCATGCCGCCGAAGGGGCCGGTCTGCCCGTCCTGGTTATCCTTGTTCGAGGTCGGGGTGAACTCGAGGATCTCCTCGCCCTCCGTCAGGCCCTCCTTGACCTCGACCATCTTGCCGTCCGTGATACCCAGGGTGACGGCGCGCTTCTCGGGCTTGGTCGGGTCGTCGGTCGGCAGGTAGACGGAGCCGGACTGGTAGCGGCCCTCGACAGCGGAAATCGGCACCGCGAGGACACCCGTCGCCGAGCCCGCCGTCATCTCGAGGGTGACCTGCAGGCCCGCGAACACCGTCTGGTCGGAGGGGGATCGCGCAGCGCGCCTTCAGATCCGTCGAGGACGAGGCGCCGTTATCGGAGCCGGCGTTCGCCTTGGGGTCCTGCGCCTTGCCGGTCGGGCTCACCAGCTTCACACCCGTGCACTCGAAGGGCGCGGGGCCGTTCTTAATGGTGACGGTCGCGGTCGACGGGGCGTCCTGGAGGCGGTACATCTGGTCCGCGCTCAGGGGCGCGACCGCGGAGAATGTCGCGGGCGCGACGGTCGCAACCGTGTCGCCGATCGCGAACTGCTGGCCGACGAGCACGCTCGTCGAGACCGTGCCGTCACCGGGGGGAGACGACCGTCTCGTACTTGTAGGTCGGCTCGGCGGTCTCGACGCTCACGTTGCCTTCTTCGTCGGTGACCTGACGGGTCTCGCCGGGGATCTCCTTGCGGATCTGCACGATGGCGTCGCCCTTTGACACCTTGTCGCCGTCGTTAACGAAGGTGCGCACGACATTGCCGTCCAGGGTTGCACGGGCGACGACCGGTTCGTCGGCCTGGATCGTCCCCGTGACGCTCACGGTGTTCGTAATGTCGGCGCGGCCCACCTCGATCGTCATCTGCCCGAAGGTGCCGCCCGGGTCCATACCGTCGGCACTTTGATCCTCCTGGGCAGCCGGGAAGAACGCGAACTTCACCAAGGCGACGGCGATAACTACCCAGGCAAGAACCTTGACAATGTCGAGCACCTGGGCGGTGCGTGTCTTATGTGCCACGTGCGTCTCCTTTGATGAACGGCGTTGCACAATTGTAAGGTGCGCCTCATTAACGCAGCAACGCTATCCGCGTCTTTTCAGGGATTTCTCAGGGACCGCCCCGCCGGCTGGGCGTCCCACTCCCCCGCCCCTACGATGGGTGATGAACCGACGAAAGGCAGCCATGATCCGCCGCGCCACCCCCGCAGACGCCGAGGCGCTCTCCACCCTCGCGCGCACCTGCTTCACGCAGACCTTCGGCCACCTCTACGCCCCCGCCGACCTGGAGGCCTTCCTCGACGAGGCCTACGCACCCGACGTCCTGCGCGCCGAACTCGAGGGTCCGAACCGGGCGACGTGGTTCCTCTTCGAGGACGCGACTGACGAGGCCCCCATCGGCTACGTGACCGCATGCCCCGCGCACCTGCCCCACCCCGATGTCGCGCCCGGGCGACGGGGAGATCCAGCGCCTCTACATCCTGCAGGGACACCAGGGCGGCGGCAGCGGCACCCTCCTCCTCGAGACGGCGCTCGAGTGGCTCGAACGCGACGGACCCCGGACCCTGTGGATCGGCGTCTGGAGCGAAAACTACGGGGCACAACGCTTCTACGCGCGCCACGGCTTCGAGATCGTCGGCGAGTACTCGTTCATGGTGGGCGACCACGCCGACCGCGAGCTGATCACCCGCCGACCGGCGCGACTCCCGGTCGAGTGACCCGCCACCATATACGAAAGGCCCCGAGGCAACGTGCCTCGGGGCCTTATCGTGAGCTCATCACTCGGCAGATTCTGCAGCCTCAATCTCGGCGATCTGCTTGCGGACCTCATCCATGTCGAGGTTCTGGACCTGAGAAATCAGGTCCTCGAGAGCGGACAGCGGCAGAGCGCCGGACTGACGGAACACAACGATGCCGTCGCGGAAGACCATCAGGGTCGGGATCGAGGTGATCTGAGCGGCCATTGCCAGCTGCTGCTGGTCATCCGTGTCGATCTTGCCGAACACGATGTCCGGGTACTTCTCGGAGGCCTCTTCAAAGACGGGGCCGAACTGACGGCACGGGCCGCACCAGGTCGCCCAGAAATCCACCAGGACGATTCCGCCGGCGGACACGGTCTGCTCGAAGTTCTCCTGCGTGAGGGTAACGGTAGCCATGTTTCTCCTGTTATCGCCGGCACTGTCACCGGTCTGTTGGTCGGGGCAAAAGCCGCTTGAGTGAACTTATACGATTCAACGGGCGCGACGCGCCCTCTATTCCCCGGCAGGGTAGAGTAGAGGTGGTGACGTGACGCACATTATCCTCTGAAGCGCCCAAACCGCGCAAGATGAACGTCTCGACCAACAGCAGTGCAGACTCACGATGCGCCGGGTCCTTCGGGAGGCGCTGCCCCTGCAGCGTCGCATGAATCAGGTGCACCGCGCCCAGCGTGTTCTGCTCGACGATCAGCCCGCGCTCCATGGCCTCGTCCAGAATCCCAATGAGGAGCTCACCAACAACCCCCGCGTGATCATGCAGATGCGAGGCACCCTGGCCCGACATCTGACGGCGCAGGCCCGTGCCAGCCTTGACGTGGTAGCGGCTAATCATCTGCAGGTGCGCGCGAATGTAGAGGCGCAGACGCATGAGCGGATCCGGCTCGGACTCGAGACGGGCCGTCAGCACCCGCGTGAACTCCTCGGTCACCTGCCGCATGTAGGCCAGCAGGAGCACTTCCTTGTCCGCGAAGTGGTTATAGACGGCCGTGCGACCAACGCCCGCACGCTCAGCGATCTGACTCATGGTGATCGACTCGAAGGCCTGCTCGGCCATCAGCGAGCCGAGCGCATCAAACAGGCGCGTGCGAGTCAGCTCGCGGTGAGAGGCGAGCGACTCGCCAATAATCTTCGGCATAGGCCTATTCTGACACTCTTTCCCTATGTGTCGTCAAATGGGAGAGCGTGCAGGATGAACTGCGCGTTCACGCAACGACGCCGGTAGCGACGTTGACATTCATCCGTCGCCAGCGACCCCCGAGCGCAGCGCCGGGGTGTCAGCGAGCGCAGCGGGCGACCACGGCCTCGACAATCGGCAGGTCAGCGACGATCCACGGAAGCGCGGCCAGATCCGCGAGGGGCACCCACGTTGCCTCAAGGTGCGACGCGCCGGCGCGCGGTGCGGGCGAGCTGGCCGCCACCTCGGCGAGCCACACTCCCATGACGCGACCACCCAGAATTGGCCACCACTGACCGTCTTCGTGGCACACGCGCTCGCCGATCGTCAGGCGGGCGCCGAGCTCCTCGGCAATCTCGCGCGTGAGTGCTTCGACCGGATCTTCATTGTCCTCGACCTTTCCGCCGGGCAGCTCGAACTGTCCGCGCAGCTCCTGCGGGTAGGCGCGCGAGCAGGCGAGTAGCATCGTGGGGTCGCTCAGGGAATCAACGATCGCGGCCGCCACCACGGGACGAGGCATGGGTACTCCAATCAGTCAGGCGAACCCAGTGTATCGGGCGCGGGAGCCGGCGGATGGCACGGAGGCTGAGTGCCGGGCGACGCCGGTTGCGCGGCGCCGGTTGCGCGGCGCCGGTTGCGCGGCGCCGGTTGCGCCGCCACCCACGCGCCCCCAGACCTCTACCGTCATTCGCCGCGACCCACGCGCTCCGCTCGCCTCCACCACCATTCGCCGCGACCCCCTCCGCCAGCACTCCCGCACCATGCCCAAGCAACGCCGGTTGCGCGGCCATCCGGCGTGACGATATGATCGACGGGTCGATTCCTTCGGGACGATGAATTGCGGGCGTAGTTCATCGGTAGAATGGAAGCTTCCCAAGCTTCAGAGGCGGGTTCGATTCCCGTCGCCCGCTCCATTTTGACTCCGGATTTGATAAGTCCGGAGTTTTTTCGTTTGCGGGTGTCTGACCAGTGTTGGTCGGCAGTGTCATGGGGTGTAAGCGATTTGTGTGGTAGTAGCGCTGTTGGAGGGGTCGGTTGTGAGCTATTGTCGGATGCTGAGTGTTTGGGATCGCGCGGCGATGATAGTGGGGTTGGAGGCGGGATTGTCCCAGGTGCGTATCGCCGACCGGGTTGGGCGTAGCCCCTCAGTGATGTGCCATGAAATCACTCGCCACCCGAGACTCTGATCGCGCATACCAGGCCAAGGACGCCAGGAGAGCGGCGCAGGTGGCAAGGCCAGAGCGTACGCGCCCCTGATCGAACACACCACCGACTAGCAAGGACGTTCAGGAACGTATAGTGTCGGATCTGGAAGCGAATTGAGGCGACTTGACGAAGCTGAAAGTGCTACCAGCGAGGCCCTGGGGAGGCTCACTGATCAACGCTATAGGTTGGTGTCAATAGCTATCTATACCCCGCAAATGTACTATTGCCTGAACTTGCAGAAAGCGTCTCGCTCACTTCTGTCGACACTGAGAAAACGACATTCCCGACCAAATTTTTCTCCCGATTGGAGGTGTCACGATGGGTTCCCGGTTAGGTGTTTTGCTTAAGACTTACTCTGGTTGGGAGATCTACTACGACCACTGGGCGGCCCAAACGGTCGGACTGGACATTGCGATCGACGGTATGGAAGCCACCTATGAGCGTGTGCGTTGTATGTCTCCGATGGGTGTTGATGATCCGCATGCTTGGGAGGGGGGGCGCCGTGGATTGAGGGCACACTTCTGATCGACGAGACCAGGAAACTGGTGGTGTGGGCAGAGGAGAGTGAGGCACTCTACATGCCTCGACTTATCAACTACCTCGTTGAGCACACCTGGCCTGGGTGGACGGCCGCCTGGTCAGCCGAAGGAACCAGGGGAACTCTTCGGGCTGCGGGCGTCGATCCGGCCACCATCTTCACACACCGTTCTGATCGTTTGCCGTGTGATCGCGCGCCCGATCTAGAGCCATGGGATGAGTGGCACGGAGCTGCTCCCATCACCGTGCGCATGGCAGACGGCACCTTGGTCACCTGGCGCGCCTACGGCTTCCTGGATGATCTTACTGGATGCGGTCCTGAGAATTTCCTGGCTTTGGCTCGCGAGGTCGCCTCCCGGCTACCGGATGAATCGGATGCGTGGGAGCAGACCATGGATGACATTGTTCCGACAACCGGGATATTCGTGGACTACCAAGCACGCTCGTTGCGTTGGTGGTCGCTCCAGGACAGGGACATGCACCTGGAGGATTTCGATGCGCTGTGGCCGGGATGGACACTAACCAGCAGTTCGGACGACTACTCCTGGCACCAAGAACTCACCGGGCAGGTATTCCGTACCTGGGCTGACGATGTCAACGAATGTCGCTCCTGGATCGCGAGAGCTATTGAAGAAGGTACACGAGCCAACCCGCTAGCAAGCTGGCTAACGCCCTGTCAGGTCAGGGTCATGAGATCAGTCCGTACGCGTCCGCTCTGGAGTTCGTTCCCTCCAACCGTCAAGCCGCGATGGAAACCTTCGACCGGCTCCTCAATGTCGTTCGAGACACGCCGTTGAAGCCCGCGCGAATTATCGACCGACACGGAACTATCACGCCCCCGTTCGAAGAGGGAGAGGCCGGTTTCTAGGGGTGGTTGCAAGACGGGTTATGTCCTGAGCAACAGTTCGAGGCGTTGCTTGCGTGTCCCAGTTGAGCGCTTTTGCCGGGGCGCTCACCCCGCTGGTCAGCGATGACATCCAGGTCTGCTTCGCTTAGGGGCCAACAACCAGAGCCTTTGGGCATGTAATTGACGCAGTGACCGCACCCATAACAAGCAACAGGCCGACCACCCACGATTACACCACTGCGGGACGCTACTCATTCACGATGGCAAACAGCGCCGCAGGGCGAACTTTTTCACGCCCGGCACGGCAACTACTCGAAATCTAAACGTTCAAGGCCATTACGATGCACTCACATTGTCCTCGTGAAACCGACGACACCACTGGAGGTGTCAGTCCGTTTGTGTACGGGGACTGATTTACAAGTATGCGGTGAACCTGTCGGGGTAGGCCACGGATAGCTGATTGATTGCCTGCTTCCAGTTGCTGGTCTTGCTGCCTTCGACAAGTCGCTTGGCTGAAGCAGAAGCCTTGGCGCCTTCTTTAGCGCGGCGGGCAGCACGACGGTCCTCGATGTTACAGATCATCAACCACAGCGTCTTCACTGCCGCTGAATCCGATGGGAACTGAACGCGGTTTCGTGTTGCTTTCCGAAGCTCGCTGTTCATCGATTCGATGGAATTCGTAGTGTAGATCACCTTCCTTGCCGCTGGCGGGAACTGCAGGAACGGAATGAACCCTGTCCCACGCGTCACGCCAGACTTTCACTGATTGCGGATACTTCTGGCCAAGCTCGCTGGCCTCAAACTCATCGAGTGCACTTCGAGCTTCATCCTCGTTGACAGCGGTATAGATGCCTCGTAGATGCTTCGAGACCTCTTTCCGGTCGCCGTAGGCTACCCACCCTGTTAGCGGCACAGAATCAGATGCACCACGCGGTTTGGACCATGGAGTTCGGCCAGGTTGCCTGGATTGCTTCGGGAAAGCCTTTCAGTCCGTCACAGCAGACAATAAAGACATCGTTGACACCGCGGTTGGCGATTTCGGCGCACACCCGCGACCAGAATGCTGCACCTTCATTGGTAGCTACCCACAAGCCCAAGATGCTTGATGCCTTCCATGTCCACACCGACAGCCATGTAGACCGCCTTGTTGACGACGCGTCCGTTGTCACGGATTTTTTACACGTAGGGCATCAAGGAAGATGACTGGATAAAACTCGTCGAGTTGCCTGGTCTGCCAGGCGGTGACTTCCTCTAAGACCGCATCGGTGACCGCGCTAATGGTGTCTGGCGACAAGTTCACGCCGATGGTGGTAGCCAGATGATGTTCGATGTCACGCACGGTCATTCCGCCCGCATACAAACTAATGATCGCGTCATCGAGGTCGGTAAGTCTGCGGCTGCCCTTGGGGACCATGCGCGGCATATAGGTGCCTGCTCGATCGCGAGGGACACTGATATCAACTGGTCCGTAGCGCAGAGTCCACGGTTTTGGGATAAGAGCCGTTACGACTGTTGGCTTGGCCGGCAGCTTCCTTAGCAGCCCGGTCGCCATTGACGTAGCCCAGGTGTGCATCCATTTCCGCGTTGAGCCCACTGTTAATCGTGGCCTGCAGCAAGCCACGCACCAGCTCGTTGGCGTCGGCGGTTGATTCACCCAGCTCCTGGATCAGCTTGGCGGTTTCCGGGTTCTCCATCAGCCGGCGGCTGATATCGGCGAGCGCTCAGCGTCACTATGTTTCTTCGGGACACAACAGTCATTGTTGCGCACTCTCCTTCGTGATTGAGGATTGAACCTCATACACAAAGCTTCCGACACCCTCCACCACTGCGCACCTCCCCGAGCTGACCAGTGAAACCGCCAGCACCATTGCGAGCCCTTAACACCCGAAAAACCAACATTTTCCCCGCGCAAAGGTGTCACCGGTTTCACCACAGCGCTCAGACAAGGTCGCAAAGGTGCCACCGGTTTCACCCACAGCGAAGCGATGCACTAGATACGGGAACCAATGCACTAGATAGTGCAGCAGTGCACTGGCAACTCAGCAGTGCATCGCCCGCCTATGTAGTGCAATACCCTGAGCAACAAGCTCAACCATGGAGGAGCCTGGCCAGGGCTTCGAGACGACGCGCCCAACCACACATCAGTACACCCGGCCTCACAGGGTGCGAAGGGTGCCGGAGGATCTGCCGCGGTGCCGTTGGGCGGTGGCGGGTCTGGTCAGACAACGAGCCGACGCGCTGGGCCACACGCCAGCACGCCAGGCACCGCCGGTGAGGGGGCGCTGGAGGGACCTGCCGCCGTGCCGGTGGGCGGTGGCGGGGCCTGTAGGGCTTGAGCCGACACAAGCACACGTCAGCACACCCAAGCCCCACTGGTGTGGAGGGCGCCGGAGGGTCCGGAGGGCACGGGCGGGCTTTCGAGGCGCGGCGCCGAACAAAGTGAGGTCGCCTCAGCCTCGCGGGCGGCCGGGCCTCCGGCGCCCGGAACACCCGTGGGGCCACACGCACGCAAACGCGCGGCAGCCCACCGGGCCGCCGCGCGTTCACGCAGTCAGTGCAACACTCAGCGCAGTCGCTGCGCCACCACCTCGGCGACCTGGACCGCGTTCAGGGCAGCGCCCTTGCGCAGGTTGTCGCCGGAGACGACGAGCACAAGCCCGCGGTTGCCGTCGACGGCCTGGTCGTGACGGATGCGGCCGACGAGGACCTCGTCGCGGCCGGCGGCCTCGAGCGGGGTCGGGACGTCGACGACGCGCACGCCGGGGGCCTCGGCCAGCAGGGCGCGGGCCTGGTCGGGCGTGATGTCGCCGGCGAACTCGGCGTGGATCGTGAGGGTGTGGCCGGTGTAGACGGGGACGCGCACGCAGGTGCCGGACACGGCCAGGTCGGGAATGTGCAGGATGCGGCGCGACTCGTTGCGCAGCTTCTGCTCCTCGTCGGTCTCTTCGGAGCCGTCGTCGACGATTGAGCCGGCGAGCGGCACGACGTCGAAGGCGATGGGCGCGACGTACACGCCGGGCTCGGGCAGGGTGACGGCGCGACCATCCAGGGCCAGAGCTGCCAGGTCTTGAGCGACGCCGGCCTCGATCTGGCTGGTCAGCTCGGCGACGCCGGCGCGGCCCGACCCGGAGACGGCCTGGTAGGAGGAGACGAAGAGACGCGTCAGACCACCCGCAGCGTCCACGAGGGGCTTGAGGACGGGCATGGCGGCCATCGTGGTGCAGTTGGGGTTCGCGATGATGCCCTTGGGGCGGTTGTCGACGTCGTCGGGGTTGACCTCGGAGACGACGAGCGGGACCTCGGGGTCCTTGCGCCACGCGGAGGAGTTGTCGACGACGACCGCGCCGGCGGCCGCGAACTTGGGGGCGTACTCGCGCGAGGCGGTGGCGCCCGCGGAGAACACGGCAATGTCGATGCCGGAGTAGTCGGCCGTCGCAACGTCCTCGACGACGATGTCCTGCCTTGGAAGGGGCAGGGGTGGTGCCCGCGGAGCGCGCGGACGAGAAGAAGCGAATCGTCTCGACCGGGAAGTCACGCTCCTCCAGCAGGGTGCGCATGACTCGGCCGACCTGGCCGGTCGCACCGACGACGGCGACATTGAATCCACTCATGGTGTTCTCCTTTGTTGGTGCGCGCGCCCATACGACGGGGCGAACGCTGGGTGAAATCTATGGGGACGAGGCCGGGGCGCACTCGGGAGCGCCAGAACCGCGCGGATGAGCGGAGCCGGCCCGGGCCTCGTCGATGAACGATCAGCGGCCGGTGCCGCCGTAGACGACGGCCTCGGTTTCGGAGGCGTCGAGGCCGAAGGCGGTGTGGACGGCCTTCACGGCGCGGTCGAGGTCGTCGAGGCGGGTGACGACGGAGATGCGGATCTCGGAGGTGGAGATCAGGTCGATGTTGATGCCCGCGTCGGACAGGGCGGAAAAAGAGGCGCGCGGAGACGCCGGGGTTGGTGCGCATGCCGACGCCGACGAGGCTGAGCTTGCCGATGTTGGGGTTGTAGCGCAGCTCGTTGAAGCCGATCTCGTCGCGGTGGGCTTCGAGGGCGTCGAGGGCCTTCTGCGCGTCGCCTTCGGGCAGGGTGAAGGTGATGTTGGCCTTCGTAGGGGTCGGAGATCGGCAGGGTTCTGGACGATCATGTCGATGTTGGCGCCGACCTCGGCGACGACGGCGAAGACGCGGGCGGCGACGCCGGGGCTGTTCGGCACGTCGGTGACGGTGATCTTGTCCTGGGAGCGGTCGTGAGCGATACCGGAGATGACGGGCTTTTTCCATGGCGTTTTCCTCGGGAGACTTCAGGGCTGCGTCGGGCACGAGGCCCTTGAGTTCAGGGTTTGCGGGGAGTCGGAGATCCAGGTGCCGTTCTTTTCGGAGAACGAGGAGCGCACGTGCAGGGGGACGCCGTAGCGGCGCGCGAATTCGACGGCGCGCAGGTGGAGGATCTTGGCGCCGTGCGCGGCCATTTCAGGGTTTCTTCCTGGGTGAGGGTGCGCAGGCGGTGGGCCTTGGGGACGATGCGCGGGTCGGCGGAGAAGAGACCGTCGACGTCCGTGTAGATTTCGCACACGTCGGCGTGGAGGGCGGCGGCGAGGGCGACGGCGGTCGTGTCGGAGCCTCCTCGGCCCAGCGTGGTGACGTCGTCGTCCTTCGAGATGCCCTGGAAACCGGCGACGATGGCGACCTGCCCGTCCTGACGGCGCGGGCGACGCGCTCGGGGACCATGCCGACGATCTGGGCGGCACCGAAGTGGCTGTCGGTCTTGATGCCGGCCTGCGCGCCGGTGTAGGCGCGGGCTTCGACGCCGAGTTCGTTGACGGCCATCGCGAGGAGGGCCATCGAGATGCGTTCGCCGGCCGACAGGAGGATGTCCATTTCGCGCTCGGGCGGGTTGTCGGTGAGCGCTGCGGCCGAGTCGAGCAGGTCGTCGGTCGTGTCGCCCATCGCCGATACGACGACAACGACGCGGTGTCCCGCGTTGTGCGTGTCCACGATGCGCTGGGCGACGCGCTTCATGGCTTCGGTGTCGGCGACGGAAGAACCGCCGTACTTTTGCACGATCAGTGCCACTAGAGCCTCATTTCTATCGGTACGTATCGATTCGCACGCCTTCGGGTGGTGCATGCCACCACAATAATCCTACGGCCCACCAGGCATCGCGCCGGGAACGACCGGCATGTGGGCGCAGGTGACATGGGACGCGCCGGGGCGACCCAGGACACACGGGCCCGTAACGCCCGGAATTGCAACGATCCTGATCAGCGCGCGAAAGCGTCGTCCGCGCAGGCGCACTCAGGCGGCGGGCAATGTCACGTCGATGACGGTCCCCTGCTCGGAGTCGACCAGCCGCACGGACCCGCCCATCGCGCGGGCGAGCGACTCGACGATCGACATTCCCAGGCCCGAGGAGCCGTGGCCGTCGCGCGTGCGCGAGGAGTCTCCACGCACGAAGCGGTCGAAGACGCGGTCGCGAATCTCGGCCGGGATGCCGGGACCGTCGTCCGCGACGCGCAGCGTCACCATGGACGAGGCCGGGGCTCCCTTGTCGGATTCCACCCCCTGGGGGGCGCGGGTCAGGGAGACGGTCACGCGGGTACCCGCGGGCGTGTGCACGCGGGCGTTCGCGAGGAGGTTCGTGAGGATCTGGCGCAGGGCCGCCTCGTCGCCGAGGACGGGTGCGTCCACGGCCTCGCCGAGCTCCCACGTGTGGTCGGGGGCGACCACGTGGGCGTCCGACAGGGCGTCCAGTATCAGCGGGATAACGTCGACATTGTCGCGTTTCAGGGCGCGGTCACCGTCCAGGCGCGCCAGGGTCAGCATCTCCTCCACGAGGGACGCCATCCGCGCACCCTCCGAGGAGATGCGCTCGAGCGCCTGGGTCCGGGAGGCCTCGTCGATGTCGCGGCGCGCGAGCTGCGCGTAACCCTGAACGGAGGCCAGCGGCGTGCGCAGCTCGTGGGAAGCGTCGGCGACGAACTGGCGCAGCTTCGCCTCGCTGCGGGCTCGGCGCTCCATGCCGTCTTCCACCGCGTCGATCATCGAGTTCAGGGCCCCCGCGACGTCCGCGACCTCGACGGGGCCGGAGGTGGCCTCCTCGCCGACGCGGGTCAACTCCTCAGCGTCGTCAGCAAGGTCGCGACTCGCAATGTCCGCGGCTGCCGCGCGCACAACGCCGAGGGGACGCAGCTCGCGGCGCACCCACGCGCGGCCAGCGAAGCCCGCCGCGATAGCGACGACGAGAGACAGTCCCACCTCAACCGCGACGAGCATAAAGGTGACGTCGTCGATACTGTCCATCTGCACGCCCACGAGAACCGTCTTGTCATCGATAACCTGGGACGTCACCCGGAACGCCCCCAAGCCCTTGAGCCGCACGGTGTGCGGCGCACCATCCGTGGGCACGCCCGCCAGGATCTGCAACGCACGCTCATCCAGATATTTCACGGCGAAATTCGAGACGACCGCACCGGCCGACTCGCCGTCCTCGCTCACGTACTGAAGGGTGCCCTCGGAAATGCCGGACCCACCAAATCCGGGTCCCGTGGGGCCGCCGGGAAGGACCGGCCCGCCGGGGCGAGGCATGCGGCCGCCGGACTGCGGGGCCACTCGCGCGCCGCCGTCGGCATCGCCCCCGTCTTCTTCCGGGTCCGGCGCGTCCTCCACGTCCGGGTCCGGCGCGTCCTCGACATCCAGGTGTTCACCTGCGCGCTGGGCAAGGCGGTGCAGCTCGGAGTCCATGTTGCCCAGCATCCACGAGCGCATGACCAGGGTGGACGCGGCGACCATGACGATCAGCGCGAGGGCGACGCACGCGGCCAGCGCGCGCGACAGGCGCCCGGCCAGGGAACGGCGGCGCGTCACTGAGGCTCCCGCATGATGTACCCAGCCCCACGCACCGTGCGGATGAGGGCCGGCCGATCCGCGTCGATCTTCTTACGCAGGTAGGAGATGTACAGCTCGACGACGTTGACCTGGCCGCCGAAGTCGTAGCTCCACACGGCATCGAGAATCTTCTGCTTCGATAGCACGATTCCAACGTTTTCCATGAGATACCGGAGTAATTCGAACTCAGTGTTCGTTAACGTGATTTCTTCCCCGCCACGGCGCACATCGTGGGAGTCCATATCGAGGGTCAGATCCGCGACCTGCAGCACGGTCGAAACCGCCTGCTGGGTACGCCCCGCACGACGCAGCAGGGCGTCGACACGGGCCGCCACCTCGTCCAGGTCGAAGGGCTTCGTCACGTAGTCGTCCGCGCCCGCGCGCAGGCCCTGGACACGATCCGCGACCGCGTCTCGGGCGGTGAGGAAGAGGACCGGCAGCTCGGGTCGCGAGCGCGCAGGCGCTCCAGCGTCTCCAGGCCATCCATGCGCGGCATCTGCACATCGAGGATCACGACGTCCGGCTGGAAGCTCGTCGCCTTCGCCAGCGCATCCAGCCCGTCCTTCGCCGTGGCCGTCTCCCAGCCCTCGTGGCGCAGGGCCTGCGAGAGCAGGTCCGCCAGCATCGCCTCGTCGTCAACAACCAGCACTCGGGGCGCGTCTGAGCTCGCCTGGGTCGCCATCATGGCCTCCTCATATGTCGGAGCGTTACCCTCCGATTGTGTCACACGTGCATCACCGACAGGGGGACGCGAGGCCCACGGCCTCGTCGATAAGAGCCTAGAGGCGGCGACGCCCCTCGAGCGCGCGGCCCAGCGTCACCGAGTCCGCGTACTCCAAGTCCCCGCCCATCGGCAGGCCCATCGCCAGGCGCGAGGTTTCGACACCCATCGTGGAGAGCATGCGCGCGAGGTAGGCAGCCGTCGCCTCGCCTTCGACGTTCGGGTTGGTCGCCAGGATGACCTCGGTGACCGTCCCGTCGGCGAGGCGGCTCATGAGCGAGGCGATGTTCAGCTGGTCGACCCCCACCCGTGAATCGGGTCGATGACGCCCCCGAGGACGTGGTAGCGGCCGCGGAACACACGCGCCCCTCGATCGCCTGGATGTCCTGGGACCCTGGACGACGCAGATCGCGCTGGGGTCGCGACGCACGTCGCGGCAGATGGAGCACTCGTCCTCTTCCGTGAGGTTGCCGCAGATGTCGCAGTGGCGCACGCGCCCGCGCACGGCGTTGATCGCGTCGACGAGGCGCGCGACGTCCTCGGGCTCCGCGTCCAGGACGTGCATGGCCATGCGCTGCGCGGACTTCGGGCCGATGCCCGGCAGCTGCCCGAACTGGTCGATGAGGTCGGCCAGGGCACCGTCGTACATGTCAGTATCCTCCTCGGTCATCTTTTTCTTCGATGACGCGTCCGCCGAGGATCTCCAGGACCGCTGCCAGGCCGATCGTCTGCGAGTTTTCAATGTTTTCGTCGTCGATGCTGGCGCTATCGTCATCGGCCGCGTGGGTGCGGGTCGAGACGATGGCTGCCTCGCGCTGGGCCTTCTCGCGCAGGGCGGCCTCGGCGGCGGCGCGTCCGGTCAGCGGACCATCGGACGCGTCTGTGGCGTCGCGCCCGGCCTCCGGGGCACCGAATCCAGGCGCGGGAGCCGACGCGGGACTCGGGGGCCGCAGCCAGCCAGGCGGGGGCCTGCGTGGGGGCACTCGGGGCGGCGCTGATCGGGGTCACGTCGGCGGGCGCGGCGGACTCGGGCGGGGTCCACGAGTCTGCGCCGTCGTCGAAGTTCACGGACGCACCGCCAGGGATGACGACCGGGTCGCCCCATCCGGTCGGGGTCGACGGGGTGTGCGCGGCGGGCTCGATGGGCGCGTCGTCAAAGACGGGGGACGAGGCCGGGGCGGGCTGCGCGGGTGCGTCCGCCGGCTCGTCGGTAGGGCTCCGGGTCGCCCGGGTAGCGGAAGACCGTGAAGGAGTGCTTGCGCGGGGTCGCGTCGCCGTTCGGGGACGCGGCCTGCTCGGTCACCTCGGGGGCGGCCGCGAGGGCGCGCGCGGCTCGCTCGGGCAGCGCGGGGCGCTCGGCGGGCTGCGGATCAGGGGCCTGTGTGGTCGGTGCCGGTGCCGGCGCGGCGGGTTCATCGCGTCGGATCGGTGTCACCGTCGCGGGCTCGGGCCAGCCGGCGTCCTCGGGCTCGGGCGCAGGCTGCAGCTCGGGTTCGGGTGCACGCGCCGGCTCGGGAGTGGGTTCGGGGACGCGAACAGGTTCGGGCCAACCGGTGTCAGCCGGCTCGGGGTCGCCCTGGGGTGCCGCCTGCGCGGCGGCCTCATCAAAAGGGGGCGGCTCCGAGACCCAGCCTCCGGGCTGGGACGGCTGCGCGGCAGGGCCGGGGCGCGACGCCTGCGCCGACGGGCCGGTCGTCGCCGGGCCGCCCGAGGCCTGCCCGACCTGCGCGGACACGCTCACGATCAGGCCTGTGACCTCGTTGATGGCCTTTTCGACGTCGGCCGCGCGGGAGCCGCGCGAGAAGGCATTGACCATGGCCTCGACGGGGAAGAGGAGCACCACCTGGGAGCCGTCGACGGCGCCCAGCTGGGCGTTGCCGCCGACCATCGACCACGTGACGCGGCTGATAGAGGACAGGCGCTCGACGACCTCGTTCCAGCGACCGCGCAGCATGTCGGCGTCGCGGCCGGAAGCCGGGGCCTCCGCGCGGGCGGGCGCCTCCGGGCGCTGCGGCGCGGCGGATTCGCGGCTCTGCCGCACAGGAGCGGCATGGCGCGGCTCGGTCTGCGCGGGCGTGGCCTCGCGGGCGGGCGCGGAGCTCGACTCCGGGGCGGCGGGCTTGCGAGCGGACCAGTCGGGGCCACTACCCCACGCGGGCACGCCCTGGGGGACAGGCGCGGAAGGCGATGCGGGCGCCTGAGGAGCGGGGTCCGCGGCCTGGGTGCGTTCCTGCTTCTTGCGGGCCAGGGCCTCGCGGGCCTCGCGGGCGCCGAAACGACCCGAGGAGGCCTCGGACGATGCGGAGGCCACCTCGCGCGGCGCTCCCCCACCGGTCATGCCGACCGTTCCCTGCACGGGGGCCTGCGCGGGGCCGGGGGCTGGAACGAGGATACGGCCGACGAGCAGCTCGAGCTGCAGGCGGGGCGAGATCGCGCCGGTCATGGCTCGCAGGGCCTCGTCGGTCAGGTCGGCGGCGCGGGACAGCCCGTGCGGCCCCCAGTTCTGCGCCTGACGCTGCATGCGCTCGAACTGGTCGTGCGGGGTGTCCGCCAGGACGTCACGCGCGCCATCGCCGGCAACCGCGATGATGAGGAGGTCGCGCAGACGCTGAAGCAGATCCTCGACGAAGCGGCGCGGATCGTGACCGGACTCGACCATGCGCTCGACAACGCGGAAGGCAGCCGCGCCGTCACCACCCGCGAGAGCGTCGACGGATTCATCCAGCAGGGCGGAGTCCGTGTAGCCGAGCAGCGCGACGGCCGTCTGGTAGGTGACCTGCCCGTCGATCGCTCCGGCCATCAGCTGGTCGAGCACCGACAGGGTGTCTCGCACCGAGCCGCCGCCCGCGCGCATGACGAGGGTCAGGACGCCCTCGCCCACGCCGATGTGCTCCTCGGCGCACAGGCCCGCCAGGTAGGGGCCCAGCACGTCCGGCGGCACCAGGCGGAACGGGTAGTGGTGGGTGCGCGAGCGGATCGTGCCGATGACGCGCTCGGGTTCCGTCGTCGCGAAGACGAACTTGACGTGCTCGGGCGGCTCCTCAACGAGCTTGAGCAGCGCATTGAAGCCCTGGTTCGTGACCATGTGGGCCTCGTCGATGATGAAGATCTTGTAGCGGTCGCGCACCGGCGCGAAGGTGGCGCGCTCGCGCAGGTCGCGGGCATCGTCGACGCCGCCGTGCGAGGCCGCGTCGATCTCGACGACGTCGAGCGAGCCGGGGCCGCCGGTGGCCAGCTCACGGCACGATTCGCACTGGCCGCACGGAGTGTCCGTGAGGGCTCTGCGCGCAGTTCAGGCAGCGCGCCAGAATGCGCGCCGAGGTGGTCTTGCCGCATCCGCGCGGCCCGGAGAACAGGTACGCGTGCGTCACGCGATTCGCGCGCAGCGCCGCCTTGAGCGGCTCCGTCACGTGTTCCTGGCCGATCACCTGATCAAAGGTGTCGGGGCGATACCGGCGATACAGAGCTGTGGTCACCCTCCAAGCCTCAGTTGCTCCCACCCTCATCTGCGCCCCGCGCCGCGCGTTCCACACGCTGCGTACCCTCGTTCATTGACGAGGCCGGGGCGGGTGGTGGGTACGGGTGAGGGGCGCGAGACCAGTATGGTCTCGCGCCCCTCACCCTCTGATGACCACCCCGCGTGGGGCGTGCGCCCACCTGGTTAGGCCTCCTGACGGTTCCGGCGGCGCTTACCCGCCAGGGCCGCGATGCCAGCAACAGCTGCCATGGCCGCCATACCACCCAGAACAGAAGCGTCCGAGCCGGTACGAGCCAGCACCTTGGCAACCGTGGTCGCCGGAGTCGGAGCGGGAATCACCGTGAGCGGGAAGTCCACATCCAGGTTCTCCTCACCCTCACCAACCGTGACGGTCATCGAGGTCATCGCCGCATTAAACCCGGCAGGAACCTCAATATCGACCGTGTACGTACCCGGAACCAGACCAGTGAAACGGTAGTTCCCGTTCGCGTCGGTGGTGGTACGAGCCACCTCCGCGCCGTTGGCGTCCTTCAGGATCACGGTCACACCAGGCACGCCCGGCTCACCGTTATCCACACCATTACCATCAGCGTCATTCCACACACGGTCACCAATCGTGGCCGGAGCAACCAGACCAAAGTCCACGCCCTGCACCGACGCATCCGTAATCGTCACGGACGCCTCGGTCGCGCCCCGACCCGTGTACGCCTGGGTCGGGATCAGACCAGCCAGATCACCCTTATCCGGATCCACGATCACCACACGGTACGAGGCAGGAGCCAGACCCACAAACTGGTAGGCACCCTTCTCATCCGTGACCGCAGTCATGGGCTTGCCCTCAGAGTCAAGCACCGGAGTGCCGTCCTCGTTCAGCAGAGCAACCGTCACGCCCTTAAAGCGCTGCTCAGAATCACTCTTGGAGTACGACCCATCCGAATCACGGTAGATCGTGCCGCCGAGGTTGTAGCCGCCCTTGAAGGACGCCGAGGACTCGTTGTTCGTCGGGTTGTCGCCCGCCTGATCCTGGTGGGAGATACGCGCGACGTTCGTAACGAGCGCGCCCGCACCCTCACCAGTGACCGTCACCGTGATCGCGATCTTCTTGACCTCACCCTTAGCCAGAGTCAGACCGGACAGATCCCACACACCAGTAGCGGAGTCGTAGGTGCCATCACCAGCAGCGGACTCAAACACAACACCAGCGGGAAGCTTATCCACAGCCTTCACGCCCGTCGCCACGCCCGGACCATTATTCGTCAGCGTCAGCGTGTACGTCACGTGCTGACCCGGGGTGAACTCGAAGGTCTTCTGAGCCTCCTCATCCGGATCGGTGATCGCCTTCTTGATGGCGGTGTCAGCCGAGATCCCGAAGCCCCAGTCCTGATCAAGGTTCTGGTTCTTCTCACCCGTCAGCGTCACCGACGCCGTCAGCTTGAACGCCTGCGCCAGCTTGGCAGCATCCTTCTTCACGTCCTCGGACACAACGGTCTTGGAAGCCACATCACCCGACGGATCATGCGTCAACACATTAAGCAGCGGCTCAGCCGCCAACAGCGACTCCCGATCAACCGACACCTTGTACTCGCCGGGCAGCAGGTTCTCGAACTTGTACTTGCCATCCGCATCGGTCGTGGTCTCGTAGGTGCGGGTGATTCCACCCGGGCCGGTCCAAGTCAACGTGACCTTCACGCCGGGCAGCACCTTGTCGCCAGCGTCGGGGGCGTTGCCACCATCCTGGTTGACATCGAGGAACAGCTGATCACCGATGACACCGGTACCAACGGCACCGAAGTCAATCGTGTCATCCGTCTGATCCTGAGCCAGGGTGACCGAGGCCGTAGCTCCGTTGGAGTCGAAAGCGCGGTCGGTTCCGGCATCCGAGGTTGTTGCCTCGTAGCCTGCAGGTGCCTGGAAGGACACCTTGTAGCCGCCGGGCAGCAGGTTCTCGAAGGAGTACTTGCCATTCGCGTCGCTCGTCTTCGCTGTAACGACGTTGCCCGAGGCATCGGTCACGGCGGAGCCGTCCTCGTAGGTCAGGGTAACCGTTACGCCGGGCAGAGCCGGTTCGTCGGCATCCTGGATGCCATCGCGGTTGACGTCCATCCAGGTGTAGTCGCCAACGGAGGCGGGCTTGACGAAACCGAAGTTCACGTCGATGACCGAACCGGTGGCCTCGGCGATGGTCACGTCCGCGGTCGTCTTGTAGCGGCCGGTGTAGGCCTCGGTGGGCTTGGTGCCCGCCAGCGGGCCGGAGGTCGGGTCAACGACGCTGACCCTGTACTCACCCAGCGGCAGACCGATGAAGGAGTACTTGCCCTGCGCGTCGGTCACGGCCGTGACCGGGTTGCCATCCTTGTCGAGGACGGGGGTGCCGTCCTTCTTGAGGAGCGCAACCGTGACGCCCGCGTACGGTGCCTCGGACTCGCTGGCGCTGAACGATGCGTCCGCATCGTTGTAGAGCTTGCCAGCGATCGTGTAGCCGGCGGTCAGCGGCACGGACGAGGTGTTGTCCGGCTTCTTGTCGCCGATCTGATCCCTGCTTCTCGATCGTGGCCGTGTTGGTCACAACCGAACCTGCGGCGGAAGCGTCGATGGTGACGGTGATGTGCAGGGTGCGCGTCGCGTCCTTCTCGATCACCTCTGAGCTCAGATCCCACTTACCAGAAGCAGCATCGTAAGTACCATCGCCCTGTGCGGACAAGAAGGTCACGCCAGAGGGGAGCTTATCCTGCGCGATGACGCCGGTGGCGGGGCCCGGGCCCTCGTTCGTGAGCGTCAGCGTGTAGGTGACGGACGTGCCGGGGGTGAAGCCGCCCGCCGGAACCTCGGTCGGGTCCGCGATTGCCTTCACGATCGCCGTGTTCGCGACGCCGGTGAACGCCCAGTCCTGGTCGTTGTTCGTCATCGCACTGTACCAGCGTCACCTTGGAGGTGAGGGAGAGCTCCTGGTCCTCCGAGGCCGTCAGGTTACCCGAGGGGGCGTGAGTCTGAGCGGTGCACTCGGGGCAGGCGGAGGCCAGGGAGGTCTTATCGACCGTGACCACATAGTCGCCGGGGGCGAGGTCCTTGAACGAGTAGTGTCCGTCGGCGTCCGTGACGGTGGTCAGCGTCTTCTGCACGCCCGCAGGGGTCGTGTAGGTCAGCGTAACGGTCACGCCAGCCAGCGGCTTGTCCGCACCCGAAGGCGCGGAGCCACCGTTGTTGTCGACGTCCCAGAACAGGGTGTCACCGATCGTGCCGTCGGCGACGAGGCCGAAGTCGACGGTCTCATCGTTCTGACCCTCGGTGAGCGTCACGTCGCTCTCGGCACCGTTGGAGTCCTTCTCGCCATCCACAGCCGCGTAGCTCTTGGTCGCGGAGTAGCCGGCGGGAACCGTGAAGACAATCTTGTAGTTCTCCTCGCCCGCGTTCGCGACGATCCGATCGACGTTCGGCATGAGGTTCGTGAACTCGTACTTGCCGTTGGCGTCCGTGGTCACAGGCTTGACGGGGTTGCCGTCCAGGTCGATGACCGGGTTGCCGGCACCGTCCGTCAGGGTGACGGTGACGCCGGGGACACCGGCCTCGTCCGCGTCCTGGAGACCGTTCTTGTTCGCGTCGAACCACACGAAGTTACCCACCGAGGCGGGCTTCACGAACGCGAAGTCGACCTCCGTGGCGTTGGGGGCGGCGGTCGTCAGCTCGATTGCGGTCGGCGTGACGAGCTTGCCCTTGCCGGCCTCGCTGCGCTTGGTCGACGAGCCGTAGCCGTAGGTCTGCTTGTAGTCGGACAGGTTCACGTCGGCGCCGTCAACCTTCGCGTCACCCGGAACGACCTCGACCTTGTACGAGCCCATCGGCAGACGGGTGAAGGTGTAGTTACCGTCGGCGTCGGTCTTCGCGGTGATGTCCGCGCCGGACGCGTCCTTCACCGGGTTACCGTCGGCATCGAGCAGACGAACCGTCACGCCTTCGAAAGGACTGTCGAAGGTGGGCGAGTCGTTAAACCAGGTCGCATCCTTGTCGTTGTAGATGGTGCCCGAAATGGTGCCACCCACGGTGAAGGATGCGCTGGCCGTGTTGTTCGACGGATTGGAATCCTTCTGATCGTAGTCGCCCAGGGTCGCCGTGTTCGTAATCGTCTGGCCTTCGACCCCGTCGGCGACCTTCACCAGGACATAGAGCGTCTCGGTGCCACCGACACTCAGGTTGGTGTTCAGGACGCCGGAAGTCATCGCTTCCCAGTCGGTGGAAAGTTCATCAAAGGGTGAATCCGTCTTTACTGCACCGGCACATGGGTTCGTTGCCCCATCCTGGCACAGGCGTGTTTCCGCGGAGACGAATTCGACACCTGCGGGGAGCACATCCTGATGGTCATGCCCGAGGCCACAGCCGGACCCTTGTTATTCAGGGTCACCGAGTACAGCATGTAATCACCGGGCATGATCGGATCGCTCGACTCAACGGTCTCGATGACGCCGTTCGCGTCGCGAACCGGCTCGTCGCCGTTCATCTTTGCACGAGCAACCGTCTTGGCGACCTCGACGTCAGTGGAGACGTTGATGCCGACCTTGGGGGCCTCGTTGGGCAGCAGGTAGGACACCTTGCCGTTCTGCATGGAGCCACCGGACATGGCGACGGAGTTCCAGGCGGTCAGGTTGGCGTTCACCGGAGAGGTCATGGTCGCGATGAACTGAATCTTCGCCCACCTCGATGTCGCGGTTCATCACCAGGCGGAAGCCCGTGATCGTCGTCAGGTCGGCGGGAGCGTCGCCCCACGCGTTGGGGGTACAACCGGCGGGAGCATCGTTCATCGAGCCGCCCGCGGAGAGGACTTCGCCGCGGCAGGGGTTGGGGACGGTGGAGTACTGGATCGTGATGTCCGAGGCCGGAACGGCCGTGATCTCGGGGTCACGACCCGGCTTCTGCTTCACCGACTGGAATGCCCAGGTGGTGGAGTTCAGGTTCGGCTTCCAGTGGGAGTCGCGAGCCTGGCCGGCGGCGGGACCCACACCCACGTCGTTCAGGTGGGGCAGGACATCGTAGGCCACGACCTTCGTCAGCGGGGTGTTACCGGTGTTGGCGATCGTGAAACGGTAGGCGCCGTCGGCACCCGGGTCGATCCGGCGACCTCGCCAGCGGGGACGAAGTCGGCGTTCTTGTTGCCCTTGACTTCCTTCGCAATGTTCATCGACGGGGTGGTCGCGACGTTGAAGTTCGTCGCCGCGTTACACACGTAGTCGGTCGTCGAGCCGTTCTTGTTCACGTCAAAGGTGTCGACCGCGCGGCTACCGATGCAGTAGTTCGTGTTGCGCAGGCTCTTGTCCTCGGTCGTCGACTTAGCACCGTCGCCGGGCATGAACGCCATGGCATCGTTCGTGTTCTTGCCGGCAGCGGCCGTCGCGAGCACGTTCACGTCGAAGGTGGAGTAGAGGCTACCTTCGACCGGGTCGGGTACGTTCCAGCGGATCAGAGTGCGGCCCGTTCCGTTGAAGTCCTTCTCGACCTCGACCGTGACCTTGCTCAGGTCGTAGGGCGTGCCGTCGGGGTTCTTCAGCGTCGAGCGCTTCTCGGGGACGATCGCCGAGGCGTCGTCCACGTCAAAGCCCTCGGGCAGCAGGTCGACGACCGTAAAGGGAGTGGGGGCGCCACCGTCGGCCTTCGTCTTGGCGGTGCCGTTGATGAAGAAGCTTGCGGGCTTGCCAACGACCACGGGGTTGGTGCGCACGGACTTGTAGACCTGGACGCTCGGGAACTCGTCGCGCACGCGCATCCAGGAGCAGAGCTCGTCGCTCGAGGTGACGACGGTCCCAGTGTCCTTATCGGTCACCGTGCCGCTCGCGCAGTTCTGGAAGCGCACGTAGTCCGGGGAGGCCTCGTAGTTGTAGTACCTCTCGGGCGGGTACACAGGGTTGTAGTGCGACGCGAAGTCCGCGGGCTCCTTGTTCGGGAAGTTCGTGGGGATTGTGCCGTGCAGCCACGCCTGGGGGTTCGCCTGGGGGGCGGCGTCCGTGTCGATCGTGAAGCGGGTGATCCACTCCCCCTCGGGCAGGGTCAGTCCGGTCGTCTTCGTGTAGGTGACGGTCTCGTGATTGCCCTTGTTGGTCCAGTACTCGAGCGTCCATCCGCCGTTGTCCTCGTATCCAGACTTGCTGAAGACGGTGAAGCGGTAGGGGCCGACCATGGTCGGCTGATCGCAGGAGTCGCCGGCGGCCTTGGCGTCCTGGGTGGACCAGGTGCAGGGAAGCGTGTCTTCCCAGCGGAAGTGCAGTGTGGTGTTACCGGAGTTCGTGCCACCCGAAGCGCCACTGGGCGAGGTTGCCGCGCGTCTGGTACGCCCAGTCGTTACCGGCCTTCGCGATCCTGCCGCTCGGCTTGCGCACGGAGAAGCCGTGCGTGATCTCGAGCTCTTCGAGACGATGGTCGCCGGGTCGTTCATGACCTCGGCGGAGATGGTCGCCTTGTTGGTGACCGTGTCCGAGGTCGTCACCGCGCCCTCGGGTACTTCACGGTGACGGTCGACTCGAGCGGGTTCTGCCAGAACCACTTGTCGTAGGACCAGGTCACGGTGTGGGGTCGCCGCGTCGTAGACGCCGCCGTCGGAGGCAGACACGAAGACCGCCTGGGCGGGCAGCGGGTCCACAACCTTGATGTTCTGGATGCCCACGAAGCCGAGGCCGTTGAGGCTGTCGCCTTTCCTGGAGGAGCCGTTCCAGCGGATGCCGACCTTGTTGAGGTTGGTCTGGTCGATCTGCTGGTAGCCGTAGCGGAGCTTGTAGGTCGTCCTGCCGCCGGCCGCAGGGATAGTTGGAGGGATTCGTGGGGCCGCTCTTCTCGATGGCGACGTCGGTGGTGGCCGTCCACGTGGTGGTGAGCGCCTGCTCGACCGTCTGGGCGTTCGTCGCCCGGAAGGTCACCGTCTGGTTCGTCGTGGAGTTGTTCGGCGCGTCATAGTAGTCGTAGTGCCAGGTGACCTGGATTCGGTCGGACGTGCCGGCGGGCAGCGGGTCTTTCAGCTTGAAGATGGAGCGCTGCACGCGGGTGCCGTCCGGGGTCTTTTTCCGTCGAGTTCGTCGTCTTGGTGACGCTGTCGCCGGCGACGGGGATGACCGTGTAGCCGCGCTCGGCAAGCTTGAGGCCGGCCGGCGTGATGGGGCCG
>BNJU01005171.1_pt1 | contig 81447 bp, 113 predicted proteins | sample 8539281 | NCBI WGS metagenome assembly BNJU01 (sample SAMD00202456, study PRJDB9452) | human saliva metagenome | isolation source: human saliva | place: Japan | reverse complement strand
AAAGAAATATAACTCAGATAAACCGGTAATCTTCATCTGTAGAATACAATCAAAGAAACAGAAGATACATGCTGTAAAAAAATAATGTCCGATACTGGAAAAAAATTGAGCTAAATCTTTTATCAGAAATACATAAAGAACTAACGTTGAATATGCAAATAATAGATGCATGTTTTTGATAAACGTTAATTCAATATAAGGAAATATAAGTGTAGTATCGCACAAAGAAAGAATAAAACTCTAACATATTGCTTGGTCGTATCCTTTAGTTTCCAAAACAGATATATGAGTGAAATCCACATAAAACTTGGGGAAAAGATACGAATTTTTAGATTTAGAAAGTAAGACACTGATATTCGTTTCATATCCAGCATAGACAAGCCATAGTATTGTAAATACGAGTGGGATGATAGGGAATATCAAATACTGAATATACTTCTGCTTTCTGTTCATGTTGTTATTATAACAAACTTAGGGGCGATAAATTTGGGTTAAACATGTTATAATCTTGTCGTTATGAAGAAGAAAGAAATATATATCTTGATCAGTATTATCTTGATTGCAGTATTAGGAATTATTGGTCTCAATATCGCTAAAAAAATAAAAAAACAACCTACAAAGAAGGATGAGCCAACTGCAGAAACAACTCCAACACCTAGTACAGAACCTAGTACTAATGCAGATTCTCTTGGTGTTCCAACAGAAAAGCCAGTTGGAATCTGGGTGGGTATTGTACATCGTGGAAAAGTTGTACAATGGTTCGATTCAGGTGTTGATGGAGAATATGTTGTTAAAGGTAATGTAGGTGAAGTACACGTTGAAGTGAAAGATAAGAAGTGGCATGTACGTGAGGTCGATTGTCCAAATCAACTATGCGTAAAAAAATGGGTTGGGCAGATGAAAATAGTATTATCCCAATTACTTGTCTTCCAAACGATGTTTTTATTGGGTCAGCAAATCTATTATCTGAGTATGTAGGTGTGAAATGAGTATAGCTAAAACGAAGCGTTTTACAGTACTAGCACTATTAGCTGCTATTGCGATTACGTTGAATATTTTAGAAACTACAATGATACCTCCATTAATGGGTGTCTTCCGTATTGGTTTAGCAAATATTATGGCCTTAGTTGCTTTACGTATGTTAGGTATTAAGGAGATGCTTATCGTAAATACAATGCGTGTATTGATTGGCAATCTTTTGACAGGTACGATATTTGGAAGTGTATTCTGGATTAGTTTAGCGGGTGTAGTACTCTCGAGTTTGATATTAATCTTAATGGATTTATTGAAGGTCTTCCTTGATGTTTACTTCCATTATGAGTTCTATTGGACATTCGCTAGGTCAGGTATTGGTTGTTACATTCTTCTATATGCAACCGGCATTTATTGTTGTATTACCATATTTCTTATTATTGTCTATTCCAACCGGATTATTAACTGGATTTGTCGCAACAATTGCTATCCAGCGTGTAAAGCCATTACGTAAGCAAGATTAACTTCTTGCTTTTTTTATTTAGTATATATAATAAAAAGTCATGCGTGTATGCATGACTTATATCCACTATAAGCAGCAGGGGCAGAAGAATCGAACTCCCATCAGCGGTTTTGGAGACCGATGTACTACCATTGTACGATGCCCCTAAAATAAAAAAGTGACGCGTGCAGGGATTCGAACCCGTGAATGCCGCCGTGAAAGGAGCGGTGTGTTAAGCCACTTCACCAACGCGCCAAGTGCTTGTATAATATAGCATGTCTAGAATTTCTTTTGCAATCATTTTATTCAAAAAAATTAAAAATTTGAGCATTGCTAGAAATATGTGCGGATTTTAGCGCATATCTAACGTAATTTTATTTATTTAATATAGTGGTCTGCTATAATTACATCAATAGAAAGATTGATTATTATCGTTATAATGTGTAGAAGGAGATATTTTTATGATTGATTATAGTGAGGGTAGTGGAAAGCAGTATCATACTGGTGTTGGAAAAGGCGATGTTGGAAGATATGTATTCTTGCCAGGTGATCCAAAGCGTTGTGCCAAAATTGCGAAGTATTTCGATGATGCTGAACTTGTAGCGGACTCACGTGAATATGTAACTTATACAGGATGGTTAAATGGTGTAAAGGTATCTGTTACTTCAACAGGTATTGGTGGACCGAGTGCTTCCATTGCGATGGAAGAGCTAACTGCAGTTGGTGCAGATACATTTATCCGAATAGGTACATGTGGTGGTATGGATTTAAGCGTGAAGAGTGGTGATCTAGTTATTGCAACTGGCGCAATTCGTATGGAAGGAACTTCTAAGGAGTATTCTCCTATTGAATATCCAGCTGTTCCAGACTTAGATATTGTAAATGCTTTTGGTAGAAGGTGCTCGTCGTGTTGAGCATCCATATCATACAGGGGTTGTTGAGTGTAAGGATGCTTTTCTATGGACAACATCGTCCAGAAACACTTCCGAATGGACCAGATTTAATTCGTAAGTGGGATGCTTGGCTTAAAGATGGGTGCAAAAGGCTTCGAAATGGAATCTGCAGCTCTATTTATCGTAGCTAGTTATTTACATGTTCGTTGTGGCACTGTTCTTCTGACAGTCGCAAACCAAGAACGTCAAAGAGCAGGTTTACCAAACCCACAAGTCCACGATACAGACCTAGCAATCAAAGCTGCCATTGAGGCGGTGAAGTATTTGATTGAACAAGATGGTAGTGCAGACTAAAAAACTCATTTGCAAGAAATGAGTTAGTCTCTAAGAGAATACCAATCAGTATATTTTCTAAATGCAGAAGGGATTGCAAGTGATTGCAATTCCTTTTTATTTACGAGATAGTAATGTTCATCTAATGGATGTTGGATTTCAGCTACCTTGATTTCATATGCACGCATGTGCCATTCTAAGTGTGTAAAAATATGTTTTGCTTCAGGTAGAGTTGTAATCCTAAGCGGTGTAAACCCTAAGGATTCAATATGACTAATCGTTTCTGATTTTGTTAGATGGGCATCAACACCAGGGAATTCATATAATCCTGCTAGAAGTCCTTCTTGAGGGTCGCTTATGAATTAAGAAAGGATTGATCATCACGAATAATAAAGAGGGTACGCTCTAATATCTTTCTATCTTTTAAAGAAGAGCGATATGGGATTCTGTCTGTCATCTGATTTTGATATGCGTAACAGTTTTTATTGAGTGGACATTTTCGTACATTAGGGAGCACCATTTGGTACACAAACTGTTTCACCCAGTTCCATAATACCTTGATTAAAAGAGGCGTAACTAAGATTTGGCTGTTTTACAACTGTAGAAAGTCATTGAGTTTTATCTTCAATCATCTTCTTTTACCTTTGGTAAGCGGATGTCTCTATTATTCCATAATATCTAGTTAGTACACGTAGTACATTTCCATCAATTGCAGGTGCTGGTAGATTAAATGCAATCGAAGCGATAGCACCCGCTGTATAGGGACCGATTCCTGGAAGTTTCTTCAGTAGTTCAAAATTTTCTGGTAACTTACCATCATAATGTTCCATCAAATAGATAGCACATTTTTTTAAGTTTCTTGCACGACTATAATATCCAAGACCTTCCCAAAGTCTCATTAAACGATCATCATCGCAGTTTGCTAAGCTGGCTATATCGGGTAACTCCTTTTTAAATGCAAGATACTTTTGGTTTGACAGCTTCAATTCGTGTTTGTTGTAACATAATCTCACTTAGCCAAACATCATAAGGGTTTCCCGTATCACGCCAAGGCAAACTGCGTTTATTTTCGTCATACCACTGTATTAACTTTTTAATATCTGTATTTTTCATCTGATTTATTTTAGCAGATGTTGTATGGAGTTAGTCATTTTTAGATACAATATAATTGACATATGCGAGCATAATTTAATGGTAGAATGCAACCTTCCCAAGGTTGATGTGCGAGTTCGATTCCCGTTGCTCGCTCTTAAAAATGAAAATGTTGGAGAAGCGTATTGCTTTAACATATATTTTATGAAACTAAGTGATTTTCTTTGAGAAATATGTAAAGTGTTTACTTTGCAACGATTTGATTATTATCGGAAAAGTCTTAGACTACTATCCTGCTATAGGTACCGAGAGTCTGAGTGAAGATGAAAATTGATATTTTTCCAAATGGAGTAAATCATATTATTCTATTAAAAAGAAAGTGATATTGAATTTATTGAGGTTATTATCTGAATGAATCTTATAGTATTCAGTGTGATTCTGGCGATGAAATAACATTATAAAACTAATAGTTATGGTTGCGCTAATAAGAGATATACAGTAATATCTATGAGTCTTTTTATAGAAAACTGATTATACTGGTCGGGAATACAAAAGCTCGATCAGTTTTTCTTTAATGAGACTAAGAAGCAGAGGAGATTTATGAATTTTACAGATTTAGAACTTGAGGCCGATACTGAGTGCTGTTAGTGAGGCAGTATGGCTACCATCACCAATCCAAGAGAAAGCAATCCCTGTTATGTTAGAAGGGAAGGACATCGTTGCCTGTGCTCAAACTGGTACAAATGGGACAGCCGCTTTTTGCATTGCCAATTTTAAATAAGCTGAATATAGAAGAAACATCAGATTCGTGCGTTGGTATTAACACCGACACGTGAGTTAGCTGTTCAAATCTTTGAGAACTTTAGAAGTTTGGAAGATATTTAAAACTACGTGCATGCTGTGTATATGGTGGTGCACCATCTGGCCCTGAAAAAGCTCTCCGTAGTGGTTGTGATATTTTAATTGCGACTCCTGGTCGTTTAAAGTGACTTTATGGTTCAGGGTGAGATTGTCTTAAGTGATATTGAAATATTTGTACTTGATGAGGCGGATCGTATGTTTGGATATGGGATTTATCGGTGATGTACGTACAATCGCTAGCCGTATTCCTGGAAAGTTCGATCAAACTGTTATATTCTCTGCAACAATGCCAAAAAGAAATCAAAAGAAATTAGCTAATGAATTATATGACCCAGTGGATATTCGTGTGGCTCCCCAGCAAGGTCCAGCCGAAACAATTACTCAGTATCTTGTATAGCGTGAAAAGGCGAGATAAGAAGCGTGTCCTAAAGGATATGCTAGTAAGTTCAGAAGTTACCAGGCCATTGTATTTACAAGAACTCAGATTGGTGCCGATCGTTTTAACTAGAAGTTAATGAAGATGGTATCAAAGTTCTTACAATCCATGGTGATAAAACCAAGGTCAACGTCAGAATGCATTACAGCGATTTAGAACTAATCAGTAGATGTATTGGTAGCGACAGATGTTTGCGGCACGTAGTGATATTTCAGATATTTCACATGTATTCAACTATGATTTACCAGAGGAAGATGAGTCTTATATCCACCGTATTGGTAGAAGCTGGAAGAGCTGGTGAAAAGTGATTTCAATCTCTTTTGTGTTGTCATGAAGGAATTAGGTTTGCTTGCGTCAATTGAGAAGATGTTAAAGAAAGGTTCGTTAATGAAAAGCAGGATACTCTATCGAGTTAAAACGTAAGAAAGTAAGTGCTGAGTAAATCAAATCGTCGTCCACCATTTAAGAAAAGTCAGAATTCTAGAAGTGGTCAGTGATAAGGTAGAGAGCGTGAAACAAAAGAAAACGTGATGATGGTGCATCAAATAAATCGTTGCATAAGTCTACAAAGCCAAACAAATCACATACAAGTCTGAGTGATTGAAAAGCCCGTCATCAATCAAAAGAATTACAAGCTGAGAAAAGAATCGTAGTAGATAAAGAAAAATGCGATATGGGTCTGCATTTTCTTTATCGACTTTAATATTAATATTAATTTTTCAGCTTGTGCAGTGCCATCTACGGCACCTAGAGACAATACACGCCAGCATATCCAGCACTTTTCGCCATACATGGATATAATCCTTGGTTAACAGAACGCTATCCATTATCGTTACGAAGTATTTTGATTAGAGAAGAAGAGCGTGTTTCTGAGTCCAACTGATGCCATTTCAATCCAACCATGTATCTTTTAATCGAATTATTTCACGCCTTCTTCATTGCTATGATTAACCCTCATCGGAGAAGAATAGCATGTCCTGCATAATGTACTACGTGGATAAGAAGTTTGAATGACACAGAGTTTATCGGAGGCGTTTTGTTTCAAATAGTCTGTAGTCTTTGTGCACGCGCCTAGAGTCCCTCGTGGTAACCTGGTTGACTCTGAGTTTCTTCCTGAGTTGAGAAACCATCAAGGAGGATGTCCTTGATCGAAATCCGCTGCGTGGTACGTGCACCAAGGATGGCACTGTTGGCATTCTTACCTGCGCGCATGCTAACGGACATGCCGTTGCTGCAAGGAGACATTTTGTTCAGTGGAAGGCACGAGATAACTACACCACCCTGGACGCACCACAGAGACTGAATACTGCACACCACGGTTAGCAGATGTCTTGGCAGTGGTTGATGCGAGGATGCACCCTTAAGCAGCGGATGACCATCGAGTAGTTTACTATCAAGTACTTTTGATCGATGAGAGACTCTGCGGATGCTCCAACACGTGACATAATGGCGAAATCTGTGTGATTTCTACCCCTTGTTACCAGTAGTGTTTTCATGCCGTATCACTTGCGTTTTCATGGCTCAGACATAGTGAAGTATGACGCTATCAGTTGAAAAGTCTTGTTTGTTTGTATGAATACCAGCAATTTGTTCAAATTGCCATTTAAATATAAGCTTTCTAAGTTTGGGTATCGAAAGTATTTCACCCACTGCAAGACAGAAATAATCTTTTCCACGTATCTCTTTTGACGATTGTTTGTGGTACATCATGGTACCTACGAGTAGAGAGCGCTGTTGGTATAGAAGAGCGTTGCTATCAGCTTCTACAAATTCTTCATATACTTTAGACACGCATCTGCTTCATAGCTAAGCCGTAGTTGTAGTGCAAATCCAGAGAGACATTGCCTTTACCACCTTCACCAAACTGTACGTTCAGATGATTCTAAAAGTTTCCCTTTGGTAAAGGAATTCAGCAGTATCTTTGGTACGTTGTTCAACTGCTTGACCGCTCGGTGATTGGTGAGTTTTCAAACCGGCTTCTGCCCTAGATGGACGACCGCTTTATGCCACTAGGTCCAAATCCTACGATGAGTGGAGTCGTTTGGCTTGGGTCTTTTGCAGTTGCAGGAAGATTATAGACTTCTTTTCGATTCTTTTTACATCACAGTTTCTTGAGATATTTATCTTCGTAATGGATGCATATGCTGTAAAGATAGTGTCAGTCATCACGCATCGATAGACTACGATCGAAGTCGATTTTCAAAGGATGAGATATACATGAATGGAACAAGCGTAATTTCTTTTGCCGATGCGATGAATCAATGTTTCTCCAACTTCTAACAGCTTGAGATCTGGTTGATGGCCTAACGTACCTCTAACAATGATTATACAATGGCATTCCTCTCTTTTGATTGAGGGTGAGTTTGCGTTATCAATTTGACATGGCTAATCACTGAAACAAAGAAAATAACACCCAGATGAGATGAATGTCTTGCTTGAGAATATCTTATCTAAAGCAGATGGGTTTTCTGCGTGAGATAAGTGGGTTTCACATGTAGTCTGGTTCGAGTTTGTCTCAATGATGAAAAGGGTGCAGTATTTGACACAAGTGCAGCAGGCTAGACGTGCTGGTATTATACGGACAGAAGAACACGGATTAGAGTCAAAAGACCAATCACATTCTCTGTGAGGATAACGAGTATTTGTTGTGAGTGAATAAACCTGCTGGGATTCCAAAGTCATGCGGGTGCGGAAGCATTTTGACGATGATATAGATCTATTTTTAAAACGACACTTCACTATCAAGATGATGGTTTATCGAGTTAGAACAGTTGGACACGCTTAAGATAAAAGTGTTTCAGGCATTGTTGTTTTGTAGAAACAAAACTAGGCCATGACTTTTGCTAGCTTGCTCGCGAACGGTATTACATAAAATGCTTGCAGCTTATCGTACAAAGGAGTTCGAAGAACAAAGTGGGACTTCAACGGCCGCCCTTAGGAAGAGAAGGGAATACGTGGAAGAAGTGTAACAGATGGTCAAAATGTGTTATGAAATATGCGAGAGTGATTCTAGGTAATTTCTCTCTGATTAAAGAGTTCATATTAGAGCTGGAAGATTGTCAGATACCGTGCAGTGTAGCCTGCTTTGGACATCTGCAGTTAATTGATCGTCTCTATGGTGGCGGTATGCATGCGATGAAGCGACCTGCGCTACGACTGTTGGAAAATGGGGTTGTCATCCCTCAAAACAAAAGCAGATAAAGATAGAATGCTGTTGCCAGATGACTGGCTGACAGGTGGTTGATAAGCTGAAAAAATAACAACGGTATAAGTTTGCAATCAAAAATATTTAAGGCATAGAATCAATGATAGGAAGTACAAAGGGCCATCTGTGGAAACAGAGGAAAATCTTGACAAGATTGCGTTTCATATATACATAGACATCAGAGTTATCTAATCACAGGTAAATACCCGAAAATTAAATTGAATTTATCACGCAAAATATGTCTAGACATCTCGTGTTTGATGGATAGAGGATTGGTTGTATGTTGTATGGAAATATGTCAACCTACTAAACAGACGATTATCGTGCATGCAGATCATGATGCGATATTAAATTCTTCAAATACACACCATTCATGAAAACCGCTAGTCACTTGATGGACATACTATAATTTTGTTGAATTCATGATGTTGGAAGAAGAGGATAAAGAAAGGTGAATATAATGTCATCTATCTAACAACCAGCTGAAAATGATAGTGGTGCCGCTATCCTGAAACCATTATTTAGAAAAGTGTCATATGGATAAGGTGCGGCCCCTGCTGATATGCTAACAGAAAGAATGTGATTTACTATCGACCAGAGACAGTCATGTGTGCATCAGTTGGATATCGTATTTCTTCTTGGGAGTACAAAGTCATGCCTCAAGACACGAAGGGACTGAATCGGTATAAACATCTGCACGTTTGCCAGAGTGATTGAACCTCTAGCAAAACAAGACTGGATTTCAACCATTTACATTTGTGCAATTATCACGCCAGTTCTTGATGTGCATAATCATTCAACAGATGAGTAGTTTAAATTTGGCATCTCATAGCAAATGAAATCTGGCTGACACTACGTGCAGCAAAAGAAAATGAACTATCAATATTGAAAGATAGAATTTCAACTCTTACTTTGAAGGATTAAAGAGGAGTTTGAAGTTAGTATTGAAAAATTTGATCTTTAATAGAAAATTACAGATCCTTCTTAGTAGAAATATTATAAAATTAAGTCTGCTGTGGTTTTTAGAGTCGGAGATTATCAAGACCAATTCGTGCTGAGTAATTTTGGATATTATAGAATTTAACACCATATGTTTTCTTTGTTGGTATGGGCGCATGTGCACCATCATGGATTCCTATGTGTTTTGATAGTAAGGTGTATTCTACTACCATGATGCATCTATTTGAAACAATTGTTGATAATTATGCATGTATATTCACAAACGCTATTTTCAAGTGATTTTACAAGCACTTTTACGAAAGACTTACATATTTTCTGGGTGAATGGGATACTATTAAAAAGCAAGGGTAATAACTACTTGAATACTTGATAGTACTCCAACTGGATAGAGCATTTGACCACAGATCAAAGGTTGCGGTTCCGGCTCCTGCTCCAGCGCCATTTAAAAGCCCTTAAAACGGTTTTGATAGAGATATTTATGTATCAAATGAGGAGGACAAGGTGGAGGTGATTTTGAAGCAAAGTGGTTCAACTGTCCGTAGAGGCAGTAGAAGCAAAGTGTGCAATATTGACATAGGACCAGTTCAATATTGATTGTTGAAACCCACGTATTGATCCAAGATGAGGAGACTATTCAATAAATTGGCAACTATGCCTTTCCCGAACATTGCAAAGTCCATGAATATTGCTGGACCTATCGTTTAATTAATCTATGCAGAAGCTTCTTCTATTGAAGTTGTAAAGCCAGGTTCATGCTTGGGTGCAAGAAGATGCTTCAACAGAGTGATTAATATATTATCTAACGCGATTGATAATTAACGTCCAAGAACAACACTGGTGCAGAATTGTGAATATGTTGGTTGAGGTGGGTATCCACAACCCACTGGTGACACACTGTGGACATGCTCATGCTGCTGCTTGGGGTGACTGTGTCCTCACGTCTTTATGAAACAATTAAGCTATAACAACTTCTGAAGGTTCTATGTGCTGATCTTTGTGTAGGGTGTTGATATTGAGATGATCTTAATTTCTCGTTGCTGAACGCTTTTGGAAAAAGAATATCCGCCAGAAGATGGATATCATGCGAACATCCATCGATAACGAGAATCAGATTGCATGAAAAAGGAGATGGCGTGATATTAAGTGGTTGAGAACGCGATCCTGCGAACAATCTTGAATACTTTAAGAAGACGTGTTGATTGGGTGAAGATTGAGATGACTTAGGCCCTATATCGTTGCCAATTTCCCAAAACTTCAGCATGAAACTATTCTTCTAATTAATCGTAAACGTAATAATGATTGTATGGGAGAGTAGCTGATATGGGTCTAACATATGAAAAGATGGTGTCTATGGTTTTGCAGAGTACTAGTACAGCGATGACAAAGATCGTGTATTACATGGTGATGGAACATTATCTTATAACAGATATCGCTAAACACATCTATAAGATTGAAAGAGGTTATGACACTTGATCTGACTTATGGGGTGTAATACCATTCACCATGTACAGTCTAACTATGACAAGTTATCCAGATGTTCTTAAGGTGAATCTCATCCCAGATGGTATATGGTTGAGATGTGAAATGAAAATGTCAAGCGTGCAAATGCCTGTTACAGATTCGTGAACTTTGCACGAAGATGTAGTGTCGGCCGCTGCTCGTTGATTCTTCATTTGCAGGACATTGCGACTCATATGGATTTCGGTGATATGAAGTTAGCTCATTCAGAATATGCCAACCTATATTCTATGCAGTATGCATGTTGACGCCATTCAGTATGAACAATCTAGATTTATACATTCACAGGTAACTACGCCATAGTCATCTCAGTAGTAGAAAATTACAGTTGATGAAGCTCGCTCGGTAGATTCCCAGTGAGTTACAGAATGCGGCAGCAAGCAGAAATAAAACCAAGATTACTGAATACATCATTTTCTCTTGTTAAGGTTCACAGCTACTACAACAGTTCACGTATAAAATAATCCAGAAGATCCTGGGTTAACAAACCAACGTTTTAGGCTTGGTAGAGGCTCTGTGGTTGATGAACGCTCAAGCCTTGTTGGTGTAGAAACACCCTGAATCAATGTAATTGAAAACTAGAACATTAAAACAGAGCGCTTGTGTAGTGATATGAGCTCTTTTCTTGTAGTCAAAAGGAAGTACTTCAACAAAGCGGATGATATTTAAAATACAAAGTACCAAACATATAACTTTCACAGTATGAAAAATATATACAATAATAATTTATGGTTGAAAACAGTTACATATCATGCGATATGTAGCCTCAATGAAGAACAATAGGAGGAAGAAGCAAATGTCTAACGACTAATATGGCAGGTAGAATTAAAAACACTCAAAAGGTTTTATTACAGGCAGGAGGAATTATTAAATCTTACACCTGATTACATTGAGAATTGTGTTGGTGATACTACAGTCACATGAAACACAGAGTTGAACATGATCATTTATAAGATCTTGCAGCAATGGCGTGAAGTTGTTTATCAGAGACTTAATGGCTGAAACTTTAGATGCTCGCAGAGTTAAGAACCAGTTTCTTGATCAGTGGTAGTTGGATCAGGTGTTCCTTACAGCTGGATATCATAAGATTATTAGGATTACTTAACTAGTTTACAAACAGCCAAATTAATTCTAAAGACTATGGCTGAGTGTCACATTCAGAGGAAATTGGGTGGATCCTTTAGAGCTTCTTGGTTGACCGTCTTGGGACACTTCACGCCCATTAGTAAACAAACCCTATGCTTTACATGACCCCATTCAGCTTCTGCCAGAAATAATGGTTGCAGTTAATAACAGAATATGATGCAACGAAATCGTGAAACAATCTATGCAGATTATGTGGATTTACATCCCAGGAATATACTGGAAATGTTTGAATTTATATGGACATGTATTACTTCCATATCAGAGGTGGAGACATATTAAGCGATTAATAGAAAAACTCTGTAACTATAATTATTTCACGAAACTGAGCTGAACTATTCAGGACTGCTATGAAGATGTTCTGCCGAGGCAAAATAAGATTGAGACAATTCCCCAACTTCAATATTCCTAATTCCGTGCATTCATGCTTAGATACCAGTATTTTGAATTGATACTGAGTGCATTTACCAATTCACCCGGGTATCGCGAAGGAACGTACGGTATTTTGCGCCATTGATCATTGCAAATCATGATGTTCATATCTGAAGAACATACCGCGATAAGTTAGAAGATATTCTTCACTAAAGTTCATGGAAGGCCCAAATGAGTTCGTTGTTATTCCTTGCAGGCTGGCGATCCGTAGCAGCTGGAGCATGAACGAGTGGAATGATGGTTCCTAATGCATTGCTTAATTTACCAAACAAGATCATCGTTTACAAGCGTAACTATGTTTAAACCAATAACTCGGATAATAGTTTGGTAGCAAAGTCGGCTTATCAGCAACATACGTAGGACAGGTGGACAAGATGTATGTCATACCATTAGTTCGAAGACTAAGTTTTAAATCAGAATAACCATAAAATAGAAAAAAGAGCCTGGGCGTTGTGTTAGAAAAGTTTTTGACGCTAATGATTTTTACATCGGAAGAAATCAGATATTTCTTGGAATTATCTCTGCTGATTCAAGAGATTAAGGCTAACGTTGTTGACCACAGTTATTTAAAGACAGCAGGTTGTTCTCTTGTTCGAAGAACATCTACAAAGAACCTGTTGCATTTGAAGTTGGTGCACATGACTTAGGTATGGTGTTACATTCCTGGATTTATGGATGTCACAGATAGGTAGAAGGATCATTAGAAGACCCCAGCTTCGTTATTAGGTCCGTAGCCGCGATATCGAATACCGTGGATTCAAGCAGGAAGTAGGTTAGAGAACTTGCTGAGTATTCTGGGTGTTTCCTGTATGGAATACGTTTAACAGACTTGTATCACCCCAACACAGATGTTGACTTTGATATCTTAACGGTTAAAGGAAGGTTGGCGTGTTAAGGCTGATTAGCATTCTTCGGCATTGCCGCCATATGCGTTGCTAACTCGTGATGATTGTTTTGTGTAGAGATTAGGTATGCACACTTCTGCGCATGTGGACACAGGTGTGCTTCAGACGAACTTGTTCATAAGTGCCGAAGTATGTAGAGACAGGCTGAAAATCAGATTGACAGATGACATCAAGATCCCGGTGCTAAAGGACATGGGCGTTCTTTACAGATATTGGTTATCAATGGGTGAACCAAGTATGAGCCAGAATTAGCTCTTACGTCCTTACCGGAACAGCCAAAGGTTATTAAGCCTTGGCTAGAAGCCAACTGCTGTCTTCTTGCACTGCCACCCTTCGTTTCCGCAGTGTGGCAGCAGTTGGTGGTGGTATGGCTTTAGAGCTATGGAGGTTACCAGATGATGTGTTCTTGGGCGCACCGACTAGACAATTTGATGAAGCAGAGAACCTGGCTGCATACAATTAAGGCTGTTATGTATGCAACTCTGAGAGAAAATGATCCACGCGCAAAGCAAAACGTACCATGTTAGCTCTTAGAGAGAGGTAATGCTAGGCAATACCCTGAAACACCAGCTTGAGTCAGTTCGTCATACTGCGGAGACTGTCACGTTGATTTAGCTACGGACGGCTGTCGATGGTGTTGAGTCGCCGGGCATGGACCACAGGTTGGAATGATTAACCTGTACGGCGATTCCTCGCACACAAAGACGGCAATACTCCACATATGCCGCATTTCCCAGGGTATGTAGTTTTACGATGTCCCAAGGCTATATCGGTTATCATGACAACAAGCTATTCAGCAGGAGTAAAGGCGCGACAAGGTGTTGACAAGGAATGTGCCAGCTATTGTTACACAGGTGGTTGTGATACAGCAGTCCAGGGTTTGCAGAAACCTACAAAACCAGTAGGGAAGCTTCTGTGCTAAGGGAAGGAAGCAGATAAGATCGCTGCCTCAAGAAAGACTGTACATTTTAGCAGAAGATGCAGGACGTGGATATCGTCGTGTTTGGCGCCTTCACAATGGTCCGGCAATGCATCGTTGAATTAAAGGTTGTTGAACAACATGTCGTTAAGGCTGGCGACATCGTTGGCACCGCAGTTGGTGGCGGAGAGGAATCCCTGTGGTTAACGAAACAGAGCAAGGAGTTAAAGGGTGTTTGCGGCTGGCCATCGATAAGGACCGTTCTGATGCATTACTGGCACGATCCATTGGTGCGAACAATGTTGATTATCTGACTGCGAGTTGACAGAAATTATCCATCAACTATAGCAAAAGCCTGATCAAAAGGAACTTTCCAACAATGACATTGGAAGAAGCGAGAAAGTATATCGAAGCAGCGGTTTGCTCACGGGTAGTATGCTTCCAAAGGTTCGATCATGCCATGGAATGTTAAGGAATAACGCACATGGTGGAACTGCAGTAATTACATCATTACAAAAGCAAAAGGTTGCTTCCTGCAAGTGACAGGCACCCGGTAATACCAAATAGTTAAGAAGGAGATGAGTATGTCTGTAAAACCGTAAAGCAAACGCTCTTTAACAGCGTTTTGCAGTTTTAATATCATTTAGCAGTCACTTTGCTGTTTAATTTCAGTATTCTCAAACGGACAACCAATTAGCGATAAGCAATCCGTGGTTTAAACCACAAAGTATGGTGACTTGGTTGGCACATGAGTCTGTGTGTGCAGGCACCGTTACGGTTGTCAGCTGCACATAAGTTTCCAGTCGATTTCTTCGTAGCATTCCCAAGAGGTTGTGGATGCTGCAGACCCGATCAGCTTTATTACTTGGCTGTCAATTTGGATGTCAATCGGTTGTAATGAAGACCAGGTGCTCTTGAAGCTGGTGTTTACCGCTGAGTGAAAGATACATGCACAGCAGGAGAGAAGTCTAATCGTTATCTGACTAGTCACCCATTTCTCTATCGGTGGTTCCCCGCCTATGGAATGGCTGAAGAGACGATCGGTTTTCTACGCTTTGAATTACCAGCATTAGTAACTGGCGAAAACCGATACAATGGTGTAGTTGCAACTGTATTGCTTGGTGCGGGATGCGTGTAGTGGGTTCAACAATTGACCCATTACGACTAGGTGCAGCTATGGCTGCGTGCACAAGAGTGTTAGCGTCCTTATGAAAGCAACACATTAGTGCATGATTCATGGTTTTACTGTGGTTTACATCTTACAATGGTGCTATATTTTCTTCATTATTAGGATTGCGCTACAGAGGTTAAAAGGCAGATAAAGAGTTCAACAATTCTTTCTCTACAAGAGCAGGAAGATATGCGTGAACACTTACACAAGGGATGATGGCAACAAGTTAGAGATTTGCCGGCAGGCATAGAGCAGCAGTAGTGTATTTGCAATCTCATTTTGCAGTGATGATTGCTCCTTCGATTCTTATATTGACATCAGCATATGCAGTGGTATTGCAAAAACTTACTTAGCAGTACTTGGATGGACTTCATTTCTTAACAAGGGCGACGCTTTGGGTCTATGCGCACTTCTCTGGATTAGCTAGCTTGGTTTACGTTCTTCAGAGTATGCCTCGCATATTGCCTTGGGAGATGTCTGAAGAGGATTCATTGATCCATTCTTGGGCGAGTTACTAAGGATCTGTGTCAATGTAGCTATTGTCATCGCGGTTGCTCGATGGTAGCGCAGTCGTTATGAGTCTACTCACGCATGGACTTCTGGATCTTGGACAGGCAGCAGGTATGTTGATCGCGTTCCAGGATTCGTATTCGCTCCTCTATCATATGTACTATTTGTATTGAGTTTCTTAGTTCTTCTACATCTGGACTCGCTGGATTCTCAATGCCAGTAATGGGTGGTTTTATGAAACTCAACGCTTCAATTATGATCAATATCTTCTGCTGGCGTTGCGGATTAATCAACCTCTTCACCGTCATCTGGTGTAGTAATGGGTGGTCTGAGTGCAGCTAAGGTTGGGAACTAAAGACATACATGAAATTGGGTATGAAGTTATTTGTGGCGATTGCTTATCGCAAATATCGTTGTTCTATCATTAGCAATGATGTTAATCAAAATAATTAAAACTCAAATATGGATAGAGTTCCGGCTGTGTGAGGGCACGGTCGGAACTTTTTCCTTTTATTCAAATATGCTATGATATGTACAACAAGAGTACTAGATGTGACAAAGACAGCAACGATTCAAGATAGCTGGACGTCGGAAACTAATCCTATTTCTTTTGCTCATTTGACTATGAAGCAATTGAGAACCAACCAAGCTATGCACCAGGCTGCTGTTTTGTGTACTTTTTCAATAAAGGTGTTGGTAAGATTAAAAGTAGATGGTGTGGAGTATGATATAAAGCTCCTCATACACTATGTGCAATTACACGCTTGGAAGATTACAGATATCGTGACGTAAAGAGATGCTACACCTAAATCTAGTCGTTTACGATTATCAGGTTTATTAACACAATGTCAAGGTAACACCTGGCTTGGAAGAAAAAGTAGTGTAGACCTTTAATTTCGTGGGTTGAACCGATTGTATATTTCAAACGATGAACAAACAAAGTACGTAGATGGAATCATGTCACACCTTCAAAAGGAACTTGGTGTTGATTCCGCGTTGGTCAGACAACCTAAAAACACGTTATCATTCTTATATTCACTCTGTTAAAATTATTGAGTTAATGGTGGCATATCGCCGCTACTTTAAAGCTAGTGAAGAAGTAGTGAATGAAGAAAAGTACGTCAAATCGTACAGGAAATTCGATAGTTAAATTGTTATTCCCATTCTTCAGAGCGTTTGACACTTGAAAGAGTTAGGAGTATTCTTATATCAGAATCAACATTTTGTCAAAAGTTAACTGTTTAACAGGTACTACATTTTACAAAATTGTTAAATAATATTCAGTATTGGAAAACATCAGATTATTTAATTTATACGGATATGACACTTGAAAAAATGTGCCATTCTACTTGGTTTTGCGGATGCTTCGCATCTATCAAAAGCACTTTGTAGAAAAGGTAGGTATTACACCAAAACAAATATCGTAAAATCTACAGCAAAGTAAAATCTGGATATAATCGTGCGAATAAGAATGTTGCATTTGAGTAACTAACTATCTCTACAAACACTATGATACAGAGAAGTTGCTTGCTAGTACGATAGCTCAGAGAAATACAGTGTAGTGTCTCAGAATTAAATCGTTCGTTGCCTCTATTATTCTAGAAGAACTTTTGAAACATTATTGAATTTCATTCGTATTAATAAAGCTAGTGAATTGTGATTTCTACAACATATTCTGTCTTAGATATTGCGGTAGCTGTAAGTTTATAAACTCAATATCAAGACATTCAGTCTCTAATTTTACCAAATTTTAAAGCAATGACACCAACAGAATTCGCACTGGTATTTACTTTGCAAAAGTGGATCGTTCTGAAGGTGGCTTTTGCTGGATAACTATCAAATTAAAGTTGGGTAAATAATGAAACCATCTATGTGACAGGCATATGAATCCAGATTGTGAGAATGGTGTTTCCCGCACTCGCATGTGTCATCTGAGCAACTACTCAACGCAGATGCTATCGACATGGCTGTGTGAGGCAAGGCACAAGAGTGAGCACAGTATTTATTACAGGAGTTTGGTTTTGCAGACATCCTCATCTATAACAGCTAGATGATGTTATCGGAAATGAGAGGGATGATCCATTACTTGAGCCCCAGATTTAACAATGAAAGCGCTGGTAGACCTGATTTTATCCCGTAAAAATAAAGGTATTTTCATCGTTGATGAAAAGAAAGACTTTTAGATTGTTATCTGTTTTCGACTAACAAAACTTTTGGGCGGAAAGTGGTAAGTCTTTGAAAGACTTTGATAGCTTCAGTTACTCTAACCAACATCGCAAAGTACTGAAGGCAAATATTGGAATCAAAACGAGTATCATCCAAGTGAGTATACAGATTATGCCTCATGTCTGATAAACCAGGAAAGTATATAAGAATTCTATTAGATAGCATGTAACAATCCAGATATTCAACGCTTTGTAATTAGGGCGGGTGAGCTTTGGTAGTTGTATCTGGGAAGATTGGATAGATGGAGTTGACTTTATCTATACAAAAGAAAAAGGGTGTATCCATGTTGCATACGGATTACTCTGTTATTGAATATTCTACGGTTGATTTTATCAAACACCATCACGTGATCAGTTATGACAACAGATGCTATGACATTCAAGAAACCGAGTATGGCTGAGTAGAGCGATCATCATCGCAAGACACGTTATCGTACCCTCCTGTTTTGGATAAGGGATGGGCAGGGGTTGTAGGTGCTTATCTCACGCTATCACTTATGTTTTCACTATGAAAGAAAAATTTATTCTCGTTGATCATAATGACGATGCAATCTGCTGCGCGATTTAGAGTTTTAGCGAAGTAGTCGAAATTGTTGATCATCATCATGCCGAACGGTATTGAGACGGTGACACAATTAATATCGTTGCACGTACGGTAGGAAGTACTGCCGCAATCATTACTGGTTTATATAAATCATCATCGCATGGTACAAAGAATCTTGCAGGATTCTTCTTGGTGCTGCTATTAACGATACGATGTGCTTTGCAGTCACCATACGGCACAGCTACTGGATCATGAGATGGTGAAATACTACAAGAAGTGTCAGTACAAAGCTATCGACTTATATCGAAAGATGTTGGATGCTTCAGATTCTGTTACAAATAAAACTGATATGGGAACTGCTCTATATGATTTTAAAAGATTTAGAATTAGTGGCTAGAATTGCTCATTGCACAAGTGCATGTAAAAGAATGATTACTTTTACGATTAAAGATCACTTTCCATGCATTCATGAAGAAACAGCAGAAGTCACAACATTATGATTTAGTATTAACGCATGCTTTACTGATCCTATGGGATCAGGTCCCTCACACAGCGGCGGGAAGAAATCCAAGTATGGTTTGGTGAGGCTTTTGATCTTCTGAATAAAAGAACATTTTGGGAAGGAGTATTGTATCTCGAGAAACAAGTACTACCTGCCATATATCGATACTTTAAAGTGATACTATGGTACAAGAGAGGGTACCCAATGAGAAAGTTTTTTGTGGGTGGTGAAAGATATTTTCCAGAAGCTAGTATTACGGTATTAGCTATAAAAGAATGTTCAGAGTCTATTCATTAGATGATGAAAAAGACGCTTGAGAAATCAAAGCACTATTAGATAGCGCAAATGAGAAATTACTAAGAAGTATTTTGAATTAAGTGAAGTGATTTCAGAAAATGCAGTTGTAAAGACATAGCGTGAGAGCACCTTCAAATTTCCACTACAGAAGAGAGCACGTTGTTCGATTGAAGTGTTTACTAAAGCGTGTGCTGCATGGTACACGGTTGGCTCTATCCGCACCTACTGTTGATATTACAAATGCAATTTCATTAAAGTATGCATTCCCAATTGGGAGCAGAATATGAAAGTACTAGGGGTGATTTTACACTTAGGTATCATAGAAGGTGGAGAGACTTCTACAATTGGTTCAGAATAAAGCTAGAACCACCATATGGTGAAATGCATACTACGATGAGAAGGTGTTATCTGCCGTTGTTGGAACTGGCGTGATGGAAAGCGTACCGAGTGACGGACGATACAACAGTAGAATTCATCGCACTCGATATGAGAACCAAACCGTGTGTGCTAGAATTACAAGCAGCTATCGATGAACGGCAAATCTTTAACACAGTATCGTTGGTGCTGAAGTAATCAATAGGCAGTTACACTATCAGCACGAGAAACAATGATTCAAGGCAATAAAAATGCACTCTATCAAGAGGCGCATTTTACATATATAAGAAAGATATACTATCATATCATCTCTCGCATTCTATTTTTATTTTCCTGAGTTTGAGACATGTAGTCAGACCAGATTGTGTTTAACTTTTTCAATCTGTTCATCTGTTACAGAGTAAACTGCAACATCTCCGCCTAACTTTTGAACTCTCATGCCAACCCGTTGTAAAGGTAACGTTATATGTACCTTCTTGTCATGCTAACACCACAAATTATCCTGATTGAAGAAACCTTGTTCTCATACTGCTTTAAGTGTTCATTCATTCATCAACAATTGCGTTACTGCATCGTCTGGTGATAATTGTTTTCACGTTGAATTCAGAATCTGGATAACATCAGATACTGGAAACTTAGTTGGCTCTTTTGTTAACTTTTTCAGAAATGCTTTAGTAGATAATGCGTTTGCCACAGCCAGCCTTAGAATAATAGACAATACGAGTGTGCTAATGTCTCATCTTAAACTCCTCAAATATACTGATAAGAAATAGCACAAGAATATAGCATACTATAGTATAAACTGTATCACGCTTCTCAATGATATAAGAAAAATAAAACAGAACAGAAAAATTATCTTTAAAAGATGATAAAATAGGCAATTTAGATAATTAAATGTAAAATTTACATAGATATTTACATGTGGTGAAAAATAATACAAATATTCGATTGAGATATATTTTTGTTATTGATAACACACGGTGATATAAAAGTTATATTGTATAAAAATATTTAGGAGGCAATTATGGTTGATGTAATAATCGGGTGGTGCAGTACTGCTGGTCTATCAGCGGCCATTTTATGTACAAAGAGCAGGCTGAGAAAGCTTTGGTTTTGAAGAGTCTACTATGGCGGACAGATCATCAATACACAGAATATAAAACTATCCAGGTATCAAACATCATTTCTGGTTCATTTTTGGACAGATCTTTATAATCAAGCGAAAAGACTTAGGTACAACTTTTGCGTTTGAAGAGGTGTGTGTGAGGTTGAAAACCATGAGGATGAAAAGATTGTTTACGACAAAGAATGAATGATCAGCATAAAGCAGATTAATATCGCCATCAGGTATGAAACGTAGAGAACTTGGAATTGAGCGTGAAAAAGAGTTGACGGGTAAGGGTGTATCTTATTGGCTGCAACTTGCTGTGGTATGTTTTTAGAGGTAAAGATGGCGGTAAACAGTGGGTGGTATGCCGTGATTTGAGAGTACGCAGAGTGTTGCTTACGTTTCTGCAATCGTGCCTATATCATTCATCGTCGTGATGAATTCCGATGTGATAAAGCTGGAGTGGTAAAAGAAACTCGATGTGAAAGAAAAGCTTGTAAAGGTAATGAATAGTACCGTGCAAAACCAAATGGATGACAATGCACATTCCCATTGAAGTAACGAATAAGAATACTGGAGAAACAACGACATTGAATGTGGACGCATTTCATCATGCGATTGGACAAATTCCAATGGATCAAATCTTCTCTGATATTGAACTAGATGAACATGGGTTTATCAAAACGCCGAGTGAAGCACATCTGTTAGGATTGTTACGCAGCTGGGGACGTCGTAAAGACTGTTTACGTCAATTAACAACGGCTGCCAGTGATGGTGCTATCGCCCTTTGAATACGTAAATGAATTTATGGTATAATTTCAAGATATATGCTCTGTTATTATATATAAGTGCGATATAATGAGAATATTAATAACAAGAAGGTAGCTATAATGAATCAGATAAAATGTATATGATTTGATGGACCCTTCTAGAACCATGTCAGCGGCAGTGATTGAATTTGAATCAAAAATTCACAAGACTGTTTCCTCGAGAGAAATCAGACTTGACCAAAACATATGCAACATGCATACAACACAGCGTATTTACCATTTATTGAAAACCCAAAATGACAAGTGAACAGGAGCAGATTGAAAAGATTTACTCGTTTCTATCTAACGCTATTTGATCAAACTAAAGTTAGAGTGCGTTTCAACATGCAGTAAAACTTGCAGTTGATATAGTGGAAAATCTTGCGACAATGAGTTTGATACCAAGTTCATGGAAACACTGAAAAACATTGAAGGATGGAGGTTATCGTATTGGAATTATTTCTGATACGTGGCCATTTATTGAAAGACGTATTCATGCATTCAAATTAGATGAATATGTTGATCAATATACATATAGTTACGAGATTAGGGCGTTTTAAAAACCGGACTTATTGATGTATCGCGATGCATTAGAAAAATCTGGACTCAAACCTGAAGAATGTATTTTTATCGATGACCAGGTTAAGAATCTTGAAGCTGCAAAATCTTTTAGGGTATTCATCCAGTGCAAATCGTTTATCATGAAGAATTGAAACTGGAGAATATCCGACGATTCAAAAAGCCAAGTGATATTCTGAATTTACTAAAACAATATAATAAAGCATATTCAGGCTTTTAAATTCCATTATGCATTATCATTGATGTATAGAATTAGGAGATATTAAAAATGTTAAATGTTGGAGTAAAGCAACTAGATTTTAAATTACCTGATCAAAATGGCGTAGACATACCTTTCTGAGTATAAAGGTACAAAAAGGTAATCCTCTATTTTTATCCAAAGGATAATACATCAGGTTGTACAGCAGAAGCTTGTAACTCCGTGATCGCTTGCCGCAGATTCAGGAAAAGGGAGCGATTGTGTTAGGTATTTCGAAGGATGGTGAAGTCTCATAAGAAGTTCCAGAAAAGTAAGTATGATTTACCATTTACATTACTATCAGATGAAAGCACAGAAACCATTCAAAAGCATATGACGTTTGGTAGAGAAGTCTATGTATGGTCCATGGTATATGGAGATCCGAACGTTCGACATACTTAATTGATGAAAAATGGTATTATCATCAAGACTTTTCCAGAAAAGTAAAAGCTACAAAGTCATGTTGAAGATGTTGTAAAAGGTTATAGAGTCATAAACTGCCATGGGCAGTTTTTAAATTTAGATAGCAAAGAATTTAATTTAAGATAATATATGATTAGGTATTTGTTAATAGAAATACATGGAGGAAAAATGAAGAATTATGTGAAGTTGGACTCAGTTCTTTGATGGCTATTTCACTTGTTGCATGTTCACCGAGCAACAAAGAAAGATGAGTGCAAAAGAAAAAGAAAATGTAAAGAGGTAACTTACAAGGAGAGGTACATACTACAGGTACTGGCACAGGTTATAATGGCCCTATCAACTTATCAGTTACATTTACAAAGGATGGTATTTCCGAAATTGATTATAGTGATAATAAAAGAAACAAATCATATTGGAACACCAGCATTTGATTATTTAGTAGCAGATGCAAAGGAAGCAAATGGTGCTGGCATTGATGTTATTTCAGGTGCTACCATTACTTCAATCGGTTTTTAAGAATGCGCTAATTGATGCAGCAAAAACAGGCAGAAGCTAGTGATTTAGATGGCTTTAAGAAGAATACAGCAGAACATAAAGCAGGGTGAAGCAATCAGAAAAGACAACTGACGTTGTTGCAGTAGGTGCTAGTGGTGCTGGTATGGCTACAGCAGTACAGTCTGCACAGAATGGTAATTCAGTTGTTGTATTAGAAGTCAAAACGCTGAAATCGGTGGAAATACAGTTGCTTCTGGTGGGCAGTTCAGTCTGCACAATCCTACTTAGTATAGGGATCCAGTGGATCCAGATGCGACAACAGGTGTCTATAAGGGTGTTACATATAATAAAGAGTTCATAACGCTACTGGTAACATCAAGGTATTAAAGGAAATCCTTAACTGGAATGAAAATGAATTCGATAGTAAGTACTTTGATAAAACACCATTTGTAGCAGGGCGATATTGAAACATTATCCATGCTGGTGTACATGCTGAATACTTAAGCACACTAAAAAGAATTGAAGAGTGAGATCCAGGCTTTACGAGACTGGGCACAGCCACAGTTAGATGCGAGTAAGGCTGAAGGTGAAATCACGTATTCTCAACTCCAAATCTACATATCTTCCAGACATACTATGGTGGATTAAGACCAAATGCTGAAAAAGACTTCATGGATCTATGGTTCATATGATCTTGTTAAGCAGTTTGTTGAAGGTGGACAAGACCTTAAGGGTTGGTTAGAAGATCAGGGTGCAATCTTTGATAACTCTATTCAGCCAATTATTGTCGGTGCTTTATATGGAGACCGTGAAAAATGACTTCAAGGGAAGTGATCTTGATGGTGATGGAACACCAGATCCAGATGGAAAAGAATGTAAAGGGTAAAGACAGTTTGGAATACATACTTTGCAACAACGAAGAAGACATTACTTGAAACAGCTGCTAACTATGCGGACAACGAAATCATGTTACGTACAAAAGGTAACAAGAACTTATCACAGATAAAGATGGAAAAAGTAGTTGGTAGTTAGGGTGAGCAATACGATGGAACCTGCAACAATCCACGCTAAGAAGGGTGTTGTACTTGCAACTGGTGGATATGCTGCAGATATCAAGCGCGTTAGGAAACAAATGACTACTGGGCTGATGGTGATATCACAACAAATACGTACAACAAACCGTTCTTCATTAGTAGGTTCTGGTATCGATATGGCAGAAGCAGTAGGTGCTGCTACAACAGGTATGGGCTTTACACAGATGATGCCTATCTCTGCGTGAATGATGGAAACCTCGCATTTGGTGGTGGACACTAGTGCAATCTATATCAACCCTACACTGGTAAGCGTTTCGTTAACGAAACTGGTGAACGTGACGTAGTATCACTTGCTGATTTTGAAAATGGCGTAGCTTCAATGGTACAAATGGAACAATTATGGATATTGCAGCTCCAACCAATTGGTTCTGGTCCATATCCTTCTGGAACACCAAAGGATGAAAGATCTACACTTTGGGAAAAGTGATGTTGAAAATAGACAGTACACAAGAACTGTTGATCAGTTAGGGTGAGTTATTCAAGCAATTGGGCTTTGAATGCACACAGGAAGAAGTTATCAATACAATCAAGGATACGATATGGCATTGATGACAGGTACAGAAAAACACATTGAACCCAACAAAGACAGGGTTGGACAACATTAATTGGTACAGCTGAAAAAGGATGAAACGGTAAGTATATCGTTGATACTTATAAAGCTTTGATGGCGGTTAAGTTAAAGATTAGAATACTAGCTCCATCACACACCATACAATGGGTGGTGTAACAGATTGATGCACAGCGTCACGTATTAGATAAAGATGGCAAGATCATTAAGGGTCTATACGCTGCTGGTGAAGTAACTGGTGAGTATCCATGGTGGTAACCGTTTAGGTGGTAATGCAATTGTTGAAATTTTCGTTTCAGGTCGTACAGCTGCTGATACAATCGTTGCGGACAACAAGTAAAACAAGCTTAGAAAGAGGTTTAAGAGACCTCTTTCTTTTTATCTCTCTATTCATGGTATAATCGCTAAGAAGGGGTATTTTTATGCGTAAAATATTTACATTTCTTTCGGTAGTATTTATAGCTGTAGCAGTATATATTGCCTATGGGACATTTCAATCTGCACAACAGTTTGAAAGGGACTCTATTCAACGTGCTAATCAAGCGAATACATTATCACAACAGATTGCAGATGCACAAGCATTACAACAAGAAACATCTTCAGAAGAGTATGCAAAACTTGAAACAATGTTTAATGCCGGAAATGCAGTAGCACAAGCACAGACACAGGCTTTGCAAGATCAAACAGATACTGTAAGTTCAGAATTACAAGCATTAATGCAGACGTATATTACTGTGAGTGATAATGGGAATTTTATGTCGGTATGAGTATCCGTAGATGGTGCATATACATGGTCATTTTGCGCCTACGTTTATATTTTTCAGGTTCGAGTCAAAAGTGATTTGGACTTTAAGTGATGGAACAAACATGCTTGCATGGAGTACAGGCTATTATGATGTTAGTACAAATCATTTTTTCCAATCTTGTTCTAAATTACAGTCAATGCAAAATCCAAATGGCAGAGAACTGAAAAGGAAGTTCTGATGGAGGCTTGGTACTAATATGAAGAGACTAGTTAGCTTTGTGATATGTTTGATATGTGCACTTATCGTGTGGTTACTCTCATTTTTAGTTGGGATGGGGTAATCGTAAAATGTTCAATGGCTATCTCAATTAGATGAGATAGAAGGATTAGAGAATCAATTAGCAAAGATACCATCTGGATATGTAAATGGTTTTTGGAGAAAAAGTGATACAATTTACACTTCCTCTAAACGAGTATCCTTAGATACTGCAATGATGGATCAACTTTGGACAACTGCCTTCGACTGGAATTCACCAGAAGAATATGCAACACAAAGAGCAAGTATAATCTCCACATACAACTTAAAAACAGATACACAGTTTTTTGTGGAGGGGATGAAAGATCCGACAAGTATTACAGATGGCTCAAATCCTACATTTGAAGGACTCTCGGATATGAAGTATCTTAAGCAGGATGTACAACTTGTAACAATAAAAGATGATGTATATCGCTACTTTGTGCGTATTAGTTATTACACGGCGAATCATCGTTCGGAAACGCCTTATCGTTTCTGTTATATCTTCTGTGATATTGACGCAAATCAACAAATTACTAACCTAGAATATTATTCTTCGAAGGGTTGGGAATAAGTCAGTAGAATCTATCCTATACAGGAGTAGATATAGATGATATTTTATCTACAAAGGGTTTCAGTGATAATGGAAGTAAAAATTCATTTCTTTCATGGTAGATGTGGTTCATAAGAGGATTACAAAAATAATTTTTGATGAAAAAAATATTACATTTTTTTAAAAAGTCCTTTGTAGATGCGGACTTTTTAAAATGAAAGTTTTTGGTGAATTTTTGATGCAATTTTTCATAATAATGATGCTTGTTTTTCATGGGTTGAGAGGGTATTATTCTTGTACATGAAATAATAGTTGGAAATGCAACTATTTTTATATGGAGAGTAAAATGAGATGTAATTAAGCTGTAGCGGTGAAGAACTCGCATTCAGATGTATCGAAGATTGAAAAATCCGATTACAAAGGCAAATAACGCACATGATTTTGTCGCATCAGTATAACAGCGGAGTAATCCATGATATAACGAGCGTGTTTCAAACAAGTGTAAAATCCCTAAAGAGATCTGTATCTGTTGAAGAAATTCAGATATGGTTTGAAAACAGAATTAATGAAAGCTCAGGTTTTCAAGTAGCACATAACTATATTACATATCGTTATGAGACGTGCTTTAGTTCGTAAGGCAAATACTTACAGACCAGAAGATTCTTTCTTTATTAAGAAAAGAAACAATGAAAGAAAGCAAAACAAAGAAAACTCAATAAAAATCCAACTGTAAATAGTACACAGCGTGACTACATGGCAGGTGAAGTTTCTAAAGATATTACAAAGCGTTTTTTATTACCTCAAGATATCTATGAAGCACATGAGAAGGGTATTATCCATTTCCATGATTCAGATTACTTTGCGCAACCGATGTATAACTGTTGCTTAGTCAATCTAGAGGACATGTTACAGAATGGAACAGTTATTTCAGGTACTGCAATTGAAAAACCTCATAGTTTTGCGACTGCTTGTAATATTGCAACACAGATTATTGCACAGGTAGCTTCAAATCAATATGGTGGTCAAACTATCACATTATCTCATCTTGCGCCATTTGTTGAAATATCACGTCAAAAGCATCGTCGTAATGTTGCGGAAGAATTAGCCGTGGCAGGAATCGAAGTTGATAATGACAAGATCAATGCACTTGCTGAATTGCGTGTACGCAAAGAAATTACAACGGGTGTACAGACAATTCAGTATCAAATCATTACACTGATGACTACAAATGGACAGGCACCTTTCGTAACAGTGTTTATGTATCTAGATGAAGTGGAAGCTGGTCAGACAAGAGATGACCTTGCACTTATCATCGAAGAGATGCTCAAGCAAAGAATGACAGGTGTTAAGAACGAAAAAGGCATCTATATTACACCAGCATTCTCTAAACTTATCTATGCATTAGATGAAGATAATGTATATGAAGATAGCAAGTACTACTACTTGACGAAACTTGCGGCTGAATGTACTGCAGAGAGAATGGTACCTGACTATATCTCTGCTAAAGTGATGAAGAACCTTAAGAACGGTGATGTATATCCATGTATGGGATGTCGTTCCTTCTTAACAGTAGATCGTTTTACAGATAAAGATTTAGGAAATATTGCAGAAGCAGAGAACTATGATCGTAACCACCATAAATACTATGGAAGATTTAATCAGGGCGTTGTAACAATTAACTTAGTTGACGTGGCATGTTCTTCAAAGGGTAATGAAGAAGATCTGGAAAATCTTTGATGAAAAGATTAAATCTCTGCTATAGAGCATTGATGATCCGTCATAAAGAGATTGCTTGGAACACCATCTGATGTAGCACCTATCTTATGGCAATATGGTGCGATTGCTCGTTTGAAGAAGGGTGAGGTTATCGATAAACTATTGTTTAATGGATATAGCACAATTTCATTAGGCTATGAGTGGTCTATATGAGTGTGTACACTATATGACTGGTACATCTCATACAACAGAGAAGGGAAAAGAGTTTGGTATGCGTGTAATGCAGCATTTGAATGATGCTTGCAACAAATGGAAGTCTGAAACAAATATTGACTTCTCCGTATATGGAACACCGATGGAATCTACAACATACAAAGTTTGCAGAAAGTGTCTACAAGAGCGTTTTTGGAATAATCAAGGGTGTTACAGACCGCGCATATATTACAAATAGTTATCATGTACACGTTGCGAGAAGATATCAATGCATTTGATAAGTTAACGTTAGAATCTGACTTCCAACAGTTATCGCCAGGTGGTGCAATCAGCTATGTGGAAGTTCCGAATATGCAAAACAACATTCCTGCAGTACTTGCACTAATGAAGCATATTTACAATACAATTACATATGCTGAATTGAATACAAAGAGTGACTATTGCCAAAGTGTGCGGATATGATGGGGAAATCAGTATTGTTGAAGATGAACACCATAAATTAATTTGGAAGTGTCCATGTTGCGTAATACAGATCAAACAAGAGATGAATGTAGCGCGTCGAACATGTGGTTATATTGGAACACAATTCTGGAATCAAGGAAGAACACAAGAAATCAAAAGAACGCGTACTACACTTATAAGAAATGAAGGGATATGCATGCCTATCCTTTTTGTGCGATTTACACACCATAAATCAGAATGTAAATTACAACGATAATATAGTTGACATTATTAATAGTTTCTTAAATTGTTAATGTAAACATATGGGGTTATCATAAAGGGAAAGATGTAAATAGGCTATATTGTATGCTTAGATTTAATGAGTAGAAAACTCTATAGAAAAGTATCGGTATAGCCATATATATTGAAAACTCAAAGGAATGTAGGTTTATACAACAAGTTGCAGCATAAAAGTGGATAGAATCTATTCGTTGGTTATCATGTACCCTTTGGGAGAATGACGATTATGGGAGATGGCAAAATGGAGAAAAGAGTTTTTCGATATGTATTATCAGTATTAATGATGTTTACTTGTTATTTTCAAGGTATGATGTGGCGTGTTTTTGCGGCGGGTTCTGCTAGACAAGTTCCATCTACAGTCACTTCATTTTGAGATACAGAGTAGTTCTGGCCAAACTGTTAATAGCGTATGGTATAAAGAACGTTTCCTAATGAAGCTGGATTGGGATGCTAGTGGAACACAGTTGCAGGCTGGTGATGACTTTGACATTGATTTACCGCAAACAATGAAATTTCCATCAGATACAACAACGTACGATTTCAATGTTATGAATGATGATGGGAACAGCAGTAATCGCAACAGCACATATTACACCAGGGCCGGGCGATGTAGGTGGTAAGTTCGTCTAACATTTACGAACTGGGTTGCAGGTAGAACAGATGTTAGAGGAAATGTAAAAATTGCATCGAAGTTTTTGTATACATCTTTATTGGTCAATCAGAATAATACATTTTCTGTTTCTGTAAATGGCCAAGTCGTAAATAAAATTATTAGATTAGATGGTCCAACACCTTTAGATAATAATGAAGTACTTAAGAAGAGTGGTGAGGGGTACCAGGTACGACAGATCAAGCTTTGTGGAAAGTGCGTATCAATTACAAGAAAGCAACTTTGACGAATGTTGTGATTACTGACCATTTAACAGGTGGTGATGGTACCGAGACGTATATTCCTGGTAGCTTTGAATTATACAGTGTAGATTACTCAACTCTTGGAGAAGCAAGTAATCCTGTTGCGGTAAGTTTGGCTGGCAAAATTACATTTGGTGCAGATAATAGAAGTTTTACAATTAATCTCGGCACAATAAACGCTACACAATATCGTCTAATATATAAGACAACATATACACCAGATACTAGATTAACAAACCATGTTGATCTTACATCGACTGAGCAAAATGGTGGTGATAGTGGGAATTATCAAACACTCAGCTCAAGTGGTACAGCAACAGGAAACTTGGCTAATAAAATCAAGTTGATTAAAGTGGATGCTGAAGATAATACGACTCGTTTATCGAATGCAGTATTTACTGTAACTAGACCAGATGGCACTACATTTGAGCTAACTACAGGTGCGGATGGAACTGTCACTTCAGCTGCACTCCCTGTTGGAACATATAAAGTGAAAGAAAGAGTAGCTCCTCAAGGATATGAATTAAATAATGATGAATATACGTTACAGGTAACTGCTACGGATGGTGCAGTACAGACCATAAAAGATAATCCTATAAAGATCGATGTTGCAACAAAGAAGAAATGGATAGGACCAGAAGGATCTTCAGTAACAATTCATCTTTATGCAGATAATGTAGATACAGGAAAAACAGTTGTATTGAATTCAGCAAATAACTGGTCTGATACATTTTCTGACTTAAGAAAAATATCAACCAGGAACAACTAATGAAATTAACTTCACTGTTTTAGAAGATGCAGTTTTAAATTATGATTCTGTTGTGACTGGTAATATGACAACTGGTTATACAATCACAAATACAAATACCGAAACAAGATCGGTAGATGTAGAGAAAAAGTGGGTTGGTCAACCTGTATCATCAATTACTGTTAAACTTTTGGCAGATGGTTCGATAAAAGATACAATCACAATCACATCTGTAGATAACTGGAGACATACATTTGTAAATCTACCAAAATATGATACAAATGATGGACACGAAATTGTCTATACTGTTGATGAAGAGAGCATTGCTGGATATACGACAAGTATCACTGGCGATGCACAAACAGGCTTTACAATTACAAATTCCAAGAACACACCAAAGACAGCAGATCATTTTAATCTAATGATATATACAGGTCTATTGAGAATCTCTCTTTCAATCATAATCATAGTTATGATGAAAAAGAATACAGTTGAAAGATAAGAAAGATCTAGTAAAAATCCGAACTGTGTTCGTTGATATATCAAATATATACGTTCGGTGAAAGAATTTTAGCAAATGAAAATTATTTTTATTTGACAGATAACAATATATGCATTAAAGTAGTTCACATACAAAAAGCAATGAAGAGAAAAAGTAGTTACTTTTAACACTCTTAGAGAGTTCGGTTAGGTGAAAGCGAACAAGTTAATGAGTAATGAAAATGGTCTTGGAGCTGTTGTGTCGATAAGTAGGCATGACCGGGCATTCCCGTTATAGAATTAGAGTATGTTGGTACTCGATGAGGTTGTTTCAGTGATGAAGCAATAAAACAAGGTGGTAACACGTGATGATATATCCCGTCCTTGCAGTATACGATGTATATTGTAATGACGGGTTTTTCTATAGTACTTACGCCAACACGATAAAGGTACAGGGAGGAAAAGATGAGTAAATTTATTAAAAAGTTTGCAGTAATTGCAACAACAATTTCCTTGCTTGCAGGATGCAGCGCAGGAAAGTCCAGCTCAACAGCTGAAACAACAACAGAGAAGAAGGTATTACGCTTCGGTCAAGCCAATGCAGGAACAGGCTTAGACATGCAGATTAGTACATCTTCTGGTGCGGCTTCAATTGCGGATGAAGTAACAGAATCACTCTTACGCTTTGATGACAATAATGAAGAAGAACCAGTATTGATTGAAGATTTCCCAAAAGGTATCTGAAGATGGAAAAAGTATATTCCTTTACATTAAAGAAGGGTGTTTACTTTACAGATGGCACAGAGTTACATTCATCAGATGTAAAGTACACATTTGAACGTATGTTTACACCTGCTACAGGCGCTAAGTCAACAACATACTTCTCAATGATTGCAGGTGCTAAGGACATGCTTGCAGGAAATGCTACAGAGCTTTCTGGATTTGAAATCGTTGATGATTATCACTTCAATATCACACTTGATTATGCATTTGCTCCATTCGTTAAGAACCTAGGAACATCATATGCAAATATCTTCCCGGAGAAAGCAACAAAGGAAGCAGGTGCTGCTTGGGGTACAGGTACAAATCTCATTGGTACAGGTCCATACAAGATTCAATCAAACGATGACACAACAGAAGTAGTACTTGTTAAAAATGAAAAGTACCACGGTGGTGATGTAAATCTTGATGAACTACATTTCCTTTACTATGATGATGCACAGACAAAGTTAATTGCTTATGAAAATGGTGATATTGATTTAGCTGATTTACCTGCAAGTTTATTAGAACAGTATCAATCTTCTCATGGTGATGAAATCCACACATATCATCCATTAGGAACATCTTTCATCTCATTAAATCTCAAGAGTGAATATATCTCTGATGTAAATGTACGTAAGGCAATCTCGCTCGCAATCAACCGTGAAGAATTAGTTAAGACAATTCTTGCTGGTGCTGGTATTCCTGCAACATCATTCTTGAATAACCAGATTCCTGGTCATGATGATTCACGAAAGGTATTAGAATACAATCCTGAAGCTGCTAAGAAGTTATGAGCTGAAGCAGGTTACAGCAATGGTATCTCACTCACAGCTGAAATTCGTGAAGCTGATAAGGCAGTATTTGATGCATTACAAGGTTACTTAGCTGAAGTTGGTATCCAGTTAACATTGAATATTGTTGATAATGCTACATGGAACTCTGATCGTGCTGCAGGTAACCTTGCATTAACAGGCATGACTTGGAATGCATTATATCCAGATGGTGACTTCCAAATGTACAACTACTTCTACTCAAAGAACTCTGTAAACCGTGGCGTGTTCTATGACAACCCAGCATACGATGCATTGTTAGATAAGGGTAGAGCTTCAACAGATGAAAAAGAACGTGCAGAATTATATAAAGAAGCAGATAAGATTCTTAGATTCGATGACTATGCATGCATACCTCTATACTATCCACAGAGCCAATTCATTGCGAAGTCATATGTTAAGAACTTTGATGAGGTAACTTAATCTATCACTTCTGGAATGCAGATATTGATGCACAAGCAGCAGCAAAAGAACAAAAGTAAAAAACATTAGGATAGCAGTCTGTGTGTGATGATTCCATACACACAGACTGTATTTCTGTTATTGATGAAAGGATATAGGCATGGGTAAATATATTTTAAAAAGAGCACTGTTGGCATTCATGATTATCTTTGCGATTTCCTTACTTACATTTATTGTTTTAAATGTAATTCCAGGAGATGTCGTAGCCGCAATGCTTGGTGAATTTGCAAGTAAAGACGCAATTGAAACTGCTAGACACCAACTAGGTCTTGATGTGCCTTTGCCACTCCAATATTTACGTTGGCTCCAGGGCTTGGTTACAGGAAATCTAGGTACTAGTTACTTCCAACGTAAGGCAGTATTAACTTTAATCTTACAAGCATTTAAATATACATTTGTGATGGCGATTGCCGCATACATTATCGCAATCGTAATCGGATTATTATTTGGTGTATTAGCAGCGGTATACCACAATCGTATTATTGATCGTATCCTGATGTCGCTTTCTGTCTTTGGTATCTCAGCGCCATCATTTTGGATTGCGATTATCTTACAGATTTTTGTAGGTTTAAAACTTGGTTGGTTTCCAGTATCAGGTGTGAAATCTGCAGTATGGTGGGTGTTACCGTCATTTTCGCTAGGCATTCGATCTGCCGCATCCATTGCACGTGTTACACGTACATCGATGTTAGAAGTAATGAAACAGGATTATATCCGTACAGCATTTGCGAAGGGTATTAGTTATCCAAGAATCATTTTCTTTCATGCATTCCGAAATGCGTTAATTCCAATTATGACGATTCTTGGAAATGACTTTGGTGTGCTACTAACAGGATCGATGATTACCGAGAATGTATTTAATATTCCAGGTATTGGTAAGCTATTGATAGATGCAATCAATCGCCGTGATATTCCACTTGTACAAGGTGGAGTTATCTATGTAGCAGCGATATGTGTACTTGTATATTTTGTAGTAGATATATTATATGCTATTGTCAATCCAAACATACGTTTAACAAAGGAGGTTAACTAATGAAGAAAAATAATTTCTATAGTGAATCCTTCCAACGTTTTTGTAAAAACAAAGTTGCTGTTGTATCGGCACTTATTCTAATTAGTTTAATTATTATTTGTTTCATCGCTCCATTTATTACAAGCTATGATCCTGAAAAGCAGGCATTGTCAGAGCGTCTATTATCACCTAGTCTAAAACACTGGTGGGGTACAGACCAGTATGGTAGAGATATCTTTACACGTTGTGTATATGGTTGCCGTGTATCATTATCAGTAGGTATTATCTCGCAATTAATTGCGACAATTATTGGATACTTTATGGGTGTTACAGCAGGCTATGTCGGTGGTAAAACAGATGATGCGATTTCATTTGTGATGCAGGTATTCTCATCATTTCCATTCCTATTATTTGCGATGGCTCTGATGTATGCGTTAGGTCCTGGCATTACAAATTTATATATATCACTTGGCTTATTAAGCTGGGCAAGTACAGCTAAGCTCATTCGTGGTCAAGTAATGCAACTAAAGGGACAGGAATACATTCAAGCATGTAAAGTAGATGGTGGTTCTACATTACGTATTATCCTAAAGCATTTATTCCCAAACTGTATTCCAATGTTAATCGTTTCAATCACATTAGGCATTCCTGGCGCAATCTTATCGGAAGCGAGTTTAAGTTATTTAGGTTTAGGTGTACCTTCACCAAAACCTAGCTGGGGATCAATGATTGCGGAATCACAGGATTTTATCCGTAGTAATACGTATTACAGTTTATTTCCAGGTCTATGTATTATTGTTACAGTAATGGCCTTTAACATGATGGGTGATGGCTTACGTGATGCTCTAGATCCTAAGCTGCGTATTTCAAGAGGTGAACTATGAGCCAAAATACAGTATTAGAGATAAAAGATTTGGAAGTTGAACTATTATCAGAAAAAGGGCCGCTTCCAGTTATCGATAAAGTGAATCTCTCGATTAAAGAGGGCGAAATTGTAGGCATCGTAGGTGAGAGTGGTTGTGGTAAGTCTATGCTGGCATCGGCGATTATGAATCTTTTGAATTCACCCGCAAAAATCGCTGCTGGAACAATATTTTATGCAGGCCAGGATATGACAACCTTAAGTCCACGTGAATTTCAAAGGATACGTGGAAAAGAAATTTCAATGATTTTCCAAGAGCCAATGACTTCATTAAACCCATTAATGAAAGTTGGTAAACAAATTGAAGAAGCTATCAAAGCACATGAGAAAGTATCGAATGCAGAACTTAAAGAACGTGCAATCGCTGCGATTCGTGATGTAGGGATCCCGCAACCGGAAAAGGTTTATCATGATATTCCATCCAGATTATCTGGTGGTATGAGACAGCGTATTATGATTGCGATGGCACTTGTGTGTCATCCAAAGCTTCTTATCTGTGATGAACCTACTACAGCTTTGGACGTAACGATTCAAGCACAGATTCTTCGCTTAATTAAGAAGTTACGTGATGAAACAAATACTGCAGTTATTTTTATCTCCCATGATATGGGAGTTATCTACCAAATGGTCGATCGTGTCGTTGTCATGTATGCAGGTCAATTTGTGGAGAGTGCTCCATGTAAGAAGTTGTTTGAAAAACCATTACATCCTTACACGATTGGATTACAGAATGCAATTCCACAAATTAATAAACAACAATCTTCTCTACAAGATATCCCAGGTTCAGTACCGATGTTGGATAACTTGCCAGAAGGATGTTTGTTCGCGCCTAGATGTCCATTTGCGAAGGGTGAATGTTTTACAAAGAAAGTTAGCCTCAAGCATTATGATGATCATTCTGTTCGTTGCTTGTTGGTAGATGAAGGAGGATGGCACAATGAGTGAAATCATTCTTGAAGTTCAAAATCTAAAGAAATACTACCAACAAGGAACACTGTTCCAAAAGAGGGAAAGTGTAAAAAGCAGTTGATGATGTTAGTTTTGTACTACATCGTAAAGAGACACTTGCGATTGTTGGTGAAAGTGGATGTGGTAAATCAACCACAGTAAAATCATTGATTCGTTTGACGGAACCAACTTCAGGGAAAGTTATCCTAAATGGAGAAGACTTTACAAGTTTAAAAGGAAAAGAGTTACGCGAAGCGAGAAAGAAGTTAAAGATTATTTTCCAAGATCCGTATTCTTCCTTAAATCCACGTATGACAGTACGAGATATCATTGCGGAACCAATTGATATTGAGAAGACTTGGAAAACTCGCGGTGAGCGAGAAGAGTTGGTAATAGAGACAATGAAACTAGTTGGACTTGACCCAGCTTGGATCAATCGCTATCCACATGAATTCTCTGGTGGTCAAAGACAACGTATTGGAATTGCACGTGCAATTATTTTAAAACCAGATATTGTTATTTGTGATGAACCAGTATCTGCGTTAGATGTGTCTATCCAAGCAAAAATTATTAATCTATTAAAAACAACTACAAGAAGAATTGAACATTTTCTTATATCTTTTATTTCTCACGATCTAGGTGTTGTAAAACACATTGCAGATCGTATTCTGGTAATGTATTTGGGACATGTCATTGAAGAGGGAAGTTGTGAGGATATCTTCAATCATCCATCACATCCTTATACACGAACATTACTGAATGCAATTCCTACAATTGGTGTAGAGATGAGTGAAAATACACTGATTGAAGGTGATCTTCCATCACCTTCCAATCCACCAAAAAGGTTGTGTATTCACACAAGATGTCCTTTTGCGAAAGAGGAATGTAAACTCAAACAACCAGGAGTTGAAAGACCTAGGAAATGGTCATCATTATGCATGCATATTGAATATAGAAAATGAAAGTGAGTAAACTATGGGAATTTAATCAGAACAAATTGAAAAGAACTCTCCAAGCGTATCAAAAGGATTATCATCCGTATTTGGACCCTAGCGGTTTTGAAGAAGAAAGTTGCAGAGCTCATCAAAGCAAAACTTGGCTGATTCAGACTTCACACTCTACAGATGTGCTTGGAAATTTAATTTATCATCGCAAAGGAACTGGTGATAAGAAGATTCTCATCGCAGCACATATGGATGAAATTGGCTTGATTATTCGTCATATCGATAGTAAAGGATTTATCTGGGTGGATACACTAGGAGGTTTCGCACCTCAGCAGTTCTTTGGTAAGCGCGTCATCATCAAGACAGATGAGGGTAAGCATATCAACGGTATTATTAATTCACTCCATCCAGGAAGACCTGATCGTTGTACAACAATGCCATCTTCCGTACATGAATTCTTTATTGAAGTGGGTTGTGAATCTCGCCAAGAAGTATTAGAACTTGGTATTGAAGAGGGTAATGCAGTTTCGATTGACTATCCAGTAATTGAACTTGGCAAACATAAGTTAGGTGGTAAGGCACTGGATGATCGTGCACTCGTATTTATCTTGGAAGAAGTTGTACGTTTACTACAAGGTAGAGAAGATATTCCTGATCTATATGCGGTATTTACAACCCAAGAAGAAGTGGGTGCTCGTGGTGCTATCGTAGCCGCAACAAATATTAAACCAGATATTGCGATTGCCTTAGATATGAGTCTTGCGACTGATATTCCTGGTGTTCCAGAATCAGAGTATATCAATGTATTAGGTAAAGGAACATCCATCAAGGTGATGGATAAACTCTCTACTTGTATCGGTGGCTTGATTGCACATCCACAACTTGTACGTGATCTAAAGAAAGTTGCGAAAGACAATCAGATTCCATACGGAATTGAAGCGTATGCGGCTGGTGCGACAGATGCTAGCTTTATGCAGACATTAAACGGTGGTATTATCGCTGGTGGTGTTCAAATTCCAATGCGTTATGTACATAGTTATGAAGTGGTTGATGTACGAGATGTCGTTGATACAGTTGAATTATTATATCGATACATCCTTACACAGGCATAGGGAGGTAAATTACCTCCTTTTTTGATGATAACGATAGGAGATTTACATTGTCTACGATATAATAGGCGATGTGAAAGAGGAAGATTATGACATGGTTAAAAGACTGTTTAAATAAGAGATTTTTCAAGATTCCAGTGTATGGATATATCGCTGGAATAGGCATGTTTATTTTGCAGAGGTATATGTATCTTTGGGCAAATGATATTAGTCTTGCCCTTGGAATTGGATGGCATACAACTAAGATTGCATGGCTAGATGATTTGATTCCACTATTTCTTCCTTTCATTACTGTTTACATCTTGTCGTATTTTTTCTGGATTTATGGTCCCATGGCTGTTGCGAAGGATGGAACAAAGGAACATTTCAAAGATTTCTTAATTGGAATGTTTGTGGCCTATTTAATTGGCGCAATTATATTTACGATTTATCCTACACGTATGGACCGTGTTGCGGAGAATCTTCTTAACGATAATCCAGGTGTGTTAAATCATGCGCTACAGTGGATATATAACATGGATGGTGGTCGCTATGGTACAAATCTAGCACCAAGTTATCACTGTCTTATTAGTACTTGTTGTTATATGGGAGTTGCAAAACGCCCTGAGTATTCCAAGTCCTATCGTATTTTCTCCGCAGTATTCTGCGTATTAATTTTTGCAAGTACAGTATTATGCAAACAACATTATTTCATCGATATTCCTACAGGGATTATCATTGCGTATATTTCAATGAAATTAGCGCTGAAACATCACTGGGGAAAGGTTTTGATATTTTAAGGTAAAGAGGTAGTCATGAGTATATTAAACGTTGCGCATTTATCACATAGCTTTGGAGATCGTGTCATCTTTGATGATGTGTCTTTTCGTCTTCTAAAAGGTGAACATATTGGTTTGATTGGCGCAAATGGTGAAGGCAAGTCAACGTTTATGAAAATTGTGACTGGCCAACTTGTTCCCGAAGAAGGCAAAGTGGAATGGGCAAAACATGTCATCACAGGGTACATGGATCAAACAGCTATCTTAACAAAAGGTAGCACAATACGTATGGTCTTACAGACTGCCTTCGATGAACTTTTTGAAATGGAAAGTCGTATGAACCAACTTTATATGGATATGGCAGATGAGTCCATCAGTGAAGCGCAGATGGATGAGATGATGAGTGAAGCAGGTTCATTAGCAGATGTACTAAATGCACATGACTTTTATATGATTGATGCAAAGATTGATGAAGTATCACGTGCATTGGGTTTATATGACCTAGGTTTAGATAGAGATGTTGTGGATTTATCTGGTGGACAACGTACAAAGGTCTTGCTAGCGAAACTCTTACTACAAAAGCCAGATATCTTACTTTTAGATGAACCTACAAACTATCTCGATGTAGAACATATCACATGGTTACAGAAATACTTACAAGAATATGAGAATGCGTTTATTTTGATTTCACATGATATTCCATTCTTGAATAGTGTCGTCAATATTATCTATCACATGGATAATAGTGCACTTACAAGATATGTAGGTGACTATGATAAGTTTATGGAAGTCTACGAAGTCCGCAAGGCACAAAAAGAAGCTGCCTATAATCGCCAACAAAAAGAAATTGCGGAGTTAAAGGACTTTGTGGCTAGAAATAAAGCACGAGTCTCTACACGTAATATGGCGATGTCTCGACAGAAGAAACTGGATAAGATGGAGATGATTGAAAAGACCATCGAAAAACCAAAGCCAGAATTCTCATTCCGTACAGCACGTACGCCAGGTCGAGTCATCTTTGAGACAAAAGCAACTCGTGATTGGTTATGATACACCACTTTCCAAACCACTTGATTTTCTTGTGGAAAGAAAAGAGAAGGTGATTCTCAGTGGCGCCAATGGTATTGGTAAGACAACACTTTTAAAGAGTCTTCTTGGTATTATCCCACCGTTATCCGGTGAAATTGAAAAAGACCAATATTTAGAAATCGGATACTTCGAACAAGAAGTATTTGGTGATAATGATAAAACATGCTTGCAGGAAATTTGGGACACATTCCCATCTTGGACACAATATGAGTGTCGAGCAGCACTTGCTAAGTGTGGTCTAACAACAAAACATATCGAAAGTCGTATTCAAGTACTTTCTGGTGGTGAACAGGCGAAGGTCAGACTTTTGCAAGTTAATGAATCGTGATGCAGAATATTCTTGTATTAGACGAACCTACAAACCACTTAGATGCAGATGCGAAAGATTCATTAAAACAAGCATTATTAGATTATCAAGGAACTGTGCTAATGGTTTGTCATGAGCCAGATTTCTATGAAGGTTTAGCGACTCGTGTTGTTGATTGTACTGAATGGACAACGCGTATTATTTGAGGAGATCTATGAAAAAATTAACAAAAAGAATATCTATTACTTGGGTCAATGTTATTTGGAATGTTTTTTGGTGCAGGTAATTTGATTTTCCCAGTATATATGGGACAGTTGTCAGGTGCCAATAGTATTCCTGCAATCATTGGATTCTGTATGACAGGTGTAGGATTACCACTACTTGGAATTGCTGCAATTGGTATTTCAAAGAGCGAAGGACTATTTGATGCCTCAAAGAAGGTATCCACATGGTTTAGTTACTTCTTTACAGTCATTCTATATTTAAGTATTGGTCCATTATTTGCGATTCCAAGAACAGCAACAGTAAGTTTTACCACTGGTATTACGCCGTTTATTACAGCTGGTCAAACACAACTTGGATTATTCATCTATACGCTGATTTTCTTTGCACTGGTACTATTATTCTCATTACGTCCATCGAAGATTATGACGTGGATTGGGAAATATATTAACTCTATCTTCTTGGTTTTATTATTCTGTTTATTAGCGTTATCATTTATTAAACCGATTGGTTCCTTTACGTCAGTACAACCAACAGATGGTTATATATCACAACCATTTTTTACAGGTCTTCTAGAAGGCTATAAAACGATGGATGCCTTAGCATCTCTTGCCTTTGCGATTGTACTCATTAATGCAATCAAAGAATTCCATATCAAAGATGCAAAAGAAATCGCAAAGATTACACTCAAAAGTGGTGTGATAGCAGTTGCGTTAATGGCACTAATATATTTTGGATTAACGATTTTAGGTGCACAATCTGTACTATTACAAGGTGCGAGCGAAAATGGTGGTGTTGCCTTGGCAATCCTTGCAAAACATTATTATGGTTCTGTAGGAAATGTATTACTTGCAGGAATTATGATTTTTGCGTGTTTAAAGACAGCGATTGGTCTTGTTACATCATGTGCTGAAACATTTGTTGAAGTATTCCCGAAGACAGTATCTTATCGCATTTATGCAATTGGATTTACCCTCATCTCATTCCTTTTATCAAACTTTGGATTAGATCGTATTCTTAAGTACTCATTACCTGCATTACTATTCTTATATCCAATTACAATCGTATTCGTATTATTGTTGCTGGTTGGTAGTTTTGTGGGAGAGAATAAGATAATCTATCAATCTACGATTATCGCTACAATTATCGCAGCATTTATGGATACATTCTCTAAGCCATCCTATACATTCATGCATAGTGCATTTACGGATGGAGTAGTAAATCTATATCAGAAATTACCAATGTATGAGATTGGATTTGCATGGGTAATCTTCTCTGTGATTGGACTAATCATTGGTTTCATATTATCAAAGACAATAAAAAAATGCTTAAGTAAAATCAGTCGGGGGTTTTGTTAAACTCCGCTCTAAAATCAGTAGTGGGTTTCGAATAGTAAAATAGGATGACTATAGAGTGCTAGTAGTGGCATTCTGATGTAGTCATCCTTTTGTATGTGCAAGTGATTGATAGTATCAGTTTGTTAGTCGTTAATTAATGTATTAGAGAGATGTTTGGTATATGTACCACGTTTTTTGTATTCTCGTTTTCTGGAATACAGACATATTGTTAAGCAATAGAATAGTTTGTCGTTAAGGCAGTATAGTGCACGTGCACGAAAACGTTCTAGGTTTGTATATCCATTGGATACATCAATCAGTAATCGAAGTTTCTGATTGATGTTTTCAGCTAATGCATTGGATTGTCGTCTATCATCATAAGGCCTTCTAAAGCTATTGATGATTTCTGGTTTCCAGTGCTTCAGTAAAGATATGAATTCTTTATAGCAGTCTAAGTCTGAGTGTTCAAATAGCTCAATCAGATAATCAAGTTTCATACTAGCTTCTTCAAATGAGCAGTGTTTATTGAAGTCTCGATATAGTTCCTTTAATTCATACGCAAGCTTTAAATCAGGACTTATCTCCAACAACATGTTGAAAAGGTCCCTGTAATTCATCTTCTGACGAAATTTTTGAGTTGTATCTTGGCTCGTTATCGAGGTCGAATGAATCAGTTTCTAATAACTTATGCCAGGTCTTCAACAAATAGTAACTGGGACTATCATAGACACACTGTTTCATGATTCCTACACGCATGCGTGTAAAGCACTCTGTAAGGTGTTTGATAACATGGAAAGGGTCTACTGCTATTTCGCAATGTCTTAGGGTACTTTTTACACATCCCTATAAGGTTCCCACATATCGATCGTAACGTACTTTACCTTGTCTCTCTCCGATTGTGGAATCATTTCAAAATGTTTTCGACAGCGTTACTTTTCGAACGGTTTGGAAGTATCTCGTTTAATGTCCTGTTATTGTTATCTACGAATACACACAAGTATGAACCACCATATTTCGCCATAGAAGAAGATATCTCATCGATACCAAGGTTCTCAGGAAGTGTTAATCTAGGGTGCACGGATGAAACTATCTGCATACATTCTTACGATAGTGTCAGATACATGGTATTTATGTGCAATATCCTTGTATGTCATACGAACGTTGTGTAGATCCAAGGCAATCGCATTGAGTACTGCGTATGACTGATGGAAGTTCTCTGGGCCAAATGGACTTGGCTCAGAGAAGGACTTCCCACATTCTTTACAGACATAGCGTCTTCTTGTCCAATCAATGATGGATGGAATCCCTGCAACGTCAAGGTGGTTATAGCTATACGAAGAATAGTTCTTTATTTTTGTATTACCTCCACAACAGGGACAGGTAGGGTGAGTATCATTCAGTTTTATTAAGATGTGTAATTTGTCAGATGATTTATGTGTATCAATCGAAAAAATCATATCGTCACTAACATTAAGTGTGGATATGATAAAATCATTTATAGCCATATGGCGCCTCCTATCGTTATTATTCAATCTTTTTCCAACTTGAATTCTAACATAGGAGTTTTTTATTAGTTGAGACCCCGAGTAAATTTGGAGGGTATCCCCGAGTTGTAAAAAAAGAGGTCAAAATTTGACCCCGAGTTATTTTACAGGGTCGCCCCGACCCCGGGCAATTTTATAGTGCCAAAAAAATAGCCGTAAGGCTATTTTTCGTTACATGCATTCTGCTGGTAAGCTTGGACTTCAGAAAAAGAAGGATCTAAAACAACTTTACAAATAATATAATCCTCGGATTTGAAGGTGACGACTGCTTCTGCAGTTTGTCCAATTTTATCATAAAGTCTACCAGCACTCATACATTCTCCAATCACAGTTCGAACGCTATTTGCGACATATCCGATTTTACCAAAAGGAATATGATTTACCTGAATGGATTCTGTATCATATTCGTTATTAGTATCTTTCTTGAGATAAAGAATATCTCCTTTTTCAACCATTTCTGTACCGTAACGGTAGAATGTTCCTGTAATTGTTATATAAGCTTCTTTCATGGGTGAATCCCTCCTTGTTTATCTGTTAGTACTATATAGGAGGGACTGTACATAAAATATGCTAGATAAAAAAATATTTGATTTTATTCAAATATTTTTTTGTTTACTCTTGAATGATTGCGGCTGAACTAAGTGGTTCAACTTTGTGAATTATCATCGTAGGATTGGCATCCTGAATTTTTAATAGTTCTTCATCAGACGCATTAATATCAGTAATCAGACAATTGAGTTTGTTTACACTAGCAGAAATGTAATTGTGAGTTTGACCTATTTTTGTATAGTCACAAACAATAAATATACTGCCAAGAGTATTTCTAACCATTGTTTCATTGATTGCTGTTTCGGAGAAGATTGCAGTTGTAATACCACTTGTGCTACTAATACCGCTACAGCCCAAAAAGCACTTATTTGCACGGATCTTATGTAGGTTATTCAGAGCAAAATCACCAACCATCGCTTCCTTTGGATAGCGTAGCTCACCACCGGTTAATACAATGCTGATCAAAGGGCTATGTTTCACAAGAACCATTTTGGCATTATTGGTAATGATGGTACAACGTTTATTCATTATATATTGTGGGATAAGTAGGGCAGTAGAACTTGTATTGATAAATACAGTATCACCATCTTCGATGTAACTTGCTGCCATCTTTGCGATTGCATGTTTATAACGCTCGTTTGTAAAGTCACTATTATCATGATCAACCATATGTTGAACGATTTTAGCACCACCGTGGTAACGAATGATGGCTCCACGATCTTCCCAGTATTGTAAGTCGCGGCGAATAGTAATCTCAGAAACATTGAAATCATTCATCAACTGCTTTACAGTAACATCTCCTAATTTTTGGATAATCATCATAATGTCATCACGACGTTTTTGAACAATCTGATAGTCTACTTTCATAGTTCGTTCTCCATTTTTCAAAAATGATTATATCATTTAATGAATGAACAATCATAAAAAAACTTTTTTTGAATTTATCAAAAATCATGTCAAAAATGTACTATACAAATATAAAAAAATGATTAAATCAAACAAATAAGTCGTAAAAACGATTAAATGAACATATAATTCTTTGATAATCAAAAAATGAGTTGGTATGATAAAACCATCACAAAGGAGGTTATCATGCCAAAAGTAAATGAAATTACAAGGGAATCTTGGATTTTAGGTGCATTCCCAGAATGGGGAACATGGCTAAATGAAGAGATTGACAACACAGTTGTTGAACCTGGTACATTTTCAATGTGGTGGTTGGGATGTGTAGGTGTATGGTTTAAAACAGAAAATGACACAAACATCGCAATCGACTTATGGTTTGGTAATGGAAAGAGAACACAAAAAGTATCATCCATGGCCCCATACCATCAAATGAGAAATATGATGGGCGTTGAAAATCTACAACCTAATCTGCGTGCAGCACCAATCGTTTATGATCCGTTTGGTGTAACAAAGTGTGATGCAGTATTAGCAACTCATTATCACAACGATCATATCGATCCATTCTTTGCGGCAGCAGTATTAAAGAACTGTAGCGATGATGTACCATTTATTGGACCATTAGAGTGTGTGAAAAAGTGGGTTGGCTGGGGTGTTCCAGAAGAGCGTTGTAAAGTTGTTAAGCCAGGGGATATAATTACAATCAAGGATACAAAGATTCATGTATTAGAGTCCTATGACAGAACATGTCTTGTCACTACTGAAGTTGGCGAAGACATTGCAGGTATCTGTCCAACAAACATGGATCAAAAAGCAGTTAACTACTTAATCGAGATGCCTGCAGGAACTGTATATCATACTGGTGATTCACACTATAGTATTTGTTATGCGGACATCGGTAAGAAGTACAATATTGATATTGCCTTTGGTGCGTATGGTGAAAACCCTGTAGGATGCCAAGATAAGATGACATCTGTTGATATGTGTAGAATGGGTGAAGCAACTAACGCAAAGGTAATTATTCCTTTACACCATGATGTATGGACAAATATGAAAGCAGATCCAGAAGAAATTATGTTAGTATATAACTTCAAGAAGGATACACTGAAGTATAAGTTCCATCCATTCATTTGGGATGTGGGTGGTAAGTATACATGGCCATTAGATAAAGACTTATTGAAGTTCCACTATCGTCGTGGATTCGAAGACTGCTTTACAAAGGAGCGTAATGTTCCATTCCCAAGTATTCTATAATTGGAGAAAATAAATGTTATTACAAGAAATACTAGATAATCATCTGACTAGCTACCATCAAGAATTTCCAACCTGGCAAGATGCCATCAAAGGGTGTGGAGAAAAGTTGATTGAACAAGGGTTCATCGATAATCGTTATGTAGAAGCAATCATTAAATGTGTTACAGAATATGGACCATATATCGTGATTTGTCCTAATGTAGCAATGCCGCATTCTACGCTAGGTGCAGAGGGTGTATACAAAACTGGTATTGGTTTTATGAAGGTAGAGAAGCCAGTTGCGTTCGACGATAATGATAGAGAAAAAGACGCAAGGCTATTCTTTACACTCGCTGCTGTGAATCATGATCAACATCTAAATAATATGATGCAGCTATCTGAACTATTAATGAATGAAGAGGTCGTAAATGACCTATTAGAGATTCAAAATGATGACGACTTAAGAAAGGTCATCGAAAAATATAAATAATATAATTAGGGGGAAATATGAGCATTTTATACGGAATTTGGGTATGGTTCGCAAGTAATATCTTGACCAAACCAGCATACTTTATTGGTTTAATCGTTTTAATTGGTTACATTCTTCAGAAAAAGACTTGGTACGATTCACTAGCTGGTTTTATCAAGGCAACAGTTGGTTTCTTAATCTTGAGCGTAGGTTCTGGTGGATTAGTAAGTAACTTCAGACCAATTCTCGTTGGGTTAAAAGATCGTTTTAACTTAGATGCAATGGTTATCGATCCATACTTCGGACAAAATGCAGTGCAGTCAGCAATGGAAGGAATTGGACGTAGCTTCTCACAAGTAATGTTCCTATTGTTAATTGCATTTATCTTTAACTTAGTTCTTGTTAAGTTTAACAAGATTACAAAATTACGTGCAGTATTCACAACAGGCCACGTACAAATGCAACAGGCCGCAACAGCATTCTGGTTAATTCTATTCTGCTTCCCACAGTTGGGTGATACACCAATGTTAATTATCATGTCACTCATTCTTGGCTTATATTGGGCAGTTGGTTCTAACCTTACAGTTGAAATTTCTCAAGATTTAACAGACGGTGGTGGCTTCTGTGTAGCTCACCAACAGATGTTTGGTATCGCATTCTTCTCATACTTATCCAAGAAGTTATTTGGTAATAAGAAGAATTCTAAGAGAATTGAAGATATCCAATTACCTGGTTTCATGTCAATCTTCAATGAAAACATGGTTTCTACAGCTATCTTAATGATGATCTTCTTTGGTGCTATCATGGCTGTATTAGGTAAAGATTACTTCATTGAAACAAAGGTTCTTAAGGAAGGCGCAAGCTTCTTCATGTATGTAGTAGATACATCACTTAAGTTCGCTGTATATCTAGCTATCTTACAACTTGGTGTACGTACATTCGTAACAGAATTAACAAACTCATTCCAGGGTATTTCTAATACATTCTTACCTGGTGCTGTTCCTGGTATCGACTGTGCAGCTACATATGGATTTGGTAGCCCTAACGCAGTAACTATCGGCTTCTTATTCGGTGCTTTAGGTCAGTTTATCGCTATCATCACATTACTACTATTGAAGTCTCCCAACAATTGTTATTGCAGGTTTCGTTCCAGTATTCTTCGATAACGCAACAATCGCTGTATACGCAAATAATAAGGGCGGTATAAAGGCTGCTATGTTATTCCCATTTCATCTCAGGATTTATGCCAAGTATTCGGTAGTGCATTAATCGCTGGTGCAGTAGGACTTGCGGCTAACGGTGGTTACCTAGGTATGTGGGACTGGGCAGTTGTATGGCCAATCTTCACAGTGATCATGAAGTATGCAGGATTCATTGGCTTAGCTATTATCTTGGTAGTGTTAATCTTGATTCCACAGTTACAATATCGTAAGCATCCAGATACATATTTCTTATGTGTAGAGGATTACGAAGCTTATAAAGAAAAAGTAAAGAAGGAGTGAACAACAAATGATTAAAGTTTTAGTCGCATGTGCAAATGGAGCCGGAACATCTTTGATGATGAAGATGAGAGTGGAAAAGGCATGTAAGGATTTAGGTGTAGAGGTATCTACAATTCATCACTGTTCTTTATCGGAAGGTAAGAGTGCGGCAACTCAATATGATGTTGTATTTTGCCCACTAAACTTTAAGAACATGTTTACAGATGCAGAGAAAAAAGGCGTTAAGATCTGCGGTATGAAAAACGTATTATCAGATAAAGAAGCGCAAGCACTTTTAAAAGAAGCAGGCTTTGCAGAATAACAACGAAAGCTACTGCTAAGCAGTAGCTTTTTAGAAAGGTTTACTGAATGAAAGTAAATAAGAAAGTATTGGGTACATTGAATAAGTGTTATGCATTAGCACAGGTAGAATTTGATGGAAAGAACTATCTTGCATGTGCTGCTGAAAAGGAAGACCCATGTTACTTATATGATTATGAGGGAAACTTTGTAGAAAAGTTGTGGGATGGACCTGGTGGAGTTATGTCACTAGAACAGTATCCAAACCAGACATATCCTACATTACTTGCAACTTGGAAGTTCTACTCTCCAAATAATGGGGCAGAATCTAAGATCGTATACTATCTCAGAAAAAATGGCGAGTGGCAGATTCATACATTATGCAAGCTTCCATTCGTACATCGCTTTGGTGTGATTGAAAGAAATCACCAGAAGTATCTCGTAGCTTGTACGCTAAAGAGTGCACATGCATTCAAAGATGACTGGACATGTCCTGGAAGAGTGTGGGTAGCTAAGTTACCGGAAGATATCTCCATCTATGATGAAGATCATCAGTTAGAACTTACACCGTTAATCAGTGGTCTGACTCAAAATCATGGCTTCTTTAAGACCGAAGAAGAGGATTATCAGATTGCCATCGTTGGCACAAAGAATGGCATCTTCAAGGTCGTTCCACCATCTGATGAAAATAGCGAATGGACATATGAACAACTTACAACCGATCCAGCTTCCGATATGTTGTATCTTGACTTTGATCAGGATGGAAAAAAGGAACTCATGACTTTCGCACCATTCCATGGTGATACATTAGCTGTCTATAAACTGGTAGATGGATCTTACCAAAAGGTTTGGGAAGATGAAAGAAAGATGCCATTCTTGCATGCTATCTATCCATTAGAAATGAATGGAATAGTATACGGAATCTATGGTTATCGTAGGAATGAACTAGAATTAAATCTTTTATCTTACGATGCAGATACGAATACATATGTCAGTGAAAACTTAGATCGTAATGCAGGTCCTACAAACGCATTAGCGTTTAAAGATAAAGACGTGCAGAAGATCTTCGTATCAAATCGCGAAACAGATGAGATTGCACTGTACACGATTGAGGAATAACTATGTTAGAAGAATTAAAACAAAAAGTATATGAGGCAAATATGATGTTGCCTAGAAATGGACTTGTAGTCTTTACTTGGGGAAATGTTTCCGGTATCGACCGTGAAAAGGGTTTGATGGTTATTAAACCATCTGGTGTTGAATATGATCAATTAAAACCAGAAGATATGGTCGTCGTAGATGTAAAAACAGGTGAAAAGGTAGAAGGTAAATATAAGCCATCTTCCGATACAGATACACATCTAGTGTTGTATCGTAACTTCCCTCATATCGGTGGTATCGTACATACCCATAGTAAATGGGCAGTTAGCTTTGCTCAGGCTGGGGTAGGTGTAAAACCGATGGGAACGACACATGGTGACTACTTTTACGGTGAGATACCATGTACAAGAAAGATGAGCGAAGAAGAAATCGCAGGACAGTATGAACTGGAAACAGGAAATGTCATCGTTGAAACATTCAAGGATAAAGAACCGGATGATGTACCTGCAGTACTCGTACATAGCCATGGACCTTTTACTTGGGGAACAGATCCATTCAATGCAGTACATAACGCAGTTGTATTAGAAGAAATCTGCTTTATGAACTTCCATGCACACATGTTAAACCCACAACAGGGAAATATGCAGCAGGAACTTTTGGATAAACATTACCTACGTAAACACGGAAAGAATGCATACTATGGACAATAAAACTTATCGTTTGGGCATGTATGAAAAAGTCCATGCCAAAAGAATTATCTTGGCAAGAGAAGCTAACTATCTGTAAAGAATCTGGCTTTGATTGGTTGGAGATTTCTATCGATGAAACGGATGATAAACTAGCTCGCTTGGATTGGAGTCAAGAAGAAAGAGATACAATTAAACAAGCAATCATAAAGACAGGTATACCTATCCATACGATGTGTCTAAGTGGACATCGTAAATACCCACTCGGTGATCTGGATCCAAAGATTGAAGAAAGAAGTCTAGCAATCATGGAGAAGGCTATCTACCTTGCACAAGATTTAGGCATTCGTATTATCCAATTGGCTGGATATGATGTTTATTACAAGGAAGGTAGTGAAGAAACTAAGAAACAGTTTATCAAGAATCTTCACATCGCTACCAAGATGGCAGCTAAGTACGGTATCGTCATGGGCTTTGAAACAATGGAAACACCATTTATGGATACGGTTGAAAAAGCAATGGAGTATGTAAATATCGTTGATAGTCCATACTTACAAATCTATCCAGATATTGGAAACCTAACCAACGCTGAGAAAATCTACGGAGTTTCAGTCATCGACGATATCCAAAAAGGTAAGGGCCATATCGTAGCAGCGCACCTAAAAGAAACAGTACCAGGCAAATATCGAGAGATACCATTTGGAACTGGACATACAGAGTTTGTACAAGACATCAGATGCCTAAAAGAAATGGGTGTACGAATGTTTACTGGTGAATTCTGGTATACAGGTGAAGAGAATTGGAAGGACATCTGCAAACATGCAGGAAGTTTCTTAAGAGATAAATTAGAACAAGTATTTGAGTAAGGAGCGTATAAAAAACGCTCTTTTTAAAATGAAAAGGTGATTATTATCATCACCCAAAAATTCAATTTAAAAGTCTTTTTAATCACTATCTAAAATAGAATGTATACCTTCATTTACAGTATTTACATGGTTTAGGGAATAACTTGTAAATAGATGGTAGAGCTGTTTCCATTGAGATAGGATAGCCACATGTCTGTAATATTTGTTTATCATTATCGTTATCTCCAAAACATAACAGTATTTTTCTGCAGGAATGTTTAAATATGAAAAGCAACTTTAGAAGCCAGTACTCTTGTTAACATCTTTTGGAGCACAATCAACCAACATTTACCACCAATTTGGACGGTAATATCTTTTATCAAAAATATCTGTATAATATTGATAATTTTCATTTACACCGTTTTTAAAAATAAGCGGATATTTTTGTGTATGGTTCAGTAATGTTGAGTAAATCATCAACAATAGTCACATGATTTTTTTAACTGTTTTTGTTAAATGCTCGTAATAACTTTTTGTTTTTGGAGTGATATAGCATGTCTTTTTCGCCAGAAACTAGAACTTCTGCATTTGGATCTTTTGTATTAGTTTGTGATGAGCTTTCTAGCGATAGTATATCCATGATCTCTTTTGATATGCATTTACCATGATAGAAGGTTAAAGCAACCATTTAAGCAAAGATAAGCGATATCATCTGCTACAGGTGCAAATAAATTACGTAGATTTGTATACTCTCTACCAGAAGCTGCCATGAATACGATGCTTTTTCATGTAGCTCATGAATCAGTTTGAAAAGATTTCAGGATCTAATGTCTTCACTCCATTTAATAATAGAGTTCCATCGATATCACTAGCAACTAATTTGAATATGTTTCATAACTATATACTACAATACTTTGATGACTATGTATGAAATTTGTTGTATGGAATGGTATTGCTTTTAGGAGTGTAGAGGACCATAATGGAATTAGCAATACAAAAAAGAGAATCATTCTCATGCATCATAAAAATATTTCACCATAATGCATGTTCAATAATTTATCCGAAATAGAAAGGAGATGAAATGACATGAAAGGGGATAATATTTTATTGACTAGAATTGATAATCGTCTTGTACATGGACAGGTAGGAGTTACTTGGACACAAACATTAAATGCAAATTTGATTGTAGTTGCAGATGATGTTGTTGCAGAAGATGAATTACAGAAATCATTGATGACAGTAACTGCGAAATCAAGTAATGTTGGAATTCGCTTTTTCACTATCCAGAAAACTGCTGATGTGATTGATAAAGCATCTCCTGATCAACGTATTTTCTTAATTGTACGCAATCCTCAAAGTGCGCGTGCTTTGGTAGAAAAAGGTGTACATCTAAAAGATTTGAATGTCGGTAATATGCACTTTGCGCCAGGAAAGAGAGAACTTTCTAAGAAAGTATATGTTGATGATACCGATATGGACGATTTGAAATTTATAGTCTCAACAGGAACAAATGTAGTTTATACAAGATGTTCCAGGAACACAGAAAGAAATGATTAAATAATAGAGGAAATCAATATGGAAATTACATTTATACAGGGATTGTTACTATCAATCGCTGCAATGATCTTCGGCATCGATTTCTGGTTGGAATCATTCTTTATCTTTCGACCACTAATCGTTTCTACAATTACAGGTTTGATTCTTGGGGATGTAAAACTTGGTTTAACAACCGGTGCATTAACTGAACTAGCATTTGCTGGATTAACACCTGCAGGTGGAACACAGCCACCAAACCCAATTCTAGCGGGTGTTATGTGTACGGTGATTGCCTATACAACCAATGTCGATGGTCAAGCTGCACTTGGACTTTGCTTACCATTTTCATTCTTGATGCAATATGTAGTGCTATTCTGCTATTCTTCATTCTCATTCTTTATGGGAGTATGTGATAAAGCTGCAGAAAATGGCGATACAAAGAAGATTGCACAAATGAATCTTTTGATGACGGGTATCGTAGCACTACTCTATGGTGTAGTAGTATTTGCATGTACATTCTTAGCACAGGATGCGATGAGTGCGCTAGTTAATCATATGCCTGAATTCTTGACACATGGTTTAACTGTTGCGGGTGGAATCTTACCAGCTATCGGTTTTGGTATGTTACTAAATGTTATGATGAAGCCAAAGTACATTCCATACTTTATTGCAGGTTTCTTAGCAGTATGCTTTATCGACATGAAGAATTTACTTCCAGTCGCATTAATGGGTACAGCCTTTGCATTATTTGATTTCTATAATGCAAAGCAACGTCAGGAAGAAATTAAAGAAGCAGTTAAAAATTTGAAGGTGGATGGAGGTGACGACCATGTCGGAATCTAAACGTGTACTAACAAAGAAAGATATTACGAATCTTGCAATTCGCTCATCATTATTACAAGCTGGTTTTAGTTATGAAAGAATGCAAGCTGCGGGTTGGCTATATGCACAACTTCCCTGCATTAGAGAAGATTTATAAAGATGATAAAAGCAGGTCTATCTGCCGCAATGGTAGATAACATGGAGTTTATCAATACACATCCAAACTTAGTTGGATTCTTAATGGGGTTATTAGTTTCACTAGAAGAACAACATGAAAATCGTGATACCATCAAAGGGTTTGAAAACTTGCACTATTTGTCCTATCGCTGGTATTGGTGATGCGATTTTTCTGGTTTACATTATTACCAATTATCGCTGGTATCTCATGCTCATTTGCTTCACAGGATTGATCTTTAGGTCCAATTATCTTCTTTACATGTTATCTCGTTATTTGGTTACTTCGTATTGTTTTGGACACATATGGGATATAACCCTAGGGTATCAAGTCATTTTGAAAAGTTACAGGAGAATTCATCGATCATTGCTAACTCTGCAACGATTCTAGGTATCACTGTTGTTGGTGCATTAATCGCAAGTTACGTAAATATTGAATTACTACCTGTTATTACAGTGAGTGGAGATATTTCAGTAGGAGTACAGGAAGCTTTCTTTTGATACAATCTTCCTAAACTGTTACTCGATGGCATATACTTACTTATGCTTTTACTTCAAAGAAGAAACAGGTATCACCGGTTATCTTAATTGTCGCAACAATTGCTATTTCAATTATCTGTTCTGCAATTGGACTACTTTAAAAATAAGTCGAAGCAGTATATTAACTGTTTCTGGCTTTTTCTTAACTTTATTTAATCAATTTGATTGTATGATATAAATAGGGTGAGACTTTTATCTATGGCATGTAATTGGAAAGATAGCAGTAAACAAATGCAAGCATATCATGATCATAGAGGGGTATTCCCACATGATGATCAAAAAGTTATTTGAGTATCTTGTATTGGAACCTCATGCCAGGGTTAGTTGGGGAATTGATTATTCGTAAAAGAGAAGTGATACGAAAGTGTTTTTGTAACTTTTGATGTTGAAAAATTGCGTCTTTTTGATACTGATGACATTGAGCGTATCATGCATACAGACGATATGATCAAATCTTTTAAGAAAAGTGAATGCAATGATATCAAATGCGAAGGCATTTATAGATGTTCAAAAAGGAATTTGGTAGTTTTGATAAATATTTATGGTCTCACAGTAACGGTAAAAACAATTTGTTATAAAGGACATGAACAGGGAATTAATATTTCTAAGAATGATTTATCTACACTTATTAGTAATGATTTAAAGAAACGTGGGTTTAAGTATGTTGACCCATATTGTATATTCATATTTACAGGCTTGCGGTATGATCAATGATCGCGATAAAGACTGCATTTGTTATCAGAAAATTAAGAATAACTATCCATGCATACAAGGGATGTGAAGATATCTAAAAAGAGTGTTAGAGGTTTATCGAAAATACAGCAGATTAGTTTATCTGCTGTATTTTTGGAGTGTGAGTTTTAATTGTTCTTTCATTGTTTCATGTAAGTTTTTCTGGCTCAATTATTTCAATGGCTTCCATAAATTGTTGAGCCAGGAAGAGAATACCTGTTTTATTTACAAGAACACTAGTAATAAATGATTCATCATCTCGTTTTTAAAATTTTCATCTCTGTACCGAAGATATCAATCATCTGATCCATAATGCGATTTTTCACAACGTAAACGAACATGAAGTTGTTCATCGGAATACATGAATAATTTATTCTTCGCATAGTGATATGCGTCTTGTTCACTTTCCTTCATGGAATGGATCATCTTTCTGTCGTTATTGAAAGTTTACAGATTTTATCAATACTGATAATGTGCGAAGCCAGGATGTGTTTTACCTGTTGTAATTAAATAAGGACGACTATCTGATATACAATGAAACGAGGTTCGACCGTATACACCATTTCTCGCTTTGGAACTAACTTCTTATTTGAATCGTAATGCATGTATACAAATTGAATGACTTTTTCTTTGAATCGCTTCAGAAAGCTTCGCAATATTATCGAACAAGATCGTTTGGAGATTTTGTAGATTTGGCATATATCTGCATCATGGTAATCTTTTCTGATTGTATTTATTGAGAGTTTTCAACAAGTTTGCAATCAAGGCATTGCTTTGTTTGTTAGAGATAAAATGAGAAGTGTGAATAGCATTACATAAAAGTAAGACTTCACCCCTACTAAATTGACGCTTTTCAAGATAATAGCCTTTCCCATTATCTGAAAAACTTATTAATGATATAGCCCTGCCCGCTCTAAAAATCTCGATGTTTGAATAAAGGGCACGACGTTCAATACAATACCTGAGCGCATTTTCGATATGATCAATGAGTTCGTTAGTTGAAAGAATATGAGATTCATCGAAAGTTCTTCGAGAATTTGTAGACAATGAACGGTAAAAATTTTTCTCTGCCATAACTTTTCTCCTGTTTATTAAATTTTATCATAACTGGCATATTGTAATCACTGTCTATTTTAATCTATAACCATAGACAGGAGGTGGATTGTATCAGAAGATATAATCCGAAATGAAGATGAAGAAAAATTATAAAATTCATTTTAGTAGTAATTGTATTATTTGGATCACCAAAGCTTTTTGGTAAACATGATGACCAAAAACAAAGTGAAGAAACAACAACCGTTACAACTACAGCAGAAACAACATCTACAACAACTCCAAATTCAGAAAAAGAAACACCTAAAAATGATTCAAAAGAAGAAAAAGTATCTGAAGTCTCGCACAAAGTATCAACAAATTGTACTAGGAGATCCAATGTATGGAGTGAGGTGGAACATCTTTTGAAGATGTTAAGGCAGTCTTAGGAACCAGATTCAGTAAATACGAATAGCTATGGTGATACACAATCAATGTTTGTGACATGGCATGATTCATCCCTAAAGGGAATTGCTAGTTTTACAGTCTCCCTTTTACGAATAATCTAGCAACAGGAAAAAGGCTATTCGGGTTTTAGTTTGGTAAACTATAATGAAAAAGTCAAATTAGATGAATTTAACGCAATCGTTACAGATGGTTCATTCTTCTATGATCAAGCTATTGCGCAGTTTGGTCAACCAGATAGTGAATCAGAATCACTGTTCTATGGTTCCTACTGAATATCGTCTCTTGGCATAACGCCAAATGGTAGCTGGTGCTAACTTTGATATTACCTTTAAAGATGGATACGCAACTGGCAAAAGGGCATACGGAATGAAATAATGTTTACTCCATATCGAAAAATGATATGGAGTTTTTCTTTATCAGGCAGTTTTTGGTACCTATGTTTATCTATACTAGAATCAACAACAAAAGGAGCGAACATATGAAAGAGAAATGATTTTATAACTATTACCAATATTAAAGAATATATTGAGATGGGAATGATAAAAATAGGTGAAGTATTACATCTAAAAGAAAGAACCAGAGAATGCATATGATATGGAAGCTATCTTGTAGAAGATAAGAATGAAATTCACTGGTCATGTCGCAAACTCTGTTAATAGTGTTAGTGAAAGGAACACACTCTGCAGGGTATATCTATCAGAGTGTTTTAAAGATTCAATTCTATGTACAGTGAAATTTATCTATCATGATATGATCATTGCACAGATTACATTCATCACGAGAAGATAGGGAAGACATGCATAAATAAATGCATGTTTTTTTACATTCTACATATTTTATACAATATTATGAAAACATACTTGCATGTTTAATATTCAAAATTGATAATATAGTAATTATAAGAGTTGTGTGTTTGATGGTAGAGCGAGACATCTGTCTTACTCGGAGGATATATGAATCATAGAATATTGAATGGGTGGGCTGCCTCATCTGTTCTTTTTGAGTGGATGTGCTGCTTTATTTACGACCCGCTATCAAACCGGGGATAAAAACTGCAAAGGTAGCTGATGGTACATAAGGAGGGTAAAGCAGAAGCGTATGCAGTTGATGGTGAGATGAATCAGCGTTACATTTCAAGATAATAAAAATTATATCGATTAAGACAATCAATTCAGGTAGTACCGAAAGTATCTATAGAGGAATTGAGGAACGATTATTTCCACGTATCATCAATAGTCAATCGATCAATATTGATGACATAACTGGTGCGACAATATCTAGTATCTCCGCAAAAATATATCATACAGAATATCATCATGAAAATGGTGGTAACGCGGATGAATGGAAGATGGAGAGTCCAAAAGTCGACTGATGTTGTTAAAAAGATGGCTATGATGTAATTGTGGTCGGTCTAGGTTCTTCTGGTATTTCCTCATATTTAAGTGTTGCTAGTAATGGCGCGACTGTATTTGGCATGGATTCAGCTGCTAAGATCGGTGGTAATGGTGCGATGTCAGCAGGTGCTATGGCTGTGAATCCACAAGCACAGGTTGCGTTGAATGATGGAAACTTTGTAAATGAAGAAGATATGATTGAAGATTGGCTTTCCCATACGAATGGTGATGCCAAAGAAGAAATTATTCGCAAAATCGTTCAAGAATCAGGTAAGACATTTGATTGGTTAGAGACGAAATTATGATTTTTCATTTTGGTGAAAAATGTTTGCTTTCTACCATCCCAAAATTATGGCCATTATGGACAACCTACACGGATAAATCAGGAACGGATAAACATATTGCGTTTATAAACTCTATGAATCAGCAACTGCTCTAAATTCTAAAACGAATACATGACAGAGTTGACTGCAAAAGAGTTACTAAAAAGATACTGATGGAAAAGTGATTGTGTAAAAGCTGTTTTATAGATGGTACAACCTATGAAATCTATGGAAAATCTGTGATCCTAGCGACTGGTGGCTTTTTGGAAATGAAGAGATGTGTCAGAAATATACAGGAAGTGTTTGCATAGCCTATGGGATGACCCAGTGTAATGGTGCAGGAATTCAAATGGCACAAGGAGTAGGTGGATCACTATTAAACCCTGATGCAGGGGTTGAAACACATATTGCACAGATTGCCAATATTATTCGCTCTGATGATGTGAGTGCAGATGATAAGGCAATTTCACTTCACTTACTTTTAGATACGAATGCAGTCATGGTGGATTCTTCAGGAATTTATTTAATGAAAATGCTGGAAATAATTTATCGTTTAATGCATGGTTAGCAGGGAAAAGAATTTTATACTATCTATAATGCAGAAGAAATCACAAAAATGAAGACAAGTGGTATGTCTTCTTCCATAAGCCAACATTTTTATCACAGGGTGGTAGTTATGAAGTGAATACACCGATTCCAAATATCGAAAATATTCTAGCAATCGGTGAAAAGTATGATGATGTAATTACAGCTGAATCGATTTCGAATTAGGAGACAAACTGGGCTTTTAAACTATCGATTTTCGATGTACATGGCAAAACAAATGGAAAGTTCTATGCCATTAAAGGAGCAGCATATATCTATTCCACAACAGGTGGATTGGATGTAGATGAAAAACTTCAACGTATTAACAAAGGAACAAGAACCTATTTTCAAATGTATATGCGGTTGGAAATGACTCCATGGGTGTGTTATTTGCGTCTAAAAAAGCATATGTGACATATGGTGGTGTTGCACAAGGATATGCATTAACCTCTGGACGGCTAGCAGGTTACTATGCATCAGTGAATACTAACAAACAGAGAGCCGATGGCTCTTTGTTGTGGTAAGATAAGATAAACACAGGAGGATGCCTATGACACAACATGATATCAAAGCTGTTTTCTTCGATGTGGATGGTACACTGATTTCACATCGTAAACATGCAGTACCTGTTTCTACAATTCATGCGATTGCACGTTTGCGCAAGCAGGGATATTAACATTTGTAGCTACCGGTAGACATCCGATTGAACTAAAGAAGTTATTACCGGAAAGTTTGAAATTTGATGCATACCTCTGTTTGAATGGAATGTATTGCTTTTAATCATCGTGAAGTCATTAGTACAAAGCCAATTCCACAAGAGGACATAAAAGGACTGTTGAAGATATTAGATGAATCCATTTCATGTACATTCATTACACAGAATGAAATGTATATGAACCATGCAAATGATTTGGTGGCGGAAGTACAGCGAGATATTAGTTCTGATGTATCAAACACTAAAGATGTATCAAATGTACAACAAGAAGAAATTCTCAAGTAATTCCATATGGTTTAGATGATATAGAAATTAGCACCGTATTAGATTATATGCCGCATTGTAAGGCGACTTTGGCACAAGCGTGCAAGGGATATTATCGTCAAAGAAGGTGGTAAGGATATTGGTATTCAGGAGATTCTACAATACTACAATTTCAGACTCTCTCAAATCATGGCTTTTGGTGATGGAGATAATGATGTAAAGATGTTGAGATTGCAGGTGCTCGCTGGTGATGGGGCAATGAAAATGAGAATGTGAAAGCTGTGGCAGATTATGTAACGGATGATATTGATGAAGATGGTATTGTAAAATGCACTGTATCATTATGGAATCTTTCATGAAACACTCATAAAATAATGATGGATTCTACATTATAATGAACTAAGAAAGAAGGTGTGATATGAAGGAAATAAAATATGCAGACTCTAGAATTTCATCCTACAAATATGCTCGCAAATGAATGGATGATTGTATGTGCTGGTAACCAAGATACGGGATACAATGGTATGACAGTTTCTTGAGACATTTTTGGCTCCATATGGGGATATGATGGAAAACATAATCTTCCTACGATACTTGTATATGTACGACCTTCGCTATACGCTTGGATTTATGGAGAAGGAAGAATACTTTACAGTAAACCTTTTACCACAATCACGAAAAGAGAGCTTTAGGATATTTGGTTCAAAAATCAGGTCGTGATTGTGATAAATTCAAAGAGGCAAAATCTAACACCAGGATTTACAGATCATACTACTTATATCGAAGAGTCTAAGTATATCTTTGTATGTAAGAAGTTATATACAGGTGATTTGAAAGAAGAAGGATTCAATGTTCCTGCAATTGTAGAGGATTGTTATCCGAATAAAGATTTTCATCGTTTCTTCGTTGGAGAAATCGTAAAAGTCTTGCGGGCGGAAGATGGTGAGTAATGAGTATAGTAATTCATAGTCATCGATTATACTAATCATTCTTGTTGGCGCTTGGCTAGTCTATTATGCAAAACATAAACACGATCCAATGGGCAACCGTATAGATGTAGAAAAGACATACATGCTTGTAGGATGCTTGATTGGTTCCATAATTGGAATTCTATGTGGGATGTATCTGATAGGATCAGTCACATTAGGGATTGGCCTAGGCATGTTAATAGGAATGATGATTGGTATTACAGTACCCAAAATAAAGAAAAAGGAGAGAACATGGCAGCAGAAGTAAAGAAGGAAGTTTTATTTGATGTATTTGGACAATTAGACTTTCGTGCTGGTACAATTTTAAAAGTGGAAGATGTAGAGAAATCTACAAAACTAACGAAATTAACAGTTGATCTTGGTGAGGAAGAACCACGTACAATTATATGTAGCCTTCGTGAAGTACGTGAAGATTACAAGACTGTTGAAGGAAAGCAGGCGTTATTCTTAGTGAATCTTGCGCCAAGAAAAAATCATGGGAATTGAATCATCAGGTATGTTAGTGACACTTGGTTATGATGATGGAATTGCGGATACATTATTATTCCCAGAACATCCATTACCAAATGGTACAAGAGCTTCGTAAAGAATTTCGTATGAATACCGGTATATCTGATATACATCGGTATTTTTTTGATAGATGAAAATGGTGTAATTATCACTTTGTTTGTATTTGATGATGATTAAGAGATCGTCGATCAATATAGTGAACACTTTAGTGGTATGTTTACTACATTCGTGTTACAATTGAAAATAGTAGAGGGAATCATAACAAATGATTCTACTTACATAATAGGAATTACACATGTTGTGTGATTTAAGCATTAGGAGAGAATATGAAAAATATTGCAAAAGAAACTGTTGACTCACTATATTATCTGTAGCACTTTTGGCAGGATGTGCACCAACAACAAAGAAAGAATCATCCACACCGAAAGAAACACCAAAAAGTAGTTGAGCCAGTTGATGTAAACGTAGCAGCCTTTAAAGGGACCAACATCAATGGGTATGGTTCAAATGATGAAGGAAAATGACGAAGGTAAGATTACATCCAACAATTATAAGTTTGAAATCTCATCTGCAGTAGATGAAGTTACACCAAAGATTGTAAAGGGAGATGTTGATATTGTGGCAGTTCCTGCAAAATCTTGCGTCTGTACTATATAACAAGATGGAAAAAGAATTTACAGGTATTGGCTATCAATACATTGGGTGTTCTATATATCTGTGAAACAGGTGATTCTATCCACTCTGTAGCGTGACTTAAAGGGTAAGACGATTTATGCAAGTGGTAAGGGAAGTACCCAGAGTATGTACTTAATTACATCTTAGAAAAAATGGTCTTCAAGTAGGAAACTGATGTTACGATTGAATGGAAGAGTGAACACGCAGAATGTTCAGGCATTAGCACAAGATCCAAACGCTATTGCAATGTTACCACAACTATTTGTTACTGCAGCTGCGGCTAAGAATGATAAGATCCATGCGGCATTAGACTTAACAAAGGAATGGGATGCAATCCAAAAAGATGAAAAAGAATAAGAGTTCATTGATTACTGGTGTTGTGGTAGCACGTAAAGATTTTGTGGAAGCACACCCAGAAGCAGTGATGGATTTCTTAGAGAAGTATGAAGCATCTATTAAGTTTGTAAATGAAAATAACGATGAAGCAGCGACAATGATTGAATCGTATGATATTATCAGGCAGCAGTCGCTAAAAAGCATTACCATTCTGCAACATTACATATATCGCTGGTAAAGAGATGAAGGAGAAACTTTCAGGGTATCTCAGCGTATTAAATGAACAGAATCCAAAGTCAGTCGGTGGCAGCTACCGAAGATGATTTATTATGGAGCTAACTAAATCAAAAGATTAAAATTTGGACTATACTATTTTGGCTTTTTAGTATGGCAAGCTATCAGTATGATATTAAATCAGGAGATACTACTGGTATCTCCTTTTACCGTTATTTTACGACTAACAGAATTACTGAAAACAGTAGATTTCTATCAATCTATTTTACGTTCACTTGTGAATATTAGTTTAGGTTTTATACTAGCGATGATTGTAGGAATTTTGATGGCATATCTTTGCCGCAAAGTATAACTGGTTTAAACAGTTACTAGCTCCACTTGTCTTTACAGTAAAAGTCGATTCCTGTCGCTTTCCTTTATTATTCTGTGCTAATTTGCATGCTACTGCTCATCAACTATCGATTGTGATTTTTTCTGATGGTTTTTCCGATTTTCTATGAGAACGTGCGAAAGGGATTGAGATGTGACCGTCAGCTACTAGAGATGGCAGATGTGTTTGAACTATCCACTTTTCACGCGTATTCGTTACATTTATACTTCAAGTATTCTTCCATACTTCCAAAGTGCCTGTTCCTTAGCATTAGACTCTGTATGGAAATCAGGTATAGCAGCCGAAGTTATCGGTTTACCAAAGTTTTCGATTGGTGAACACTTACAACAGGCAAAAGGGTATATTTTGATACAGCTGATTTATTTGCTTGGACACTTGTCATTATTATTTTAAGTACAGTACTGGAAAAAACTTGTAATGACTCTAATACGTATGTTGATTAAGTATATAGAAACGGAGTGTTTATGATGGATACAATTCAATTACACAATATTTGTAAAACATTTGATCAACATCCTGTTTTTATAAATTGGAATCAAAACTTTAAAATAGGGATGGTACATGTCCTTAAAGGTCCATCTGGTTGTGGTAAGACAACACTGTTAAGAATGTTAATGGGTTTAGAAATACCGGATTCAGGCACAATCACATTACTACGGAACTATCGTAAAGCAGCGGTGTTTCAAGAAGATAGACTCTGTGAGAATTTAAGTGCCATGCAGAATGTTTTGATGGTTGTACATGATCAATCTAAGAAAGATTTACTTGACCAATTAAAACAAGATTTTTATCAAGTAGGACTAGATGATATGTTTCAAAAAGTATCTACTTTATCTGGTGGTATGAAGCGTAGAGTTGCAATTCTACGTGCTATGTACGCAAAGGCAGATGTTTTATTCTTTGATGAACCACTCAAAGGATTAGACGATATCACAAAAGAAAAAGTTATGAGGTTCATCAAAGATAGAATCAAAGATAAGACTGTCTTTTGGGTAACACATGACGCAGATGAATATACGGTTTTTGATAAATATCAGCTACATGAATTATAATGAATGTAGCTTTTTATATGAAGATAAAAATCATGTTTGGCAAGAAACCGATTTATATAAAAGTATATGCGAATCATTGCAGTAACGCACTACTGTTTCAAAGCGAAGATACATCAATCAACCAAGAGATATCGTGATGATTTCTTTGCATGGAAGAGAAGTTCCAGCAATGGTTGTACAAGTTTCTCGTAAGATAAAGAACAAGAATATAAATCCAGAGTTTATCTTACGCAAAGCAGGATTCTTTGAAAGAAAATAAACTATCTGCAGATGTTCGTAATCGTGTGAAGAATGAAGAACTAGCGTGGATCGATGAGATTGAATATTGGAATGCGATGGATTAGGAATAAGGCTATATGAAAACAGAGATTAATAAAAATCATTGATGCACAACAAGATGAGATGATTGCATTAGGTAAAAGAGTTGTTTATGCATCCGGAACTTGGCTATAAGGAATTTGAAACAAAAAGATGGTTCAAAAAGAACTTGCTAAGTATGGTATTCATGCGGAAGCGGATTATTTTGAGACTGATTTCAGTAAGTATTGGAGAAGGAAAAACCATATATTGGACTACTGCGGAACTAGATGCGATACCTGTGGAAGGACATCCATGTTCAAACCAGGACCATGCGGCACATGCATGCGGGACATAGTACACAAGTCACAATCATGGTAAATGCAATCATTGCATTAAAGAAATCGGGTTTATTAGAGAAAAAAGGAAAAGTAACATTGTTCTTTACACCAGCGGAAGAATATACCGATTTAGACTATCGACGCAAACTCATGCAAGCAGGAAAAATTCAATACATCGGTGGAAAGATGAACATGCTGGAAGCTGGTGTATTTGATGGTTGTGACTGTATCATTCACTCTGCATGCGATGGGTTCTACGTATGCATATGGTTATGGTTCTTCACTTGCTGGATTTAAATACAAGAAAATTATCTTCAAAGGAAAAGCATCACATGCAGGAGTATTACCACATTTAGGTATCAATGCACTCAATGAATTTACGTTGTTCAATACCGCTCTAGGAATGTTGCGCGAAACCTTTGAAGAAAAAGATATGGTACGTGTACATGGTATTCTTACAAAGGGTGGAGATACGATTAACAGTGTTCCTTCAGAAGTAATCTATGAATGTTATATTCGTACTTTAAATCAAGATAAGTTATTAGATATTGATCATCAAATTACATCGATGGCACAACATTGTGCTGCTGCATTAGGCGGAAGTGTAGAGTTTGCGGATATGATAGGCTATCTACCATTTACGCCAAATCCAGTACTTAGCGAAGTTGCCCATCAGAATATCTTGGATTACACAACAGAAGATAAAATCATTGCAAATGAAAGAAGTATTGCCGGTGGTGATGTTGGTGATGTCTCCTGTTTCTATCCAATGATTCAGTTTGGATATAATGGTTTTAGTGGTGCAATTCACGGGATAGATTTTAAGATAATAGACCCATATAAAGCATTTATAGAACCAGCAAAAATTGTGTGTGGATGTATCGTTGATTTATTGGAGAAACCAGAGTTAATCGAACAAATCAAAAGCTTCTCATCATAGTATGAATAAAGAAGTATAAAAACATATCTACAAGGAAAAATAATTAGTGAGAACTGCTATCAAAAGATAGCAGTTCTCTTTTGAAAAATATTTGACTATTGGTCAAATATCTATATGATTAAATTGTAGGTAATAAAGGGGGAAATTCAAATGACAGATACAGAAAAGAATGCAAGCATGGTTTGTCCAAAACAGAAATAGCGAACTTAAAGATTGAGGGCTTATAACGATAATTACGATCAAATCGTATGTCCGTATTGTGATTACAAGAGAATTGAACCAAAGAGAAAGTCTCACTGCAGAGCAGATGGAACATGAAGAAAACATCGTCTATGCAAAAGAAAAAGGATACTTACGTGCAAACGATGAAATTGAAGAGATTAAGAAAAGACGTACTCGTAAGAGAATCGAATTTCAATCAGTATATTATTATGTGCGGTGATTATTTTACTTCGTTGAAAAAGATGAATCGTCCTAAAGTTGATCCATTTTCTAACGTAACTATTGAATGTTCTGGTATCGATGGTAAAGGAAAATGTCAAATGAAATTAGGAGATACCAAAGATGATAAAGGGAACTTATCAATACAGCTAAAAATTAAATATCAAATTTCTAAAAACTGATGAATTCTCAAATGATGATACATTTACAGTGACAGCAGAAAAGTGATACATATCAACTGACAGAAAAAAATCAAAGGTGTATACCGTTAGTGGTCTTGATGAATATCTGAAAAATGTAGATGAACTGAGTCAAGATAATATTGATTTATTTGTTTCAGAAGCTCTAGCAAAACAACCTGATGTTACTAAGAATTCATCTGGTGCTACATTTCAACTCCATAAAAGCCAAAAACTCATCGTCATGTCTAGTGACCAAAAATAGTACAGTCTATGTAATTTCTGAAATTAACTATACGTTACAGGACGGTACAAATGTTTCGTATTATCTTTCTACATACTTTAAAAATGTAGTACTTAGAAAGAACGGCAGTGGTGAATATTCTGTAGCTCATGGAGAATCTATGTATACAGGGAATATGATTAATCTAGTTGGCAGTAGATTCTTTTACTGGATATGCAAGCTAAGAAGCAGCTGAATCCGCCGCAAGAACCAACTCAACACAAGACGCTGATTATTCCGCAATTGATATTATGAAATACATCAGAGTAGTTAACTCTTAACTACTCTGATATTTTTGTCTTATACTAGTAATAGGAGTACTTTTATGATTGATTTATTATGCTTGCTTGAATTTTTATAATACATATGAAACAGATGAAATTTATCATAAAAATAGCAGAGAAAAATGTTAGAGAATTCTCTGTTGTTTCAGAAATGTCAATCTCTGAACTATCAGAATTCTTATTTGTTTCACAGTCTCACGATCTATCGCTTTATCAAGATGATGGGATATGAAAAACTATAATCAAAATGAAAGCTGGACAAATCACATTCTTAGAAAAATTATTATCTACAGGGAAGATATACTTCAAAGAATGCGATGATTCATCACTTTGATAACTATATTGACTACATGCTTGAAAAAGATACATGTATTAAAAGAAAAAGAATATTCATATGCAAGTAGAACAACTGATAGAGATGATACTATCTGTGGATGAAATCATATTTGTTGGAATGCCAATACCTTCATTTTGTATGGAGATTACAGATGGAACTTGTGATGTTAAAAAGAAAACATCGGTATTTCTAAATCCTGAAAACCAACATCAAGCCATTCTACATGCAAAGCCGAATACACTGATTATTGGTATTCAGTATTTAATGGATAGTTCTATCTTTTTCAAACATGATGAAGGATGTTATAAATCATCAATATAAATCTGCAGTTATCTATACATCAAAATTAGCATCGTATATTAAAAATATTGATTTACCAATCTATATCGAAGGGGATAATAATGAGAGTGACCTCTTTGTGATGGAGTTTATATTTAACTATATCGGACATCGTCTCAATACAATGATTTTTGGATAAAACCAGATAGTATTAATTTATAAGTTCGTTCAATGTAACATAAATTAGAAACGTTAGTCTTTCTAAATGAGATTTTCATTTTTCCTTTTAGAAATTTTTAAAAAATGAACTTGTTATATATTTAACATATAGTTTGGAGGAAAGTATGAAAAAAAGCATTATTAGGAGCTATCGTTTCTTTTTCGTTGTTCTTAACAGCTTGTGGTGGTAGTTCAAAAGGCTATAACTTTAAGGCTGGAAACATATGAGGTAGCGGTACTGGTAAAAATGGTTCCATTAAAGTATCAGTAGAAGTAACAAATGACAGTATTAAAAAGGTGATATTCTTTGAACAAAATGAGACACCTCTGATTGCAAAGGATGCATTAGAGAAGATTCCACAAAAATATTGTAAAGGAGCAAAGTTCTAGCCATTGATACAGTCAGCAGTGCAACAATTACAAGTCAAGGAATTTTAGATGCGGTTAAGGATGCGTTATCCTCCTCGGTGTAGATATGGATAAGTTAACGCAAAAGACTGCTTCGACAAACTAATCAAGTAGAAGAAGTGGAAGCAGATATCGTTGTCATAGGTGCAGGTGGAGCAGGTACTGCAGCAGCTTTACGTGCAGCACAAGAAGGCAAGAAAGTTATGTTGTTAGAAAAGACTGCGACTCAATGGGTGCTAGTACACTGGCTGGTGGTATGTTTCGTGCTGATAGCCGTCTACAACAGGAACAAGGCAAAAACAGTAGATAAAAACTGGGTTATATGAACAATATTACAAAGCTTCGAATGGATATATGAATTCACTTTTAGTCGACCATATTATTGATGAAGCTGGTAATACAGTGAACTGGTTATTAGATAATCATATGGAACTAAATTTAGTAGATGCAGGGTTCAGGTTCTGCGTATAATCATGTGGGTATGCCAGCTACTTTACACGGCTACAATGAAGGTGGAAGTGTTGTGCTAAAGAAACTTGTTCAAGAATTTGAAAAATGCTGGAGGTGAAGTACGTTGGTTAACACCAGCATATGAAATTCAAAAGGATGATAATGGTGTAAAAGCAGTATTAGCTAAGAAGGAAGATGGCTCAACACTGAAAAATCAACACAAAGGCACGCTATCATCGCAACTGGTGGATATGGTGGCAATAAGGAGATGTTAGAAAAAGTATATTGGGATCAATATACGATGGGTGAAGTTGCACAGAATACTGGTGATGGTATCAATATGGCTTATAGCCTTGGGGCTGGAAAGATCCGGGTTTTAGGGTGTAACACAATATTTCTGGGAGACTTTTAAAACAGAAGAAATCGGTCAAATGGCTCCAAATACTCGGTGATGATTGGTTCTCAATGACTGCGTTTACAATGTTTCCATTCTTACGTGTGAATGCACTGGGACAACGCTATTCTGATGAAAACAAAGGTAACTTCATTCGCGGAACATGGTGGAGGAAATCGCACAACAACCAGGACAGTATGAGTACGCTATCATTGATAGTTCTATTCTCAAGAAGATTGCGCAAAGTGGTAGCAGTGATTGAAGATCAGTATGCATCATGGGTTGGTAATGAACAATTCATATGGAATTCAATGAACCAAATAGCACGGACGCAATGTATGCCCAACAACATACACCGGTTGACTTTACAACGACATTAGATAAACTTCTAGACACAAAGGTTGTATATAAAGGAAAATACAATTGAAGAACTTGCTAAGGCAATGGATGTCGATCCAAGCATCTTACAAGCATCTGTAAATCAATACAACCAAGCAATTGCGACTGGACATGATGATGCGTACGCTGCCAATCACAAGCCGTCTTGTCGAGGTGAAAGAAGGCCCATACTACGCTGTGAAGTATGTTGCAGAAATCTAAGCACTTTAGGTGGTATTCGTATCAACGAAAAACATGCAAGTACTAGACAAAGACTTCAATGTCATTAAAGGTTTATACGCCGTTGGTGCAGATGCTGGTGGAATGTATGGAAAGGCATATGTAGATTTTTGAAGGTGGTACTTTTAGGATTTGCATACACATCTGGAAGACTTGCAGGAGACAGGCAGCTAAAGATATCAAGTAAACGTTATCCATGTGATAACGTTTTTTTCATGCATTCATGCATGTATAAGAATCCTATTTCCTATTAGGGCGATATCTTTGTTATAATAGATTGCAGAGGGTTAACTACATGACATATTTCTTTTCGCTATGAACCAGATGGGGTTCATAACATGTCTATCTTTATCATACGAATCGTATTTATAGCAGTTTTGTTATTTGCGTATACGCAAAACATAATAAAAATTGTTGCAGATTTCTTTAGTACTTGGATTATTCTTACAAGTAGTTTTGTTTATCTGGTATTCTGGAAACCCACTCTTTATTTATGAAGAAGGACTACCACTATATCATTGTCGATTATCCGCAATCATGCTTGCGGTATCTTACTTCTTGAAGAAAGAAAAGTGGATGCGATACTTTTGCATGGTTAGGTTTACTTGGCGCAATCATTGCATTCTCATTTCCAGATCCATCTCCATTCTTATGGCCACTATAACTAATATTACATATATTAGCAGTCATATTTTATTAGGGCTAACCGCAGTTATCATTTTATGCCAAGAGAAAACTGAGTTAAATATGAAAGATATTTTCTTATATACAGTAACGATGAATCTTGTGATTTCTTTTGTGAATCATTTTATGGGGAGTAACTATGGTTATCTAAAAGCTTTACCAAAAATGTTTCCCTTTGATTTTATGCCAATACAGTTATTCTTTATACTTTCTGTACTCATAAGTGTCATAATTATCGTTACAGAAAAGACATATCTGTATATCCATCGAGTTTTCATCATAAAAAATGTTGAGGAAGACATCATTATTTAATGGTAAAATAGATAGGTATTAGAGTTTAAAGAGGGAGATTTTATGGACGATATCAAGCAAGGATTTAGAAGGTATTTTAAAGCAGGAAACCAAGGAATTATTCTTTCTTTGATTGCTTGCATTATTGGTATTGGTATGATGACATTACCAAGAGTAATGCCAAAGTTATTGGCAAATAAAAACAGTGCAGTGATGTTTAACGCAGATGATAGTAAGCAGGATGGTAAATATACTTACATCGATATTATCGCAATTGATGATTATAGTGCTTACCAGGGTTCAGATTATTACTATGTAGCAGTTGATACAGATCGTTTATTAAACGTCGTTAAGATTGATCAAAGTATCTACAATCAGATGAAGGAACAACAAGCCTACTGGTCAACACGTGGCGATGATACAACTGGAGAGTTAGCACCAAAGCCATATCGCTTATATGGTGTACAGAAGTATTTGTCAGATGAACATATTAAAGCCATTGCGGATGCATATAAAAAGACGAATGCAGAGATGCGTAAGTATGTAGGTTCTTACTACTTCTCTAATGGGGTTGAATCCAATAAGGATACAGTCAGAGTATTATTCTTAGTAGGTATTGTATTTACTATTGGTGGTGCAGTTTCTGCATTTGAATGCAATAAGAAAAACAAGAATATTGAAAAAGACAATCGCATACCTTGAAAGTACAGGTAGACTATATGAAGCATGGAATGAATTACAGACATACTTACAAACGCATAAGGATAGCTATTGTGTCATTCTAGATAACTATGTCGTTTTCGAAACAGAATGGTATGATGAGACCGTATGAAGATATTCTTTGGGCATATCGTTATGTTATGAGAAGAAACTTTCGTAGTCGTAAATCAATACGCATTATGTCGTTTGGTTGATGGTGACAAGATGGAACTAACGCCTCCAGGCTTTGGTAAGAAGGGTGCGATTGAAGAAATCTTAGATACAATTGCAATGAAGAATCCTTCTGTTCTATTAGGTTATACAAACTGAAAAATCAACGTGCATATAATGAAATGACAAAACGTTAAAGAAGATATGTTCTTACAGAAATGTAGGAACATATTTTTATTTTCTGCAGAAGATACGATGAATGGGTATGCTATAATGAAAAGCCAAATGAGAGGGGGATTCTATGATTAAAGAGCGTCAATTTTATCAACACTTAGTAGCGATGATGATACCTCTTGTGATTCAAGAGATTATAAATTTCTGTGTACAGATGCTAGATACCGTGATGGTTGGCTCTTTGGGAGATGCGACTGTATCAGCAGTCACCCTAGCAGGACAACCATATTTTATATTTAATGTCTTTTGCGTTTGGTTTGACTTCTGCTGGGGCAGTTATGATTTCTCAATATTGGGGACAGAAGAATATCGAAAAGATTAAACATATCATGAGTGTTATGTTATGGTCAGTTATCGTCGTATCTGTACTATATATGGGAGCTTGTTGGTTATTTCCACGACAAATCATTCATCTATTTGCAAGTGATGAAAAAGTTAGTAGAACTTGGTGTATCTTATCTTCAAGTCGTCGTTGTTTCATATCTATTGAATGGATTATCCATGTGGTACTTTCTCATCATTATCCGCAAAAGGAAAAAATGTTAAAATCAGTGCAGCTGTATATACAGGATCTTTCTTTGTTAATCTAATCTGTAATTATCTTTTGATTTATGGAAACTTTGGTTTTCCAAAGTTAGGTGTTGTTGGAGCCGCACTCGGTACGATTTGTCGCAAGAGCCTTCCAACTCGTATGTGCAAGTATATATGCGATTATCACGAAAAGGATATTCGATTTGGTTTGCGTGATATTTTTGATTTTGATAAAACAATGATTCCTACATATTTCCACTTTAAGTTTACCTGTGATTGGGGATGATTTGATTTGGAGTTTGGCGGTATCTACACAGTTAGCCATTATCGGTAGGATGAGTAGTGATTATGTTGCGGCAGCTTCCATCGCAAGTATTGCTCAACAATTTGTAATGATTCTTGTCTATTCCATGGCGAAAAAGTGCTACGATTACTACAGGAAAAGCAGTTGGACAAGGTGATTATGAACGTGTAAAACAAATCGGTAGAACCTTTTTGGTGTTATCTGCGTTTGTAGGTATCATTGCGTGTGGAGTTGTACTTTTCATACGTACACCAGTATTATCTCTTTACCCAAATGTAACAGTTGAGACTAAGAATCTTGCGTATCAGTTTATGACTGTTATCGCTGGTATTATGTTATTTACAGGAATTGAAAATGCGGCGATTGTAGGAATTTTACGTGGCGCAGGGGATATGCATTATGCATTCCGTATTGATGCGGGTTGTATGTGGTTTATTGGTCTACCAATGGGATTACTTGCGGCCTTTGTTTGGAAGTTACCTGTTACATATGTATATTTCTTCTTGCGCTTCGATATTATTTTCAAAATTATTCTATGTATTCGTCGTATTTTAAAAGGAGAATATATTAAAGACTTTACACGTGACCCTGCATCCTAGGAGGTATTTATGTATTACGGAAATATAAAAGAATATGACATTGCGGATGGTCCAGGGGTGCGTGTATCACTCTTTGTGTCTGGTTGTACAAATCGTTGTAAAGGATGTTTTCAACCACAGACATGGAGCTTCTGTTATGGCAATTTATATACTGAAGAAGTTGAAAATCATATCCTAGATGCTCTAGGAAGAGAGTATATCCAAGGGCTAACACTTCTTGGTGGAGAACCATTTGAACCAGAGAATCAGATAGAACTTGTCAAACTTCTTCGTAAAGTAAAACAGCGCTATCCAGAAAAAGATTTATGGAGCTATACAGGATTTGTCTATGAACGTGACCTTGTAAAGGGTGGAAGAAGACATACTGAAGTTACTGATGAAATGTTGGATTTATTAGATGTTTTGATTGATGGACCATTTATGTGGCAGAAGAAGAATCTTCGTCTGATGTATCGTGGCTCAGAAAATCAACGTGTGATTGATCTTAAGAAAACCCGCAAAGAGGGGAAAGTTGTATTACTAATTGAATGAGAGTGGAAAAAGAATTCCATTCTCATTTTTACATGGTATAGTAATGATTGCATGGCTGTAAAAGATTAGATATATTCGCCATGCATGTACTAAAATGTTGTATTTGGAAAATAAATATAAAAAGTATTTTATCCAGATTTGTGTGGATAAAATAGCTAGTATTCTCGATGGTTATCTTTTTTCAAGAATACGGCGCATCTTTCAAAGGACAACGAAATATCGCATTCTGAAAGAAAGAGGAGTAGATTATGAAGAATAAGAACATCTTAGGACATTTACAGATTATCGTGTCCTCATCACTGTTTGGCTTAATGCCCTTTGATTACAAAGATGGCATATAGCTAGCTGGTGCAACCCCAATTACAGTTGCGTTCTGTCGTTGTTTCTACGCGACAATCATTCTTGCGCTAATATTACCACTCATGAAGAAAAAAATATCTTCTCGATTGAGCGTGCACAAATACTTCCAATGTTGAAAAATTGCGATTCCATTTGGATTAATTCCTGTTGCGTTATTTAATGCCTATACACATTTGGATTCAGGGTATGGCAACGATTCTGTTTTATACACATCCAATCTTTGTTATGTTGTTGTCAATTCTGATGTACCGTGCATTTCCATCTAAGAAACAAATCCTATGCATGGTTTTTATGTTTAGCAGGTATTATCCTATTAAAACGCAATTCAAGGGAAGTTAAGATTGTTGGTGTAGCTATCGCAATTTCTTGCAGGATTTATCTATAGCGTCTATGTAATTGCTTGTGATCAAAAGGGGATTGATGAAATCGATCCAGCTGTACTATCCTTCTGGATTAACTTATTTGCGTCTATTGCGGTAGGTGTCATTGGCATCACTAGTGGTCAGCTGATGATTGTTACAGAACCGATGGGGACAGGTATCTATGTTTATCCTTGCGTTAGTGGTATCTGTTATTGCGGTCTTACTATTCCAACATGGTGTATTAATTACTGGTGGTCTAAAGGCTTCGCTACTTAGTACATTTGAACCACTCACAAGTTTATTTATCGGTGTGATTGTATTCCATGAGTTATTAACTGTACGTCAATGGATTGGAATTGTACTCGTCCTTGTATCTGTTATTCTACTTGTCATACCAGTTGGAGCGAAAAAAGAAAGTTAAATTTATAGGGAGATACACATCTTGTATTTCCTTTTTATAATGCGTTTTGAAAGCGAATAATATTAGTTGACGAGCAAAACGAAAAGTATTATATTTAACTTAGTTAGTTTAGTGTAACTAACTACTGAAAATTATGCCGGAAGAACTCATTGTAGAACATTGTGCACCGACATTAGCCGGTGTCAAGACAGGGAACCTTTTAACTGTGGTTATTCTTGTAAAGAACAGTTAATGAAACAGATTGCAGAAATCAATCATCGTTTCAGAAATTGTGATCTTAGAATGACTGTCCTTAGTTATCCAAAGGATCGAGCACTCATATATCTGTATCGACCAACATGGTTGAAAGACAGATTTATCTAAAGAAGATGTTGTTTTCGATTCTGAAAGAAAGAGGTATCCTATCGAAGATAGTCTGCATGTATTGATGTATTAAGTCAACGGATTCAATCATCAGGGCAGCGTGCATTCCCACATGAAATTGGATGTTTCTTGGGGTATCCAGCAGAAGATGTTCGAGGTTTTATTGAGGATAGTAAACCTTGTAAACTTGTCGGAACTTGGAAAGTTTATGGCAATGAAGAGATGGCAAAACATCTATTCCAAATATATGAGAAATGCACATATGCATATTTGGAACATTTTGAAAAAGGAATGTCTTTAGAGCAGTTAGTTAGATTTGTCTAAATTAAAGGAGGAAAAAATCATGAGTAAAGTAGCAGTTGTGTACACAAGTACAACAGGTAACACAGAAAAGATGGCAGAGGCTGTCGCTGAAGGTGCAAAGAGCAAGGGAGCAGAAGTTGTTGTTTTAACAGCAGATGCATTCAACGCTGGTGAAGTAGCTAATTATGATGCAATCGCATTTGGTAGTCCAGCAATGGGTGTTGAACAGCTTGAAGAGAGTACTTTCGAACCAATGTTCGCAGATGTTGAAGGTAGCCTAGCTGGTAAGAAGGTTGGACTATTTGGCTCCTATGGTTGGGGTGATGGCGAATGGATGCGTACATGGCAGGATCGTGTAGCAGCAGATGGAGCTGTATTAGTACAAGATGGTGTTATGGCAAACTATGAACCTGATGATGGTGCATTAGCACAGTGCAAAGCATTAGGCGAAGCATTAGCTTAAGTAAAGATATGAAATAAAAAACTGTCACTTTCTAAAGATGGAAGGTGACAGTTTTTATAATTTCTATACAAAAGGTAATCCCTTTATTCGGGATTACCCTCATTAATTTGCGACACCATGATGTGCAGTATAGCTACCTGACGTTAGAAGAGAAATGATATCCATTCTGTAGACCCCAGATAATAATACGTTCTACCGCATCAACTGAGAAACCTTTGAATCATGCTGTAATACAACAGAAGGGCGATTATTTGCGGAAAACATTTTTGGACTTGAGTTGTTACATTCTCAAATACTTCATCTGCAGTGGAAGCTCCACCCGCATCACCACTGGATACATTCCAGTCAAAGTGAGTATAGCCCTTTTAAAGCAGCTTGTCTTACTAATGCCGTCATGATACCAGAAGTATAGTTACGACTGACTGTATTAGAAGAACCACCTGGGAAACGGAATAGATTTGCGTATGTTCCTGTCTGTTGATAAATGATATTATTCATTACGTTAAAGTCATTCCAGAATGCATCAGTACTGGAATATACATTTGAGTAATCATGCGTGTATGAATGCTCCCGCAACAACGTGACCTGCTTGTGCTTCCTTTTGAATCATATAGATATAATCAGGTTGTAAAAGCAGTTACGAAGAAGGGTTGCTGGAATGTTGTACTTTGCAAGTACATCTAATAGACGCTGTGTATGTGCACTGGTCCATCATCAAACGTTAAAGTAGATTGTTTTATTGTCTTCGCTTGAATCTGATTTGCAGGAAGATCTGTACATGCACGATTCGTTGAACAGTTGTTTTCATTATTATGTGCATCCTTGCATGTATAAGTAAGAGTATAATCACCAGGAGTATTGACATCCACACTACCACTAACGACTGTGTTTGCGGTAATATTCCATCAAGATCATCGATAGCTGTATAAGAATCCGCAAATTCATTTCCACGTATCCATGTGATATCACTACCACCACAAGTGTAATAACTGGACCTTTACGATCATCATAAACAATCTGCGTTCTACTGTAGCTTTTATTACCGTGAGAGTCAATAACTTTATAAGTTACGACACCATCTTTTTCTTCACGTACAACTTTATCAGTTAAATCACCATCAAAATTATCAACTGCAGTATATCCTTCTTCTTCATATGGATGATTGAAGAGGGTATAACTATCAGGATTAGATGTAAGTGTAATCTTTGGTGGAGTCGTATCTTGTACAACGACTGTACGTTCTTGAGATGCCTTTAATCCATCTTTTTCAGCTGTGTACTCAATTTTATAAGAACCTAATTTACTCGTATCAACTGTACCTTTTGTTTCGACATCTATTTTTTCACGAAGGAAGCTAAGAATCGTACCTTGTTTATAGGCTACAGCACCTTGATCTTCATAGTTTGATTTATATTCTACTAGCGTTGTTTGATCGCCATTAACATTAATTACGACTTCCCATTTATTTAACAATAGTACAAGACTTGCACTAAATAAAAATAAGACAGTAACGAAAATCAAAAACTTTTGTTAATGGTTTTTGGATTGTCTTTTTATTCATATAAATACCTCACCATCTATTCTAACATCAATAACAATAAAGAAAAACCACCAGTTTTATCACTGATGGTTTCTTAAGATTTTATTTACTGAATAGATCTTTAGCCTTGTCGATTAAGCTTTTCACCAGCTGCCTTCGCTGCGTTAGCTACTTTCTGTAAATCATCAAGACCGAGCTACCATCTTCGCCAAAAGACCCTTTACGATGTCGTTCTTCTTCACTTCAGCAGCGATACGGTCAAAGTCTTCCTTTGTTAACTTTCCATCATCGCCTAAGATTCCCTTTAATACTTCATTGTTTGCTGCGAAGTCTTTAACTTTTCAGGACTCTTCTTTAATTCTTCAACCCTTTGTTAGCTAGTTCTGTACATTAATATCTCGACATTTTAATTTCTCCTTTTTAGGTTGAAGATATCATAGAAGATATTTATCTTCTATACAAAGCAAAAACTATTTCGTCTCACTTGTATCCTTTGTAGATGTGATAGGGAAAGTATTTCATCCGCATAGATAAAACTTTCGATACGTGAAGTATATTGTTGGATTGTATCTAGAATTCTAGGGCATTTGCTCATCATGCGTTATCTGGTTGAATACGTCGACAATAGGAACTTCAATCATACCGAAAGTTGGGTTATGCATGATTTTGTCATGCCATTCTGAATCGGCTAGAAGTACACTGTATGCATGTTTACCTTTTTCATTTTGGGATACTAGCCAAAGTTCAATGCCAGAGTGTGCGGTGGTCTAATGCAATGATAAACTTTAGATAGCGGTCATATAAAAACGCATCATGAATAGAGAAGTAACTGAAATCCATAAACCCAGGTGTAATCTCCTGACAGTGAACATAGAAGGATGGAATTATGTAACTTCGTAAAATAGTTCATGATTTCGATGATATGCAATCTGTATATCACCTTGATTTACTACTTTTTGATAGGTATCAAGATAATAGTTCATATCTTTTGCCATAGAAACAACCTCCACATAATCAGATTACTCATATAACTTTAAGATTATATGATTTTTATCATACTTCATGATTCATATATAATAAAGAACGGAGGTTCATTCTATGAATTTTTGATAAATTAAAAAATAACAGCTGCAATATTCTAAGATCAATAGGGACTAATTATTCTGGCGCTTGCTATCTATAATGTTGTTTCAGACGTCGTAGTTAATCTTGGGAAATAGTTTCTTTACGGATGAACAAATTGAAGCACTCAGCTATTATTTCTTTGATACAGTTATCTGATACTAACATGTATCTTGTTACTATGCGGTGTATTATTTTACTTCTAGAAAGAAGACTAGATCTTGCATTAGTGAATTCTAAGATGCCTTTAAATGGTTGATCGTTCCATTTGCAATTATCATTACGCTTGGTATGGGTTTTAGTGAGTGCACTCTGGTTAGACTTTGTATACATCAGCTTGCAAATGTTCCATTTGTAGCACAGAGCAGTTGAAAGCTTTGACTCTGCATGGTCTACAATAGGAGAAGATCCATATATTTGGTATGTTATCCATTGTTATCTTTGGCCCAATCGCGGAAGAGTTATTATCCGTGGTATTATTCATAACTCGATTAAGAAGGTATGTAATCCATTTGTCGCTATCATATTTATCTGGTTTGATGTTTGGTATCTGCATGGTGAATTTGTACGAGTCTGTATATACAACTATTCTTTGGTATCGCTCTGGCAGTGGTATATGAATACAGTGGTTCTCTATGGGTGCCAATTGGTATGCATATCTTGAATAACTTTACATCTACATTACCACCAGCACTTGATACAACTTAACTACTTACTTATCTCACGTATCGAAGAGATCAGTTTCCTACCTCACAATATTATTACTTATCTACATGATTCATGCTGATCCATAAGAAGGAAAAGAAAACCATGAAATTAATTCTGTATCATGCTAATGCAATGATGAAGAGATTGCCGAAAATTGGGCAAAAAGAAAAATCAAATTTGAAGTAACTGTATTATCTGAATTATTAACTGCTGAAACTGTAAAAACTTGCGAAGGGATATGATGGAATCATCAACTCACAAGCTGCAGGATACTATCGATAAAAGAAATCTATAGCACATTACGTGAGTATGGTATTCGCCAGATTGCGTTAGTTAGTGCAGGATATGAATTATATGATTTAAAACTTGCAACAGAAAACAACTTAGTGATTACAAATGTTCCTAGTTACTACCAGAATCTATCGCTCGAATATACAGTATTAACTGGTTTAAATCTTGTACGTAATAACAATACAATCACTCGCTACACGTCGCGAAAGAATGACTCGTTGGCAACCATCCATCTGTGGAAGAGTTATGGTGATATGAAAAGTGGCGATTATAGGAACAGGTAGAATCGGACAACCACAGCGAGATTATTCCATGGATTTGATGAACTTGTTGGATTTGATTCTATATCAGAATGAAGGTATTAAGAGTATCCTGACATATAAAGACTCGATTGAAGAAGCAGTTAAGGATGCAGATATTGTTTCCATTCATATGCCTGCGACAGCAGAGAATCGTCATTGCTTTTAACCTATGAGATGTTTAAGAAGTTTAAGCACGGTGCTATCTTTACTAAACATGGCAAGAGTGCTCCCATTGTTGATACAGAAGGGTTATTAAAGGCCTTTTAGATGAAGGAATTCTATCTGGTGCAGGTATTGATACTTACGAGTATGAAATGCCATATTCCAAAAGGATTTTATCAAGAGGTTTTGCAATCTGAAGATGAGGTCATTTGCACGTCTAGTACATCATCCACGTGTGATGTATTCACCACATATTGCGTACTTTTACAGATGAGGCAATCAAGAACCTTGTAGAAAGGCATTAAATGCTGCTGTTGAAGTGATTACAACAGGAACATTCAAATCTAGAGTAAACTAGGCATATTCTTTGTATTTTATGCTTACTTGACTATCATCAAAAGTAAGGAGGTAAAGAAAATGAAAAATATTGATTCTCGTTTATCATTGTTTTTAGCTGGCTGTATGGTTACCAAGACAAGTGAAACATCCAGTAGCTACAAAACAATTACATCAACAGAAGCTCTAACAAAGATGATTGAAGACAAACAAGGATGCAGTTATCCTTGATGTTCGGACACAGCAGATGAGTATGCAAAGTGGACATATCCCTAACGCTATCAATCTTTCCAATGAAGATATTCAAGCAGGTAAAGAGTGGATGAGCTTAAAGGATGCAGCAGCTCATTATGGTATATTGCCGTAGTGGTAACCGTAGCCGTCAAGCAGCACAGAAACTAGCTGAACTAGGGTATACAAATGTTGTGGACTTTGCGGTATCCAAAAGGATTGGCAAGGAGATATCGAAAAGCAAAACCGGTTAAGAGACCAGTCTTTCTTGTGATAAATGCTCAGCTACAAATTTCCTTTTCGTGTTGCAAAGCAAAACGAGGATTTTGTGCCATCACCAATCTCATCAGCTTCTAAACGTATGGGCTGTAAGTTTAACTACTCCATGATACTAGCATTCACGACGACGACGAGGTTCATCAACCTCGCAGAAAGAATAGTAATAAGGCTCTGGCTTTGTATCAGGCCCATACTGTGTGCAATATCTGCTCAGTGCAATAGCAGTATATAAATCTGATATTCTCATACGAATAACGTAATGCATGGTCTAATCCTCTGTACCATGTTACGGAATATTGATTGTCTACGATAACCGGTAGTTGCTTAAACAGCAATTAGTAAAGCTTCTCCTGAAACTAGTGAGGAGAAGCTTTCTTTATGCATTGGATAAGCAACTCTCAGGAAAGTAGTACCACATAGGCAATAATGTTCAAAGATAAGTCCAATCAGATTCATCTGCACAGTAGTTAAATACCTTTCCTCATTGTGGTTAAAAAGTGTATCCATGGATGCATGTAATCCTGAGATATCGCGACAATCATCACCTTCATATACTAATATTGTGATACGTTCTAATACATTACTATCAATCT
>BNJU01000432.1_pt1 | contig 81456 bp, 124 predicted proteins | sample 8539281 | NCBI WGS metagenome assembly BNJU01 (sample SAMD00202456, study PRJDB9452) | human saliva metagenome | isolation source: human saliva | place: Japan | reverse complement strand
CAGTTTAACAAATTTATGATTTAGAATTATGCTTCCTTTATTAATTCTTGTAACGTTTCATCATAATTTTTCCAATACATCTTTCAATAATAATTGATTTAAAAATCCTATACATATTTTTGACTTTCTTTAGTTTGATAATTCATCAATTTTTTTCATTAGAAACATTTATAATTTCTTGCGACATATCAATTCTTTTGATTAATGATTTACTGTTCTGATATAATTTTATCTAATCTCACCCAAATTTTTTTCCTCTAAATCTTTCCCTTCTTTTTAGAGAAAAATAAAAAAATTTTTCTAATACATACGTCCTTTCCACTATGCAAATATTTCGTCAAATAATTTTACTTCATCAAGTAATTGAATATAATTATTCTTTAATGCTTGTTTTTTTCTGTTTCGCCTTTTTGATTAGTTTCTAAAATTTCATTAATTCTTTTCGATATTTCTTTTGGCTTCTGTCTTTTTGAATCGATATAATCTTTTAATTTTTTCTACCAAATTTTGTTGTAGTTTTAAAGAATCTTCTAATCTTTTTGAATAAGGCTTCATTAGCATTTGTTAATGTATCTGCTGAAAAATTTATTCATTTTATTGGTTTTTGGAACCTTTTTCCATTTTTAGTATATCAAGCAAAGCTCTGAATTATTTAATGAATAAGCCTCTTTTTATTTTTGAATAAAATTCATCTAAGTTATTCAAAAATTTCATTTTTATTCATGTCTAAACTTTCAATAATATATTCATCAATTATTTTACTTGAACTTCCAGAATTATTTTTTTGAGATATTATTTATTCCTAATAAGTTTTTTTCTTAATTTGTTCGTAATATTTATTTATTTCATTTTTTTGAAATATCATCGTATTCTTTGAAAATACTAATACATTTTTTTATATATTTGTAAAATTTCATTCATTTTTTTAGTTTCGTCAATAGTTGCAGTATCTCTGTCATAACTAGAGCCTTTCGCCCATATTAAATGTATTTTTTTAAACCAATCTGCAATTCCTTCTCCAACTTTATTCAGGACTTCAACTATTTTAGTGTTTTCTATTAAATTTGTAACTATATTTATAGCATTGCCTATCGTGTTAATAATATTACCAAAATCCATTATTTTTACTTCCTTTCTAATCTTCAAATTTAATTTTTTTAATTTTATCCATAAAATCTTTAAAGTTTTTTTATTTAATTCGCTAAAATCTGTATTAAAAAAATTTTTGTCGTTTCTTGTATTTTAGTTTTTAAAAATTTTAGTCAAACTTTTCCTGTTCCTCTTTTTGTCTTGTATTTTCTAAAAATTTGTTGTTTTAGTATGCTTTTCGTCTTGCTCAAAAACGGCTAATATTTGTAAAAAAATTTTTCATATGTTCATTTTTAAATACTTTGGATTTTACTTGCCAAATAACCGTATTTATTAATAAAGTCATTTTTTTCAAGTTTTCATTAAAACCCATAATCAAAGTATTAAAAAAATAAGATATTGTATACTTTCAATATTTGAATAGTTAATTATTTTTTTCTTTAATTTTTTTCAATTTCAGAATTAGAAAATGTTTCCAATTTTAACAGACTAAGAGTTTCATCTTGTGTAATTATTCCTTTTTGTTGCTGTTTCAAAAAGTATTTTTTTAATTTCGTTTGTTGATAAAAAAATCTAATTTAATTGCATTTGAATAAAAAAATATGAACTTATTCCTATCAATTGTTTTTTTAGCCATTTCCAAAGCCTTCCATAAAATTGTTTTTTTCTTTTAAATGTTTTAACCATTCTTTCTGTTGTTGTTCCCAGTCAGCCTGTGAGTTCATAATATCAATTTGCGTTCCCAGAACGTATACTTTATCTTTTTATTCTGAGCTTTTTGCCAAAACATCTAAAATTGTTACAATTTCGTCATTTCTTAATGTTTTAGCGTTTACACAGATAATTACTGCATTCGCACTGTGAATATAGTCAGTTGTAATATTGGAACGGTATTGCACAGGATCATTTAATCCTGGAGTATCTACTAGGCAAACTTGATCTGGTAAGTTCAAATTTTCAAGTCCAATTTCAATTTCTTTAACAAAAATAATGCTGTTTTGCATGTGATGAAGTAAATTTTTTTAATTTCTTCCTTCATTGTTTCAAAAATCATCAAATTTATAAAATACATCTGATCTTCCCAACATTTGATTTTTCAATTTCTTTTTGCTCTTAATTTTTTTCAAATTCTTCTTTAAAAAATTGTTGCATTTGAACTTTTTTCGACATCCTTCCAAATTGCTTCCCATTCTTTTCTTGTATAAAAATTTTACCATAATCGAATTTTTTTCAGTTTTTCTTATTTTTGTTAGAGTTGCTGTTTCAGGAGTTACATTTGTACTGACTAAATCATACCCAATCAAAGCATTAATTAACGTAGACTTTCCTGATTTTATTGCACCAACAATTGCAATTTGATAAATTGGATTTTTAGCATCTGAAATATATCTTGAAATTTCATTATCTATTTCTTTAAAAATAAATTTTCTAGTGAACTACCTGTGCTTTTTAAAATATTCTCTTTCAGCCAATTTTTTTAAATAATACTTTGGAAGCACTTAATTTTTTTCACATAATCATTAATAGTATTATCCCAATGAATATTAATTAATTCTTCATTGTTGCTTCTAATATACTGTTCTAAATTTAACATTTACACATCTCTCCTTATAATTTCATATTTTTAATTTATTTTTAAAAACCAAACTAAAAAAATCAAATTTTAATAGATTAATTTTTAAGTTCAATGTTAAAACGCTTTTTAATGCAATATGATTATATCAGAATAAAATTATATCAGTGCATTAGAAAGTTAAAAGTATAATAAAAATAAATAAATAGACAAATCGAAGAAAATGGTATTATGGCATTATTTAAAAGACTTTTCATTTGTATGGACTTTTCCCCGATTTACTGTATAATACGAATATAAAGCACCATTTTTACAGAAAGGACAAATTTATGTTATATTTTGCAAATGATTATATGCAAGGGGCTTACCAAGAGATTTTGGATGCGGTTGTTAAGACTAATTTTGAGAATCTGGCTGGATATGGGACTGATAGATATTGTGAAAGTGCAAAGATGAGAATTAGGAAGGCTTGTGAAGTGGAGAATGCGGATGTGCATTTTATGGTTGGCGGGACACAGACTAATACGGTTGTGATTAATTCGATGCTGGAGTCTTATGAAGGTGTAATTGCTCCTGAAACAGGGCATATTGCGATACATGAGGCTGGAGCGATTGAATTTACAGGGCATAAGGTTTTGACGTTGCCACATCATAGTGGGAAAATTGATGTTAATGAGCTGAAGGAATATTTACATACATTTTATGCAGACGAAAATCACGAACATATGGTTTTTCCTGGAATGGTTTATATTTCACATCCAACAGAATATGGAACTTTGTATACCAAAAACGAATTAACAGAAATTTCAGAAATTTGTAAAAAATATAAGATTCCGTTATTTTTGGATGGAGCAAGGCTGGCATACGGGCTTATGGCAAAGGATACGGATGTTACACTTCCAGATATTGCACGGCTTTGTGATGTTTTTTTATTTTGAGGGACGAAAAGTGGAGCATTGCTTTGAGAAGCAGTTATTTTTACCAAAAATAACACACCAAAGAATTTTGTAACAAGGATAAAGCAGCATGGGGCATTACTTGCTAAGGGAAGGCTGCTTGGAGTACAGTTTGACACATTATTTTCAAATGATTTGTACAAAAGGATTGGAAAACATACTATAAATTTATCTGAAAAATTAAAAAAATATTTTTACACGAAAAATTACAGATTTTATCTTGAATCACCTACAAATCAGCAGTTTATCATAATTGAAAAATACAAAAATGGAAGAACTGGCAAAAACGTAAGTTTTTTTCATTTTGGGAAAAATACGATGAAAAATCATACGGTAATAAGATTTGTAACGAGCTTGGGCAACTACGGAAAAAGATTTGGATGAATTAATAAAATTATTATAATAGAAGAAAGTGAGAGGATTTTTATGGATTATAAATTAATTGCAACTGACATGGATGGAACGTTGCTGGATGAAGAACATGGGACAACAAGGAGAATGTTGAGGCGATTGTGAAAGTTCAAAGGAAAAAGGGTGTTAAATTTGTGCTTGCAAGCGGCAGACCTAGTTATGCGATGCTTGAGTATGCGAAGGAGCCTTTCAGATGGATGAGTATGAAGGTTACGTGCTGGCATTTAATGGTGGCGAATTAATTGATATGAAGACAAATGAAGTGATTTTTCACGAAGGGCTGGATAAACAGGATATTGAAAATGTTTATAAGGTTTCAAAGGAAATAAATGTTCCGATGATTTTGTATGTTGGAGATACGATTTATGGGACAGAGGCAACAGAAGGAGTAATGTACGAAGCAGATCAATGTAAAAATGAAATTCCAAAAATTTGATTCGCTTTGAAGAATTAGAAAAAAAGGAATTGATAAAACTACAAAATGCATGATTATTGGAACGCCTGAAGAAGTATTAATAGCCGAAGAGCATATGAATAAAGTTCATGGAAATGACTACTTTATTGCCATTTCAAAGCCAATATTTTTAGAAATTGCCAATAAAAATGTGGATAAAGGAAAGACGTTGAAAAAATTGGGAGAAATCGAAAATATAAAGCCTGAGGAAATGATAGCGGTTGGAGATAGTGCAAATGATAAGCCGTTATTGAAACTTGTGGGAATGCCTGTGGCTGTGGAAAATGCTATTCCTGAAATTAAAAGTATTTCTAAATTTATTTCAACTTCAAATGTGGAACATGGATTAAAAACAGTAATTGAAAAATTTTTTGAAATATAATACTATTTCCATTAGAATAAGAGATTTGTTATAAATTCTGTTCACCGAAGAGTCTTAATTCTTGCCAGAAATAGATAAAATTTTTTCAAATTCAAATGGGATTTAGTGTAAATCAAAGAGGAAAGGAAATTATTATGTTCATAGACATTATTAAAGTATTTATTTTAAGTCTTGTGGAAGGGCTTACAGAGTTTATACCTGTCAGCAGCACAGGACATATGATCATTGTGGATCAATTTTTGCAATTATCGAAAAATGAGGAATTTGCAAATGCGTTTAAGATAATTATACAGCTAGGGGCAATTTTGTCGGTAGTTGTGTATTACTGGAAAAGAATTTTTCCGTTTGCAAAAGGGCTTAGTCAAAGTCAGCGGATGGATATTGTTCAAATGTGGATAAAAATAGTGATTGCAGTGCTTCCAGCAGTTGTTTTAGGACTTTTGTTCGATGATGTTATTGATAAAGTGCTGTTTAATTCAGTAGTTGTGGCAATAACGCTGATTATTTACGGAGTTATACTTATTTGGCTGGAATCTGGCGAAAAAAAGGAAGGTAAAATTACTTCAATTACTCAAATGCCTATAAAAACTGCAATTGGAGTGGGGCTATTTCAATGCCTTGCGATGATTCCAGGTACTTCAAGATCCGCTGCCACTATTATTGGAGGAGTTTTGCTTGGATTAAATAGGATTTTAGCGACAGAATTTTCATTTTTCCTTGCAATTCCGACAATGCTTGGAGCGACACTTTTGAAGCTGGTGAAGCTGGGAACAGCATTAAGCGGATATGAATGGTTTTTAATTGCATTAGGTTTTGTGCTTTCATTTATATTTGCCTATGCCGTTATTAAAGTCTTTATGAGATTTCACATTAAAAAAGCATGATTTCAAGGTATTTGGATATTATCGGATCATTCTTGGAATAATTGTACTGGCACTTTATTTTGTAGGAGTTATAAAAATAGATGATAAGAGCAAATATTGAGATTAATCAGAATAAACTTGAGGAATTTGTGCGTGTACTTCTGCCTGAAAATTATGGTGTTATTTCTGAAAACAGTGAAAAATAATGTGGAAATTAATGTAAATTTTGAAAAGGGTAAAAAAATGTGGAAAAACTTTTTCAGAAGATTGTGGAAAACTAGAAAAATAATGAAAATAAAAATACTGAATTAATTACTGTAAATACAGCATTGATTGACAAAAAAATAGTGGCAAAATCTTAAAAAGTGACCTTTTTCACATAAGAAGATAAATGATGAATATTTTGATCAGGCGGAAGTTATGGCAAAGGCCTCATTAATGGAATTATTTGATAAAAAAGATAAGTATAAATGGGGAATCTTAATAGGTGTACGTCCTACAAAGATTGTGGGACGGTTTTTAAAAATGGGATTGTCTTATGAAGAAATTGATGAAATATTGGGAAAAATATATTTTGTAAGCGATGAAAAGCGGAAACTTCTGCTAGACATTGTGAAACGTCAAGCACCATATTTAGACAAGGAAACAATAGGAATTTATATCGGTATTGCCTTTTGTCCTACAAAATGTTCATACTGCTCATTTCCAGCCTACCTGCTACGTGGAAAATATGCTGAAAGATATGATGAATATATAGGGTCAATTTATCATGAAATCCGTGAAATTGGGCAATTAACACAGGAACTGGATTTAAAAATTAACACAATTTACATTGGCGGAGGAACGCCTTCGATTTTAACGGCAGAAGAAATTGATAAATTGCTAAAAACAGTAAAGGAAAATTACAATTTAGATTATTTAAAGGAATTTACATTTGAAGCTGGAAGAATTGACACGATGGATAAGGAAAAATTATCAGTTATTAAAAGTTATGGAGTAAATAAAATCAGCATAAATCCCCAGTCTTTTAATGAAAAGACACTAAAACTCGTAAATCGCTACCATAACAGGGAACAGTTTGACAACGTTTACAAAATTGCTAAAAATCTTGGATTGGAAATAAATATGGATTTGATTTTGGGACTGCCACGTGAAACTACAGAAGATATTCTGTATACGATGGATGAAATTTCAAAGTATGATATGGAAAATCTGACAATTCATAATTTGGCAATAAAAAATGCAAGCCGTCTTAATAAGGAGAATTATGCCCATAAAGATGTGCTGGATTATGGGAAAATTTATGAAAAAATTGGAAATGTTACTAAAAATAAAGGGCTTTTTCCATATTATATGTATCGCCAGAAAAACAGCTTTCAATGGGGAGAAAATCTTGGGTATTCATTAAATGGATGTGAGTCGATTTACAATATTGAAATGATTGAGGAAAATAAGACAATTATTGGAATTGGGGCTGGGGCGATTACGAAACTTATCTGGTTTGATGAAGAGAAAAAGCGGGATAATATAAAAAGGCTTGTAAATCCTAAAGATCCGCTAGTTTGGATAAATGAGCTGCCAGAAAGGCTGGAACGGAAAAAGTCTGAAATTAAAAGAGTGTTTAAAAAAGATTTTTTAGAATTATAACAGTAAACTTATGTTTTTGGAACTGTAAAATCAGATGTGATAAGTGGCAAAATAGAAAAATATATGAAAAACTATATTAATTATGTAAAATATATGATAAAATAAAAGTGTACAGTAAAAATAAAAAGATATGTAAAAATAAGGAGGTATTTTGATGAATTATCAAAATTTAGTGAATGGAGAGTGAAAGACTCTAAAAATACAATAACTATTTATTCACCAATAAATGGGGAAGAACTTGGAACAGTTCCAAATATGTCAAGAGAAGATGTTGATTATGCTATGGAATCTGCCAGAAAAGGTTTGCACTGCTTGGAGAGCATTGTCAGCCGTAGAAAGAGCCGCATATTTGAATAAGGCTGCTGATATTCTTGAAAGAGACAAGGATAAAATTAGGGAAAAACTTGGCAAAGGAAGTAGCCAAAGGAATTAAAAGCCGCTATTTCAGAAGTTGTGAGAACTGCTGATTTAATTAGATACGCCGCTGAAGAAGGGCTTAGAATCACAGGTGAATTTGTAAATGGTGGTGGATTTGAAGCTTTGGAAGCAAGAGAAAAATATGGAGTCTGTAAAAGAGAGCCAGTTGAGTTGTACTTGCAATTGCGCCATTTAACTATCCTGTAAACTTATCAGCATCTAAAATAGTGCCAGCTTTAATCGGAGGAAATGTAGTAATTTTCAAACCGCCTACACAAGGTTCAATAAGTGGATTATTATTGACAAAAGTATTTGCAGAAGCTGGAATTCCAGCGGGAGTGCTTAACTCTGTAACTGGAAAAAGGTTCTGAAATTGGAGATTACTTGATTGAACACAAAGAAGTAAACTTCATAAAACTTTACAGGAAGTACACCAATTGGGGAAAAAATTGGAAAACTCGCTGGAATGCGTCCAATTATGCTTGAATTAGGTGGAAAAGATGCTGGAATCGTATTAGAAGATGCTGATTTGGAAAATGCCGCTAAAAATATCGTAGCAGGAGCATTTAGCTATTCTGGACAAAGATGTACTGCCATTAAAAGAGTACTTGTAATGGATTCAGTTGCAGACAAATTGGCAAACTTGATAAAAGAAAAAGTTGAAAAATTAACTGTTGGAGATCCTTTTGACAATGCTGACATTACAACAGTAATTGATACTCCATCAGCAGACTTTATCGAAGGATTAATAAAAGATGCACAAGAAAAAGGTGCAAAAAGCATTAACAACAGTAAAAGAGAAAAATCTAATCTGTACCAGTAGTTTTTTGACAACGTAACAACTGATATGAGAATCGCTTTGGGAAGAACCATTTGGACCAGTATTGCCAATTATCAGAGTAAAATCTGTAGATGAAGCAGTAGAAATTGCAAATAAATCAGAATATGGACTTCAATCAGCAGTATTTACAAAAAATTTCCCATTAGCATTTGAAATCGCTGAAAAATTGGAAGTAGGAACAGTACATATAAATAACAAGACTCAAAGAGGTACTGACAGTTTCCCATTCTTAGGAATTAAAGGTTCAGGAGCAGGGAGTTCAAGGGATAAAATACAGTATAGAAAGCATGACAAAGAGTTAAATCTATCGTATTTGATATATAAAATTAAGGGATGTTTTCTTTCGGGAAAGCATCTTTTTACATTTAATTTTTAAAATTTTAAATGAAAATTATTTTTAGAGGAGGATTTTTCCTATGAAAAAGGTAACAATGCTTCTAACATTAGGCTTTTAGCAGTACTATCATCTAGCTGCTCTTATTTTAAGATTCCTAAAGGTGATGGAAGAGAAAAAGCGGGAAATTTGTGTACTTATACGACAAAGGGAGAATTTATAGGCTGTGAGCCTATAAGATAGTAAAAAAATTAAAAATATATAGGAGGAAATGTTATGAAAAAAGGCATTATTATTTTTATTTGCTGCATCTGTAATATTTGCAGCAGGACCAAAAGTTCCTTATACTCACGAAGGATTTTATTCGACAGATAAAGTTCAGAAGGCTGTTCATTTTGTATCTGTTGATGACATTAAGAAAAGTTTAGAAGGAAAAGTATATTAATGTAAGTTTTGATATTGATGATACATTGGTGCATTCAAGCGGTTACTTTAATTATGGGCAATATCATTTCCAAATTCCAGGAGATAAAAGAGGAGCTGCAAGTTATTTGTATAATCAAAAATTTTGGGATTATGTTGCTGAAAATGGAGATGAACACTCAATTCCAAAACAATCTGCAAAAGATTTGATAAAAATGCACTTGGAAAGAGGAGATAACATATTTTTCATCACAGGAAGAACAAAACATTCAAAAGATAAAAACTATACTTCAACAAAATTATCAAAAACATTGCAAAGATACTTTGATTTGCCAAAAGAAGTCTATGTAGAATATACAGCCGATACTCCAACAGGTGGCTACAAATACGATAAATCATTCTACATTAAAAAACACAATGTTTCAATTCACTACGGTGACAGCGACGATGATATTTTATCGCAAGAGAAGTAGGAATTCGTGGAATAAGAGTTCAAAGAGACTATAATTCTACAAATCCGCAAAAGATGAATGGTGGATATGGAGAAGAAGTTTTTGATAAATTCAGCATGGTAAAACTAAAAAGTAAAAATTCATATTTTCTCATTTTTCTTTAATAAATATGTGCTATTATTTAATTAGAAAAAGAAAGAAAAGAAATCAGAAAAGAGGTATTTAAAATGAAAAATGTCTATTTTAATTGGAATTTTTACAGTCTTTTTGTTAAATTGCTTTTGTTTTAAGTGCATATTCTAAAAGATCTATAACTTAAATGAAACTTCGTGGGAATTGGTACAAATTAATCGAAATGGAAAAAATGTTGAAATTCCGAAAGGTAGTAAAAGTTACAATTAATTTTTCAGGTGACAAAATTAATGGATTTTCTGGGATAAATAATTATTTTGGAAATTATAAAGTTAAAAATAACTCGACTTTATCAGCTGGCGTGGCTACAACTTTGATGGCAGGTCCAGAAGAATTAATGAGCATTGAACAAAATTTCTTTGATATTTTACAATCTTCTCCAAAAATCAGCTATAATGCCAGCACTTTAACTTTGAGCAAGAATAAAAAGGAAATCTGGACTTTTAAAGTCTTGGCATTGAATAAACAGTTGCAAGATACAAGCTGGAAACTTTTGAACATGGATGGAAAAGATGTCAGTAAATTAATTTCAGAAAGCGAAGAGGGCATTACCATTTCATTTAGTGAAAACAGAATAAATGGAAATTCAGGAATAAACAATTATTTTGGAAATTGTGAAATAACTGATAATAATATTAAAATTGGTCCTCTTGGTTCAACAAGAATGGCATACCTGAAAATCTTATGAAAGTTGAAAGGGAATTTTTGGAACTTTTAGAAATTCTAAAAAGTTAAAATTATCTGATCAAAAACTTTGATTTTGACAACAGATAAGGGAAAAACTTTGATATTTGAAAAAGTTAATAAATAAAAATTTTTGAATTATAGTTAGGCAAATTTATTTAATAAGGGAGTTTTGACTCCTTTTTATAGTCTAGTAAGTTAATTAATGTAATTTTTAAATTTATTTAGTGTACTTTTTTTGTAAAAATTGAAAAAAGGATATATCTATGATACAATTTTTGTATAGAATATTGAAGAAAAGTTATAAAATGTGAGTGCTGGAGTAATTCACTAAAATGATAAAAATTAATGTAATAAAAATATTATAAAAAACTAATTTTGAAAGGAATAAAAATATATGAAAATAAATTTTTGACTGCGATATGTATGTTATCAACTTTTGTAGGAACAAATCTTCATGCAAAAACATCGAAGGGGAAAAACTGTAAAATCTAAAACTTCTCATAAGCCTTTAAACGTAAAAAAAGTTCATAGTAGTGGAAATAGCGGAATTTATGGAGTTTCTGCAAAAAATAAAAGTGATCTTGTTGAGACAAAAATGGCAGAATTAAGACAAAGACATAGAAAGGCGATGACTTCGGGATCAACTCAAGAAAGAAAAAGAGCGGATGTAGAAAAACTTTTAACTTCCTATAGCAAGTGGCGTGGGACAAGATATGTATTAGGAGGAGATTCTAGAAAGGGTATAGATTGTTCAGCATTGACACGTAGAGTCTATCGTGAAGTTTTCAATAAGGAGCTTCCGAGAGTTTCAACACAGCAAGTAAAGCAAGGGACAAGAGTCTCAGCCAAAAACTTGAGATCGGGAGATATTGTTTTCTTTAAGCCTGGAAATAGAACAAATCATACAGCAGTTTATGTTGGTAATACACTATTTATTAATGCCTCTTCTTCAAAAGGAGTTGTAATGTCATCATTAAAGAGTCCATACTGGAGAAAATATTTCAGATATGGAGTAAGAGTTCATAATGTTTAATGTTTTGAACTTTATTGGAAATAAAAAAGGGAAAGCGGGAATTTTTATGAAAATATCAAAAAAATTAACAATAATGTTATTTGGGATATTATTAATAGGATGTGTTTTAAATGGAGTACGTTAAAAGAAAAAATCCTGTTATAAAATGATAAACGCAGGGAAGTTGTATTTAAAAATTTAACTGCAATAAAAAATATATACTGTAAATTATATTACAGATGAAACAGTTCAACTTTTGGATATGAAAACATATAAAAATGGCAGTTGAATAGGGTTGAATCTTCAAATGGAGAAAAATATAGCGATGAAAATGTCAAAATCCATATAAAGGGAAATCACATGACGCTTAAACAAAATGGAAGAAATACTTCTTGTCTTTTAGTCAAGTAATGCAGTTTTTATTCAAAAAAATAGCAATAAATCAATTCAGCAGTTTAAATTTATAAATTTAAAATTAATTTTATTATTAACAAGAGATTCTAATCCCTTGCCAAAAAGTCAAGACAAATCAATCATTTCAATTTATGTTACTTCAAAAATCAACTAAAATTTAAATAATTAAAAAAATGGATAAGCATATTTAAGGCAAGGAATACAAGGATTGATGAATAAATCATAAGAATATGACATTTAAACTAAAAATTGTTATAATTGTATTTTTTTAAAAATTATATGGTATAATATTAATAAAAATAAACAGGGAGGAAGATTTGTATAGAAAAATGCTATTAATAGCAATACTGCTAATAGGAGCAATAAGTTATGGAGCGGCAGGACTTGATTTAAAATTTAATACAGATGGAAAATTACATGAGGAAAAACTGTTAAATAGAAGCATAGTTTCGGAAGATACAGAGTTAGAAATAAGAAAAACAGGAAATGGAGAGTATGAAATCGTACGTTCTTCTGAGGAGCCTGACAGTGAAGCATCTGTTGAAAAAGCAACAGTGAAAAAAAATTCTATTTGTGATGAAACTATCTGCATTGGATATGATGTGGAATTGAAAAAGGCAGTATTCATAGATCCTGAAGACATGAGAGTTATTTATCCTGAATGGTAAAAATTCGTGCATTTAACAAGAAGAGAAATAGGGCAAAAAGAACAAAAAATAATTGTATAGCAATAGATGTTGTTGTTTGTGACTCTCATTTTTCTTTAATAAATTTACGATATAATAATTAATAAAAATTGAATAATAAAAAAATGGAAAAAACTTATGAAAAAACTATTTTTAACATTAACAGTACTACTAATGGGAGTTGTCGCATGTTCAAAAATCTGGAAAAAAGATGAAAAAGAAACGAAAGAAACGGAAATAAAGCAAGAAGTTAATAAAAACAACGGTAGTTTCTTCAAGCAGCATAAAAATCAGAAAGCAGTTATGAAACTCAAATATTGGAAAGAATGGAAGCAGTAAAAAGGAAATTCAGCCAGCTTTTTGGATTCTGGAGTGACAGCAGACATGAATAATGCAATTCAAAAATTAGGAGATTCATGGGAAGCAGAAATGAAAAAGGTTTATGAATTGTTATTATCAAAAATTATCAGAAAATGAAAAAGGCAAAATTGCAAAAAAGAGCAGGAAGAATGGATAAAAAGTTAAGGAAGATGTTGAAAAAGCACTGAAGAGTCAGAAGGTGGAACAATATCAGGAACTCTAGGAGGAAATGCCTGGGCAAGTGGAATAGAGAAAAGAACTTTTAGAATTGGCAAAAAGATATGATTTATTAAATAATAAATAATATTTACAGATTAAAAAAATAATGAAGGAGAAACATTAGTTATGAAAAATAAAGTTTTTTAAAAATATTTGTAATTATGATTTTATCAGTAAATATAAGTTATGCAGGAAGTAATCCGAAAATAGATAAAAGCAACATTTCAGGAAATAGATGCTGTATGCAAAAGATAAAAAAATGGAGTTTATGTCTGGGAAAAAATAGAGGGTGGAAAAATTAGAAGGAATAGATCCGATTACTTTTCAAATTATAAATATTAGCAGGGAGTGCTCGTCGATATCTAAAAGATAAAAATGGAATTTACAGTATCATTTACAGTATGGATGGAGATAGTGATAAGTTGGTACTGAAGAATTTGCCATATGATCCACAGACATATGAAGTGATAAATCAGTTATATTCAAAAGATAAAAATAATATTTATTATTCAGATAGAAAAAAATAATCGGAGTAGATTTACCTACATTTCAAAGAATAGATGAGTACATATATTCAAAAGACAAGAATAATATTTATTTTAGAGGAAAGAAAAATATCAGGCGCTGATAAAGACACTTTTTGAAAAATAGATAAATATAACTACTCAAAGGATAAAAATAATATTTATTATAATGATAAAAATAGAGGGAGTGGATAAAAATACATTTGAATTAACATATGATTTTGGCTCTGTAGTAAAATGGGTATTATTCAAAAGATAAAAAACAATGTCTATTATGAAACAAAAAAATTAAAAGGTATAGATGTAAAAACATTTAAGAAAAATAAACAAATTAGTTGACAATTTTCTTATAGAAGATAAAAATGGATTTTACATTGTTGAGAAAGACGGAAGTATAAACTCGATAGATGGTAAGGAAGTGGATATTGAAAAATCTTTCACAGTTAGCAATCAAAAACTAACTTGTATCATGATAAGGACAGTATGTATTTTGTAAAAAATCATAAACTTGTAAAAATAAAAAGGACGCTCCTAAGGTTGATCCATATAATTTGTCGACATATAATGACAAATATATAAATAAGTATGATGTAGTTTATTACTTAGACACAGATGAAGGTGCATTTAAAAACTTGAAAAAGCAGAAAGCCATCAGTTTAGTGCATATGGCAATACTGAATATGCAAAAGGAAGAAAAACGTTTATTTTAAAAGGTAAAATTTTTAGTCGATGCTGATTATGAAAAGTTTTGGTATGAAATATAATCATGAAAAAGGATGTATATGAAATAAAGAGATAAAAATAAAGTTTATGAAACAGTAAAAGCAGACTAGAAAAATAATAAGTAAAATAAAAACTCTCATTTTTCTTTAATAAAAAATTATGATATATTATTAGTGAAAAATAAACAAAGAAGAAAAATAGAAAGCGGAGGAACGAAAATGAAAAAATTATTATGGCATTATTGCTATTGATGGGAGTCATTGGGTTTTCAGAAGAAGAATTTAGTTACAAAAGGTTATGATTTGCCTTTCACAAGCGATGGAAAAACTGCATGAGGAAATATTGCTGAAAAGAGAGATATCAGCAGATGATACTTCAATAGAAATCAAAAAAATTGAAAAATGGGAAGTATCAGTTCTGGGATTACGCTTCTGATACTGGAGATGAAAATGAGCCGCCACGAATTACAAAATGCAGTTAAGGATGTGCTTTGTGATGAATATATCTGTATTGGATACGATACAAAATTAAAAGATCCAGTAATTTTGAATAGAAAAACGAAAAGAATAATTAGTATTGTACGAGAAAATCATGATAAAATTGATGATCCTGAACATTTGAAAGAGTTCCCTGAAGATAATCCTGAAATGTATAAATTATACCGTGATTATTATAAACTGTATAAATAAGTTGTGATTAAGAAATGATAAATTTAAACAGAAAAAGAGCAGGTAATAATTATTAAAAAGTATTGTTTTTAATTATGTCGTTAGCTGTGATACCAGCATTTGCGATAAAGGTTACGACAGATGGAAAATATAATCAGGATATAATTAATATCTGAATTTTGTTGAAAATTAAGTTGATTAAAAAGAGGTTTGTGATTTAACGTAAAATACAAAAAATAGGAGTTGATAAAAATGAGAAAATTATTAATAGCAGGATTATTACTTTTAGGAGTCTGTTGCATTTGCAGGGAAATATGAAAATGAATTGACAAAAAGAATGAAAACTTTTAGAAGAAAAAAAGCACAGGCTGGATGGGATAGTGGAGTAAGAGCGATATGATAAATGCTTCACTAGATTTGGATACTGAATGGGAAAAAGAAATGAATAAAGTCTATGATTTGATTCTAAAAAAACTGCCTGCAAAGGAAAAAGTAAAATTTAAAGCTGAACAGCAAAAATGGATAAAGGATAGAGAAACTAAAGTTCAGAAGGCGTACGATAAATATGAGGCAGAAGAAGGACCAAGAATGGCTGGGGAACTTGCCGCTAGTGATAGATTATCAATAACAAAAAGACAGAGCATTGCAATTTAGGTAAAAGATACGATAAATTAAATAAATAAGAAATCCTAATAAATTTAGGGGCTTGAGTAAAATAATTATAGTTTTTGAGTTTTATTTTTTTAATAAGTTTTTACTATAAAAGGAAATAGTGTAAAAATTTCAGTATTTCCTTATTTTTAATCATATCTATTAATTCTGCTGCATGCAGTCTTATTTTTATTATTTTTAAATAAAAAAACGCCATTCATCAAATGTCTAAAAATTTTTAAAAACATAGATTTCTTGGCGCAATTTTAAATGAATTTATTAGTCTCTAATAGTTGCTAACAATTCTCCTAATACTTCAACTGCTTGTTCAGCATCAGGTCCTTCAGCGTGAACTGTAACTTCTGAACCATTTTTAATTCCAATTGATAATAATTTCAATAAAAGATTTTTCCGTTTACTTTTTCCCTTCATTTTCAACTTCTACTTTTGCTTTCAAATTCTTTTTGCTTTAGCAACAAATACTCCACCTGGTCTTGTATGTAATCCTGTAGGATTTGTCATAGTAACTGTTTTACTTGCCATTATTAGTCCTCCTTAAATATCATTACTTTAATTTTTACAACAGTTTTTAGCATTTGTCAATAAGTATGAAAAACATTTTTTTGATTAAAAGGGAAAGATACATAATAATCTAATTTTATAGAACATTTTTTAAAGAAATTTTTCTGGAACATTAACTAATAACGAATGAAAATTAGTATAAGTCACATTTCCAGGCTTACTATTCTTTATTTTCTTGACAAATTTTCTTTCACAGTAATCAACTGTAACTTTATCACTTTTTTTGGCTTTTAGAATATTCACAAAGCAAGATTTGCGGCATAAATTAAAAGCATCTTCAGGAAGTTCTTGATTATTTCGTAAAATAAGAACATGGCTTCCAGGAATATCCTTTATATGCATCCATATATCGTTTGGCTGTCCTTTAGAAAAGGATATTTCCTCGTTCTCTTTATTATTTCTTCCAACGAAGATTTGAAAACCTTTATAGTCAAATGACAATAATTCACGTTTTTGTTTTATTCAATTTAATTTTATTTTTATTTTATTTCCATTATCTGATAAATTCAGTTCATTTTCAATTTCTTCAATCCCAATAAAATCATTTTCCTTTTCAATGAACATTTTTATTTCTTCAAAATATTTTTATTTCATCCTGAATGTCGGAAAAAATCTTATATTTAAGGCTGAAATAGTACGTTTTTCCTTTTATTGTACTTATTATAATAAAAATTTAAATTATCATTTGGAGATAAAAAGCGGATCAAGATTTATCGTAATTTCCTGATTATTATAAAAATCAAAAACTGTAACTTTTTCATTCCATATTTTATCTGATGCATATTTGCCGCCAAAATATCTCCGATATTTTTATAATTTTCAAAAATTTTCATTTTTCAAGTCAACTTTTTATATTTTTTTCTATTTTTGAATTTTTATTTGCGAATCAACATATTTTAACAAACTTTTCTTTTTCACTAATGACATTGGAAGTAATTGTTGTTTTAAAATAAGCATTTAAAGCCTTCATTCAAAGTTTCAAAATATTTTCTGTTATTTTTATTTTCTGGATTAGTATTTTCCTTCTGACTAAATTCTGAAAACTCATTATAAGTCAGCACTTTCTGAATTTTTCCACGATTTAATATTTCATACATTACAGGTTTGTAACTAGACAAATACTTTTCAAAAACATCGTAATCTTGTGAACACTGTACCGCAAAAGCACGCCCAGCACCTTCAATCTTTTCCAAAAAAGTTTCTGTTTCAAATGGAAAATTTTCCTTTTCCAAATAAATTGGCGAAATCTTTTTTTCCTCAAAAGGCAATGTGTATTTTGCTCCAGTCATAATAACACGGTTTCCAACATCAATCGAAGTAAAAAAAAGTGCAGACAGAATTTTATCTTTACAAGTCAGGAAAATATTACTTGCCTTTCCCATAATTTCAATAATTAACGTATACTTTTCCACATCTCCAAATTGATTTAACTTTTCAAAGTCAAAATATACAATCCTGTCAAAGCCTTCCTGTCTAATATTAATTAAAATAGAATTTTGCAGGTGCTTTTTTAATGAAAGCAGAAATTTTGACTGGAAGTCAGTATTTGGATCTTTTTCATCTTTTAAATAAAAATAGTTGAATTATCCTTTACTTGAAAAAGCAGGTTATTTTTCCCAAAAAGAGTGAAAATGACACTCTGTCATATTGAAAAAAATTTTTGTCAATTTATATCGTAATATTTTTTTCCTTTATTTCCTTTACAGAAATGAAATTCAATTCCATCTAAATAGAGCATATTTCCCTCCTTTTTATTTTTTTATATTTTTTTCAGTTATTTTTAAAAGTGCATTTTTTTCTAACCATGATATTTTCAGCATCCTCAACATTTAGTACCTTTTCATCTCCATCAACAATCATGTTTATTAAATATTTATCAATATTTAAAATTTTGATTAGCGATTTTATTACAACGCCTTTTTCGTTCAAATATTTTTCTAATGGCTGTGCTTCCCTTGATTGAAGATACTTGAACTAAATCGCCCTTTTCAAAATTCAAGATTGATTCAGGCTGGATGTCCTTTTTGACTTTATTAAGATTTCTCATAATTGTTTCAAAAACTTCAACAAATGTATCTAATTTTTTTCCTTTGGAATATCATCTGTTATTTTTCTAAAATAGTCGAATGGAAATTACCGTGATAATTTAAGGCAACCTCTCCTTTTGAGTCAGTTTAACAAAAACTTTACGTCTGTCGGTATTCGACCGAGAACGTTCTAGAAATTGCTTTTTCAGTTAATTTGTTTACAGCAACAGAAAGACATTTCCCATTGTAATGCTCAATTTATAAGAAAGTTCATTCATTGTAATTTCATTTTCTCCAATTGCTTCAATGATATGCAGTTCCGATGTTGTCAAGCACTTTATTACCTGATTTAAGTTAATTTCTTCAATTTTATAGTATGTTTTATAAAAAGTTGTCTAATAGATTTTCAATTTTCTCATACATTTTGATTTTTCCCCTTTCTTAATTTTTTGTGTCTTTATTTTTAAAGATTCAATTTTTTTCCTTGTAATTTCCGCTAAAAATATATGAACCTGCAACTAAAAATATTTGCTCCAAAACTTCCTTCACAAGTTTTTGCAGTTTCATTGTTTATTCCGCCATCCACTTCAATGTCAATATTTTATCAATTTCTCGCAAGTCCTTTATTTTTCTGAATCATTTCAGGAATAAATTTTTGACCATAAAGCCAGGATTTACAGTCATAATTAGCACCATGTCAATATTTTTAATTCATATTTTAAAAATATCTAGCGGAGTAGAAGGATTTAGTGCAACTCCTACTTTTTCCCCAAAAAGATTTTTATCAAATTTGAATTGTTCTGTTCAGATGTTTTACAAACTTCAGCATGAACTGTGATAATATCAGAAAAACTGTGCAAAATCCTTTATCAGATAATCAGGCTCATTTACCATTAAATGAACATCAAATACAAGATTGCTATGCTTTCTTAAAAGATGAAATAACAGGAGACTCCGTAACTGATGTTTTGGCACAAAGTTCCCATCCATAACATCCAAATGCAGATATTCTGCTCCAAATTTTTCCACTTCTGCGATTTCTTCCCTTAATTTACTAAAATCCGCAGCAAGCAGAGAAGGCGATATTATAACCTTTTTATCCATAAAAATCAACTCTTTTCTTTTAGTAATATTTGTTCAAATGAAAATTATTTAAGTATACTTTAAAAATTTTATATTTTCTAGCGAATACAGGTAAAAATCGTATCGTTCCCTTGAAATATTTCCATTTTCCACATTTTCCTTTATTGCGCAATTTGGCTCATTTACGTGAATACAGTCACGGAATTTACAGTAGGGAATAAATTCCAGAAATTCTGGAAATAATTTTTCCAATTCCTTTTTATTTTCCAGCTTTGGAAAGTCCAGCGTTGAAAATCCAGGCGTATCTATTAGATAAGAGTGGGGAGCTGTCATAAAAAATCGGCTCTCTATTGTTGTGTGCCGTCCTTTTCCAGTTTTTCCGCTGACATCATTTGTAGTTAATACTTCTTCTCAATTAAAGTGTTAATAAGCGTTGATTTTCCACTCCAGATGGTCCTGAAACTACGACGGATTTTTTTCATTTATGTATTGTTTTAATTCTGAAAGTCCAGTTTTTGTTTCGGTAGAAATTGGAAAAATGGAAATTGCCTCTTTAAAAATTTTTTTGAATTTATTAAAAAAATCTTCCAGCTCTTCTTGTGAAGCCAAGTCAATTTTAGATAAGATTAGCACAACTGGAATATTTTGAGAATTTGCATTCAAAAGCATTTTTCTGAAAAATTTGTAAAAATCAAAGTCTGGACTTTTTTTATTGCAAATAAAATACCAATAAAATCAATATTTGCAATAAGCGGACGATATAAAAAGTTTTTCCTTTTCTCAATTTTTCAATAACTTTTTCTTTTCATCAAATTCTACCATATCACCGATTATACAATTCATTTTGTTATTTTTTTCACTTTTAGCGTTCCACGTAATTTACATTCATAAATATTTTCTTCACTTAAATTTTTGGAATTTTCATCTAAAACATAGTAAAATCCCTTTATCTTTCTAATAACTTTTTCCTTTTATAAAAAAATATTTGGGAGAAATTTTTAAAAATCTGCAGTTTATAAAGAATAACTATATAGTAACAAGTAGTGTGACCCCTTGATAATAAAATTACATAGTTATTGAACCAAGTTTAATGAAGCCTTAAAATAACTCCCGTCTCCTTTCTTTATTTTTCTATATTTAATTTATAATTTAGATAAAAAAATCTAATTTTTATATTTCTAGTCATCATCGTCTCCACCGCCAGTATTTGGTTCGCTGGAAGTTCCACCATTATTTGAATTATTAGGCGGAGAAGCAGGTGTGTTATCGTTATTTTGCTGCTTGTCATTTTTGTTGAGGAGTTTTTGAGTATTATTGTCTATTTGATTTATTGTATCATCAATAGTTTTTTCAATTTCTTTTTCATTTATATTATCTCGAGAACGATTAATAATTTCTTCATTTGATTTAGCACGTTTTTTTGCACTCGCTCCATTATTTATTACAACAGATATTTTCTGTCCACGCTGTATTTTCGTTCCAAATTTGCAGGATTTGTAGAAATAATTGTATTTACCGGCAATGTTGGATCATTTGTTTGAGATATTGAGCTAATTTCAAGTCCAATTTGCTTTAACACTTCTCTTGCATCATTTAAATCAAGTCCTGTTATATTTGGCATAACTGATGGATCTATCATTTGCTGTGAAGAAACAAGTATTGATATTTTCTGGTTAATTTCCAGTTTTGTACCTGGTTTTGGATAAACTCCCAAAATAGTGTTGTATTTTTGGTTAGATGGATAATAATCAATTGTTTCAATTTGAATATTTAACCCTTTTAGCCGAGATCTTGCCTCAAGCAGTTCCAATCCAATAATATTAGGGACTTTTACATCTTCCCCATTATTAACCCAGATTCTTACAACTCTGTTTACTTTTACTTCCTTTCCAGATCGTGGATCCTGATTATACACCGTATCTAGTGGCACCTTTTCTGTTTTGGAATTAATAACCTTGACTTTTAATCCAGCTTCCTTCAAATATTTTATCGCTTCTTTCTTGTCAAGCCCCGTAACATCAGGAATAACAGTAAGTCTAGTGTTAAAAAAATGACGTTCAAAAACATCTTTTCCAAATATTGCTAGTGTAACTAGACAAATCACTACAATAACAGTTTTAAAAGTTTTAGCATAACTAAATTTATATTGTGTGGCCATTTTTCACCTCGTTATTTTTATTTATAATTCTTTATTTTATATAATACCATAAATATTGAAAAAAATGATATATATTATTTTTCTAAAAATCTTAAAATAAAAATAAAATTTCTCATTTACTTTTAACTTTATCGTGTTATACTTAATTTAGAAAATAAAAATTTGGAAAATAAATAATCAAGTGAAATTATGGAGGGAAAAAATGAAAAAAGTAGCAATTGCGCTATTTTTCTCTGTTAAGTGTATTTTTCATTTGGAGCGAATGAAAATCTTGTGAGAAAAAAATTAGTGTTACAGGGAAATGCAGAAAGGGAAATTATGCCAGATTTAGCAAAAATTAATTTCAAAAGTTGAAGTGAAGGGGAAAAACTTAAATCAGGCAACAAATGAGGTAAATAAAAAAAGTTGAGAAATTTAAGAATGATTTGAAAAGTTTAGAAGAATATCACTGGAAAATCTGGAAACAACTGCATTTTATAATAGAAAAGGGACGGAATATGAAGATGATGAGGATATTTTTGGATGTAAAAGACAGTTCCAGGCAAGAATGTGAAAAAGTGAGAAAAAAAGCCGACTTCTATGATGTGAAAATGGAGATGCTTGTGAAAAAAATACAGATTTTTAACAAGATTTCAGCATTAATTGACTTGGAAGATGGAGATAATTTACAAAGTATTCAGAAAAAAATTTTGATGAAAAATATGTTTGCATTTAATATAAATGAAAAATGGAACAACAGTTGACCAGGCTTTTAAATAAAGTATTTAACAAACTTAATACATCCAGAAGAAAATTTAATTTCATTTGGAATCCCTGAAAAGTGATATTATTTTGAGTGATTATGCAATAAGAGAAAACTATACAGAAAAATAAAGGCACAAAAAAAGATGTTTACTATGTTACAGATGAATTTGTGCTTACAACAAAAAAATATAAAAGGAACTTAATACAATAATTTCAATTGCCGATGACAACGGAATAAACATAAACGGCTCAATTAATTTTGACTTGTCAGATAAAGACAGAATTGAGTCAGAAATGTATAAAGATGCTTATAATCAGACAAAACAGAAAGCAGAAAGCATCTTACGTTCGAGCAAGATGAAACTGGGAGAACCTATTATTGTGAGTGAAGATGTGGAATTTCAGCAAAAGATGATTGACAGGATTGATCAGGACTGGAGTGTGGCTTACGATGCAGCACCAACGGCAGAACTTGAATATTCAAATGCTAAAGTTATAACTCAGGCAGTGGAAGTGCCTGTCCCTATAGCAATGAGAGCTGGTAAATCTAGAGTTGATTATACTCCAAAAACCGTTAAAAATTGACACAGAATATATCGGTTATGTATGAGATGAAATAATTTAAAAGTAAAAAAATAAAAAAATGTTCAGTTTTATGTGAATAGTTATAAAAGCCAGTAAATATAATATTTTTAATTTTTTTGTAAAATTTGAAATTGAGAAAGGAATTTTAAAATGAAAAAGAATAATAGCATTACTTATGATAGTTTTTTCAGTATTATCATTTTTCAGATAGTGAAATTACTGGAAAAAAAGAATACAGGTTAGAGGTGTTTCAAAAAAAGAAATTGCACCAAATTCAGCAAAAAAATTGCTCTTACGATTCGGACAGAAAAATGAAAGTTTAGATAAGGCGAGTGCTGAAAAATTCGCAAATTTTGGAAAGATACAAAAGATTGCTTGCTCAAACTGGGACAAAAGTACAGCAAGATTAATTCAACAGGATATTCCACTTATGAAACTTATAATTGGGATACTGTAATTGAAAATAAGGGGAAAAAAAGAGTATCAGACTAAACTTTCCGTAGAAGTTGATAGAATCTCGCTTGATACATTGAAAAATTTTTATGAATGTACTTGCAAATGAAAAAAATTTATTCTTTAAATAGAAGTAAGAACAGTACATACATTTTTACCATTGAATCACAAAATGCAACAAATAAGCAGGCATATCAAAATGCAATGGCAAAATTTAACGATATTCAGCAAAAAATTAGGAAGAGCTGGAATTCCTGCAAATACAGTAAAAAAATCTCAGGTTATGACAACAAGAAATCAGCCTTGAAAAAAACGGACAAGCAAGAGAAAAAGATATTCAAGTAGTTTCACATGACATTGAAGTTGAAACAAGAGATCTGAAAAAAACCTTGGGAATATAATAAGTGTGGCAAATGCTCTTGGTATTGGAACAAACGGAAGCATTGAATATGATATTGATAATAAACAGCAATTGGAAAAATGAACTTTATGAAAATGCCTACAAGGAAGCCTTGAAGAAAGCACAAAGTTATTTTGGGAAAAAAACAGACTTAAACTTAAAAAAACCCAGTTACAATAACTGATAAATCAAATGGAGTAATTCATCCTTACAGGGATTATAACTATAGTTATAACATGAGTGCCGATTATGATGAAGAAGATTTAAAAAGTCAGACAGAGAACTTTTAGATGAGTCATCAAGAAGAAACATTGTAATTTCTCCAAAAACTAAATATTTCAAAAAAACTGTTTATATTGAATTTGAAATGAACTAAAAAATTTAACTCTCTTTAAGAACTGCTTTATTTTTATAATATTGCAGTTTTTTTATTTACTAAAAATTCTTAATAAATTTGGAAATAATATAACTTTTTGATATAAAGAAGTTAATAGACCTATTCGACAACCTAAATTTTTTTATTTCCACAAGGGGTCAAAAACCCCTTGTTTCAGAATATTCGTTTTATTAAATTTTAGAAGTTTCCGAACAAGTCTAATAGTTATATTATAAATATAAAATTAATATTTATTAATTTTTAAAATTAAAGTTATAGTTTTTTTCTAAAATAGTGTTGACTTTGTGTAAAAAAATAAGTTATAATAAATAACGTTATAAAAAAATATTTTATTATAATTTATATTATGGGAGGAATCTTTTATGAGCAAGTATCATAATGATGCCGTTAAGTTGCTGGAACTTATCGGTGGAAAAAGAAAATGTTGTGGCAGTTACTCACTGTGCAACTAGAATGAGATTTTCCCTTGCAGATGAAGGAAAAAGCAAGTCCAAAAAGAAATTGGGCAGCACTACATCACACATTTATAGCAGTTGATTTACAATTGGCGGCAGCTTTCAGGTGGAACATTTATTTTAGTAGTGATTGCTTTGTCAAATATGGCTCAGTCAGGTGCAGTTTTTGCAACATACTTTATTTATAAACAAGATAAAAACAAGAATCAGTTTCATTATCTTCAACTGTATCAAACTTGTTTTGGAATTACAGAACCAGCATTATTCGGAGCAAACTTGAAATATATGTACCCATTCTATGCGGCAATAACAAAGCTTTCAGCATTAGCAGCAGTTATTTCTACAGGATTTAATGTATTGGCAAATGGAATTGGAGTTGGAGGAATCGCATTAGCATTCTTATCAATTAAATTTGAAGGTGCTCATCAATTAGGATTCTGGCTGGCTTCTATAGTTGCTTTTTGGATTGGCATTTGTATTAACATTTGTATTCTCAAAGAATCCAAAAATTAAATAAAGGAAGTTTAACAAAAATAAAAAAATATAGTTTAAGTTTTGCAGTATATCATTGATGTAGAACTTAAAAATGATAAATTTGCGGGAGTTTTGGCTCCTGCCTTTTTGAAAAATTTTATTGTACAATAATTTATTAAAAGAAGAAGAATTTAATTATGAGAAAAAAATTAATGATTGCATTGTTTTCTGTATTAGCGATAGGGATGACTGGAAATAGTTCGACACGTGAAAGTAAGAGAAAAGTAAAGATAAAGAAAGTTGATAATAGTAAGGTTAGTGAAAAAGGCTGTGAAATTAGAAAAATTATAACGGAATAAAAATCAGTATTTTTGTAAAAAGGTTTTGAGAGTGGTACTACTGAGTAAAATTATTATGAAAATGGATGATTATCGAATTACGGGGCTTGATAAAAATGACTGGAAAGTTAAGACTAATGGAGTTGAGAGAAAGGTAACTAATGTATATGTTTCGGATAATAAAGGGAAAAAAGCCTTTGATACTGGAATTGTTACGCTTGAATTGGAAAAATGTATTTAATCAGAAGACTTTGAAATATGAAGGATCTCCATTTTCTTATAACATGAAGAAATTTTTAATGAATGGGCGAAAAGAATATGTTGTAGAAATTGATGGGAAAGTTACTGTTGATGGGAAAAATTATGCAGTTAATAAAAAGGAGGATGTGATTAATAATCGAGTTTCGACTGATACGGAATTATTTAATTACAGAAGTTCGTTTAGTGGAAATTACAAAAATCCGATTACGAAAAAAGTGGAAAATTTAAAATTGGAAATGGCGGCTTATGAGCCAGAAACTTTGAAAAAAGGAGAGAAAAAACCATTAATTATTTGGCTTCATGGACAAGGTGAAGGTGGAACAGATCCTGATATTGATATTTTGGGTACAGAAACTTCGGCACTTGCGAAAGAGGAAATTCAAAAATATTTTACTACAAAAGGAACTGATACAAAAGGAGCTTTTGTATTGGCTATTCAATCGCCTACTTATTGGATGGACGAAGGCGATGGGACAAATGGTAACGGAAGCGGAATTTCACGATATACGCAAATTTTGATGGATACAATTAAAGAATATGTGAAACATAATCCATCTGTTGATGCAGAAAGAATTTATCTTGCTGGAGATTCAAATGGTGGATATATGACAGTAAATATGATAATTACTTATCCAGACTATTTTGCAGCAGCTGTACCAATTTGTGAGGCATATGCTTACCATGAATATGCTAGAAATGCAGATGGAACTTACAAAGCAAAAGATATTGAAGTTTCTGCAGGTGGAGAAAATAGTGCAGTTTCAAAATTTGAGGAAACTAAAAAATTATGGGTAACAAAAGAAAAAATTCAAAAAATGAAAAAAACACCAGTTTGGTTTATTGCAGCGGCAGATGATGGGATTGTTACACCGCAGAAATTCTCGCTTCCAACATATAGAGATTTATTGAAGGCTGGAGCTGACAATGCTTGGTATTCATATTATGAAAATGTAACTGGAACAGATGAACCCAATTCTAGATTTCCAGGACATTTTTCATGGATATATTTTTTGAATAATCAAGTAGAAGGTGTACAGAATCGAGATAAAATAAAAAATTCTAAAGATGAGACAACTTTTTGGGTTTGAACCGAGTAATGCTGGAAAAAGGCGGAAGAGAAAAAGGCTAAGTTGAAAGGGAAAAACATTCGAAAAATGTGTTTGAGTGGATGAATTTTTCAGAAGAAAGTTAAAAGAAGATAATTTTGAATTGTATAAAATAAAAAAATTGTATGGAATAAAAAAATAGGGAGTGTTTAAAAAGTTTGTATAGTTATGTGGATAAATATGCCAATTTAAAGGACTATTACTATGATTATACAAAAAAATTTACACTCTCAAATTTTTATTTCAAAGATAATAAAAAAATGTGTACAGAATTTTTGTGTAAATGGATAGATGAGTTTAGTAAATTCAGGACTTTACTATTTTATTTACGCAAAAAAATTTTTACACTTTCTAGAATGATAAAGAAATCCCTCGATATTTTTCTAAAAAAATTAATTTTTAAGAATATATTCCTTAACTTTTTCAATCAATTCTTCTTTAGAATTTTCGATATTCCCTTCTAAAAGTTCATTTAATAAATATTTTTTTCACTTTCTGAATTTCCTTATTATAAATTCCAAGTTCCATTAAGTCGTAACCGTTGATATTTAAAGAATTTATCGTAGGAACTTTCATGTTTTCCACAATATGATAAAAAGTTTTCCACAAATTATCATTTCTGTCATTTTCGTGACCTTTTCCACCATCATCAGAAATTGCTAAATCAATTAATCTTTTTAGTATTTAATTCACCGTAGTTGCTAATCAATGTTTTTATTGTTTTTTTCACTTTGGCTATTATGCAATTTCATATGATTTTTTTACAATTGTGTAAACATCGTCTCTTATGTTGTTTGATTGACCAAGTCTAGACATAATTCGTTTTGCAATGGAAGCTCCAATAATTTCATGCTTGTAAAAATGAAAATATCCAGTTTTTTCATCAACAGTTTTTGCTTCAGGTTTTCCAATATCGTGAAGAAGTGCACTCCAACGTGTTGTTAATTCAGGACTCACACCATCAAGTACATTCATGCCATGTTCCCAAAGTGTAAATTTGTGATACGGATTATTCTGATCAAAATCATAAATCACTTTTAACTCAGGTAAAACATAATCGAGAACCTTTAATTCTTTCATTTTTTCAAAACTTTTAACAGCATATTTTTCCAACAATTAATTTATTTAATTCACTTGTAATTCGTTCTTGAGAAATTTTTTCTAACACATGAATATTTTCTTTTATCGCAATTTCTGTATTTTTCTCGAAATCAAATCCCAATTGACTCATAAATCTAAAAAGCTCTCATCAGTCGAAGTCCATCTTCTTGCAACCGTTTTTTTCGGTTTCCCAACAAATCGAATAATCTTATTTTTAATGTCTTCTTGTCCGTTAAAAAAATATCAATAAGTCCATCCTTTTCATTAAATGCCATCGCATTAAATGTAAAATCCTTCGCAATAAATCATCTTCAATATCGTTCACAAACTCAACAGAATCTGGTCTTCTCCCATCGCTCCCAATATCTGTTCTAAATTTTTGCAATCTCAAAATTTTCATCTTCATAATGAATTATCAAAAATTCCAAAAAGCTTTTTCCAACTTCCTTTGTCGGATAATCAGAAAATATTTTTTTATATCATTATATCCCATATTTGTTGCAATGTCGATATCTTTTGAATTTTACCTAAAAGAACATCTCGTAAACAGCCTCCAACAAAAATACCCTTTATTCCCATTCGAATTTAATTTTTCTAAAATTTTTGTTGCTTTCTCATCAAAAGTATAATTTTCTAATTTCATTTTTCACCTCAATTTTTTTAAAAACTTTTTTTATATTATACTATTTTTTTGTGAAAAAAATCATAGAATTTTCCAATGATAAAATTGTTTATTTGCAAATAAAAGATGAAATTGAAGAATTTTTTATTACAATGACAGAGAAAAATTGAAAATTAAATATCAATTTATCGAAAAAAATCTAATAAAATACGATAATAGATAATTTGTTTGATAATAAGACTGTTAAGAAATTTATTAGTTTTTAGATATTTGAAAAATGTGTTTGAGTGGATGAATTTTTCAGAAGAAAAAGTAGAAAAAAATAAATTTTTTTAAAGATTTAAATTGGTAAGAATATGCGATAAAAAATTGAATTTATGGGATTTTTCACATGTAAAAAAATAAGAAATGTGAGTGAAAAAATGCTTTGCAAATTTATGTGGAATTGTAGTATTATATACAAGTAGAGAAGATCTTCGGCGGGAAAGTTGAAAAATCAAATAGACTAGAAAAAAAGAGGTAGAAAAGATGGCAAAAGAAACATTGAATCCATTTGAAATTGCGCAAAAAGCAAATTAAATCAGCATGATAAATTAAATGCAGATCCAAATTTGTTTATGAAATTTTGAAAAAAATCCTATGAGAGTGTTGGAAGTGTCGTTCCCAGTAAAATTAGACAATGGAACAGTTAAGACATTTATAGGATATAGATCACAGCATAACAATGCGGTAGGACCCTTTAAAGGTGGACTTAGATTCCATCCAGGCGTAACAAGAGATGAAGTAAAAAGCTCTATCAACTTGGATGACATTTAAATGTTCAGTTGCAGGAATCCCTTACGGTGGTGGAAAAAGGTGGAATGGCAATTGATCCTAAAGAATATTCTAAAGATGAATTAGAAAAGAATTTCTAAAAGGATTTGCAAAAAGCAATTTCTCCAATTATCGGAGAAAAAAAGTTGACATCCCAGGCTCCAGATGTTAATACAAATGGACAAATTATGTCTTGGATGGTTGATGCTTATGAAGAAGTTGCAGGAAAATCAACAAAAGGTGTATTTACAGGAAAACCTTTAGAATTTGGAGGATCTCTTGCAAGAACAGAAGCAACTGGTTACGGAGTTAATTTGACAGCTAAAAAAGCTTTAGCAAAATTAAACATTGATGTAAAAGGTGCAACTTATGCTGTACAAGGATTTGGAAATGTTGGATTCTATACACATTTATTATGCATACAAAGATGGTGCAAAAAAATTGTAGCATTTTTCAAATTCACATGTTGCAATTTATAATGAAAATGGAATTGACATGGAAGCTGTAATCAAAGATTTTGAAGCAAATGGACGTATTACAGAAAACAAAGGATATGGAAAAGATATTACAAATGCTGAATTATTAGAATTGGAAGTTGATGTTTTAGCGCCTTGTGCATTAGAAAATCAAATTACTTCTGAAAATGCTGACAGAGTTAAAGCAAAAGTAGTTGCAGAAGGAGCAAACGGACCAACAACTCCTGAAGTCTGATGAAATTTTATTTAAAAAAGGAATCGTAGTTGTTCCTGATATCTTAGCAAATTCAGGTGGAGTTGTAGTTTCATACTTTGAATGGGTACAAAACTTGCAAAGTTACTATTGGTCATTTGATGAAGTTCAACAAAAAGAAGCTGCATTGTTGTCAGGAGCATTTGAAGATGTATGGGCTTTAGCAGATGAATACAAAGTAGATTTAAGAAACGCTGCTTATATGAAGAGTATTGAAAGAATTTCAAAAGCAATGAAATTAAGAGGATGGTATTAATTTTTTAAGTTTTTGATAGTTTGATAGTAAGTTAAATATGAAAATAAAGAACCTGTTTCTATTTTTTTGTTAATTATAGAGCAGGTTCTTTTTATTGAATTGATATACTTGAAAAATAATTTAAATTATGTTCTTGAACTATCTAAATTAATAATTATTTCACTTAGAATTTGTTTATTCAAATTATTTATATTAATTCGCTGGATTAAGTTAGATAATTCTAAAAAAATATTTTTTTATTATTTATTTAGAATATTTTTCAAATTCCTTATCAAGCAATGCAGGTGTAAATTCAGTTATCACAGTTTCAATTAGATTATTTTTATAATAAGGGTCTTCCTTTAATATTTCTTCAAGTTCTTCCCTTGTTACGTTATATGCCAAGATAAGTCCTCCTGTTGGCGGATTTTGACGTCCTCCTGCGATAAATTTTCCGGCATCAATATTTTTTTGGATAAATGCAAAGTGATCTTGTCTAAATTTTCCCACTTCATCTAATGGCTTTGTATAAGTTGTAGCTACAATAAAAAAATTTGTTTCATAATCTTAATATTCCTTTTCTAAAAATTGTCTTTTATATTTTACAATATATTTTAGAATAATCAATAAAAAAATATTTCGTTTGTTAGTAAAACTATAATGAATTTATTTATCATAATTAGTTTTATAAACAAATGTTTGTATAAACAAACAATCTAAAAATTGAATTTTATCTGTGATTATGATATACTTAATTGAATTTTTGAAAAAATGTAAAAAAAGGAGGAAAAATTATGTTTTTAGAAAGAACAGAAAGATTGGCGTTAGTTGATTTTTGAGAATAGACATATTAATTATATTGACTTGATAAATAATATAAAATATTTTTTTCTGAATATATAGTTGATTTAGGAAGTGAAAAAAATTTGGGCTGATTGTTATGGAAAAATCGTCCAGAATGGATTTACGACTTTTTCCGTATGGGATAAAAGATCTGCTGGAATTGCTATTGATGCCAACAGTAATCCAAATGAGATTTTATACGTGCTGGAAGATTCGCATCCAAATGTGGTTTTTGTTCAGATGAAACAGAAAAAAATGTTTTGGAAGCAGTTGACAAATATAAACTTTAAAAGGTAGCATAAAATTAGTAAATGTGGATAAAATTACTATTGAACAGGAAAAAAATGGATGTTATAAAAAAATATGCAATTTGAGTTTGGATAATCCGACTGGAGATGAAACAGCCGCTATGCTTTATACTTCAGGAACAACAGGGAATCCAAAAGGAGTAATGCTGTCGTTTAATAATTTAAATACTGAAATGGAAGGACTTTATGAAAAGGGAATATTTGATTATAGAGATCAGATTTTAGCAATATTGCCATTTCATCACGTTTTGCCTTTAACTGCGAGCGTGCTTTTGATGATGAAATATCAGACATCGGTTGTATTTGCGAAAAAAATCGCAAGTAAGGAAATATTTGAAGCGCTTGAAAAAAATAGGGTAACTGCCATAATTGGAGTGCCTAGAGTATTTAAACTGTTCTATGATGGGATAAAGCAGCAAATTGATGCAAAATTTATTACAAGATTTATTTATAAGATGATGAGTAATGTAAAATCATTGAAAATAAAAAGAAAAGTTTTTGCGAAAGTTCATAAAAAGTTTGGAGGTCACCTTGATTTTATCGTCGTTGGTGGAGCGAAAATGGATCCTGAAATTTCAAAATTTTACGAAACATTGGGATTTTATGCTTTGGAAGGTTATGGACTTACTGAAACTTCTCCAGTTATTGCTGTAAATTCAAAAAAAGAGAGAAAAATTGGGACTGTTGGGAAAAAGCTGTATAATGTGGATATAAAAATTGTAGATGAAGAATTATGGGTTAAGGGACCAATTGTTATGAAGGGGTATTACAATAAGCCTGAAAAGACAGCAGAAGTGATTACTGAAGATGGATGGTTCAAAACAGGAGATTTAGCGACAATTGATGAAGAAGGATTTGTTACAATTCGTGGAAGAAAAAATACGATGATTGTTTTGTCAAATGGTAAGAATATTGATCCAGAAACGCTTGAAAATAGAGTAATTGCAAAAAGTAATGGCTTAATTAAGGAAATTGGGATTTTTAATCATCAAAATAAACTGGCTGCAATAATTGTTCCAGAATTACTGGAATTTAGAAAACGTGGAATTACAAATACAAAGGCTTATATTAGAAATATTGTAGAAGATTATAATTTGAAGGCACATAATTATGAGAAGGTTCTTGATTATAAGTTATTTGAGGAAGAGTTGCCAAAAAAACTCGGGTTGGAAAAAAATACGTAGATTCATGTTGCCTGATTTATATGAAAAAAATGAAATTACAAAAAAAGAAAAAAATACCTGAACCAACAGATGAAGCATATAAAAATATTAAAGGAATATGTCAAGAAAAAAACAAAGGAATTGAGCCGCATCCAGAAGAAAAATCTGGAACTTGAAATTGGAATGGATTCACTTGATATTGTAGAATTTTTTTGCATTTATTGAAAAATAGTTTTGGAATTCAATTTGGATGAAGAAAAAAATTTTGCTGAAATGCCGAATTTAAAATTATTATCTGAATATATTAACCAAAAAGCTACAAAATTTGAAGATAATGATGTAGACTGGAAGCAAATCATCAGTGAAACAAAGCCTATACAAGACAATAAAAAGCGTTGGGTGACAAGATTCTTAAAAGCATTGCAGCCAGTCGTTGACTTGTATTTTAGAGTGAGAAAAAAATTGACAAGAAAAAAATTAACAAATGATCCGCAAATTTTTTTGTATCAAATCACCAAAGTTTTGTAGATCCATTAATTTTAGGTTCATTATTTCCTGGAAAAAAAATTGTTTTTAATACATTATTTCTAGCAATTGACTGGTATTTTAAAAAGGTATAATGAAACTGCTTGTTTCAAATGGAAATGTTGTACTAATTGATATTAATAAAAAAATGTCAGAAAAAAAGTGTGGAAGAAATTGTAGGATATTTAAAAAAAGCGGGAAAAAGTATTGTAATTTTTTTCCAGAAGGTGCAAGAACAAAAGATGGAAAAAGTTGCCCAATTTAAAAAAAGTATTTGCTATTATAGCAAAGGAATTAAATATTGATATTCAATGTATCGGTATAAAAAGGAGCATTTGAGGCATATTCAAGATACATGAAATTTCCAAAAGCCTAAAAAAAGATTGAGGTAGCAGTGCTGGAAAAAAATTTAAGCCAGAAGGAACTTATGATGAAATAAACTCAAAAGGCAGAAAAAAATTATAAGGGAATATGTTGAAAAAATAAAGGAAAAAAATTTAAATATTTATAGTGACTTTTTAAATTTATGTTATTATTATTTTACATAGTAAGAATGATCCTTTCTAATTTTTGTGGAAGATATTAGTATATCATTTTTACTATGTTTTTTTAATATATTTTTTTGTTGCACTTGATTATACAATACACTTTTTAAAAAAATGTAAAAAAATTGAAAAAAAGTGTTGACAATATAATTTAGATATGATATACTAATTGAGTAGTTGTGAGTAAGTAAAAGAAATACTGAAAATAAGGTTACCAATGCCTTGGTGGCGAAATCGGTAGACGCACAGGACTTAAAAATCCTGTGGGAATTTATCCCGTGCCGGTTCAAGTCCAGTCGAGGCACCACGAATCATATTATGCGGGAGTAGGCTCAGTTGGTAGAGCGTCAGCCTTCAAGGCTGAATGTCGCGAGTTCGACCCTCGTCTCCCGCTCCAAAAATATGAGCCATTAGACTCAGTCGGTAGAGCACTTGACTTTTTAATCAAGGTGTCACTGGTTCGATCCCAGTATGGCTCACCATCTAAATAACCATATGTGCCTGTAAACTCAGTTGGATAGAGCAACGGTACTTCTAAGCCGTGGGTCAGGAGTTCGAATCTCTTCAGGCACGCCATATGGATCCATAAACTCAGCTGGTTAGAGCACTCGGCTCATAACCGAGCGGTCGCTGGTTCAAGTCCAGCTGGATCCACCATTTGAGTTTTATGCGTACTTTCGTCTAGTGGTTAGGACTCCAGGTTTTCATCCTGGCAACAGGGGTTCGATCCCCTAGGTACGTACCATTTATTCTTTTAGGACCATAATTTGAAATTGTGGTATTTTTGAAAAGTTGATAACATTAATATTTTAATAGAGTTGTGGGTGGATGTCCGAACGGCTAAGGGACCGGTCTTGAAAACCGGCGAAATCGCAAGATGTCTGGGTTCGAATCCCAGTTCACCCGCCATTATGCCCAGATAGACTCAGTCGGTAGAGCAAGGGACTGAAAATCCCTGTGTCCGTGGTTCGATTCCGCGTCTGGGCACCATAGTTAAACCCTGTTTGTAGACTTATTATAAGTCTTTTTTTATATATTTAACTTGATTTTTTTATTTCTAAAGGTTTATATTCTAGTATATAAATATCTTCGATAAGCATTAACATAATACTATTCATTTCTTCTTTTTCAGTATCAACTATATTTTTTTAAAATATTTCTTAACAATTCAAATTATCATTATTTTGTGTTTTCTTCAATTCAAACTCTATCAAAGAATTGTATTTTTTTATATTATCATTTTGCAAATCTATTTTAATTTGTATATCGTTTTTTTGGCTTCGATATATTCTGATTCTGTTATTATAGATTTGGTTAAAAAGATAATAATTGTTTTTCTTTATCTAAATTTTTTTGATATTTATATTGCAAGTGTCAATCTTTTTTTCTAATTCTTTTATATTTTTTTCGATTTTTTTCTGTATTTAATTTTTTTCAAATCACTCATTTTTGAATAATTCTTTTATTATAAAAATCGTCTAGTTTTTTTCTGAAACTGATTTTTACATCTTTGACATCTATAAAAGTTTACATTGCCTCGAGATATAGAACGATGTAATTTACCCCCACAAGAACAATAAATTAATGAACTAAATATGGATTTTTTTACTATCTGATATTCTACGTCTCTTATTTAGTCTTATATTAACATTTTCAAATATATCTTTTTCTATTATCGCTTCGTGTTCTCCTTCAAAAAAATATTTAAATTCTTTTTCTTATTTTTGACTTTGTTAGTATCTAAATTATTTTCTCTTTTTTTCCGTAAGGGATAAGTCCAATATAAAAATTTATTTTTTTTAATATAGTTATGATACTAGAAATATTCATATTATATTTTATACTATTTTTTTTGAGCACTTTCTCCTTCATAATAATCCTGAAATATTTTTTTTACTTTTTTTCAGAATTTTCTATATCAACAATAATTTTATTTTGAGAATCTTTTTATATCCGATAGGAAGAAAACCACCTTGCCATTTTTCCCGACTTAGCACGAGCCAATTTATTTGATTTGACTCTCATAGATATTTGTTTTCTTTCATATTCAGATAAACTAGCATGTAATTGAAAGAATAAAGCACCGGTTGGAGTAGTAGTGTCCATTTCTGGTTGAGAAATAGACACAAATTTAATATCTTTTTTTCTTGTAAAAGCTAAAACAAATTTCAACAACGTTAGTGTTCTACGTGATAATCTCGAAGTTTCGTAAACAACTAATACATCAAATGAATGTTTGGATATTTCAGCATTTGTAGTTCGTTAAAACCTCGTCTGTCATCTTTACCACCGCTCTCTACATCTGAAATAATTTTATAAAGGTCATATCCTTTTTAGGATACAATGTTCTTGACCTTTAATAATTTGATATTTCAAACTTTCGTTGTCTTCCTGCATTTCTGTACTTACTCTAGCATAAATAATGGCTCTAAGACGCATTTTTACCCTCTTTTCCTGTTTCTCTTTTAATAGTTTTAATTTGTAAATAATATTATTTATTAATTGTTTATTATCCATTATCTGTTTTACCTCCTTATTATTGTTAATTTTACTTTCTGTTTTAAAAATAAGATACTGTCATAGTATTCTATTTTTCTTTTCTTCTTTGAGCCAAAGCTCTAAATTTTATTTCTCTCATTGTGCATCCTCCCATTTTTTTCCAAATTTAAGTCAGGTCCAAAAAAATCTCATTTTTTTGAACCATCTTTTAATTCTAAAAAAATATGACAGGTTCTAAAAATAGTCCATCCACCCATAACTATTTTTCCTTGGTTTTACACTAACGCATTTTAAGTTTTTCTTTTAAATATTTTTTTCTACATTTTCTCTTTCCATTTCAATTCTCCTGTTTCTCTCAATGCTCCCCACAATTTTTATTTAATTAGTAAACTTTGAGTAGTTTCTAAATGTACTCCTGGAATCTCTACTCCTTTTTTTTCATTTCTTTTTTTATCTCGTTTTTTTCGATTTTTCGTAGAACTAATATGCGTTATAAATCTTTGCGGAATTAAATTTTTCATCTTCGATAATTAATGATGGCGTGTTATTTCTAATTGTAAATGTTCCTGTTGTAGTTTCTATTTTTTTAGTGCCTAATTTTTTTGCATCGCTTCAAGGATTAATTCTTTGAGCATTTTTTTCTTTTCGTTTGCATATTTTTGCTTTTTTTAGTATAAAAATCAGCGATTTCTTTGCATTTTTCTTCTTTCATATCCTGTTCCTTTTAAAAATTAGTTCCAAATTTGTTCAGATTTTTTTCTTCAAGTAAGTATTTGATACTTTCTCTTGTGTCGTTTATTGTCTCCTGATCCAGTTCGTTATTTTCACTATTTAAAAAAAGTTTGCTATGCTATTTATTTCTTTTATTTCATATTTTATTACATTTAAATTATTCATTTCTTATCTCTCCTTGCTGTCATTTTTTTACTCATATCTAAAAAGGAAAAAAACTTTGTCCTCTTCCTTATCATAATTGTTTTTTTATTTTCTTTATTGTTATTTTTGATTGCTGTTGCCAAAAAAATCAAATTTATATACCCAGACATCTGTCGTATAAATAGTTCTCCCATCTTTTTCATAACTCCCTGTCCTGATACTGCCTTGCACCAAAATTGGGCTTCCTTTTTTAAAATATTCTGCAATAGTTTCTGCCGTTTTCTCCCAAAGCTATGCAGTTTATAAAGTCCGCTTCATCTTTTTGTTCTTTGCACAGGTAGAGTAAATCTAGCGTTAGCCTTACCTCCTGAAGTGTATTTTTAATTCTGGGTCTTTTGTCATTCTTCCTGATAATACTACTGTGTTCATTATTTTTCCCTCACTTTCATTTTTTTAATTTTATTATTCTGCTGTAAATTTTTTTCTTAATTCCTGCAATGAGTAATTTTTCTAAACTCGTGAAGTCTATATCATCTATTTTGTTAGTTTGTTCATAACTCAAATCGTTTAACAAAATTAATATTTCTTTGATACCCTCTTCTTTACGTTTCTGTTCCTCTTCTTTGTTTATTTGTGTTTTTCTAGTTCCTGTATTTTTCTAAATCTCTAATATCTTCACCAGTGTACAAAGATAATCCAAAACCACTCATCATAGCAAACAGTTTTGCCATTCCTCGCATTTGAGTCTGTGTTTATGTCAAAAAGCGTTTGGTCTAAAGTATTGCATTGTTTGCTCCATCTAAAAATAGGAAAAATTATGTATTTGAGTTTCCCCTAAAAAGTCATTTCAACAACCACAAACCCATCATGATTTAATGAACCGTTTTTCGTTTTTTTAAAGTTTTCCATTTAAACTCAGGATCTATTATTCTCCCGAGTTTTTTTGAGCATAAGCTCAACTTAAATAATTTAATGAATAGGAGTATTGTTTTCCTGTTTTTTTACTTGTTCCTTCTACTTTTTTTACTTCAACAAAATTCGAAAACATCGTAATTATATCTATCTTCAAATGTTTTGAGGTCTTTTATGTTTGCAATGCTCATTTTATCAATCCTCCATTTTCATAATATTCGCACATTTTTTTTCCATCTGTTGTTCATCGTATTTATCATTTTCCTCTTTCATTTCTTCTCTTACTTTTTTTGCTGTTTTCGTTTACCATTTTTTTAATCCGTCGAATTTCATTTTATATTCCTCCTAAATTAATTTTTTTATACAAAATAGTCGCCATTTCATCACATATCATATCGCATTCCTTGTCAAACTCCTCCTCTTGCTCATCTGTGTAATCAGGATTTTTTTCTTTTCCCAGTCTTCCCAAGCCTTTGCGTCTTCGATATAGTCAAGAACGATGCTTTCAAATGGTTCAAAATCAAAATCTTTTTCTTCGTATCTTGAAATCAAGTAGTCGTGCAGTTCTTCTAACGAAATATATCGCAATTGACTTTCATATTTTGTTTTAAATTCTTTAAATTCATTTTCAAGAAACTTGCAGAACTCTTGATATTCTTCTATCGCTTGGTCTTCTTCTTCGCATAAACGATCCCAAAGCTTTAAGTCTCTTGCTCTTTCTGCTCCTGCTGCAAATTTTAGTCCTTCGCTGTAGCTCATTTTTATCATCTCCCTCTGTTGACTTTTTTTCTACATAAAGGGTAAAAAAATATTGTCAAATCTCTTTTGTTGACTTTATTATACAACATCAGTTTAAAAAAAGTCAACACTTTTTTTAAAAAAAGTATAAAAAAATTATACAAAAAAATATGGTAACATATTATAAATACTAGGAGAGTGAATTTTATGAGAGACTTAAAAGAATTATTTAAAAATATTAAAAGATAGAAGAATTGAAAAAGGTTATTCATTACGACAAGTAGAAACTTTACTACAAGGAAAAGGTGTAAAAATATACTTTTTTTCTGCTATACAAAAAACTAGAACAAGGTGAGCAAGATACAATAGATATTAATTTATTAACGACTTTTTCAAAAAAATTTATAATTTAGATTATTTGAAAATGTTGGAATTAGCAGGATTAGATGAAAAAAACTTTTTAAGTAAAAAAATAAAACTTTTAAAAAAACAAGAAAGCAACGTATCTGATGAGATATTTACGAGTTTTATTCAAATACCAATATACGGAATGGCGAGTGCAGGAAATGGATTAATTGAAATGTATGACAATATAGAAGAGATAGAATACATTAGTATTCCGAACATAAACAAAAAAATGTAAAGAAAAGAGATTTTTGCCTGTCGAGTCAGAGGAGATAGTATGGAGCCATATTATCACGATGGTGATATAATGGTTGTTGATGTAGTGGACGGCATAGATATAAGAAGGTTAAATGGACAAGAGGCATTAATTTATCAAGAGGATTCCAAATATTTAAAAAGAGTTTTTTTTGAAGAAGGGACAGGGAATTTAATATTAAAATCTTATAACCCAGACTTTATGCAGATTATATAATTCCAAATCATGAACTTGACAGAGTAGAGTGTAAAGGTACTATAAGTATGGTTATAAGTATGAGAAATAAAAAAATTTATGTTTTAAAAAAATAGAGTTATCTGAATTAAAAAAACCGAGATTATAAAACAAGTTGAAGGATTAATAAAAGAAGTAAAAAGAAAAAAATAGATGAATTATAAAAAGAAAGGAATAATATGGCAAGACGTGGAAAAAAGTTTTACTACTATTTTTAAAAACAGGCTGCACGTGAGGCAGAAAGAAGTAGAAAAACGTGCAGAAAGAGAACGAGTTCAAAAAAAATTAAATGCAATGAAGAGAGCAAGTAAAAAGTCGAAAAAGAATATCAAAAAAACAATTACAGAAAGAATATGTAGAAAGTAATCAAAACTATGCTAAAAAAATGAAAGAAAGTGCTGAAAAATCAACGAAATACTTTTTAGAAATAGTAATCATATGCGCATAAAAAAATAAAAATTAGTTTGTTGGATCAGATTAGAGAAGATACATTTGATGAAGAACGTCCAATAAAAATCTGATAAAATTGTATTTCCTAAACCAAAGTATAAAGAGACTTTTATTTCTAAAAATAATTCCTTATGTTAAGAAAAAAACGAGAAACACAATACGAAAGAGAATTAAAAAGATTGGAAAGAAAAAAATGTGAAGAAGCAGAGGAAATGAATGCTGAAAGGTTGAAGACATTTAATGAAGAGTTAAAAAAATTTGGGAAGAAAGAAAAAAACAAATTTTTTTATGATGAGCGAGAAAAAAATTTAATGCAAGTATAAACGAATTAAACGATAGATATAATAAAAAAACGAAAAAAAGAGGCGGTTGAAGAATATTTTGAATTAGTTTTAGATACAATAGAATTTCCATACGAAGGTTTGGAAGGAGATTATAATTTAGAGTACAACGAATTAAGTAAAATATTAGTTCTAGATTACGTTTTGCCTAATATAGATGTGATACCTGATTTAAAAAAATATGACTTACGTAAAAATCAAGAGATGAATTTAATGAGACATATATAACAGAAAAAAACAAAAAGAAAAAGGTATATAACGAACTATTGTATGGATTGTCTTTAAAAAAATCGTTGAAGTATTGTATTCAAAGGTTGAAAATGATAGTGTTAAGTCAATAGTATTTAATGGTTGGATAGAAAAATATAAATAAAAGCAACTGGAAATGAGCAAAGTTTTTTTGTTTATTAAGTTTTTCAAACTAAAAAAGAAGATTTTGATGTAATAAATTTAGAACAAGTTGATTATAAAAAGTTGTTTTTAGAAAAATTAAAAGGTATTTCAAAACCTAACTTAAATGACTTAGTTCCTGTTGCTCCAATATTGAATATAAATACAGAAGATAAAAGATTTATTGATAATGTTGAAATAGGTGATAAAAATAGAGGGCATAAACATAGCAAATATTGATTGGAAAGATTTTGAACACCTAATAAGAGAATTGTTTCAAAAAAAGAATTTGAAAAATGATGGAGTGGAAGTAAAAAACTACACAAGCAAGCAGAGATGGTGGGGTTGATGCAATAATGTTTGACCCTGATCCAATCAAAGGTGGAAAAATACATAATACAAGCAAAAAGATATAACAATTTAGTAGGAATATCAGCAGTTCGAGATTTATATGGAGCAGTTCATAATGAAGGGGCTACAAAAGGTATTTTAGTTACTACATCAGATTTTTGGAGTGGATTCCTATGAATTTGTCAAAGATAAACCTTTGACATTGATAAATGGAAATAATTTATTAAGTTTATTACAAAAAAACATAATTACAAAAAAATGTGAGAATTGATTTGAAAGAAGGGAAATAAAGTATTTATTAAATTTTTTTTATATAAATAAGGGGATTAATTTTTGGTTCTGCTATCTTTTTGAAAGGAGAATAAATAGTGAATCGGAAAGTTATATTTATCTTATTAGCAACATTTTTTTGCTATCTACTGTGAGTTTTGCACATAAAGGAAGAACAAATAGTAAAGGTTGCCATACAAATCGTAAAACTGGTGAATATCATTGCCACAAGAAAAAAATAACAAATTTTTAAGAGACTTTTAGAAAAAGGCTCTTTTTTTAAAAACTTTTTGTTGACTTTTTTTCTACAAATAAATTATAATGATTTTGAGGTGGTGAAAAATGGATTTTAAAGATGTGAGAAAAACTAATGATAGAAAAAAAGATGTAAAATATAAAGATATGGTAGGAAAAAGTACCAGATACTAGAGGTGGTTTTTATAACACAAAAAGTTTGGATTAATAAGAGCTTTTTAAATACTCAAAAAAACAAATCTAAAAAACTGTGATAGGGCGGTTAATTTTTTTAATGCAAATTAAGTAGAAAAAAATATACAAAATAAATTCAAAAAGAAAAAGTAAGGAGGTGTGAGATGAAAAAAATTTAAAAAAATGCCCAACAAAAGCTAAACAAATTTGTCGGACGTTAAGATGGATAAGTTGATTAATCTTCTTGAGAATCAACTAAAAATCCAATCTTACGTCTTGGCTTCTCAGGGTGTGGACGTTTTGAAAGTCTATTAGACAAAGATTTAGTTGACTTGTGTGTTGAAGCACTTGAACGCTCGAACCGTCGTTCACCAAATTTCCCAAAACCAAAAACATTCAGGAATATCCAGTGAACTTCCTGAAAAAAAGGCTGGAAAAGAATACATAAAAACGATTATGGAAGTTTTTGATGTGCTTGGTAACAATCATATAGACAGAGATGAATTTGAGATAATAGTTGTAACTTTGAGAAACGAGTTTAAAAAAATTAAACAGTAACAAAAAAATTTACATTTGAACCCAAATTGAAAAAAATTTTTGTACGTGAAGAAATTGAAAAAGAATTTAAAAGAATACTGGATTCAAAAGGGATTTTTGTAAAATAAAAAAAGCACTCGAGAAGTGCTAACAAAAATATTGTAATTTGATTATATCAAATTTAGTAAATTAAGTAAAGAGGTGTAGAGATGAAAAAAACACAATAAACGGCTTTTAGACAGGATAAGTTTGATAGAAAACGGATTGGATTTGGCAGACAGTTTAATTTTAAGACTGTTTGCTGATATGTACTCAAGCAATTCATCTAAAATTGAATATCAGATTCTGGAATATGAAGTTGAAAACGAAGAAACTAAGGAAAAAACATTAGGAAAAGACAAATTTATGTGGATAACCTATGATTATTTATACAGTCAGATACCACTTGTTGGAAGTAAAAGCACGTTTATAAGAAAAGTGGGGAACTTGTTAAAAAAGGATTTTTGAAAAAACAGGTTAAAAATTCAAAGAAAGGCAAAAAAGGAACTTTTCTGTATATTTCTTTCGGAACAAAATTTTCTGAATTGCTGGAATACGAAAATAAAGATACCTCTGCTCAAAAATGATAAAAGGGGCTACTCAAAACAAGTAGGGGGCTACCTAAATTGAATAGGGGGTACTCAAAAATGATAAAGGGGCTACTCAAAATGGGTAGACAAAGATTCTTCTTTAACAGATTCTTCTTTAACAGATTCTTCTATAAGAGATAGAGAGTAAAAAAAGAAGAAAAAAATAATTTTTTTCTTCCGCATGTGAAGAGATAAAAAAACAAATGGATAGAAATTGCCAATAATTTTAACTTGTCAGGAGTTAAACTGAAAAATAAACGACAAAAAGAAAAAAAGCGATAAAAAAATTTTGCTTAACGAATATACAGCAGAAGAGATATTGCAGGCAATGGAAAAAAATCCATATTTCTAAATTTTTACAAGGGATAATAAAAAAATAATTGGCAAGTAACATTTGACTGGCTTATTAACAAGTCCAATCTTTTGAAAGTGCTTGAGGGAAATTATGACGACAAAATAAATGCAGAAACAAAAAAATAATGCTAACACTAATAAGAAATTCAGAGCTGGTATTCAAAGCGAAAGACCGAAAGTAACGGCGGAAGGACTTAAAAAAATATTTCGGAGGTGCAAACTAATGACAATGGAGGAATTTAACAAAGCGTTTGATAGTTTATTAGATTATTATCCAAACACAAGAGTGACAGAAGAACTTATGAATATCTATTTTGCAGGAATGGCTGAACTCAGTATGCAAGAATTTAACTACGCATTTGGTAGAATAGTCAAGGAATATGAGGGCGACTTTATACCGAAAGTGTCTATAATTTTGAAATATGTTAGAAATTCGGATTTAGGAAACCAAGTGATTTTAAATTTAAAAGAATGTTGAGTGAAAGTATGCGTAAATTTGGAAAAAAAGCGGAATGATAAATTTTTGAGGATAAGGGAATACACGCTGTAATTGACTTTATAGGTTGGAGAAGATTATGCACAATGACGGATGAAGAATTTAATAATTTTTTTAAAATGGGAATTTGAGGGAATATACAAGGATTTTATGAAAAAAATCCTTACGGAACAACTGACTACTACACTGGAAGTTATAGAGTTATAGGACAAAAAGCACCTACGATGATAACTTACAAAAGTATAGGAATAAATACTCCAAATTTAAAATTTATTCCACTTGAATATAAAAAATACTACACAAATTGAGAATAAAGTTGATTTATCGGAAATAAAAAAATAAAATGCTGATAGGAGGAAATAAATGCTAAAAAGAAAAAGCAAAAGTAAGAATTACAGCGATAGATTTTAATAGCCGTAAAGGATGGAAACTGTATCACAACGAGGACTTGTATGGAAATACAGAAATTGCAGATGACAGATTCTGGAATGATGTGCAGGAAGGGTATTACAAGTTCAGTAAGGGTACAACTTTAATTGCTGATATTAAATGCCCCTGGAGAATTGAAGAACCGCTAAAGATTTTAAAGGTGCACGAGGTGATTTATAGTGATTAGGCTGGGAAAATGGATTTTTATATCTGGAAATGTGCCGAGTTCCAAAAACAGCAAACGTTGGACAGGCAAAAGGCTAATAAATTCAGAAACTGTGATGAAATACAAGAAAAATACGGCTGATGAATGGTGGCAAGGAGGAATAAAGTTCAAAAAAATGCTAAAAAGGCAAAGAAAAGCCTTACAAAATTGGATTTTATTTCATAAGAAACAGTAAAAGGGCATTTGACTATGTGAATGTTGCACAGCTTCCGTTAGACTTAATGCAGGAAAACGAATGGATAGAGAATGACAATATGGAAAATATCATTCCTGTATTTCTAGGATATGAAGTGGATAAGGAAAATGCAGGGGGTAAGAATAGAAATTTTATAGGAGGAAATTAAAAAAATGAATTCAAATATAGTTTTTAAATTCAGTATTGAAAGGAATTTTTGTAGAAATTTTTGAGGAAGAAAAATCAAAAATATAAAAAAAGGGTACACGTTTGAAAATGTTTGACAGTGTTTTTCAGAGTGTGCAAGAGAAGAAAAATGAAAGATAATAACGGATATAGGATTTTTTTGTGAGGAGTTGAAATAAATGGAAGCATTGAAAAAGTTTGATATGGATGAACTACTAAAAAGACAAGCAATGCTAGATAATAAATTTGATGAAAAGGAAACAACTAGAAAAAAAGAACGATTAAAGGAATTCAAGTCGCTTTTGATAACAGAAATTGGGGAGCTGGCTCAGGAACTTAAAAAAACGAATGGAATTATTGGAAAAAAATAGTACAAAAAAAGATTAATAAGCAAAAGAGTACTTGAGGAGCTGTCGGATGTATTACATTTTTATCTTAGTATATAAACGCAAAGGATGAAGAAACTAAAGGCAAAAATAATACCATTTTTAGATGGATTTTTAGTTGAACATAGTAAAAAGAAACTATTATTAACAGAAAATTTAGAAGGTATATTACTTACAGTAAAAGATTTTAAAATATTTACCGAAAAACAAAAATTTTAGGTAGTATTTTGGCTGTTTCGGATTATGTAGGAGCTACTGAAGAAGAATTTTTTTACAAGTTCATCACGAAAAAAATGGCTTAAAAATATGAATGAAAGAACGAAGGAGGAATATTAATGAATGAATTAATAAATGTAGAAATCAGAAACACATTGACAAGTTTAGAAGTTGCAGAGATAACAGGCAAAAGGCACGATAATATTTTAAGTGATATCAGAGATGAAATCAGTAAATTAGGAGTGGAAAGGGGTCTCCTAATTTTTCAGGAGACCTATTATATGAATGAACAGAATAAGCAAAAATATCCAATGTTTAACTTGAATTACAAAGGAGTGTTACAACTTGGTGCAAGATATAATGCTGAAACAAGATTTAAACTTATCGAAAAGATTGAACAGCTTCAAAAACCGATGACAGTAGAAGATATGATCATATTGCAGGCAAACGAAATGAAGAGTGTCAAGCATAGAATTGACATCGTGGAAAACAAAGTTGACAACGAAATAAGAATAGACCATACGGAACAAAGAAAATTACAAAAAGCAGTATCTACAAGAGTATTTCAAAGACTTGACGTAGTAGATGCAGAAAGAAAATTAATGTTTTCGGCAATATACAGAGATTTGAAAGACAGATTTGGAGTTGCGAGTTATCGTGATGTGAAGAGAAAAGATTTGAAAAATGCCTTACTGTATGTTCAGAACTGGATAGAAAAAGCAGAATTGAGGAATTGAGATGGATGAAAAAGAAAAAACATTCAAAAGAATAAAAGAAAAGATATTATGTAATACAGAAATGAACAACCGTGATTTTTGAATTTATGAAGTTGAACGCTAATTTATTCAAAAAGTATTAAATTTATCAAGAAAAGGAAGGCTAAGAAAAAAATGTCTAAAAAGAATGAGTAGGGAAAAATCAGAGATTGATATATTGGTTTATAGACTGTTATGCTTACTATCTCGCTGGAATAGAAATAAACTGGAGAACGAGCAAAAGAAAAAGCCTAGAGTATCTGATTATTTCAAATATAAGGCTAAGGAATACTTGAAAAAGAAATATATTGTTTCAAGTGAAAAAAATGTGAAAGACTATAAGCCATTTTCAAATCTTGAAAGCAAACTAAAAAACAAAATAATGTCTGTATTAGAAAGAAACTATACAAACGAAACAAAGGTAAGCGTATTAACTGATTCTTTGCTGGATTTTACAACAGAGGAAATGCAGATGTTATTGATAAAACTGGATGGCACATTTTCTTTGGCGTTAAAGATGATAAGTAATGACGAAGCAATAAAATTTACAAACTATTTATTTGATTTTTTTATGCAAAAGGATATACCGATGTGGCAGGAAATGCATGAACTGTATAGAAGTCAAGAAAACAGAAAATGGGCATACTGGATGTTAAAAAAGAAAATATGTGTTATCACAGGAAAGCCAAATGCACAATTAGCACATATTTCAAAAAGTGCTGGAGCATTAGGAGGCTACAAATATGACAAAGGGATAGGGAACAGTTATTTACCTTTGTCAGCAGAGTGGCATATAGGAGTAGACCACGGAGTTGGTGGTGGTAGAAACAAATTAATGGAAAAACTGAAAGAGTTGAATATAGAGCCTTTTGAAATAAAGACAGATGAAGAAGTTAAGGAATTGAAGAAAAATATATAAAGGGCATTTTTAAAGGATTTAAGGAGAAGAAATGAAAAAAATTATTATTAGCAGGACTTTTGGTAATAACTATAAGTTGTAGTACATATTACGAGAAGTTTCGGCAAGAATGCAAGCAATATAAAGTTATAAAAAAAGTTAAAAATCTAAAACAAGCAAAAAAAGGTGTATCTGAAATTTGAGAACGGGAGTATACATGAAGTATCGTCAATATTAAAAATATGAGGATATAGAAGAAAATCACAAATTGAGGAAATGTGTATTTTAGAAAACAAATTTGAAAAAAATAGGACAATGACAGTTGAATATTTCGGATTTTAAGGTATAATATATATCATAGTATTTTTTTAGGAGAATTAAACAATGAAATGGCAAAAAAATTTAAATCCATAGAAGATTTAAAAAAAGGAATACAAGAATTTAAAAGAGTTGAGAGAAGAAATAAAAAAAGAATTTCCACAATTACATTTGAAATTAAATACTTGGTTGAATACTTGGGTTTTTATAGAAAGTATTAATAAATTTTTGGAAAAAAAGAAATTTATATATTTACACTTTTAAATGTTGATAATCCATCAAGAAGAAAAAAATATTAGATTTGAACGAAGAAATAATTCTTGAAAAATCTAATTTAAAAAAATGGAGAAACAGAATTTCAAAAAAAATAATAGCCCAGATAAAAAAATAATAATTCCAAAGAAAGTAATGAAGCAACTAAAAAATTAAATGAAATATACAACGAGTTAAAAAAAGTTATGAATAAAGAAATAAAAGATGTAAAAAAAGAGAATTATCGAAATTATCTGGAAAAAAATAGATTATGAAAAACCAAATTCTGAAAAAAAGTAAATAACACAAAAAAATAAAAAAATAAAATAGACGAAGCGATAAGTAAAAATGTAAAGGTGGTAAACGATGGACAAGTAATAGTAAAAAGTGATACTAAGACAATAGCGACTTTATTAAGATGTAATAATAGAGAAGCGGTCTCATTTTTTTAATGGATGTTCCGGATGAAGAAAAAAAGAAATGTTATAAATGAAAAACGATGTAGAAGAAAAAGACTATTAGGTTACCTTATGTAAAGAAAGCAGTAGACACCCTGACAAGATGCTAATACAACATGTGAACAAAAAGTAGAATTAAGATATGTTTCAGATTCTTTACAGGCAATAAATAGTAGCGATGAAGTTATGACTTTAAAAAAACGCTATCACAAGCAACATATGATAAAAATTGATAAAAAGTCAAAAAAAGAATAAAAAGAAAGGAATCTGATATAGATGAAATATCAGGTGAGAAAAATAGAAGGCGAAAAAGAACATACATCATAAAAAAATGAAAAAAATGGAATACCCCTGATGGATAGAGTTGTAGATAAAGATAATTATCAACTTTTATCTGTTGAAAGCCACAAAAACATAGAAAGAAGTCCAAATAAAATTGGACTTTTTTTCGTGTAAAAAATATAAAAATACAGAAAGGAAAACAAAACTAAATGAACGAAAAAGACATAGATAGAATAGCAGATAAAATAATAGAAAGAATGAAAAAAATGAAAAAGAGATAAAGGCAGAAAAACAACTAACACCATTTCAAAAAGACAGAAAAAGCTGTTATCGGAATTATCTTTATTGAAAGGTGCTATTGATTCTAAAAAAATATGCTTATAGAGGATTTAAAGAAAGAGGGTATATCAATTCAGAAAAAAAGAAAAACAGAAGTTAATGTGCAGGCTAGTAAGGTGTATTTATCTGAACTAGAAAAAGGTTGAAAAACAAGATAGAAAAAAATTAGAAGAAGAAATTGCAAGAATAGAAAAACGTTGTTAATATGGTTGAAAGGGCTTTTAGACACGATTAGGAACAACAAGCACTATGATATAATAGAAATGAAATACTTTGATGAATTAACATTTGAGCATATATCTGAAAAATTAAATATAAGTGTTATAACAGCAAAGAGATACAAAAAAATAAAAATGATTAGGCAGTTACAGTTTAGTTATATTTTTCGGATGATGTGATAAAAAAATATTAAATTGAAAAAAATGATACTTTTTTTGATATTGTATATAATTTTTTTAATATGTTATAATATGTTAAGATGAAAGAGTATGAGTTGAGGTACTTGTCATTGAATCCTTGATTCTATATAAATAGTGATGTGTTCGTAGTGTGGCGAGCAGGATAAATTAAAGAAGTACACGACAAGACTGATTTCTGAAAATGAAACAGTCTTTTTTTGTTGCAAAAATAAGGAGGTGGTAGCATTGAAATTAAATGCAAGGCAGAAGTCTTTTTGTGAGTTTTATGTAGCTAGTGGAAATGCTACTGAATCCGCAATAAAGGCTGGGTATAGTGAAAAATATACTAATAAAAATGTGAGTAAAATACGGCAAAATACGGCAGTACAGGAATACATAAAAGAATTACAGGAAAAAGCAAAAACGAGTAGAATAATGACAGCTGTTGAAAGACGAGAGTTTTTAACAGAAGTTATTAAAAATGGAAATGAAAAGGTACAGGATAGATTAAAGGCATTAGATATTTTAAATAAAATGGACGGCGAATATATCGAGAAAATGCAGTTATCTGGGCAAGTGAATACCAATCCGCTTTCAGGGCTTACTACCGAGGAGTTAAGAACATTAGCTGGTGGTAAGAATGGATAAAATGGAAATGATAAGATTAGAAGCTGTTAAGGAATTATCTCGTAGAAATTTATTGGATTTTCTTATTTTTGACGGAAACGGAAGATACAAGAATGCAAGTCACATACAATTTTTAACGGATAAAGCACAGCAATTTGTAGAAGATGTTAAGAGTGGCAAAAGTCCACGATTATTTATTAGCATGCCACCACGACACTCAAAATCTGAAACTATGACTAAAAAATACCCAGCTTGGGTAATTGGGAATAATCCTGATTTTGAAATTATAATTGCAAGTTACTCAATGGATTTGGCAAGAGATTTCGGGAAAATAGCTAGAGATACTTATAGAGAGCATAGCAAAAGCGGCACAGGGATTTTTAACACTGTCATAGATAGAGATAAAAGTGCTGGGGATAACTGGGGGATTTTAGAACACAGAGGGGCTGTTGTCAGTACAGGAGTAGGTGGAAGTGCAACAGGTAAAGGAGCACATATTGCAATTATAGATGATCCGTTTAAAAATAGGGAAGACGCAAACAGCAGATTACAGCGTGATAAGGTTTGGGCTTGGTATCAATCAACTATTCGTACAAGGTTAGCACCTGGAGGTGGAATAATAATAATTCAGACCAGATGGCATGAAGATGATTTAGTTGGCAGAATAGTCAAGGAAATGGAAAATGGGACTGGAGAAACTTTTGAAAGTATCGTTTTGCCAGCTATTGCAGAAGAAAATGATATTCTTGGAAGAAAAGTAGGCGAGCCATTATGGGAAGAACGATATGGAATTAGTGAACTAGAAAATATAAAAAAAGCAATAGGAAGCCGTGAATTTTCAGCATTGTATCAGCAAAAGCCGCAAGTTGAAGATGGGGGATTGTTTAAGCGTCAGTATTTTAAATATTTTGATGTAAAAAAATGATTTTATTATAGCCGATGATAAAAAAATGTTAATATCAAAGACTGCTTTTTATTTTCAAACTATAGATACAGCAATGAGTACACATAAAAAAATAATGATTTTACGGCAATAGCAACATTTGCTTGCGACAGGGAATGGAATTTATATTTAGTTGATTTAATGCTTGAAAGATTAGAAGTACCAGACCAATGGAATTTAATTAAGCAATATAGGCATAAATATAATTTACGATTCCAAGCAATAGAGAGCAAGAGCAGCGGTATAGGAATAATGCAGCAGGCAAAACGTGAAGGCATGCCATTAAAAGAATTAAAGGCAGATACAGACAAAATGACTAGAGCATTAAACATTTCAGTTATGTTTGAAAATGGCAAAGTGTTTTTTAATAAAAAGTTGGAAAAATTGTTGGAACTGGAAGAGCAGTTGTTAAAATTTCCGAATGCTGTACACGATGACGCTGTTGATGTATGCAGTTATGCTGGAATTGTTATAAATGATTTAATACAAAATTCAAAAAGGTATATTAGAAAATTTATAAGCGTGTAGAAAGGAGGAAATGTGAGTATCAGGGAAAATGTAGTAAGTGCATTAGTAAAAGAGATAATATCATTAGGTTCAATTTCGAGCGGAGAACAGAACATTGATGATAAATTATTGGAACAAATGTTAAAGGATATGGATATTGCTCAGGCATTGCAACTTATGACGCAGACAGTTACATCTAAAGAGTGGAAAAATTGAAACAGATGTACCAGAATATGTGGAAGTTGCCGAGAACATTCAACGACGTTTGAACAATCTTAATATATCAAAGTTACTGGAAAAAATATTTTGAGAGCTGAAATATATAAGAAGTCAATATTTGAAATAATATACGATAAGGATAGTTCAGGTAATACGATAATTAAAGATTTAATATTGTTGCCAAACAAATACATAAAGTATGATAAAGATAGCGGTTGGGTTATAAAAACTCGTGATAGCGAAATTGCGATTGCGAGTGAACCTAGCCGTTTTTTAGTTTGCGTTAATGAAGAGCGGTTAGATAATTTGCAAGGGAGCACGGATTTGTTGCCACTTGTTCCTGTATTTACAGCTAAGGAAAGGCTGGAATCGAAATTAAATGCAATTATTGAAAAATATGGAGATATAATTACAGTATTTGCTTATGAGCCATCCGCCGAAACAGATCCACCAGAAGTTGTTAAGGCAAGACAAAAAGATGTGGAAGCACAGGCTAAGGATTTAAAGGCTGCAAAAGGTAAGGATGTGCTGGCTGTTCCAAGTGCTGGGGAAAAATCATTGGATGACTTTATAAAATTTATAAAGCTGGATGATTTAAAGCCTGAAATTTACCAGGAACTATTAAATGAAAAAGCAAAATCGGTACAAAGATATTTGCTTGGAAGTACGCTTGTTGTTGGAGTGGACGGAAATAGCGGGAATAGGGCATTAGGAGAAGTTCATAAGGAGCAACAGAACTATAAGATAGAATCTAAAGTTAAAAAGATTAGGGACTGGATTCAAAAATTAATAGAAATAGATGCGCAGCTTTATGGATATGATTCGGGAAACTTTTATTTTAAATTTGTTGAAGAAATAGATGAAGCTGAAACACTTGAACTGGAAGACAAAAGGACAAAAACTATATCAGAAAAAAAGTAAATTATATAGTGAAAATACTTTGAAAGCGGTTATGCTTTTTACAAAATCCAAAAATACTTTGAGATACTGGGAGTTGAAGAAATAGATTTAGTAGAAATTGAAAAGGAAAGCGAAGTCTAGAATTTTCCAAGGCTAAAAAAACTAAATATCAATAAAATAAATAAAAAAACGTGAACTGATAGAAAAAGAATCAAGCACGATTTGATAAATTTATTGATAACAATTTTAAAAAAATGGCAAAAAGAAAGTATTGAAAAGCTGTACGTGAAAAAGATAGAAAAAGGCAAATGATATTTCTGATTTATATGATTTAGAGTTTGATTATGATAATACACTAGAAGATATGTTGTTAATGTCAATGCTACAAGGATTTGATAACGCTGTTATGATTGATAATGAAATTGTGGAATTTTCAAATACTAGAACTACAACAAGAAATGCAGCACTTGATAATTTCTTGAAAAAATACCCTGCTTTGTATAATGATATCGAGAACGAAATGGAGTATGCACGACAAAAAAATATTTTTGGATTAAAAAAAGTCACAGATGTAAATGTTACTGAAAAGATTTTTTTAAACAAATGTCAAATACTCTTGAAAACGGTGGAACGTTTAAAGAGTGGAAAAAAGACGTGGATAACATTTTATCTCAAAGTGGCTTGACATTGAACGAAGGATATTTAAAAACAGTATTTAGGACTAATATGAACCACGCTTATAATGCTGGAATATATATGAAAATGGATAAATACAAAGAACGTTATCCATATTATCAATATTGTGGGACATTGGACGGCAGAGAACAGGAACATACAAGGGAACTGAATGGGAAAATATTTAAGATAGGAACACCTGAAGCTGATAAATATTTTCCACCAAATGGATTCAATTGTAGATGTTACACAGTATCTTTGACAGCAGATGAGGTAAATCCTAATGAAGTTGTGGGTAATGGTGATATTAACCAAGATGTAGGAAGTTTTGCAGGTAATGTTGGAAATGATGAGTATTTGGCAATGCTGGAAAAAAATTATAAACAAAAAGTAGATACATTTGCCGATAAATATGATATTCCTGATTTTGTACTTACTAAACCATTGAAAAAAGACGGCAACAGTAGTATAATTGATACAATAAAAACAGTAAAAGAAGCAAATAATTATGCTGAAAAAGTATTAGGAGTTAAAGCTGATTATACGGGTATTGATGTACGCTGTGCTAATGAGTGGAATCGTGGACTTGCAGCTATGAAAAAAATAAATATCCAGAAGTTGCAGAGCAAATTAAATTTGTTGGAAGTATGCAAAAGAGAAATGAATTATTGAAAGCAGAATTAAAAAAATTATGCTAAGAATAATAAATTGGCAAAAGGAACTAAAGAATTGCTTGATTATGTTTTTAGGCAAATTGAATATAAAAAAAGTAATCGAACAGCAGAATCTTTTCATGCTACTAGATTAGGAAACAATCCAGATGAGAACGAAATTATAAAAAAATAGTAAACAAGTATGCTGGAATATCATTGAACTCAAACTATTATAATAATTATGACAATGTTATCGCTGAAAAGAAAAAAAGACAAGTAACTAACGGATGGAAACCTGTTGGCTGTGATACGATGAAATCTATTTTTGATCATGAGTTTGGACATCAGATTGATAAATTATTGAATATTTCTGACACACAAAAATGTAAAAGATTTCTATAAACGGTACAAGGAAGAAATAAAAGAAGGTTTATCAAAAATATGCTCTAACGAAAAGAGAAGAATTTATAGTGAAGTATGGAGTGAGTATAATAATAATCCGAAACCACAAGAAATAGCAAATGAAGTAGGAAAGTTCATAGAAAGGTTGTGGAGAGAATGGAAGGAAAAAAATCATTAACCGAAAGCTCTAAAAACATTTGAGAAAAATTAGTTTGGAAGATATTCCTGCTCAAGAAACCCAAGAAGAAAGAAATGCAAGGCTTGCGAAATTAACGCCAAAAAGAAAGAGCAAAAAGCAATAGTTGATGAAATATTTGAGTTTAGTGGTGAGGGATTTTTAACAGAGGAAGAAGAAAAGGAATGTACCTATGAATAACAAGAAAAAGTTAATCACAGTTATTAATTTAACTGTGATTTTTTTATGAAAGGAATTATTATGAGAATTAGTATAACAACCAATCTTGATAGTGTAAGTACCAGTTTTAAGGAAAAACTGAGGAACATTAATAAAAACGAAATGCTAGATGAAGTGGCATTTTACATGGAAAACGAAATGCGGAAAAGGTTTGATACTGGAACCGATTATCAAGGAAATGCTTGGGCTTCTTTGAAACTGAGGAAAGGTAAGCCGCTTAGTGATACTGGAATGCTTAAAGGTTCATTAGGAGTGGCTGAAATAAAAAGGTAATACGGTTTCGGTATTTACTAATGCTAAATATGCAAAGATACACGATAATGGTGGAGTGATAACACCTAAAAGTGCTAAAGTTTTACATTTTAAAGTTGGCGGAATAGATTATTTTGCCAAGTCTGTCACTATTCCTAAACGTCAGTTTAGCGGTGTAAGTGATAAAAAAATAGAGAGGATTTGGTAAAAAAATTCTTAATGATTATTTCGTTAATAAGAAATTGTTTTTATAAACTATGTATATAAATTTTAAGTTCGGTTAATAGCCGAATTTTTTTATTATATAGAAATTTTAAAAGAGAGGAGGAATAAAATGGCATTTGTATTATTTAAAAGCTGGAGATTATGGAACAAAAGGGAAATGGAGTAATGAGCAATTATCTAATCTTATAAATAATAAAAAGGAATTGGATGTAATCCCGTTTCATACAAGCGAATTTACAAAATTAGGAATGCTTAGGAATGAAATACCTGTTATTGGTAAGTTTAAAAAAATATTTCTGTAAAAGATGACGAAATAATCGCTAATGATGTCGAGATATTTAATAGAGGAGAGTTTAAAGACAGGAAAGTAGATAGGTTATCTGTGGAAATAGAAAATGGAGAAATAACACGTGTAGGAGCATTGCCTGTAGGAGTAGAACCTGCTGTAAGTAATAGCGGAAGTTTTGCAAACGGTGAGTTTTCACAGGGCTTTGAAATGGATTGGATTAACCAAAAAAATATAATTGAATTTAGTAATAATAAAAAAATAATGATGGAGGAAATGGTGAAATGAATTTTGATGAAATATTGAAAAAAATTATTGGAATCAGACAGCGAAGATAAGATAAAGGCAGTCAATGAAGTGTTAAAAACACTATCAAAAGAGGAATTACAAAAAAATTGAAATTCCTAAAGATAAAGAGCCTGAAAAAACAGAAGATGAAATCAGAGAGGAAGTTAAAAAGGAATTTGCAAGAGAACAGGAAATAAAAGAATTTATGTCAAAAAAATTCTAATAAAATAACACCTGCTTTAAAGAAATTAGGGATTGAAGAGTTTGTTAAACAGTCTTTTGCTAATAACGACGGAGTTATCGAATTTTCTGAAAATGGTAATAGCCAAACAGTAAAATCAAGTGATGTTTTATCTAAGTTATTTGAAAGTTTACCAAGTTTTGGTGGGTATAAGCCGTTGGAGTTTGGTGGTGATGATGACGAAGTTTCAAGACAGCAGCAAATGATAGCCGATGAAATAGCAGGATATAAAGCTAGAAACAATATTAAATAAGGAGTGGTAGACGTGAAAAATAGAGTTAAATTTTATGGTGAAGATAAGAAAAAAGATATTGTGCTAAATGAGTTTTTTCCAAGAAAAACGGTTACATTGGCACAAGGTGAAGTTATAAAATACGGTCAGGCATTAGTTTATGATACAACTATTGGGAAATATAAGAAATATGATTCCAGCACACTTGGAGGTAAGTTGCCAAAAACTTTTTATGTCGGTGTGGATGAAGATGTGGATGCGACAACAGAAGATGTTAAGATTCAAGTTGTAAGGGCTAGTGATATTGATGGAAAACTTGTTGTTGGAGTGACTGACACAGATTATGCGGCACTTGATAACCTGGATAAATACGGAATAAATGTAAGATTTGATAATATTGAAGCAAAATAACAGAGGAGATGATTATAGATGTTAAACGATATACAATTAAAATTAATGGCTTTATATGCGGTTGTAGAGCCAAAGGTGCAGACGCACTATCTGGACAGATTTGGAAATGTAAATCCTGAATATATGAGCGACAATGAAACTATTCTTTTAAAAGATTTGAATGATTACTTGGTTGAAGCAAGTATTATTGAGCGTGGGAGCGAGATTCCTTTCATAAAGGTAAATGGTATGGAAAGTATGGCAATTACGCCTGATATTGTGGCTGCTTCCTATGAATTAAAACCTATTATGAATGGTGGAACTGCTACCTTTATTAATGGTCAAATGGTTGATCCGCAAAAAAATATCAGGAAGACAGATTGCTTTTTAAAAATTGAAAAAAATGCGATGTTGAAAAACTAAGGAAAAAAATGGCTGCTAATGCTTTCTTGCAAGGGAAATATGTTCAAGCAAATTCTCAAACTGAAATTGATTTTAAGTTCAATAATCCGATTGCAAAAGATGCCAAGAAAATTAATAACTGGGTTACTTTTTTCTTTGACATAATTGATGACTATGAGAAAAAAATGGAGTAATGCCGGACAGAATTGAATTAGGGAGAACTTTATTTGATAAGTTAATTAAAAACAATGAATTCATTGAAGTTGCAAAAGCCTATTCCAATTCAATTGGATTATCTGCTGATGAAAAACAAGTTTATTTAGACTTGCTAGGACAAAGAATTTCTAAATTGAGAACAGCTCAAGACTTTAATGGCAGAGATATTGCAACTGACAATATGATTTATTTATCAAATGACAATGCCTTAGTTCCTGTATTTGCGGCACTTGAAGCGGTGGATGCGACAGGAAAGCCTTTTGTATTCGTTGGACAGGAAATACTGGATGAAACAGCTGCCAATAAAGAGACTGCAAGAGCTAAAATGTTCTGCAAATCAGCATTTGCTCCAGTAGTTGCTATTAAAGATTTTATCGTTAGATATGAAATTTCTAATGTGGACAGCATCGCCATTGTTCCCAACTCAAAAATAGGAAGTGATTGATTATGCTGGAAAAGGTGGGAGGGACTTCTGAAAATGGGGCTGCTCCTGAACTTGATGAAAAGTTGTTAGAAAAAAATATCCTATATTCCTAAAGTCGTATCTATTGAAGTTTGCAGATATTCCAAAAAGGACGGCTCAAGAATTTATTGATTATATAAATAATCAAACTTTGTCCCGGATTGTAAAAATTTTTTTGTAACGATTTTTATAGGTGATGAGAAATATAAATTTTTGGATTTCGAAACAAAAAGAGTATTAAATGAGCTTTTATGTGGCTTGGAAAATATATGAAAGCCTAGAGAAAAGAAAAAAATTTCAGAAGATAAGAGAGATACACTCTATAAGCTGCTGGAAAGTTTGAAAGGAAGTTCTGAAGATGGCGGCGGTTCAAGTCTTTTGAATGACAATAGATACGGACGGATTTATAGATTTTAGGAGCTGATGTGATGTTTGACATAGTATTTAAAAAAATTTAAGGAAGAGCTGGAAAAAGATTATCCTGATTATACGTTTTATATAACAGATGACTTGGAAGCCGAGGATTTTTGTGATAAATTCAGTAATTTGTGAAATAAACGGAATTATTGTGAAAAATGCTAAAGAATACAGTGCAATGCTAAATTTTTATATCATAAAGCCTAAAGTGCAGGATGACTTGGGGAACTTTATTTTACAGGCACTGGATATTCAAAAGAAAATACAAGATTTAGACGAGAACAGGAGAATATTCTTTTCTGAAAAAAATGAATTTACAATTTGGAGAACTGAAATCAGTAGAAGCAAAAAGAAACTTTGAGGATATGCCTTATAACTGGGACATTTGATACAAGTTTTCCAATAAAAATATGCGATTGACAATATGAAGGAATATAGTCCAGCTAAGAATATATATTTAAGTAAAAGGAGTGATGAATAATGAACGGAAGTCCAAAGTTTGTTTTGGAAATCGAAGAAAGAGCGGGAACTGCCATTGCCAGAAGTGAGCAAGGAGTCATAGGAGTAGTGCTGTTTGACAGTACAAAAGATGACAGAGATTACACTTTTAACAGCAGAGGGGATGTGCGACAGGCAGACTGGAGTGTCGAAAATTTTAACTTATTAAAAGATTTGGCATTTGTTGGAAGTCCTTATAAAGTTATTGTTAAAAGAGTAAAGGAAGATGAAAGAGAATCAATAAAAATAACAGATGTCTTGAGTGATATGGAGAGTAAAGTTGACAGTATAGTTATACCAAGTGCAACAGAAAGTGAGACAGATAATTTAATAAGCTACGCTAAGAGCAGACATAACACAGAATTGGGGAAATTAGCACTGGATTTTGACCAGGCCCACTTTTTCATATTTGTTGCTTCGGATAAAGTGCCAGACCATCACGCAGTGGTAAATTGCGGCATAACAGGAGCAACTGTGAACGGTCATACATATAGCGATAAAGAATTTGCACTCGCTATTGCTAGTATGGAAGCGGGATGTCCTATTTCAAGAAGTATTACAAATATGAAAATGGGATTCTTGGAAAAATGTGATGTTCCAGCAGAACCAGGTAAAATAACTAAACAAGGAAAAATAGCAGTCAATGTACAAAAAGATGACAGTGGAATCAGCTATTATGTGATTAATCGTGGAGTCACTTCATTTATAACGCCTGATACTACTAGACAGCGTAGATTCAGCAAGGTTAAAGTCGTAAGAAGTTTATTCACAATAATTGAGGATTTGAAAAACTCTTGGAATGACTATAAAGGTGCAAGATTAAATGGCTATTTAAATAAAATGGCTTTTTTAAATGCGGTCAATGCCTACACTCAAAGTCTTATGAATCAAGGTATATTAGACCCTGATTATTCAAATTCTTTTGATATTGATGTGGAGCAGCACAAGTTATATTTGATGACAGAAAAAAAGGTATATCGAAGGAAGAAGTGGATAAAAATGAGCGAAAGTCTAAACTTCGTAGAATTAATACGGTTGATGTGGTTTATGCAAGATGTGATGAATTAATGCCGCTTGACTGTATGGAAGACTTTTTTGGAAAAGTTATAATTCAAAGTTAAGAAAGGAATGATAAGGAATGGATATATTTAAGGCAAATCAGGTAATCTCTGGCTCACATGGAACGCTTATGATCGATGGAGAAGTATTTGCGGAAGTATCTGAAGTGAAAATAGAGACTAAAATAGAAAGAAAAGAAGTTTGGCTTCCTGGAGGACAAAAAGGAGAAAAAATTGTTGGTGCTAGTGGGGAAGGCACTATTAAAAAGATACAAGTTAAATTCAAATTGGTTTAAGAAATTTACAAAAATTAGCTAAGGGGAATGAAGTGTATTTTGAATTATATTTCCAAGTTGATGACCCTGATGTTGCGGGCGCTGAAGCAATTAGAATTACTGATTGCTGGAATAAGGACGGGTTTTCTATAGAAGCTAAGCGTGGGGAAGAAATGGACGAAGAATTGAAAATCGGTTATCTTCCAATAAATCTTAAAGCGGTTGAATTAATTTAGAAGGAGAAAAAGATTCAATATGGATTTGAAGGAATTATTGAAAAAAGGCGTGAAGAAGCGAATAAAATTCGTGAAGAAAAAAATCATTGGTAGAATTTACTTTAGAAAAGTTTATAAAGATACTATCTTTAAATTAAAAGTTCCTGACTTTAAAGGCTTTTATAGAGCTTTTGCAGTAAAATTGGAATTACGGATTTTACTATTTCAAAAAAAGAAATAGAACGAATATTTGCCGAAAAAAATTACAAAAATCAAATGCTGTTATTTGCGATTATTTATTTGATACTTTCGTAGAACCTAATTTTACAAATTTGGCAGGGGAACTGATGGTGGAATTAAAAAGCACAAAAGCAGAGCAGGGATTATTAAAAGTTTTTTTACTGACAACGAGATTATGGAAATATTAATTTTTAGTTATAAATAAACAGACCGCTCTTTTTGAAAGCAGTAAAAAAATCCAAATGTTGTAGAATTAAAAAATAAGTCAAAAATATTTTTTTGATTCTGAACTTAATGCAATTATTTACTATATGCAAAAGGGCTGGACACCTGCCGATTTTAGCCAAATACATGACAAGTATATCTGGGATTATTACATAACAGCTTATGAGATTTTACAGGAAAAAGAAAACAAGAGATTTTCTGAATACTCTAAAATGGGGGTGATAATGTATGGCGGATAGTGGAAATGTTGTGGCTATGGAAGTCAAGGTTGACGGGATAGACGAAGCTGTATCAAAATTCAGTTCACTTGCAAAAAGTTTCGGAGAATTGTCACAGGCGGCTGAAACGGGTTCAGCCAGTAATGAAAAATTAGGAGAAAGTTTATCAAAAAGCGGCGGACAGTGCCAACTCTTCAGGAGAAAAAGTAAAAAAACTGGGGAATGACGCACAAAAGACCGCAACAGATACAGAAAAACTTTCCAGCAACTCTAAAAAGGCTTCCGATGATGTGAAAAAACTGGGAGACGAAGCGGGAAAAAGCGGAGAGCAAATAAAGAAAGTAAAACCTGCTGCCGAGGGGACAGGAAATTCACTGATGAAGGCTTTTTGGCGGTAAAGTGGCTTCGCTTATAAGTGCGATAGGCGGAAAAACTTAAATTTTTAATAGAACCTTTGAAAAAAATAGGAAGTCTTGGAAAAAAGGCTTTTTCTTTTTTGACTGGGGGTCTTGGTGGAAGTATGGGAAATTTTGCTGGCAAGTTAAAGGATATTGCGAAGGCATCGGCTGAAGCTGGTGCAAGTGGCGGCGGAGTAGGAGCATTAAGTTCTGCATTAAGTGGACTTGCTGGACTTGCAACAGGACCTGTTGGAGCAACTGTTGTTGCGATTGGTGCTCTTACTGCCGCAACAGCAGGTTTTGCTGTAAAAGCGGTACAAGCTTCAGGAGAATTTCAAAAGGGAATGAACATGGTTTACACGATGTTGCCGAATGCTTCACAACAAACTAAAGATAAATTAAACAAAGATGTATTGGATTTATCTCAAAAGTATGGACAAGCGGCTGATAATATTTCCGCTTCGATGTATCAGGCTTTATCCGCTGGGGTTGCGGCTAATGATGTTAAGGGATTTTTGGATGTAGCACAGCAAGCAACTATAGCCTCTGGTCTGAATGATACAGCAATTGCTGTGGATGGTATAAGTTCGGTTGTAAACGCCTTTGGTGCTAAAAATATAAGTGCCAAAAAAGCAAGCGATTTAATGTTTACGGCGGTAAGAAAAGGTAAAACTACTTTTGGCGAAATGGCGGGCAGTATTGCTCAAGTTTCCCCAGTAGCAAGTAGCTTAGGAGTACAGTTTAGTGATTTGACTGCTGTAGTAGCAACTATGACAGCAAAAGGAACACCTACAAGTGAAACAATGACACAGATGAAAGCTGCATTTAGTGAATTTTCAAAAGGTTCATCAAAGGCTTCTAAAGAATTTAAGGCCGCAACAGGTAAATCGTTTAAAGATTTTATAGCACAAGGTGGAAATTTGCAAACTGCTATGCAAGCATTGGATCAGCATGCACAAAAAAGTGGTAAGAATATTAATGAATTTTTTGGAAGTGTTGAAGCAGGGTCATTTGCCTTGTCGGTTACTGGAAAAAATGCTAAAGATTTTGCAGAAAATATGAAAGAAATGCAAAACTCTGATGGCGCAACTGAACAGGCATATAAGCAAATGGACCAAGGAATAGGACCTTCGATTAATCGGATGAAGGCTTCAATGGCTAGAGGTATGATAGAAGCAGGACAAGCGATAACTCCAATGGCAACACAAATAGTTCAAAGTTTTGAAGGGGCTCTTCCGGCAATAGGATCGGCATTTTCGAGTATAGGGCAATCTTTTTTGCCTCTTATAAGTGGCTGGGCTAGTGCAATTAGTGGTTTTTTTCAATCCATACAGGCAAATGCTAGTCAATTTAGTGCAATTTTTCAGGCTGTTGGAAGTGTATTGACTGTTATATTTTCAGGTATTGGAGCTGCAATATCTATTCTTGGATCTATATTTAGTGCTGCATTTTCTGTTATAGGAAGCCTACTTAGCAGTTTTGCAAGTGCTGCGGGACTTGCTGGTTCACAAGGGCAAAGTTTTGCGAGTACTATATCAGGTGCTTTTAGTACAATAGCTAGTGTAGTTGGGGGAGCTTTGCAATTTATAATGCCTCTTTTAGTTGGTTTGGCACAAATAATCGGAGGAGTTCTTGGATTTGCGGTAAAAGGGATTATAAATACTTTCTTATTTTTTGGGAATGTTATTTCTAAAGTTGGCGGATTCTTTAAGAAGTTATTTGGAAAAGATGACGCACAAAAGGCTACTGAAGCGATAAATGAAGTCAAAAAGGGTATGGAGGACTTGAATAACGAAGCATCGAAACCCACTCAAAAACAGGTTGATATAAATGCTCAAATTAACACTCAAATGGGTGCTAACGGTCAATTGGCGGGTATGCAGATGCCACAAATGCCACAGCAGCAACCCATGGCAAATACACAATTGCAGACAGTAAAACTTGATCCAACAGCAAAGGTTCAAATCGATCCAATGTCGCTTTCAGGTGCGCAAATGAAAATAGACCCAAGCGCATTCAATGAAATGCAGATGAAAGTTGATCCCAGTTCATTTGCAAATACTCAAATGAAAATAGATCCTGCGGCTTTTAATAATTTGCAGCAGGCGGTAAGACAATTGAGTTCAGATATTAAAGGGAATCCGCTCGATACGACTAGAAACAGTATTCTGGGAGAAATCAAAGGTCAGATTAGCGCATTGAAAGGTGAAATCGCTTCCACTAGAAGTTCAATTGTTGGAAAGTTAGGAGAAGTTGTAGGAGCAGTAAGGGCTATTAAAATTAATGTTAATGTTCCAGCGGCTCCAAGCGGAGATGCGATAGCGAATAAAATTGCAGCAAGTTTGCAGAAAGGATAATAGGTTATGGGACTACTGGATTATAAAAATATTTATTAAATTTGACGAGAATGTTGATTATAAGGAGCTGGAATTTTTAGGGAATAAATCATTTAACACAATGGACTTTTTGTCTCAAAAACTCGGTGATAATAATTTTATTGAAAAAGGCAAAAGGAATATTAGCAGGTGGTCTGAATAATTTAAAGGGAAAAAGTTGACAATATAGCAGGTGGAAATGCCTTGTTTTTCACAGATAAATAGTAAGATATCAGAACTAAAAGAATTTTTATCTTTTTCCAGTTATGCCTAGCGAGATGAAATTTAAAAAGCATCGGTGGATGGGAAAGTATAGATACCGTAAACGGCATATTAAAACTTAAAAATAAGAAGAAATTACAGTCTCTAGCTTTTAGTTCTTTTATTCCGGAACAGAAATATAAATTTGCGGCACACCATTTGCTTGACCCGTTTACAACATTCCTGTTATTTAAATCACTGGAAATATCTGATAAGCCGATACGGGTTATTTTAGTAGGAAAGTTAGGGAAGGGGACCCTTAGTTCTATTTTAAATCCTGTTGACTTGAATTTTCTTGCGACTGTGAATAAATTTGAGTGCAGTTTTGACGCTATCGGAACTTTAAATTTTGATATCGAGTTTGAAGAGTTTCCAGAGTTTTCGGATATAGAAGAAGTTGAGGCGACTGAAGAAAAATTATTTTACAAGGTAAGTGGTAAAGATGAAAATAATAGTAACTGATCCGGACAGTAAAAGATATGATTTGACAAGCATTGTAAAAGATAATATTCAGTTATCAAGCAGTATCGACAATATTACAGCACAAATGGAGTTTGAACTCGCTTACAATTATAGGGAAGATATGCCATATCACACAATTGACTTGGATAAAGGAGCTTTATTTTGTGGAACTTTATGACAATATGGAAACTCTAATATTTCAAGGAATAATTCCTAAAATTAGTGTGAACAGCAAGGCTCCTAAATTCACAAACTTATGACCCAGCTTTTTATATTTCAAGAATATCTGAAATATTTCAATTTGATAATTTAGAAGCGGAAAAATGTATAAAAAAGATGTTAAATGAATTTGATATGCCTGTTGGAACTATCGAACCCTGCAGCGTGAAAAATTGATGAATATTATTACAAGGAAAGTATTGCTGATATTATTAAAAAAATAATAGAAACTATAAAAGAGGATTCCGAAGAAAATTGGTATTTTTATTTTTGCAGATAATGCTTTTCATTTTGCTAAACGAAATAGCGACAAATATTTAGACGGTAAAAATACAGCCCAAAGAATATAAAAATTTCTATTGGTAATGGATTTGTAAATATTTTTAATTTTATAAAAGATCCTAATTATTCAGTAAGTTTTGAAAAATATGAGAAATAGTGTCATTGTCGTAGATGGAGATGATGAAAAAAATGAATAAAGTCGATACAGCGAGAGATGAAGAAAAATATCAAAAAAATATGGATTGTTACAATATATGGTTAAACAAGAGAAGAACAATCAAGATAAGTCAGCTAAAAAAAGGTAGAGAAAAAGACCAAAAAGCAATAAAACTGATAAAAAAAGAGGATAAGAAAAAAATAATAAAAAAAGCTGAAAAAAACTAGGGTTAAAACTTCTAAACGAAATAAAAGCAAGAGGTGAAGTAATGGCTAAAAAACACAAAAAGAAATAAAAAAAGTAGCAAAAGTTCTAGTAAAAAAAGATAATAAAAGCTAATAAAAAAATCTGATAAAAGTGCAAAAGATAGTAAAAAAATCGAAAAAGAAGCAAAAAGAGAAAAACCCATAAAAAGCTGTAAATGTTTTAAAAAGAAAAAAATAAACTTGAGAAAAACATTTACTTTGACAGTTCCTGGTGTACCAGTTTTAAGGGCAGGAGATTTGGTTAAAATTCTAAAAAAATAGTACTGGTATTGCTGGAGTTTTTGAAGTTAAAAGTGTAAATCATAATTTTAGTCAAAAAAATACAGTTTTTACGGAATGGGAATATATTTTATGAGCTTTAACTTTAAATTTAGTAGCAGAATTGGAAGAAAATGAAGGAGAAAGCGAGTGATTTTTTTATGGATAAAGAAATGTTGCAACCTGAAGAAGCAAAAACATTCAGAACCTAATAAGGCATTTGATAATTTAGCTCGGATTTTAAGGAAAAATTTTGGCAATCCTGATTGGAATGGACCTTTTTTAGGAAAAGTTGTAAAAGCACCTCCAAATTTAGAAGTTCAAATTGATGAAAAAAATAATATTAAAGGCGGATAGAATTGTTGTAGCTTTTTGAAAAAAAGTAGCAGGATATACCAGAGAATTTGAAGTTGAAGGGAATATTGAAATAGATGTGACTGATAGTGAAAACACGGATTCTGGTGGAAATACACATAATAAGATAGCAGCAAAAGGGACATATAAAGCTAGTGGAACAAATAAGTGGACTGATGAGTTAAAAGTTGGAGACGAAGTCATCTTAAATGAATTTAAAAAAATCAGAAGAAATTTTATTTAGTAGACAAAGTACTATTATTATAATAAGGCAGGTGAATAAGATGTTACCTAATTCAGCGATTACAGCTCTTGATATATATTCTAATACCAAGAATTTGGAATACGACAATTCTGAAGTTTATTTTGATTTGAAATGGGACTTTAAAAAAAGGTGATTTTGTTTATGAAAAAAAGGAACCCCAGTTCTTTTTGGCAACAAAAAAAGGAAATTGTTAAACAATGGGTTATTAAATGTTTGATTGTTACTAAAAAAATGCTTGGAGGGTGTATTATAGGGATATATTTCCATTTGGTGTAGGGATTAACAAATACAAAGGTATAAATCCTCTGTATCAAGATTATGCTCAAAGTGAAATTAAAAGAGATAATATCTGCATTGAAAGAACACGATTATATAAAAATCGATTATAAATTATTATTCTGAATTTAAAGAAGATAAACTAAGTTTTGAGTTCGATGTGGTATTAAAAGGTGGAGAAAAGGAAACATTGAATATTTCTGAAACATTTGAATTTAAGGATTTTTTTAATCGAAAGAAGGTGAAGAAATGGTAACTAGAAAAAGATATAGATGTCTATGAAAATGATATAAACACTTTAGTATCGGATATATTTAATGGTGAATTTATGATTAAGTATAGTGACACCGCTGGAAGTTTTACGGCAGATATTGTGAGAGCATTTTCCACAGAATTAATTGTGCAGCAGAAGTTATATGATGAAATGTCAAAAAAATTACAGCGTTGATACAGCTGAAGGTATTTATCTCGATAGCATTTGTAAAGAAGACTATATTTTTAGGAAAAAAGCAACTATGGCGACTGGAACAGTTAGAATTTATGGGACAAGTGGAGTATTGATCCAAAAAGGAATGATAGTAACGAGTAATAATTGCACATACACTATTGCTGAATCGAAAATAATAGCATACAAAGAAACTGGAACAGTTGGATATAGCGATGTTAATGTTGTTGCAAATATTGCTGGAGAAATTGGTAATTGCGGAATTGGAGAAATAAATAAATTTTCTGAAAATTATGCAGGACTTGAAAGGGTGGAAAATCTTAGTAATATTTCAAACGGAGCAGACGAGGAAAGTGACGCATACTTACGGGAACGTAGAATAAAGATATTATCTAGTCCGAGCGTGAATTATAATGCAAATATGATAAGAGAAATGATATTAGCCAATTTTGAAAATATCAAAAAAAATTAAGAGTAATTCCAAGATGGAATGGTAAAGGGACAAAGCTAAAAATTATTGGAATTAGCGAAGTTTGGGATGAAATTAAAAGATGAAGAGCTGAACAATATAAAAAAACATATTTGGATAATGAAATTATAACAGATGCGGAATTTACGGTAAAAACTATCAAAGAGAAAAAGTATAAGTCTTACATTTGAGGCTATTTTAAACAAGGAATACAATGAGCAAAGTGCGATCGAACTTACAAAAAAGTGTTTTAAATCAAGTGTTTTTTTAGATAAATTATTTGAAGAGAATAGAATTTATTATGCGGAAGTAATTGATAAGTTATTAGAAATAAAAAGCATTTAAGAAAAATTTCAAATATAGATATTAATAATACTAAAGAGGATATTATATTAGAAGATGAAGATCTAATAAGTGTTTTAAATATAACGCTAAAAACTTTAGATTAATTTTAGGAGGAAAAAATGAGCGGATTCACATTAGGGGCAAAAGCTAAAATATTGAATACACTGTTTGAAGGCAAAACATATTATGCTGGGCTTTTGACAGCAGTTACAATGGGAGAAAATGGGAAAGAAAATGCTACAGAGCTTGTTTCATCTTCGTATGCAAGAAGGGCTATAAATTTTGGGTCGACAACATCGAATGAAACAAGTAACTTGGCTTCAGTAAAATTTCCTGAAGCAAGGGAAGACTGGGGGCGTGTAATAGGAATTGGAATTTATGATTCAATAACTGGTGGAAATTTAATAAATTATGCTACTTTTGACGCAAGAGATGAGGTTATAATTTATGCTTTAATGCAATACGAAATTGCCAAAAAAATTTTTTTATGTGATAGGATTTAGAAACTAATGGTAAAAAAATGTACACCAGAAGTCAGTTGAATATATAAAAGATAATTTTAATATAAGCGAATTATCAAATTTCTATGTAAAAGATTTCGTAAATGATGGTAGAAATAATGATTTTTGCTTTTAATAAAAAAAGCAATCCTAAAGTAGCAAATTTTGTGAAACATACGAATAAATTATCTGAAATGACAGTATCAGAATTATTAAATTATAAAGTCAGTGATTTTTTTCATTTTTCGTTGGATTGGATGATTATGTAAACTTTACACAAAAAAATTACTGAAAAAAAGTTCCCGTTAATTTTTTTCGTACGATAATGATTATGCTAATGTTATATACAATCTTGCTAAAAAAATGATTACTACAACAGTATGATAAATTCCTTCCGGGAATATTCAGAAATTCAAATCTTATACAAGATGTATTTCATTTTGCGGATCTTGAATTAAAAATCACTGGAATTTATAATTGGAACATTAGTAAAAAAACAGAAGATTTATAACAGCAAGAAATGAAGTCTTAGAAGATTTTTGAAGAACATTACAAATTAATATCAAGTAAAAATTTATCAACAGTTTTTAAAAATAAACAGAATCATTTCCAAACGTATTTTTAAGGCGTGCAACTACTTTTACAGAATTTCAAAGATACAATGAAACTATATTTTATCTATAATGACAATGTAACAATAACGAATGATAAAAAAATAATTTTTCAGTACATTGTAGATTTTTCGTTCTAGCAGTGTAGATAAAGAATATTTAGATTACTGGCTGGAATTGATTTATGAAGTTATACCAATCTGGTACGACATAAAAAAATTGTATATTAAATGAAGGGAGAAAAAATGAAACAAACAACACTAGATTTAATAAAAAAATATAAATGAAAAATACCTTTTATACCTGCAACTACTCAAAATGAATTATTTGAACTGTTTCAATTAGATACAGTCGCTGATTTAAGAAAAAGTTTCAAGGAATTTTTATGAAAGTGTATGAACTTTTGGAACATTTCGATAATCAGACTTCAAACGCCACGGAAGAAAAAGAGGGTATTGTAAAATTTGGAACAGAAGCAGGAAATGCAATAGATGCGGAAACTTGGAAACAAGCAATAGGGCAAACATTAGGTGGATATGTAAGTAAAGTTGAAAATAAAGAAGCTGGAAAATGGTACATAAATGATTTAATAGATGGGAAAATATATAAATGTATACAGACTCATACAAGTACGAGTTTTGATATTACTAAATTTGTGGATATTACGAATGTTGGACTTTCGGATAAAGTGGAAAATTTGTTCAGTTCTGAAAATACTTACTTCCGAATAGGAAGTATGATAATCCAATGCGGAAGAAATGAAGTCCCTGAAAACTCTAACGAAAACGGGGCTACCTTCAAATTTCCGAAGCCATTTCCAAATTCGTGTTTTTGCTATAACAGCTAACGATGTCGGAGGCGGAGTTAGAAGCGTAGCAGTTAGTCCAACTTCAAATTCTGAATTTAAAGCGTGGGCAAGATTCGGAAAAGATTTTGCTGGGAGCATTTTCTACTGGATTGCAATAGGATTTTAAGCACAAATTAAAGTTGGCCCAAAAATAAAGTTGCCTCAAAGTCCCTAAAAATGGGCATTAAATTTTTTTAAAATTTAATAACAATTGCACTAATTCCCAAATTAGCACAGAATAAAAAAATCAAAAAAATAAAGAAATGGAGTGATAAGAATGGAAGGATTTAGAATATATTTATACGATAAAAAAATGGGAATTTAGTAGGAATATATTTAGCACCATCACAAGAAGAATTTGAAGTCGACAAATTAAAAATATTGTAGCGAATATTCAGAAGGAGAAACTTATATTTCTTATACTGAAATCAACAATGCAATAGTTGATAACGGAATTATCAGAGAAATGACGAAAGAAGAGCTGTATGCTGTCGGGAAATACACACTCGCAGACAATGAGCCTTTGTAGAGAATAATAAAAATTAAAAACAGTTGAACTATCTGAGTGTGAGTTTATCGAAAATAACACAGTTAAACTGGATAGGAAAAAAAGAAAATAGAACATATTAAAAAAAGAACTATATGAGCTTTAAGACTGGAATGTGATGTAGCACCGTTTGAATTTGAAGTAGGAGGTGTCAAATATCTACAGAATAACCGTAGTATAGACCAGTCAAATCTAACTAGAATAGTAGTAATGTGTCAAGCAATGAAAAAAACTGAATTTGAAAACTGGAAATTTTATACAAAAAGATAACAGTGAAAAAGTATGTTAATTTAACATTACAGGACATGATGAAAATGGCAAATATAATGCAAGAACAGACTACTAAATCAATGGCTGCAGAAACATTGCTGACACATAATTTGGAAAAATCTAACTGACGAGGAATTAAAAAAATATAATGCAAAAAGAAGAATATGAAAAAAAGCATATAAAAAAATATGTAGAGGGAGAAATTATGGAATTAGAAAAAGACAAAAGTATATATATGTTTTCACAAACCTAAACATCTTGTAGGACATTTGATAGCCTTGTGGACTCTTGGAAAATATTCACATGTTGAATTTATTTACAATGGTCAAGTTTTTTTATCTAATCCTGGAGGAGTTAGAACAAGGAAATTTGAGTATCAGAAAAATATGGAAATTTATGAGCTTGATAAAAAAATCGATTCCAAAGATGTGATTGAATTTTTTTAGAACAGACTCAAGGTAAGGGCTATGATTATCTAGGAATTTTAGGGCAATTTTTCTATGCTGACAAGGTGCAGGATGATAATCGATTTTTTTGCAGTGAGTTCTGTCTCAATGCAATCGATTATGCTTTGCAGTTCACGTTGACATATAAATTGAAGTCTTTGAAAGATAGAGTGGGTTATCAGTTTAACCCCTCAAAATTATTTAAATATTTAAAAAAATATGGAATTAATAAAAAGAAAAGGAAGTGTTATAAATGAATATAGAAAAAAACTCATATGTACAGAAATTGAATTTGACAACAAAAAAATACAAAGTGACTGGGGTGAATTTTTGAAAAAGATAACATAATATTAAATGTAGAAGAAATAGGAGAAGATGTTAATTTAAAGAAAAAAATATGTGTTATCTCAAAGAAGTTTAAATAGACTTGAGGGAGTGCATCCAGCTTTTGCAAACATTAATAAAATTAGGAATTACGAACAGCCCTCACGATTTTATGATAGTGCAAGGTTTGAGAACGGCAAAGCTATCAAAAATGAACTATATCAACAAGGAAGAACTAAACCAGGACCGAAAGTGACAAATTGTGACGGTTATAAATCTAAATCAAATCATCAGGCAAAAAAAGTGATGGATATGGTCATGCAATAGATTTTTGCAATTTATGATCCTACATTGCCTGATAAAATTGACTGGAATAATGAAAAAAATATAGGGAAGTAGCAGATCATTTAAAAAAAGTAGCAAAGGAAAATGGAATAAACATTGTATGGGGAGGTGACTGGGTAAAATTTAAAGATTATCCACATATTGAGTTAGTTTAAGACTTAATTTTTGAAATTTTAAGTCTAAAAAAATTTTATAGGCTCAAAAAAATGAAAAAAATTGAGTCTATAGGAAAAAAATGACTTGTATATTTTTGAATATAAGAGCTTTTAAATTTAATTTAGGTATAAAAGGTTATCTGACAAGTTTAAATGCAAATTTGAGCCTGTCAGGTGGCTTAGAATAAAAAAATAATATAAAAATAACAATAGGAGATGATAAAAAAATGGATAAACAGTTGCAAGTAATTTTAATAGGAATGCTGGTAGATTTTACCAGAAAAGAAGTACTAGAAAAGGAAATAATTTTTTTGGAGCTAAAAAAAGGAATAGAAAAAAACTGGAAGCTGTTAAGAATAACTTTTTTTGGGAAATTTAAGGATTTTTATAAAAAAAGGCACAGGAGATAAACAACCCATACATTCCTGATGATATTGAGAACTTTACTGAAGAATTATTACTAAAAAGGTGCTGAAGCACTTGAAAAAAACTGTAAATGTGGATGAAATAATACATAAAAATACTTGGAGAAGAAAAACAGCAATAGGGATATAAGGAGCATAATTAATGATAGAGGATTTAAAAGTAATAATAGACAATCACGGACTTTTCCTTATACTGTTCTTTTCAGGAGTGCTGTTTGGAGTAGTGGCACAGAAGATGGTAGACAATCAGCCAGTAAAACCATATGTTAAGCGTATAGCCGTCGCTGGAATGACAATGGCGATTGCTCTATCCCTTAATAAAGTGGTGGGTCATTTCAACGCTGGGTTTCTGTATCCGTGGAGTCCTGTCTTGGGATTTTTCGGAGAAGCTCTGCTAGAAACAGTAAATCAGAAAAGATATGGTATAAGCACTGGATTTTTGGAACTTTTACTGGAAAAGCTCGGATTTGTCAAGAAAAGGGATGGTAAAAATGAAGATATATCACAGAAGTAGAAAGTTTGCGATCGTAATGTTTGCGTTGATATTTTTAAATTCAGTAATCATATTGGAATTAAGAGGCTATCAAAGAAGACAGAATTTAAACTTGTTGCAGAGTAAACTGAAGAACGAAAGCAACAAAGAAGTATTTAATTACATAGAGAGAAGTCGAAGACAGAAGATTTAATACTCTTGATAAGCACAAACTTTATCGCTTTTAATGATAACTGTCGGATTCGACAGATTCGGAGTGTTTGAGGAAAGCGATGAAACTGTAAAGAAAAAAACAAGAAAAAAACTTGTGAAATTATTTTTTTGTAAAATTTTTGGGTAGCCAGAAATGGCTATCTTTTTTGAAAAAAATATTAATACTTTTTTTCATAAAAAGCAAAACACAACATCTTGTGTTTTTTTATTAGAAAAAAACATTATTTTTTTGAGGAATAAAAATTTAATAAATTCTTTTGATAATCGTAGATAGAGGTCTAGTGTTGACAAAATGAAAAATTGTTTTATTATATATTAAGGGTTGTTATGAAACAACCCTTAATATATAATAAAACTAAGAGGAAAATAAAGATGATATTACTCGAAAAAGGCTAAGGAAAATTTTGAAATAGCAGTGGAAGCCGCTGATAGAGGATATTATGATGTTGCAATTAGTAGACTATATTATAGTATGTTTCAAAAATTTAAAAAAACTGTTTACAAAAATTTTGAAGGAGTAGATTACACCAAATCTTCAAATAGCCATGAAGATACAATTAAAACTTTGGAACAGTATTTACTAAGGACAAAAAAAGAAGACCTGGAAGTACTTGTAAAATTAATGGCAGATTTTAGAGGATTTAAGAGAAAAACGTCAAAAAGCAGACTATGAAGCAAGAAAAAGTACAGAACAACAATACAAAAAAATCAAAAAGAATGTCATGACTTTTTAACAGGAAGATTTGAAGTTTATAGTAGGGGAGTTGGAAAAAAATGGATAATGAATTTATTAAGTTCAAAGAGTTAATAAAAAAAGAATATCCAAATATATTAATAAAGGGGATTCCAGAAGAAGAAGATTTTAATATTTACTATTATTTGGAAGATTTTTGATATTAATAATTTGGAATTCCATAGAAAAATTTGGTGCTTGTTTAAGAAAAATCTTTTTTTCCAAAAAAATAAAAGCTTTTCTAGTATAGGAACTGAATTTCTCTACGAAAGTGAATTAAAAGATTTTTTTCCTGAATTATTTGATATAAAAAAATCGAAAAAGGACTTAGATATTAGAAAAAAAGTGGTTAATTTAAAAATCTCTTGATTTCTTGTTTTTTTAACAAGAAAAAAATTAATTCTTTGATGTAACCGATTCGGTTTTTAAATTTAGAGGAACATATTATTTACAAGCAGTTTAGAATAAGGAGAAAAAAATGGAAAGAAATATATTGTCTGATGAAAAATAACCCAGTAATATCTTTTTGAAAAATTATTATATTAGTGAAATGCAATTTAGAAAGATAAAAAAAGGATGATGAAATTAATAAATTTAAAAATAGATATTGGAATTGACGAAAAATAAAAAAATTTGTAAAATTAAAAGTTTCAATATCTACTGAAATAAATTTAATAGAAGTCGAAATAATAGGAGAGTTCAAATTCGCAAATGAAATTTCAGAAAAGGATAGAATAAAATTTTTGAAAATAAATGGAGCAGTTTATTCTATATCCATATATAAGAGCATATATTTCAAATATTAGTTCTTTTTGATAAGGAAAGCTTTCAGCAATAATAATACCGACCGTTAATTTTCAAAAAAATATGAAAAACGATGAAGAAAGTGATAGAAATTAATAAGAGCCACATTAGGCTCTTATTCTTTTGCTTTTGCTACCAATACATGTCTCAACTTTTTATTTTCAGAATTTTTCAAATCCTGAAGTTTCATTTCTTCCAACTTGATTATTTTAATTTTCTTCAAATTTTTTTAATTTCTTTTTCTTTAAGTTTTTTTCATTTTTATCTTCTTGTGTTTTTACACAAAAATTTGATAAAATAAATTGGGTTTAGGGAACTTTTATAGTTCTCTTTTATTTTATCAGTGTATAAATTTAACTCCCATCTGGGCACCATTAGAATAGTTAAAAATGTGATATATAGTGCAAATCAGTGTTTATGCTGAATTGCACTTTTTCTTTTATTTATAGTACTTTGCAGTTTTATCCTGTCTTAATCTGTTTCTATTTATTTCAATACATTAAAAAAATTTATTGGCAACTTACTGGCAACTATTTTAACAAAAGATAGCAAGAAGTCTCCGACTTCTACAAGTGGGAGATGAATTGCTTTTTGTAAAAAAATTGAAAAAAAGGATACATCCATGATACAATTTTTTTGTATGAAATATCGAAGAGAAGTTATAAATAATAAAAATTTCTAAAGAAATAATTAAAAATAATATTCAAAAATCAAAAAGGAGGTGTAATTTTCATGAAATATAATTTAGCATTCAAATACAGAATTTATCCAAATAAAGATCAGGAATTATTGATAAATAAGACTTTTTGGATGTGTTCGTTTTGTTTACAATACAATTTTTGTATATTGCTAATAAAAATTTATGAAGGAAACTGGAAAAAAATAAAAATAATTACACCTGCCAGTTTGAAAAAGCGAAAAACCAATTTTTAAAAGAAGTGGACAGTTTGGCACTTTCAAATGCTCAATTGAATGTAAAACGATCGTTTACGAATTTCTTTCAGAAGAGAGCAAAGTTTCCAAGGTTCAAATCTAAAAAGAATAATATTAAAAGTTATACGACAAATTGTGTGAATAATTCGATACGAATTGAGGAAAACAAATATTTGGTTTTGCCAAAAATTGAAAAAAATGAAAATTGAAAATATCATAGAGAAATACCAAAGAATTATAGAATAAAGTCGGTAACATTGACAAACAGCAATGGAAATTATTATGTTTCTATTTTGATGGAATTTGAAAAAGAAATTCAAAAAAATACCAAGTAATGATAAAGTGATTGGACTTGATTTTTTTCAATGTCTGAATTATTTGTCAGCTCTGAAAACCAAAGGGCTGATTATCCAAGATATTTTTAGGATGTTGGAGAAAAAAATTGAAAAAAATTGCAGAAATCATTATCGAGAAAAAGTAAAGTTTTTCTAAAAATTGGTATAAACAAAAAAAGCAAAAAAATATCAAAATTACATGAGTATATCAAAAATTGTCGAAGAGATTTTTTGCATAAATTATCGAAAAAATTGTCTGAAATATATAATGCTGTGGTTGTCGAAGATTTGAATATGAAAGGGATGAGCCAGGCATTAAATTTTGGAAAAAGTGTCGGAGATAATGGATGGGGAATGTTTTTGAGAATGCTTGAGTATAAATTGATGTTTTTAGGAAAACAATTTTTTTGAAGATAGATAAGTGGTTTCCGTCATCGAAAACTTGCAGTAAATGTGGAAACATTAAAGAGAAACTGAAATTAACAGAAAGAAGTTATAGATGTGAGTGCTGTGGGATTGAAATTGATAGAGATTACAATGCGGCATTGAATATAAAAAACATTGGAAAATTGATGTTGGAATATTAGGAAAATAAAAGAAGACAGGGTAGAAACTACCCGAAGAGCTTGGTAAATATATTTGGCTAGTCATGCGCAGATACTTCCCAAGAAGTTTCCGCTTTTAGAAGCGGGAGTAGTTCACTGGAAATGTTGTTAGTGCAGGAGGCTCAGCCGTAGGAGGGATTACATCTTTATTGGGAAGTACGGCAGTTGGCGGACTGGGTGCCGCAGCTGGGGGTGTCTACTGGAGGAGCAGGAGCAATAGCAGGTATGAAGACAGGTGCAAAAATAGGCTCTAAAATAGGGAAATATCCTGGAAATCTGACTGGTTCGGCTGCTGAAAATGCAGGAAAAGCAATAAAAGCAATGATAATGGACTTTGATCCGATTGCTTCAGGCAGAAAAGTAAAAAATATAGCCAGCGATGGAATTAAAAAAATTTATGGGCAATAAAAAAATGATACGAAAGATACCGAAGAAAATAAATCACAAGAAACAGAAAAATACAAAAAAATACAAGAAACTAAGAATAGTAACAGTGAAACTTTTTCAGAATCTGAAATGAGGAGAGAAAAAGGACAGCAAGGAATAAAATATGTAAGGACAATGACAATAGAATATTAATCTAGTCTTAAAAAAATTCAGATTGAAAAAAACTATTAGATGTGATATAATATTATTGTAAAAAAATAGAAATTTAAAAGAGGTGATAAGAATGGCAACTTCAAGTTTTACAACAGAATTAAAATTTGATACAGAGGAAAAAAAGTTTCATCATTTTTTTAGAAGCTATTGAAAATGCAAAAAAATAATAAACTGCTAGATATAGATGTAGAATATGAATTTATTAAGGGGAATGATATTAAAAAAATTTTTTTGAAGAAACTTCTGAAAAGAAAGGAGAATAATGAAATTTACTACGTTTTCTTTAAAAAAATTGCGTATGAGTTATTGTTAGAAATTAGACAGAAAATTAGAGTAAAATTTATTTGGATTGAATGTCAAAATAATGAAAAAAATCTTGAATTTTTTTACCAAAATTTTTGAATTTTTCTAAAATAGATAATTTTATTTCTAAAAGTGGCTATAATGTAATGATAATGGAATTAAAAATAGTTATCATAAAGAATAGGAGAATAATGAAATTATATGAAAGAATAATACTAAAAAAATTCTTCAACAAGTTATATATCTGGATGGGAAGCATTGAATATTCCTGATGAAAATAGAAATACTGCTGACTGGCATCCAAGGACTTATTTATTTTCTTATGATAAAGACAAGGCAATAAATCTGTATAACACGACAAACGTTTTAGGAAATTCTGGAATAAAGAAAAGAATAATAGATTATCCAAGCCAAAAGGGAAGTGTACATTGTTAATTTTCCAAGAGCAATTGCAGATTTGGTATTAACAATGAAAGATTACCAGTTATCTTCACTTCATAACTGTTGCAATGATTTTTTTAAATGAGGATGAAACAGAACATCTTTATCAATATCTTAGAAGTATAAAGAATAATCCAAGAGTGGATGAGTTTCTTAAATATGAATTTACTGTAAGATATTTTAATGATAAAAAAATTATAATTGAATATTGTAAAAAAATAAAAATTTATAAAGAGATGAAATGTCGCAATTAATATTGCAATTTATGATATTTTTAGAATGTAACTTATTTAGATTAAATAATTTTTAAGTGTTGCCCTTTTTCTTTTTTTTGTTGTATATTATAGTATGTTTTATTGTTTCTTTTTGGATTTAATCGTTTTTTTGTTTTACTAAGAAAGGAAAAAAATTTATGAATAAAAAGGCAGTTCCAGTAGGGGTAGAAAACTTTGAAAGAATAATAAAAGATGGATATTATTATGTGGATAAATCATTATTAATAGAAAAAAATGCTTGAAAAATAGAACTCCTGTAACACTTTTTACAAGACCAAGAAGATTTGGAAAAAAACGCTTAATATGTCAATGATTAAATATTTTTTTGATGTCAAAAAAATAAAGATGAGAATAAAACACTTTTTGAAAAATTTAAAAAAATATCTGATAGTAAATATATGAGTGAACAAGGAAAAATATCCTGTAATATTTATTTCGTTAAAGGATTTGAAAGCGGATACCTGGGAAATGTGTCGTTTAGAAATAAAAAAAGTAATTTCAAAAACTTTATCGTGAATTTCAATATATTACAGACAAGATGGATGAAGATGATAAAGAGATATATAATTCCATTAAAAAAATAGAAAAAAATGATATTGATCTCAATACTTCACTGGAACTTTTGTCTGATTTTTCTTTGTGAATATTATGGGAAAAAAAGTAATAGTTTTGATAGATGAGTATGATTCTCCAATAATAAATGCTTTTGATAAAGGTTATTACAATGAAGCGATAGAATTTTTTTCAAGTATTTTATAGTTCTGCATTAAAGACAAATGATTCATTGAAATATGGCATTCTTACAGGGAATAACAAGGATTATAAAGGAAGGAATTTTTTTCAGGCTTAAACAATCTTTATGTGAATACTGTACTTAGCAAAAAAATTATGCAGAATACTTTGGGCTTTTGGAAAGCGAAGTAATTGAAATGCTTGATTACTTTAATATGAAATATAAAATTGAAGAAGTAAGAAGCTGGTACAATGGATATCTTTTTGGAAATGAGCAAATATACAATCCATGGTCTATTGTCAATTATTTAAGAGAAAAAGAAATAAAAATCATACTGGGCAAATGTTTCTGGAAATATGCTTTTTGGGAAATATGCTTGATAATGTTGGAGAAAGTGTTTATACTGATTTAAAAGAAATTTACTGATGGAGAAAGCATTGAAAAAAATATTTCGGATGGGACTACAATAAAAAAAGTCTTTTGAGTAATGATGATGAGATTTGGCAGTTATTTTTTTATAGTGGATATTTGACAAAAGCTGAAAAAAACAGGCAGAAAAGAACAGAATCCAAAAATACTTATAATTTAAAAAAATACCGAACAGAGAAATAAGAAGTTATTTTGGAGATTTATTTTTGAATAGATTTTTTTGGAACAGAAGTAAAGACAAATACTTTAATAAAAAGCTCTTGAAAATGGAGATATTAGAAAAATTTGAGAAAAACATTGAGTGAAATAATGATAAACATGTTAAGCCATTTTGATTTGGACAGTGAAATGGAAAAAAATTTATCAGGTATTTATGATAGGGACTTTGTAGGATTTCTTATGGGAAGATATGAAATTATCTCAAATAATGAGAGCGGATATGGAAGATATGATTTAGCGATGATACCAATAAAAAGCAATGAGAAGGCATATCTTATGGAATTTAAAAATTTCAAAGACTGAAAAAAAGGAATGAAAGCAAAAGGCAGAAGAGGCTTTGAAGCAGATAGATAAGAAAAAAAGTATGATACAAGGTTGAAGGCTAGAGGGATAAAGAATATTTTTGAAGATTGGGATAGCGTTTTATGGTAAAAAGTGTGAAGGTTGTTAGTAAATAAAAAGTTAGAAATTAAAATCAAATTTCAAAAAAATTTTGCAATTTAGAACGTAAAAAGGACAAGGAGAAGAAATTTTTATTAGAAAAAGGAAAGCATCTTGGATGTTAAATTTCTTTCAGAATCACCTGATGATTCAAATGCAAGAGCAACTGATTTAGGAATTATTCTTGAAATCAAAGGGAAAATTTTGGCAGCTGCAAATGGAGATGCTGAAGATGACACAAGAAAGGTTGCTCAATGGTCGTTAGTACCTGCTGAATCAAGCGATGCATACAGAACTGTATCATTAGAGGTAATATCCGCAGGACAAATGGTGAGAAAAATTGATATGACAAATGCTTTTTGTCGTAGATTATATTGAAGAATATGGAAATCAGGCTGGAACTGGGACATTTTCATTGAAAAATTAAACAGAAAAAAAGAAAAAGTAAAAGAAGTTGCTATTGAAGGCGGATACCAAGCAACAGAAGAGGTTTAATTGGGAATTGGGGTAGAACTTTTAAGTTCTATCCTTTTATTATTTATAAAAAAATAAATTTTGTGTTGTATAAAATTACTTTTAAAATTGAACTTAAAAATTATGATTATTTTACTCAAATTGCAAAAAAATATTTAATTTTAATAGTTTGATGTTAAAAAAAGTTAGAGTATAATTAATGATTCCTTCAAAGTTTTATTTAAAAAGCTAAGGCTTGAAGTATGATAAAAAAATTAGAGTAATAAAAAAATATAGAATAAAGAAAAAGTGAGGAAAAGAATATGTTTTTAAATAAATATCCAATATTTAAAAAAAGGACATAATGTAGATAAAGAAGTATTTGAAATATTAGAGATAACCCTCTTGAGATATTGAGTTTAACTTATTCAAAATATCAAGATGGGATTATTTCAGGATTTGAATTGACTACAAATATTGAAGAGAAAATTGTAATTGTAAATAAAGGTATTATAAAAATGTAATGGCGAAATATATTGGATGGCTGAAGATTATAAATTTGATATGCCAATGGAAGAAGATAGATACACTTTAAAATTAAAATTGAATTCTAATATAAAAACAAGAAAAAAATATTTTTGTTAGAGAAGGCGAATTTATTTTTGGAAAAAAAGGTTATGATAATGTTTCTGACGACGAAATAGAAATAACTAGATTTATAACAAGAGTTGGTGCGGAATTGAGAAATGATTACAATAATTTTTACAGATTTGCGAAGAGATTTTTAACTTGCTAGAAATAATAAATATTAAATATTCATCAAATCATATAAATGGTACATTGCATCCAACAATATTAAAATTATGGGGAATGGAAGCTGCAAAAAAAGAAGAACTGGACATTTATGATGTTAATTTTTATGTGAACTGCTTGCAAGGAGATGTTGAAAGAGAAGTAATAATTGCTTATATAAATAGAAAATTGGATTTAAGTAATATAGACTACACAAATGAAGAATTATACGAAAATCTTTTAAGGATATTACAAATACTAGGTAGAGAACGTAGAATAATAGAAAAGAAAAAGAATTATTCCACAAAAAAATAACAATTGAATAAATATATACAGGAGATTTGGTTTATTATGAACTATTATGAAATTTTTAGATGTTTCAAGAGTAGCAACTTATGAAGAAATTAAGGCAAAAACATACTATGAAAATGGACAGGAAAAAAAGAAAAATTGCGATGAG
>BNJU01000246.1_pt1 | contig 81497 bp, 104 predicted proteins | sample 8539281 | NCBI WGS metagenome assembly BNJU01 (sample SAMD00202456, study PRJDB9452) | human saliva metagenome | isolation source: human saliva | place: Japan | reverse complement strand
TATTCCCACTCAATTGTAGCAGGTGGTTTAGATGTAATATCGTACACGATACGGTTGATGTGTTGTACTTCGTTTACGATACGACGGGAGATTGTGTCCAATACGTCGTAAGGGATGCGCGCCCAGTCAGCAGTCATGAAGTCTGTTGTTGTTACGCCACGCAATGCCAATGTGTAATCGTATGTACGGAAGTCACCCATAACGCCTACAGTACGTGTAGATGTTAATACTGCAAAGTATTGGTTGATATCGCGATCAAGACCAGCTTTTGCAATTTCATCACGGAAGATGTAGTCCGCATCACGCAAGATGTCGAGTTTGTCTTTCGTGATTTCGCCCATTACGCGAATAGCAAGACCAGGACCTGGGAATGGTTGACGCCATACGAGGTAGTCAGCCAAGCCTAATTCAGAACCAAGTTCACGCACTTCGTCTTTGAAGAGGTTACGCAATGGTTCGATAAGGCCTTTAAAGTCTACAACTGCAGGCAAGCCGCCTACGTTGTGGTGAGATTTGATAACTTCTGCTTCGCCAGTACCGGACTCAATAACGTCAGGGTAGATTGTACCTTGCGCTAAGAAGTCAACAGAGCCGATTTTACGACCTTCATCTTCGAATACACGGATAAATTCTTCGCCGATAGCTTTACGTTTAGCTTCTGGATCTTCAAGACCAGCCAATTTATCTAAGAAACGTTTTTCTGCATCGACGCGGATGAAATGCATGCCGGAATCTTTGAAAGCTGCTTCAACTTCATCGCCTTCGTTTTTACGCATTAAACCATGGTCAACAAAGATACAAGTCAATTGGTCACCAACAGCTTTAGAAATAAGAGCTGCCGCAACGGAGCTATCTACACCGCCAGACAATGCCAACAATACTTTACCATCGCCTACAGTGTTACGAATTTCATCAATAGCAGTTTTTGCATAGTTTGCCATTGTCCATGTGCCTGTGAAACCACATACTTCATACAAGAAGTTGTGAAGCATTTCTTTACCATGTTCAGTATGCAATACTTCTGCATGATATTGCATAGCGTATAATTTGCGTTCTTTATTTTGCATAGATGCAACAGGGCAGTCTTTTGTATGCGCAATGATTTCGAACCCTTCAGGAACTTTGCTACATAGTCAACGTGGGACATCCAAACAACTTGGTCTTCGTCCAAGCCTTTGAACAATGGAGATGTAGTGTCCACTTTAGTAGGTGTTTTACCAAACTCACGGTTGTCAGCAGATTTAACTTCGCCACCCAATGTATGCGCCATAAATTGCATACCATAGCACATGCCAAGAACTGGAATACCAAGTTCAAAAATCTCTTTTTCGATTTTTGGAGAGTTTTCTTCATACACGCTGTTAGGGCCACCTGTGAAGATGATACCTTGCGGTTTTAATTCTTTAATTTTGTCCAGCGCTTTGTTGTATGGATATACTTCGCAGTATACGTGATTTTCACGAACACGGCGCGCGATCAATTGATTATATTGACCACCAAAGTCAACAACAATAACAAATTCCTTGTTTTCCATGCCTTCCTCCATATGCATCTATTTGTGAAAGTATATTCACTATTTTTTAATACCCTTACATTTCTGTACTGGCGGTGCGTTTTCTCGAACAAAACGCTAAATTTCATTACATTTCATTATACCATACGAAGTATATGGACTCCATATATTCCGTATGAAATTTATGATTAATATTTCTAATGTTCGGATTTTGGTTTTACTCTATACAAAACTCAATACAATGAGATGACCTATAAGAGGCTCTACCCTTTCAAGAGACTATTCTTTATCAGTCTCACGTTTAGACATCTTTACAGCACCTACAGGACAGATGGAATAACAATCGCCACATCCGATACACCCTTTACCTATATTAAACCGAGTCTCCCCTTGGGTAATGCATTGAACAGGACAATCTACCGCACACGCACCGCACTTAACACAAGTATCATCTATATTAAACTTTAGATTTCCCATTCTACATCACCTCCTACAGGTTTAATAAAACTAACTTAGCATTCGTTCTAACATCAGCTAAAGCAATGAATGTATTACCTGTAATACACTTTCGAGCAATGCCTCACTATAAAACCGACTGGAATACAAACCGACAAACAAATATATATAGTTTTTTCAGATACTACCAGTTAAAAGTATTTATTTTTAACTGGTAGTATCTCAGATTTGCACATATCGAGCACAATCCAAATTAGAAAGATTTACTTTTAACTGGTAGTATCTCAAATTTACACATATCGAGCACAATCCAGATTAGAAAGATTTACTTTTAACTGGTAGTATCTCAGATTTAAACATATCTAGCACAATCCAGATCAGAAAGATTTACTTTTAACTGGTAGTATCTCTAATTTGAGATATGATTACTGTTTTTTTAGTAATTCATTGTTATACGCAATGGCGGAATAGATTGCTTTTAGCCACGCCATGATGGTTATTATCCGTCGTCACATAACGCGCTGCTTCTTTAATATTTGGCTTCCCATTACCCATAGCTACGCTAGCACCTGCAAAACGCAGCATGGATAGGTCGTTTTCACTATCCCCTAAGGTCATGACTTCATCGGGACTAAATTTCCAGTGATTTGCCAGTGCTTCTACAGCGGTCCCCTTTGTGGTATGTGGTAGTACGAATTCGAGATTACCTTCACTAGAGAGCAGTACATCATAAAAGCGTTCACGACCTGTACCATCATGAGACATACCTTGATATTCATCACGCAAATCTTGTAAGATTCTTTGGCGCATAGGCTCATCGCCGTAAAAGATTTGCATCTTCTCAGGACCTTCGTCTAAGGCTTCCATATGAGCTAGTAAATCAGGCACCATAGTTCGTGTTGCCAAGATAAATGGACGGATATTAGGTCTAAAGAAGAAATTAGACTGTTCTACTTCACATTCAGATAAGTTATCATTTGCTGCTTCATCACCTTCAGCTAAGGCATAGTGATCATGGGTTTCACCAGGTAGATGTTCCTCAGGTACACCAAGTTGAGGGATGATTCATTAAGCTAGGTAGATGATTATCCATGAGTCCAACCGAACCTTCTTTGTATTAGGCGATTTACGCTCACTAGCACATGCGCTTAATCGTTCAGGCGTAATGCATCTGGACGGTGGATACATACCAAAGATTTTATCTTTCACATAAGCCTCTACATAAACACCATAGGTTAAAAGTTTGCGCAACAAATAGAGTGCTTGTTCTTTATCAAAGGTTACATGGAACAAACTACGATTTTCTTCCTTATCCATTACATAGGCCCCATTGGTACACATGAAATAGCGTAAACATGGTAGTTTCTCGATAACATCATTCATCTCATTCCAAGCGCGACCAGAAGCGATGGCTACACGAATGCCACTTTCACGAGCGGCACGAATAGCCTCGATAGCCTCATTAGGAATTGCTTTCGCATCATTAACCAAGGTACCATCTACATCAGATGCAATGAATCGAATGGGTTTATCGCCGGTGAGACCTATATAATTTTTAATTTGTAAGGTTTCAGTTGAGGACATAAAGCCTCCTTTAATACGGTATATAAATGGATAGATATTATTTTCAATCAGTAGTACAGTAATAGTTACAAATATATCTGTTAAAAGAATACACAGATAGTATGTAAGACATAGATAGTATATAAGGCATAGATAGGAAGTGAAATCATATGCGTATCATAATTGATCGAGATGCTGTTTGTGCAGCCGATGATGCTAGTTGGCATCGCGAAGAATTTACCGTACCAGATGATATATCCATAGCCGGTTTATTTGAATTCCTTGAGTTTAAGTACATTCCAGTCATCGCGGGAAATAACGTGGTCTGGACGCTCTATTATCACGACCGTGAGTTAGGTGCCTATTTCACCAAAATTCAGAGCTTTATAAACGGAAACATCTCATTATCATCCATCATTAATAAATCTGAAAAAGACCACGAATTCTATCTACACTATTACAGCCATCCTGATAGATATAGAAAGCACTTTATTTAGATGCATTAAATTCAGCCACAATCTCTTCTAATACTGCTGGGTTTTCTACCAAACTTAATAATGTACGACCAATAATATTGGCTCCATCAAGGATTGTTTGTTCAATGGTTGGTTCTAGCATAGCGGCTGCGAATTCTTTAGAGTGGCATACTTTATCGTCCCCAGCAAGTCGTAATTTAGGGTGAAACGCCGCACATTGATAGCTCACATTACCGATGTCTGAACTGCCCCCAATATCCGCTGGGCCCGGTTTAAAATCTATGCCCATATCAGTCATTACGTCTTCAATAAGTAATGTACCTCTTTGGTTTTGGTTCATATCATCATAGGGATTGCCGTAAAATTCTATATCGACTGTTGTTCCAGTACAAAGGGCGGCCCCTTCAAAAATTTCCTTAATCTGTTCAGATAAGCCATTCAAATAGTCCCGTTCTGTATGACGTACGGTTACTTCTAACTCGCCAAACTCAGGGATAACATTAGATGCAGTACCACCAGCAATGATCCATGTGCCGATGCGCGTTTCAGGTCGCACTTGTTGGCGCATCATATCCATCGCGTGAATAGCAAGTTGTACTCCGTTTACCGCATTAATACCGTTCCAAGGCTCACCTGCTGCATGGGCTGGTTTACCATGATACTTAGCACGGAAACAGTCTAGTGCCAAGAATTGTGAATTAGGTCGTGTTTCTTCACCATCGAGGTGAACCATGATAGCTAAATCATAGTCTTTAAACACGCCTGCATTGCACATATCCACCTTGCAACCTGTGGCTTCTTCATCAGGTGTACCGATGATATCGATGTCCATATTGAAAGCAACGCCGTCTTGTTGCATTTTGCGTAGCGTTAATGCAGCGAGTACACTCAGGGAACCACTGGCAGAGTGACCACATGCATGACCTACTTCAGGCAATGCATCATATTCACAGAGGATAGCCAAGCGCCCCTTTGGATTATCTACTTTTACAGCAGACGCCTTAAACGCTGTTGGCAGATTACAAAATTCATAAGTTACATCCATACCATATTTTTCAAGAACAGCACCAATCGTTTTTACGGTCTCAAATTCATGACTAGAAAGCTCAGGATTCTTAGCTAATGTATAGTTAATAGCAAACGCATCAGGTGCAAATCTTTTACAAAGATCTGAAAAGGTATTCGTAAGAGACATATTACCTCCATGTATATATCCAAATTATTGTAAAGAATTTTAGTACTCTACAATAAAGAATAGAAAACTCATTTACTCTTAATTATACAATGTTATTGCCTATTATTGTAAAATTCCGTACAATATAAACAGAATTTGATAAATCATGTATATGGATGTTTGAGGAGGTTTCTATGTTTAAATTCAAAAAGTTGACAGCCATCGCCCTCGTAGCGGTAGCAGCAATGGGTTTATTGGCTGGTTGTGGTAATGACAAACCAAAAATGACACAACAAGAGGGTGTATTGCGTGTAGGTTCTGAAACTACATTCCCACCATTCGAATTTACTGAAGGCGACAAATACGTTGGTTTCGATGTTGATTTGTCCGAAGCAATTGCTAAAAAATTAGGTTTAAAAATGGAATTCAAATCCATGGGCTTCGATGCTTTGATTCCAGCAGTTCAATCTGGCGATATCGACATGATCGCAGCAGGCATCAATGCTACGCCTGAACGTGAAAGCATTGGACTTCTCCGATGTATACTTCGATCAAGGTGGTTTCATCACAGTTGTTCGTAAAGACAACACAACAATCCATAACATGGATGAATTAGCAGGTCATACTGTAGGTGCTCAAATCGGTACTATCCCTGTTGAAATGGCTCAAAAAATCCCTAATACAACAGTAAAACAAATTGATTCCAATGCTAATATCTTCATGGAATTGAAAGCTGGTACAATCGACGGTGCTATCATCGATAACGCAGTGGCTATGTACTACCTCAAACAAGGTGCTGATCAAGACCTTAAACTCGTAGGCGAACCTACTAAAGCTGAAGGTACAGTTCTTGGCATGAAAAAAGGCAACAAAGCTTTACAAGAAGCTGTTAATAAAGCTCTTAAAGAACTTAAAGAAGACGGCACTTACCAAAAAATCTACGACAAATGGTTCGGCGATTACAACAAAAAATAATATCTATCTCTATGAACTAGGATAAATATGACCCCTCTGAAAGACTTCAGAGGGGTTTTTTCCTCTTTTGCGGTCTCTTACGTTCGTTATATAATAAATATGTATTCTATAGTAAATGTAATTAATATAAAGGAGGCCTTATGGCACAGTACTTTACGGAACGCCTAGAAAAGGTCTTCCACATGATTTTCACATCATATAATCAAGAGATGGCTCAAGAAGGCTTACGCCAATTAGAGCTCATCGTAAACAATCAGCAAAGCCCTGAGCAAACGAAGCATCAAGCCTTGCGCAACGATATGACTACCTCTCTGGAAAACGAAATTGACACTAAAGAGGACGCATTAAAAATAGCAAACAATCCAGAGTCTCGAGAGATAGCTGATGCATATGCTTTATTGGCTCGTATCTACGCAGGTCCACGCTTTACGTGGGAGGAATCTAATTTCCCTGAAAATAACATGCGTACCTATCAATGCTTGCACGATAGCATTCGCCGTTGTAGTCCTATCGGCACCTTACAAGCATTGCGTATCAATGGAACCATTACGCCTACGGTTGAAAAGGATATGTTAATATCCTTTAATGATGCATTTCATATCGTTTACGACTACGCTAAACAAGGCGATGCCTTTTGCCAATACATTATAGGTAATGTCTTTTTCTGGCGCGATGATGATCGCATTAGCCTAGCTCGAGATATGATTACACCGCCCCGCCTAAGCTTGGCAAAACGGATTCAACAAAGCTTACAAAAAGGTTCTATACAAGAACGCATTTCAACCTTACAAGGCACTGTTTCAGACGAAACATTACAGGAAAATGCTACTACATTCGCCAAAGAATGGTTTAACAAGGCCCTCAACAATGGACTTGCCATGTTCCAAGGCAATTTACGTAACATCTATATCGACGAAGGCGATTTTGATAATGCGCGCCGTGTAGCTTTAACGGCTGCTGAGCTAGGTAATCCAACTATGATGCTCTACACTGGCCTAGACTGTCATGAACACGGAAAATTTGAGGATGCTTTCACATGGTTCACGAAAGGTGCCGCCTTGGGCTCAAGCTGAAAGTACCGCCGAATTAGCAGATTATTACTATCACTTTTATGATACGAAAGAGCTGCGCCGCCTAATTCCGTATAACCCTGTAAAAGCTATCGGCCTCTACCGTCGCGCAGCTACTAAGCATTTTAGCGACGCCGGCTATGCTGCATTGCAAGCGGCCTTTGGCTATATATTCCACATAGGCCACCTTCCTCTCGACTGGGGTCTCATTGCAGATTTAACTCATATGGCAGCCACTAAAGAGCGTTTTATGTTCTCCTTACCATATATTGGTTATATGCGAATCCATGGCTTAGGAGTAACAAAAAATATACGCTTTGGCGTGCAATCCTTAACACGTGTACTGGATGAGGAAAAGCGCGCATTAGAAGAGGAAGATCGTGTTCTCTTCTATGATATTACACGAGCTTTAACGCGAGTTGCCTTAGGGTATGCCTATGAAAAAGGCTATGTCACAGGTAAACCTGATTTAGATGCCGCTGTAGCCTATTACGAAGAGTCTCATCAATATATACTATCTCACAAGGCAAATCTTGATGAAGAGCTGAAGGATATCCCTATCGATAATGAAGCAGAAGAACGTTTAGCAGCCTTCGAAAAAATAGATGACCATTGGCACTATAAAGAGGGCTTTACAGAGTCTACCTCAACAGTACGGCCTGGTCACACTGAATGGCCTCAAAATGCAGCTCGCTTATCTGTAAACATGGATGACTTCTTATGGGATACCACCTTATATGATTGGCAAACCATCGAGCATGCTTTAGAATCACAAGAAGAAATGAAACTGAGCTTTTACAATCATTTCCTCTCCATACCAGACAAGCTACGAAACATCTTTAAGCTAGATGTAAAGCGTATGCCACGTGATACGTACCAAGTCAGAATACATGGTTATGACCCTACAGAAGGTCAAGAGATGATCTATCGAGCACTATTCAAAAAAGAGAATACCATTCAGCTATTAAAAGACCTCTACGATACGCACCAATTACCTGCATTAGGAGATAACTGGTCCATCGAAACGAACGAGGAAAAACCAACTTGGCATTATGTACTCGATGTAGATCAACAAGCATTTCTACTTGAAGAATACGATGATGCTAATGCGATGATACAAACTGCATTACAAGGCTTAAAAGACAAAAAGTACGAACAAATTAATGTCCGTACCCATGACTTTATCGGCCCATCCTATTTTATTTTTAGAGGCAATCACGCAAATCCATTTAGAGTGCAACTCTATCTGAAAGAATCCATGCGCCACTCCATCGACGAGGATGGTAAAACCTCTCAGATACGCCAGGCAATACCTATTTATTTGAACAACAGTTAGGTAACGAAGTATCCTTAAACTACTGGATTCAAAAAACGATTAATACCTTGGAAATACCTGAGCTAGACAATTGGAAAAAACTCAGTGTGCCTAAGGCATTACAATAAAAATGACCCAGAATATAAAAGGAGCTAGTACAGAAAGTACTAGCTCCTTTTTATAAACTACGAATAGGCTAAACTATTATAAATGATCATGAGGGTAATGAATACGGAAATTCCTATAAACCAACATCGACAAACTGCTGTTCATAAGTATTTTCCACAGTTTCTTGTACAACCATGTCGCTACGATGTACCTTATCAAGCATCTTGGAACGAGCCGTTGTAATCGCGCTTTCACTATGTTTACCACCACGCCAAGCAAACTTGGATGTACCGATGGTATATTTCAAGGTCGCATAAGGACCACTCAAATGATGAGATGCCGTTTGGTAACCCGCATCAAGGGTAAGATGCGGTGTGATATGGAATTCTGCACCCACTTTAAAACCTTTTATGGCATCACGTTTTTTTAATTTATAATACCCTACTCTTACAGCCTCTCTACCACGCCAATTATAATAGTCCGCATAGACACGAGCCCATCGAGCATTTTTGAAGGTCCGTGAGTACCCTACATCAAATCCACTGGCAGCAACCTTTTCTAATAGCATCCAATGATTTTCATAAGCAGCTATACCATAATTATAAAGACTTTGATCAGGATCCATCCCATATGGATACAATCCTGTAGGATCACCCAATACAACACTACGTCCATGGAGTCCTATATATTTTCTTTCATCAGTCCCTAGATTTCGGTACAGATTAGCATGAAATTCATTAAGGCCTGCCACATATTCTACACCGCCACTAACGCGCTTATAACCACCTTTAAACACATGGTCATAGAACGCATTAACACCAACATAAGCATGTTCACCTTTGCTAAGACGACGATAGCCAATGCCAATATTAGCATTCATTCCTAATGATTCTTTCTTATCTGTTTGCTTATCATGTGTTATAAACGTCCCTGCAGGTCTGGCTGGCTCCAAATAACTATCTAATTTATAAGATGAAATTTTTTTCTCCACTGCGTCCCAATACGACCTTGTACAAAGACAACGCTTTTAGCATTTTCATCATAATGGGTTATAGGTTGCAAGGTCTCAATATACAATTTATTGATTTCAGTAGATTTTAAACTTTTTCGAAGTTACAGTATGTGATCATCATGTCTCATCGATGATTCACCAACATAATGGTGCTGACTATGCGTCTCTTTCGAATCTTTCATACCAACACCAACTACGATATCTGTGCGATCCATCCAATTGGAACGAACAGCTTCATGTTTAGCCGCATTCACTTCTGTTGTAGAATCTGCAATACCTTGGCCATGTCCCATTTTTGTACATCTGCTGCAAAACCTGTAGCACTAAATGCACATGCTACAGCACCTAAAACCATTGCTTTTATCATTAATGTCTTGCTCATATAAATTACTTTCCTATTATTACATGTCTTATTTAATATCTATAATCTAAACTACAGTGGTATTATAGATGATCAATTGGCGCCAAATAATCGTATTCAATGTCATCAAAGGATTCTACAATCATGTCTTGACGACGTACCTTATCTAGCATTTTAGAGCGAGCTGTAGTAATCGTATCATCACTATGCTTGCCACCCCAGAAGGCAAATTTAGATGTACCTAATGTATATTTAAGAGTACCATATATACCTTTCGACATATTATTAGCATTGTTATACCCAATATCTAAAGATATATGTGGTGTCAATTGTAATTCAGCACCGATTTTAATGCCTTTATAATGGTTAGCATTTCGTGCAGTAAACCACGGCACAGACCAATGACCTGGACGCCCCCAATTATATTCTTGTTTATGGCTAAATCCATTGCCGTTCCAACGATACCCATTTACATAGGCACGAGCCCAACGTGCATTTTTAAAGGACCTTACGATCCCTATTTCGTAGCCATCTAACACGCCACCACCTACATAGGTATTATAATTTTCACTAGGAATGGTATTGTATGGGAATGTATCTGGATAGCCATTAGGATACAACCGTTTAGGATATGGATTACCGCCACCGCCTTTTACGAGTTCCTTATTACCAAGACCTCTATACACATTGGCATACACTTCGTTGAGTCCATTCACATACTCTACACCACCGCTGATACGATTGTAATTTCCTGTGAAAGCACGATCTACAAAAGCGTTAACACCTACATAAGCATGTTCATGTTTACTAAGAATACGATAACCAACACCTAAGCTACCAACCGTTCCTAACGACTCAGATGTTTTTTCATCTGTATTGATTTCCGTAAAAACATCAAACCCAAATGGTGACATTACAAGGTCTGGAGTGAAATAACCTCTTACCTCTTTAGAGGAGATTTTCTCACCACCACGGCCAATACGACCTTGTACGAACACAACGCTCTTAGAGTTTTCATCATAATGGGTAATAGGTTGTAATGTTTCTATATAGGCTTTAGTGATATTCCCGTAATCTGATTTTGTATTGTAAAAGTTATTATTATAATCACTAGGGAACATCCCCTTGTGTGAATCAGATGAGCCCCCAGTTTGCACACCTATAGCAATATCTGTTCGATCTAACCAATTGGAACGAACCGCTTCATGCTTAGCCCCATTTACTTCTGTAGTAGAATCTGCAATACCTTGTCCATGTCCATTTTGTACATCTGCTGCAAAACCTGTAGCACTAAATGCACATGCTACAGCACTAAAACCATGGCTCTAAATACTAACTTGCTTATCATATATTACTGTCTCCCCACTAGCCTTTATAAGTGATCATAAGGTACTACCATCCAGAATTCTTCATAGGTATTACCTACTCGCATCGGGCTGCGATCTACTTTATCTAACATTCTAGCCCGTGCATTGGTAATAGTATCATCACTATGCTTACCACCATGCCAAGCAAACTTGGATGTACCTAATGTATATTTAACAAAGCCATAGGCACCACTAGAATTGTTATTGTCTGATGTATACCCTACATCTAGAGAAACATGTGGTGTAAGTTGTAATGTAGTACCAGCTTGCCAGCCGTGGCTTTTACCAACATTAAGAGTTAAGGCAGGACCTTCACCATGTGTTGTGGCGCCTAAGCCATTCCAATGATAAGCACCTACATAAGCACGTGCCCAGCGAGCATTCTTAAAGGTGCGTGCATAGCTTACATCATATCCGGACAATGCTTTTTGAGACTTGTAAACTGTATAACCTGCAGTGCCACCATCTAACAAGAATTCAAAATAACCTTCATATAAAGGTACATTATAAGGTTCAGATTTTGTACTATTTAATCCCTTATAGATATTAGCGCGAACTTCGTTAAAGCCAGATACATATTCCAAGCCACCGCTAATACGGTTATATTTTTTCGAGAAGGAATGATCATAAAACGTATTAACACCTACATAAGCATGTTCATGTTTACTGAGAATCCGATAGCCTAACCCTACATTAGCAACAGTTCCCAATGATTTAGTATTATGATGTTCTTCAGGTCTATACCGTTGTTCGCCTTTTTTAGTAACTGGATTGTATGGATACCAATATCCCCCATTGCCACCAGAGAAATAGCTAGCTTGATCCTCTTGTCCGCCTTTACCGATGCCACCTTGTACGAATAGAACTGATTTAGAGTTTTCATCATAATGGGTTAAGGGTTGTAATGTTTCTACCGAAACTTGAGCCCCTACCTTAGATTGGGTACCGACTATAATATCTGTACGATCCATCCAACTAGAGCGAACCGCTTCATGCTTAGCCCCATTTACTTCTGTAGTAGAATCTGTAATACCTTGGCCATGTCCATTTTGTACATTTGCTGCAAAACCTGTAGCACTAAACGCACATCCTATAGTCCCTAACACCAACGCCTTAATAATTATGTTTCTTCTCATGACTTATACGCTCCCCTCGTTTTGCATAAGAAATAAAACCACACAACACTGCCCGTTCTTCACGTTCATTTCATGGTTAATTCATCTTCATTATAGGTATGCTTGTTTCTATAGTCAATATAACTCCTTATAGTTAAACGACACTTAAAGATTCTCTAAATCATTATGTTACAAATTGATTTCTATTTTCAGGCATAAGAAAAAGACCACCCGCAAGCTGGGTGGTCTTTTTTCTGGGGAATGAAATTGTTATTTGAATAAAGGCAAGATTGCGTTTGCTAAACCAGTAAGTGCAGCCAAAATTGCTTTAACGATAGTTGCTACCATTGCTCTTCCTCCTTCTCATATAAGCACAATAACTAAACTAACTATAAACATCTTAAACTAGGATATTAAAGTCTAATGTGAAATGAGTAAATTTTTACACATTAATTTTTTTCATGAGGAAAAATAACAATGTACTAATTATGATAGATTAGTTTTATGAGAAAGATAGTATACAATGAATTCATAAATTTCTATAAATTTTTTTCACTACCTCTGCACAACGATGGCAAAGTGTAGGGTGTTCGCTATCTTGGCCTACTGTATCGCGGTGGATCCAGCAGCGTTCACATTTTTCAAGTTCAGATGGAGCAACTACTGTTGCAACGCCTGTTTCTTCGTCTTTTACAGCCTCTGCTGGAGCAGCGCCATTTACGATGTGAGCTTCAGATACGATAACGAGTTTAGCCAAGCCTTCTTCACCAAGAGCGTTCAATGCGTCGAAATGCAGCGCCTTCAGCGTATACTGTAACGGATGCATCCAATGGGTGACCGATTGTTTTGTTTTGACGAGCCAATTCCAATGCTTTTTGTACGGATGTACGCAAGTCTAACAATTGGTTCCATTTATCAGCCAATTCTTGGTTGAAGTGTTCAGGATGACCTTGTGGCCAATCTTGAAGCATAACGGATTCAGGCATACCTTCTTCTTTAGGCATGTATTTCCAAACTTCTTCTGCTGTGAAGGAAAGTACTGGAGATACCATTGCTACCAATGTTTTTAAGATTTCGTACATTGCTGTTTGAGCAGAACGACGAGCTACGTTATTTTTGCTTTCAGCATACATAGTATCTTTCATTACATCAAGGTAGATGGAGCTCAAGTCTACTGTGCAGAAGTTATGAATTGCATGGTACAACATGTGGAATTCATAGTTTTCGTATGCGTCAGTAACCTTTTGACGTACTTCTTCTAAGCGCAACAATGCCCATTTATCGAATTCGGACATATCAGCATAAGCCACTTTGTCAGTATTTGGATTGAAGTCATCCAAGTTACCAAGCAAGAAGCGGAATGTATTACGGATCTTACGGTATACTTCGGATAATTGTTTTACGATGTCTTTGGACAAACGTACGTCTGCTTGATAATCCGCAGAGGATACCCACAAACGCATAACGTCAGCGCCGTATACGTCGATGATGTCGCTAGGTGCCACTGTATTACCTACAGATTTAGACATTTTGCGACCTTCGCCGTCCACAACGAAGCCATGAGTCAATACGGAGTTGTATGGTGCTTTACCAGTTGTTGCTACTGCAGTTAACAAGGAAGAGTTGAACCAACCGCGATGTTGGTCGGAACCTTCAAGGTACATAGCACATGGTACATCTAAGCCGTTAACTTCAAGTACGCCAGCCCAAGAGGAGCCAGAGTCAAACCATACGTCCATGATGTCTGTTTCTTTTTTGAACTCATCATGACCGCAATGAGGACATTTAAAACCTTCAGGTAACAATTCTTTTGCACTGTGAGCCCACCAAGCATCGGAGCCTTCTACGGCTACTTTCTTGTAATGCTTTGATCGTATCATCGTTGATAATGTGCTCGCCGCAGCTTTCACAATAGTAAATAGGAATTGGCACGCCCCAAATACGTTGACGGGAAATTACCCAGTCACCACGATCGCGAACCATGTTGAAGATACGATCATGGCCCCATTTAGGAATCCATTGTACTTGATTGTCGATTGCATCAAGTGCTTGTTGACGATATCCATCTACAGAGGAGAACCATTGTTCTGTAGCACGGTAGATGACAGGGTTTTTACAACGCCAGCAGTGAGCATATTGGTGACGCAAGCTAGATTTATGAAGTAATGCATTGTTGTGCGCCAAGATTTTGATAACAGGCACTTCAGCATCGTGAATTTCTACGCCAGCCAATGGGAATTCAGTATCGCCATAACGGTTGTCGTCTACTTGTTTAGTATAGTTACCAGTTTCGTTAACAAGGGATACGATAGGAAGTTCAGTTTTGCCTTCCTTGTTATAACGCATAACGATGTTAAAGTCGTCTTCACCGTGTGCAGGAGCTGTATGTACGCAACCAGTACCTGCTTCAAGTGTTACATGGTCGCCACACAATACAGTAGAATTACGTTCAACAAATGGATGTTTGAATTCAGCCAATTCTAAGTCTGCGCCAGAGAAGCGATTTACGATTTCATAGTCTTCGATACCGATATCTTTCATAGCCGCATCAACAAGTTCAGTAGCCATCAAGTAGTATTCGTCGCCTACTTTTACCCAGCCGTATTCAAGCTCAGGGTTAACGGAAATAGCAATATTTGCAGGCATTGTCCAAGGAGTAGTTGTCCAAATAACAGCATATGCTTGTTTTGGATCTTACGCCAGCTGGCAATGTTACCTTTTTCTCAGATACGTAAGGGAATTTTACGTAAATGGAGAAGGATTTTTCTCAGCGTATTCGATTTCTGCTTCTGCCAATGCAGTTTCGCAGTGTGTACACCAGTATACAGTTTTAAGACCTTTATAGATGTGGCCGCGTTTTGCCATTTCGCCGAAGATACCAAGTTGTTTAACTTCAAACTCAGGGCGCAATGTCAAATAAGGGCGTTCCCATTCGCCTAATACACCAAAGCGAATGAAGTCTTGTTTTTGAGTTTCTACGCATTCTAATGCATATTCCTTACATTTGTTGCGCAAATCTAATGGCGCCATTTCATGACGGTTAAGACCAGTATTTTTAATAACCGCATGCTCGATTGGCAAACCGTGCGTATCCCAACCAGGGATGTAGCGAGTATAATGACCAGTCATTGTTTTGTATTTCATGATGATGTCCTTCAACGTTTTGTTGAGGGCATGACCGATGTGCAATTTACCGTTCGCATATGGAGGGCCATCATGCAAGATGAATGGTTTTGCGTCTTTACGCAATTCCAAACGTTTTTGATAAATTTTGTTGTCTTCCCAGAACTTTAAAATTTCTGGTTCGCGCTTAGGCAAATTGCCGCGCATTGGGAATTCTGTTTCAGGCAAATGTAACGTCTTACCGTAATCCATGATGTGCTCCTTTTACATAAAAAAATCGCCCGCCCCCGAAGGGACGGACGTAATATCCGTGGTACCACCCTACTGACCTTCGTTACTGGTGAAAGCTTCGCCCTGCTTTTCTTTGATTGTCAGACCATGCTAGCGCATGACTGTAACACATTAGGGCGAGCTAGTCACGTAAACAGTGAAAGCCACTTAAACATATAACGGTGTTCACCGGCGGCGTTGCCGCTTGCTCCAAAGTGATCCGCAAATCTCTAGATTTCCAAACCTTTCAGCCCATGAGTTTGGTCTCTACTAAATCCGTCTGAGACGTGCCGTCTTTTTCAACGCAATATTCATATAATAGATAATTATAGGGCTCCTAGACCTATATTGTCAAATAGATTCTACTAAGTTATAGTTATTTAATTAGAGTAATTAGAGTAATTAGAGTAATTAGACTAATTATAATCTCGCTCTAAATCAGGAAATCCAAAAAGAAGCAAAAATCATACCAAACTATTTTTCCACATACCATCTGACAATTGTTTCATTTCTAGAGACAAACTTTTCAAGTTATTATCTTTTGTATCTAAACCAACAATTACAACGCTAATTTGTTCCGAGGACATCTTATATGTTTCTAAAGAAATTAGTTTAAATCTATCAACTTCACGTAACATAAGAATATGCTCAACAAATCTAGCATTTGGAGATTCCCCTTTCATTAGAGAATCTACATCACCACCTGTAAAAAAATAGTATGTATATCATTATTAAAACGGTCGTTAGCTAATAAATGCTCTAACTCAGCAAGATTTACCTTTCGATTTTTATAGGGAAATAAAATCTCTTTTTCCTTACCTTCGTTTATTAATTGTCTATAAAGAGCTAACTTTTTTTCATATCTCCTATTCGCCAAAGTATCAATATCAATTAATTTTTTTAATGTTTCTTCATCACCATTTTGAATCACATCGTAAATCAACTTTAGCGAATACTCTGGAGTACTCTTATACGTCATATTTTTATATACGCCGTATCCAACGCCTACTAAAGCACAAATTATCACTAAAATAATTAATATACTTTTAAACATACCAACCTGTTTAAACTTCATTAACATTTCATCATTCCTTTCAACCACACATATTGCCTAGATTTATCTAATTAATGTACAATATATCATAAATAACATTTTATAGATAGTTTATATTTGTAGTGCGAAAGAGAGAATACTATGAGAAAAATTATCCCTTATGATTCTTAGTTTATGTATGTTACTACTATCTGGGTGTGCCACAATAGATTCAGATGTAAAAATTGATAGTGATGGTAGTGGCACTTGGAATGCTCAAATCAATTCACAAGCTGGCCCATTGCCAAAAGACTCTATTACAGAAATTATAAATGAATACAATATTCAAGACTATACCATCAAGGCTCTTGATGATCAAGGAAAAGAGATTACTGTAGATAATGGTGATGAAACACCTTATAATGTTTGGACTGTTAACTCAAAGTTCAACAACGTTGAAGAACTTAATAAAGTTAGAGATGCTATGACGTTAAGAAATAAAAACCAAGGGCCTTTACTTGCCTTAGAAAAAACAACTTCTGGTACTTATATTGTAGATTTAGGAACATCTCAAGGCAAAACAACAGTTACCGTATCTGGTGAAATTGATCCAGCAAGTGTTCAAACCGGAACACTAACAGATAAAAATACTGTTACCTTTACGCAAAACAGTCATATTCGTTTTATTTTTAAACCAAGCCACGGTTGGTTATTCTATATTGGCATCGGCGTAGCTATTGTTGCTGTCATTGGTGGTGGCTACATTTTCTACTTACGTCGTAAATATTATGGCGATGCAGCATAAGGAGAGCATATGAAACGTAACTTTATAATTACACTATTACTCACTTTTACGATGCTCTTCGTAACTGCATGTGGTAGTGATAATAATAACAAACAATAATGCTAACAGCAAATTTGAAGGCACTTGGATTGCTTATAATAAAACTAATGATAAAGATGATATTCAAGAATTAATCATTGAAAATATCGACGGCCAACTATTAGTATCTTTATATGATTACTCCTATTATCCTTTAATGGATTATTTTTTTTCTAGTGGTCTTGAGGAAGCCGATGACACTAAAAAAATGGCGGGGATACAGCTCCTGCCAATGCAGACTATCTCTTAACAAAGTCTAGTGATTCTTTACACAACAAACTTACTGTTGCTATCGACAATAAATTAGATGTAGGGTCCTAAACCAATTATTTATAACGAAAAAGATGGCACCTTAGTTTTTCGACAAAGTAATCTTCAAAAAAAGCAATCTGACGATAATTCTGTTCAAGCCTATTTACCAGCCTTAAAAAGAAGATATGAAAAAAACTTGTTGTGGAAGAACGCAAAAAGATACATTTGGTAGTTTTTAAACCAAAAGCCAACAATTCAATTTGATTTTTTTCCTTTAATGATTCTATTTTAGATACCGCAAAATAAGGAGATATGGCATATGAAATACATTCTTAAACTTAGCTTAATTATGGTTATGCTGTTATCTACTATTATCATTGTAGGCTGCGGCAAAAGTGAAAGCGAAAAACAAGTATCTAGGAACTTGGGTTGGCTATGATGGCAACAATGTTATGTACCGTATAACATTCCAAGAAAATGGCAAAAGAATATATGGTAACAGAAGATAAACTATTTTTATAAATCAGAGAAAAAAACTACCCTAGTCCTCATGGAACTCTCTTCCCATCAATTGATGATAGTGTAAAGCAAGCCAATAATACGTATAACATCAACTTTATTCTTCAAAAAAAGACTCTCGGACAACAACAGCTGAGAGATTACACCTCAAAAATGAAAAAAAGATGATAAAGAAAAAGATAAGTATAAAAAAACCAACTTAGCTATGATGAAGGTCGTACAATCATTAGATATATTGAAAAAAAGACAATACGTTATTAATTAATGGTATTCGATATAAAAAAAGAAACATCTCCAGATGTAACTAATGATATTTTAAAAGCAAATGCAAAATGCTAGACGTCTTGAATTAGAAACAAAATTCCATAAATATGGTAATCGTGCTATCGGATCTAACCACAATCTTGTCATCATAGATAAAATCACCTTTGATGATAGTATATTAACTAGTAGTAAATAACACCAAAAGCTCCTACATTAAGTAGGAGCTTTCTTTTATAAAAAAATATATTATTTATATGACTACATCACACTTGTCGTTAGTAATCGATCTACCAAGAACCACAGCACAAAGATTGCACATAGTAATCCTGCTGTAAGGCCTGTGGTAGGTGTAGCATCAATCAAACCAATTTCATGAGCCATTTGCTTTGTGAGAATAACGTGCCCTGTTGGTAATCCAAAACGGTTTGTATGGCTTTCACCAGGAAGAGCCATTAACACTAACAATATAATTGTACCAACGACAGGAACGAGTCCCACAAAGACAATTCCGCCAGAACGGCCTTGATCGTGCAAGCGTCGTACTGCAACAGCTACGCTAGGGATGACCATAACGACGGACATAAGTACAAGAATGACTAGCCCGAAGCCAACGCCAACCACACTAGAGAGCGGACTGATATAGCTCAAGAATGCACAAGTAAATAGAATGGCTACAAATAGCAATTGATACACCAAAAAGAAATTCCAATATTCGCTACGGCTAGCACGCCCTTCAAAGTCAGCGTATTTATAAACAAAACATTGTTTAAAGTTTTCAATCATGCCTAGACTATATTTATCTAACGAAATGGGTGCTTTACGAATACGTCCACAGTTTGGACAGTATCGTTCACTTTTTAACACCTCGTGTCCACAATAGGGACAAGGTCTCATACTAAACTCCTTCCATTCACAGCAGGAAACAGTGAAGCTCATAAAGTCCTGTTGTTCTTAACACATATAGTAACTTAGATATGTTGTAACATAACCATATCTATATTTTTAAATTCATCTTGATTTCATTTTACTACAAAGTGTTATATTGTCTATAAAGGAGTTGTTAAACTTTTATAAAATAAAATAATAAGTATGCTATTTGATACAGGTTAATACTATATGTAACCATTGGCATTAATGCCATACCATAATATATCACCGATAGTATCACCAAAGACGATGGATTGGAGAACAAAGATGGTAATGCCCATAACCCAGTCTTGTTTCGAGATGGAGTTGCTTCAAGCCCTGTAGATTCACTTATATTCCTAGTAATAGGTATATAGGCGGTTCTTTCACCGTAACCATTCTCTCCTTCATCGCCTCGTTTCAATTCATAGTTCAAGAATATAAAGAAGCCTATAATGGGAATAAAGGAGATCAGTTGAGTCCAGCCGCTACGGCCAATATCATGCATACGTCGCGTTGTGATGGCAATATTGGGAATCACAAAAAATAAAGTGACTAACAACCTAATCGTATCAATAATAGACTCGAAGTTATAAAGACCAATACCTTTACAAAGAATGGCTACGCCCCCTAGTGTTCCTTGAACCATCATCATTCCAGCCATGAATCGCCAGTATTCACTTCGGCTCGCACGACCTTTAAAATTGGCGTAGTTTTTGATGCCTAGCACGAAGGCATCGGTATAGTTTAAATCATATACATTTACAGATGCCATACTAGTCCTCCTCAAACTCTTCAAAACCAACGATTTTCCAACCGTTACCCACACTATATAAACGTACTAACATAGATGGTCTTTTATCTACAAAGTCCACTCTATATCCGATATAATCCACCGTTACATCATCATCAATATCTTGAGATACATAATCTAATTGTATAGATTCCACAGCAGAACGTTGTTCCTTTGCTTTAGCTTGTTGCCAAAGATCAAAGGTGCCATATCGTTCCATTTCACGACTGCTCAATTCTCGATACGCACTATGATAATCCCCATTCGCAAGTGCTTGGTAATACTCTTTTACAACTAGATAACCTTCTGTTGTAGCAGAATCACTACGTAGTAAACGGTTTGCTTTTTTGGTGAAAGCCCCCTGCCCCAAGTTCCCAAAGGCTGTTTCTTCTACCATATAATTATGCCCCATCATAGAGGTCCCTACACTGCTAGTAACCCAACCTAAAACAAGAATAACCACGATGAATACACCAGAAATAGACCGCTTTTCACTTATACTAGGTTCTATAGGTACCTGCTCATTAATTTTGTTTACTGCTTGTCCAGGAGCCGACCGCTTACATAATAGGTACAGCAAAATCAACCATCCTAAAATAGGAACAAAAACGAGGATCATCAATGTTGGATCATTATTAGAATCACGCAACCGTCTTGCTACTAGCATAATAGTCGGCAATGTTAATAATACCGTCAATGCAGTCAATACGCCGCCACCTAAGGATATAGCATATAGAAATCCACAAGGTATGAAGGTCGCAAGACCTGTTATGAATGTAACTAGACCGTATACAAAGGTCATAGCGCTTATGGTAAGCCAAAAATCGGCTGTCGTTGTTCGTCCTTTACCATTTGCATAGTTTTCTACTAGCTCGCGATAGAGGATTTCATATACTCTCTGTTTCATAAAACTCCTACTATATTTAGATATGATACAAACTTAGATAATCCTATTATACTATGCTTTATCAAGGCAAACATTTCATTTCTTCTTCATTAATTTTACCTATACTAATAATATATTTTTTACAACTAAAATTCGTGCAATTAAGTTTGTATAGGAGATAATACTTATGAACGCTAAATTGACTAAAGTAGTAGCTATGGCCAGCTTGGCAGCATTCTTAACAGTAGGCATTGGTGCTAATGTAGCGCAAGCTAAAGATTACCACTTCAAAATTGGTGAAAACCATCGCATGGTAAAGAACGATGATGGCACAGTGGACAGCAGTGCTCATCCATGGTTCAAACCAGATCAAAAGAAATATAGAAAACATAAAATTTCTGAACGTGAAAAACATGATAAAAATGCCACTGCTAAACGCAGTGAACAACATCAACGTTCCGAATCTACAAACGGCTAATCATTCCCCTTTCATAACTGGTTATCCAGTCATATAACACATAACTAAACTAACTAACCTAAAAAGGACGCTATACACATGTATAACGTCCTTTTTAGTATGTATTGTATTATCTATTTTATTATGCAGTAGCTGTTATTATGCGTCAGCTTTTAGTACAGCTTGTTTCATAGATTGTACGTAGTCAAATAATGCTTGGTCTGCATGTTCACCATGTTCTGCCACGATTTTAACGATAGCAGAGCCTACGATGGCACCATCAGATACACGAGCCATTGCTTCCGCTTGTTCAGGTTTAGAAATACCAAAACCAACGGCTACAGGAATATCTGTATATTTGCGAATCGTCTCAACGATGGATTTAATATCTGTCTTGATTTCGCTACGCATGCCTGTAACACCGAGGGAGGATACGCAGTACACAAAGCCTTCTGCGTCTTTTGCGATCATTTCGATGCGGTTTTCGGATGTTGGCGCAATTAAAGATACCACTTCAACGCCGTGTTTATTAGCTACACTAGCGAGTTCCCCTTTTTCTTCAAACGGCATATCTGGCACGATAACACCAGAGATACCAACCTCTTCGCAGAGGGTAAAGAATTTTTCACGACCGAATACATAGATTGGATTCAAGTAGGTCATGAACACGAGTGGTACTGTCACTGCATCATCACCACTGCGCAAACGACGCACCATATCAAAGATATCGTGAATTTTTACGCCTGTAGATAATGCGCGTGTACTCGCTTCCTGGATTACTGGGCCTTCCGCTGTTGGGTCGGAGAATGGAATACCAATTTCTACCATGTCGGCGCCGGCTTTCACCATGACGCGAATATAACGTTCTGTATTCTCGATGCCATGATCACCAGCGCTGATGAATGGGATGAATGCCTTACCCTTTGTGAAAGCGTCTTTAATTTTACTCATGAAGATCCACCCCTCTATATTTCGCCATAGCCGCTACGTCTTTGTCACCGCGACCAGATAAACAAATAATAATGATATCATCCTTGCTCATGGTAGGAGCAATTTTACGAGCATGTGCCACTGCATGAGCACTTTCAATAGCTGGAATAATACCTTCTAAACGAGACAAGTATTCGAATGCATCTACCGCTTCATCATCCGTTACAGGCACGTATTCAGCACGACCGCTATCGTGCAAGTACGCATGTTCAGGTCCGATTCCAGGGTAATCAAGGCCTGCAGAGATAGAATATACTGGAGCAATTTGGCCGTCTTCGTCTTGGCAGAAGTAAGATTTCATACCATGGAAGATCCCCACAGAACCTTTTGCAATTGTTGCTGCATGTTCCTCTGTATCAACACCACGACCAGCTGCTTCACAACCGATGAGGCGAACCCCTTCATCAGGAATGAAGTGATAGAACATACCCATCGCATTGGAGCCACCGCCTACGCAAGCCATAACAGCTGTTGGCAATTTGCCTTCTGCTTCAAGGATTTGCTCACGCGCTTCGCGGCTGATGATAGATTGGAAATCACGAACAATCATCGGGAATGGATGCGCCCCCATAACAGAACCTAATACATAGTGTGTATCAGACATGCGGTTTGTCCATTCGCGCATCGCTTCAGATACAGCATCTTTTAATGTACTTGTACCAGTTGTTACAGGATGCACCTTAGCGCCCAATAATTCCATGCGATATACGTTAAGTGCTTGACGTTCACAGTCCTCTGCACCCATGTATACTTCACATTCCATGCCCATCAACGCAGCGATAGTAGCCGTTGCCACCCCGTGTTGACCAGCACCGGTTTCAGCAATAACGCGAGTTTTACCCATCCGTTTTGCCAATAACATTGACCGATTACGTTATTCAATTTGTGAGAACCAGTATGGTTCAAATCTTCACGTTTTAAGTAAATTTTAGCGCCCCCAAGGTCCTCAGTCATGCGTTCTGCATAGTATAAAAGGGATGGACGACCTGTATATTTTTTATGTAAATCCTCAAGTTCGCGTACGAAATCAGGATCATCTTTGTACTTGTTGTATGCCTCTTCCAATTCGATGACTGCATTCATCAATGTTTCTGGCATAAATTGGCCACCGAAGGAGCCAAAATAACCATGTCTTTGTTCACTCATATAACTTACCTTTCCATATGCCATTCCTACTAACACACCTGTATAGCGTTACTATTGGCATCTATCTCAACAATCGATGAATTCCATCGGATGCGTCTAAAATATTATTATATCTTAGATGTATGTATTTTTTGTGATTTAGTGTGCTATTGCTCTCACAATGTTGGTGAAAGCTTTAATTTTCTCATCGTCCTTCACGCCATCTGTTTCAATACCGCTGCTAATATCTATACCGTAAGGGCGAACTGTGCGAATAGCACGCGCCACGTTAGTACTGTCAATACCACCTGCAAGCATAAATGGACGTTCAAACTCATCTAAGCAAGACCAGTCGAACACTTCGCCCGTACCACCTCGTTCATCCTTATGATACGCATCAAATAATAGCATATCGGCACTGCTATCGATCCACACCTCTGCATCTGCAGCGCTGCAGATTTGAACAGCCTTCCAAACCTCTATATCTGTTTTCTCCTTGAGAGCTTGGATGAAAGCTTCATCTTCATCACCATGCAATTGCACTGCGTCAAGATTAACCTCATTTGCGATTGCAACAAGGTTATCTACTGTTTCATTTACAAAAACGCCTACCGTTTTAATATTCTCAACATTAGGATTTTCTTGGACAAATTCCTTACTATCTTGTGCTGTTTCAGCATTCATTGGCACTTCAACTGCACCATATATTTTTGCGTATTGTTTATGAAGTTCTTCCACTAATGTTTTAGCTTGGTCTACCGTCACTTGCCGTTTGCTCGGTGCAAATACAAGGCCCATATAGTCCGGCTTTGCCTCTACTACTGCAGGGATTGTTTCTACTTTAGAGATGCCACACATCTTAACCTTTGGCGTGTAGTATGTGGGCCCATAGAGATATGATAACTTTTCAACCTTGTTAGGAGAACGCATGAAGGTTTCACCCATCAAGGCTACTCCAATATTGTTATCCCGCAACACTTGGATATCTTCTGGCGTTTCTAGACCGCTTTCAGATACAAAAATCACATCGTCTTGAACGAGATTGCGCAAGCGCACACTATTTTGTACATCTACAGTAAAGTCTTTCAAATTGCGGTTGTTAACACCAATAATGCGTGCCCCACAATCGATGGCCATTTGTACTTCTTTTTCGTCGTGAGCCTCTACCAAAGAGGACAAGCCAAGAGAGTCAGCTAACTCACGGAACTTGGTCAATGTTGGTACATCGAGGCATGCACAGATTAAGAGGATTGCACTAGCGCCCCATACCTTTGCTTGGTAGATTTGGTATTCATCAATGATGAAATCCTTGCGTAATACAGGAATTTTTACTGTGCTAGCAATTTCTTGTAAGTATTTCTTATCACCTTTAAAGAAGTCTGGCTCTGTCAGTACAGAGATGGCTGCTGCACCAGCAACCTCATATTCTTTAGCGATGTCTAAATACGGGAAATGTTCAGCAATAATGCCCTTAGATGGAGATGCCTTCTTTACTTCACAAATGAAGTTAAAGTCTTGCTGACGAAGGGCTACTTCAAAAGGAAATCCTGTATCAGATGGTAACGCCAAAGCCGCTGCTTTTACAGCCTCAGGCGATTCCACCTGTTTTTCTTGGGCTACCCTAATTTTGGTAGCCTCTACAATCTTATCTAAAATCAATGATTATACCTCTTGGGTTGCTTTCACAAATTGTTCCATTGTGGCAAGAGCCTTGCCAGAATCGATCATATGTTTTGCCTCTTCAATGCCCTCTGCTAATGTAATGCCATCTTTTGCAAGGTAAATGGCCATACCAGCGTTTAGAAGAACAGCTGTGCGTTTACCACCTTGCTCACCACCGAGAACACGACGTGTAATCTCAGCGTTTACCGTAGCATCGCCACCTTCGAGCTCAGTTTTATCAGCGTATTCGAAACCATAGTCCTTAGGATCGAATTCGTAGCTTGTGAAAGTACCATTATTAATTTCGCATACATACGTTTTGTTGGTAGCCGTAATTTCATCAAGGCCATCAAAGCCGTGTACCACAGCACCGCGTTTAACGCCAAGATTAGCCAATACGCGAGCCAATGGTTCTACTAAAGATTTATCGTACACGCCCATCAACTCTACTGTAGCACCTGCTGGGTTTGCCAAAGGTCCGAGGATATTGAACACAGTACGAACACCTAACGCTTTACGTACAGGGCCAGCATATTTCATCGCTTGGTGATATACAGGAGCAAACATGAAGCACATATTAGCTTTATTAAGAACTGCCTCATTTTGTTCGCCGTTAAGCTCTAATTTAGCGCCTAATGCTTCGATTAAGTCAGCAGCGCCACATTTACTAGATACACTGCGGTTACCATGTTTTGCTACAGGAATGCCTGCTGCGGAAATGATAAAAGCCAGATGTAGTAGAAATGTTAAACGTATTCGCTTCGTCGCCGCCAGTACCTACGATTTCCACAACAGTACCTTCATGAGGCACAGAACCTGCTTTCTCGCGCATAACCTCTGCAAAGGCCGTAACCTCATCAACAGTAGGGCCCTTTGCCGCTAAAGCGCATAAGAAACCTGCCATAGGAACCTCAGCCACCTCACCGCTCATAATCTTGTTCATTGTATCTTTTGCAAGGTCGTAGGATAAATCCTGACCATGCGTTACTGCATATAATGCGTCTTTAATCATTTTATATCTCCTTACTTGTTGTTCATTTTACTTCGCTTCAACGATAATAGGGCATATACCTACCTTAATACTACATGTGATTCACGTGGACCTATGCCCTCCACTGGCCGGGTCTGACTACGGCCTGCGGCCTTCGCAGGGCCAAAGTCGGGCCTAGAACCCCGTGAACTCACATAAACACTAGAACACTTAATCTTTTATATGCCCTACTCACTGTCACACGCACAATAAAATGAACAACAATTCAATATCTCTTAAATGATCCTGCGCATTATATGGAGTAACGCACAGGTCATTTCTTTATAGAGGTGGGAGTATAGAACGGCGTAGCCGTTCTTTTCCCTTATAATGATTTGCAATTTTTTATTAATGGTAGTGATGGGACCGGATTTGGATCTAAATTAAGATTTAGTCGAGATGGTGGTCATAAAACGACTTTGGCCCTATCCCGAAGGGATAGACCTGGCCAGTGGAGGCTTTAGGGCCACTAGCTCGACTATTAAGGTATTTAAAGCAAATACCGGTCCACAGTGCTACTTCGATAAGAAATTGCGAATCATTTGTTCCCCGTTCGGTGTCATGATGGATTCCGGATGGAATTGCACGCCGTAGATTGGGTAGTCTTTGTGTTCTACGCTCATTACTTCGCCGTCGTCTGTAATGGATGTAACGATGAGTTCGCTAGGGATTGTTTCGTCTACAATCGCCAAGGAGTGGTAGCGTGCCACTTCAAATTGTTCTGGTACGCCTTTTAGGATTTTAGATGGGTGTACTTGTTTGGCTACGCTTTGTTTGCCGTGCATAACTTGTTTTGCGTAGGAAACGGTGCCACCGATACTTCGCCGATGGCTTGGTGACCAAGGCATACGCCGAGGATTGGGAATTCGCCTTTGCATTCGCGCAATAGGTCTTCGTATACGCCCGCATCAGCTGGTCTGCCAGGGCCTGGTGAAAGTATCACGTAATCTGGTTTCAACGCACGAATTTCTTCAACTGTTAATTCATCGCTGCGGATGACTTTAATGTCTGGATCGATAGAGCCTACTAATTGGTATAAATTGAAGGAGAAGCTATCGTAATTATCTATAAGGAGTACCATTATTCTACCTCCTGTGCATCTGTAATTGCGGAAATCATGGATTGGCCTTTGATTAAGGTTTCGTTATATTCACTAGCAGGAACACTATCGCGAACGATACCAGCGCCAGCTCGAACATAGACCTTACCACCTTTATTCATAGCCATACGGATGCCGATACATACGTCCATGTTACCGGAGAAATCGATGTAACCTACAGCGCCGCCGTATACACCGCGCGGGCTTTTTTCAAGTTCATGTAAAATCTCAATAGCACGAATTTTAGGAGCCCCGGACAATGTGCCAGCTGGCAATGTAGCACCGATAGCATCGAGAGCATCTTTACCATCTTGAATGTCGCCGCTTACAGTAGATGTAATGTGAATAACATGGGAGAAACGTTGTAACATGTGTAACGCCTCTACTTGTACGGAACCAAATTTAGCAATTTTACCTAAATCGTTACGACCAAGATCAACAAGCATATTATGTTCAGCCAACTCTTTTTCGTCGTTAATGAGTTTTTCTTCAATAGCGAGGTCCTCTGCTTCGGTTTTACCCCGGCGCATAGTACCTGCAATTGGGAAGGTGTACATCTTACCATCCGTCAATTTTACCAATGTTTCTGGAGAAGCACCTGTAAGCTCTACATCACCACCAGATAGGTAGAACATGTATGGCGATGGGTTCAATGTACGCAATACGCGGTACGCATTTAACAAGCTACCATCGAACTCAGCTTCACGGCGGTTAGATACAACACATTGGAAGATATCCCCCTTCCTTAATATAATGCTGTGTCTTTTTAACAACTGCTTCAAACTCATCCTTTGTAAACTCAGAGGTAAACTCTGTTTTAAGAATGCCTTTTGGAATGTCCGCCTCTTTGCCGTTTACTACGAGATCAGCTAATGCTTTCAAGCTCAAGCTCAGCCTTGTTGTAGTTACGTTCTAAATCGTTTGTACTGATGTTAGCAATCAGGTAGATTTTTATTTTTGTAATGGTCGAAATGCGATTACCTTTATCAAAAGAGCATAAGGTCTACATCGTTTGACCATAGCAGAGTCATCATCTGGTGTTGGGAAAGTCCAATGTTGGCTCGATATAGCGGATATATTCACAAGCGAAGTACCCTACAAAGCCACCTGTGAAGGTTGGTAATTCTTCTAAGCGAGGGCTTTTGTATTGGCTCAAAATATTGCGAATCTCTGCAGCTGGGTCAGAACACTCAAAGGTACGTGTTGTACCGTCTTTGATAGTCATTTGATGATTTTTTTGCAGAAGAGCTCAATCTTAGGATCATAGCCCAAGAAAGGAGTAACGGCCCCAATGATTACTATTATCCGCACTTTCAAGCAAGTACGTATGACTGCTCACTTGTTTTAATGCTTTCAACACACTAATCGGTGTGCGTACGTCGGATAAAAATTTCCATATATACAGGCACGATATCGTAGCCCGGTGCGATAGCTTTCACACGGTCTAAACTAGGAAAAATCATGAGAACCTCCATCTGGCATTTGCCAATAAAAAAACTCGCCCATGACAATATAACGTCAAGGACGAGTCTATAGTTCTATTTTTACAAGAGTATTAGAAAATACTTGTATTATGCTATAAATCGCGGTACCACCTTGTTTGAATGCAGCGCACTCCTCTTTCGCAGGATACTAACATATCCCTCACGACTAACGCTCGTGTGACGTCGCACCATACTAGGAATGAAATTCATTCTGTTCCATGCGCCCTCGGTGGTCCATTTAATAAGCTGCGTACTACGGGTTCTCAGCTAATCCCGCTCTCTGTGAGTGCATTTCCTATTTTTATCTCCACCTCATCGGTTTCTTTTAGGCGAGTATAAAATTATAATCTGATTATAATGTTTCTATAGAATGAAAGTCAAGGAGAATCTTAACTTTCAATATGCCAAGATTTTTTAAACAAAAGATGATAACTAACAAAAATATTAATATACGGAACGAAAAGACCAATAATCCATAACCCACTTAATAGGGAATCATGAAGTCTACGTATGCCTAATGTAATCATTGCTATAGCTGGCCATATCAGGATAGCCATAAATCCCCAACGTGGTATATAAAGAGGTATACCAAGCTGAACAATTAACGATACTACGGCTATAACCATATTCATAATGACATCCATGAAAAGACGAGTTCCTATGAGACCAACCCAAAAAGCTGATACAGGAGTCCTTCCCTTAACATCAAAGATTCTAGCAAATAAAACATCCCATATACAGCTACAAATATAGTCAAATTTACTATTATTTGTAGCTTTAGTAATCGTGGAACTTCGAGTATAGGAAATAATATAGTTATTATAGCTATCTCGTCCTTCATCTAAACCATACTTATTAGAATCCGGTACACTAAGAGGCAACGCAAAAGCAAGCCAAGATGAAATACTGCCAGAAAAAAATCCGTCCCAATGAAAGCCTGTATTGATAAAGGTTTCAGATATAGATTCTCAACTAAAACTCATCCCCAATACACCCACAAACTTAGGTATGCTATGGGAACTAATATCATATACCACAAGGATGAACCACAGTCATTTAGTCTACGTTTGAGAATAAAAAAATAGATGCAATTACATGTATAATCTGCAAACATCCAAAAATAAATATATGACAAATATGTACTGCCTTGAAACAGACCATCTTGAATAAATCCTATCAATACCACAAATAGAAGGTACGCTAAAAATTTACTTCCCATTAAACCGAGCACAGCCCACAAAAAATGCCAATCGGCCTATACGTTGATTCACTCGCAGCATTTCTATATTTTTGTTTAAATAGTGAAATTTCATTATGTAACCACATTAAAAATAAAGCTCTCTTCTCTCTCATACCGAAGGATATCTACAAATTAAAGCTATGTAAATATAATCAATACAAAAATATATAGATAAATAATAATAATATCAAGCTCCAAATACGGCAATCATCATATCAAAATTTATATTTCTCATATTCATCCCTTTTTATTGTTATATCACACCCAGTTTTCTATCTATTCTAATATAAATAATTAAAATTGAATATATTATTCCTCAAGCAATCGATAATTTATATTGTTTTCCTCTAAACACTAATAGTATACTGAAACTACATATGTTATCAGCTTTTACTGATTATTATGCGGAGGAGAGAGTATGAGTTTTTTTATTTCACTGATCAAAATACAGCAGTCTTTCAATAAAAATATTCCACCAGTGTAATAAAAGATATAGCTTGGGCGGGCAAGGCTGAGCTTGACGCCCTTGTGAAACTTGACGAGGAAGGCCAAAAGATTCCTGGTATTGGCGATGTGTATGCTATTTTGGCACGCGTCTATTCTGGCCCTCAGTTCACCTGGATTGAAGCAGGCTTTCCTGAGGATGACACAAAGGCGTATAGTTATTTACATACGGCTATTCGCAAAGGCAGTGCCATCGCTATTTTACAAGCTATGCGTACCTCTGGTGCCCTTACACCAACTATTGAAAAAGAGTTGCCTATGACGAAGGACCAAGCATTCCAGCGCGTCTATGAGGGCGCCCAAAAGGGTTGTTCTTACTGTGCCTACGCCATTGCCAATGTATTCCAATGGGGAGATTACCGCCTCTTGCCATCTGCACGAAAAGATAGTTAATGAAGGTGAACCATCTGGTGTTGTCCATTTTTTAAAATCTTTTTTGTACAAGTAGATCAACGTAGATTGGCAAATAAAGTAACGGCCATTGCGCAGCAATGGTTACATAAATCTGCAGCGGCAGGCCTTGTTATTGCGTACCGCAACTTGCGCCTTACCTATGCCGAGCAAAATAATAGGGCAATGGAAGAACAAGTTATTTTTGAAGGGGCTGCAGCAGGTTTGCCACTCATGATGTATTTAGCTGGCGATATTTGTAAGTCTCGCGGGGAGCATGAACGAGCTCTCGAATATTTTGAGCGTGGTGCCGCCATGAATAATGGCATGTGTTTGCGTGAAGCTGCCGAGTACTATGCAAAACCATGTGAGTCTAACAAAAGAATCCCTCAGAATATTCAAAAGGCCCTCAAATACTATGAGCGTGCTGCTATAAGCCCAGATTATTTAGACTTTAATGACCACGCTTATGTTACAATGCAAGCCATTATTCTTCGCACATTGAATATCGATGGTCAGTCCCAAGACTGGTCTCGCATAGCTCACTTATTGCAACAACCAGCTATTTACACTCTCGATGCTATTTGGCCGTATCTCGCTTATGTATTTACTTTCAAAAAGGTAATACCCCTGCCATAAGAACCGCCATAGAGTGCGTTAATCAGGCTAGCAAATGTTACGATAGATACGGTAGTTATGACTATGCGGACCATCTATGGCAACTGGCCGCCGGCTATTGCTACGAAATTGGTGCCTTTACAAAAGAACCTGATTTAGACCAAGCCGTTACGTTCTACGAGCATGCTCGTGAAAGCATCAATCGTCTCAACACAAGAAACGATAATTGGTTCGGTACTGGTGAGCCGCTAGTAATTCCTGACGAAGCATCTGAACGATTAGAAGCCTTTGAACTAGTTAATGGACACTATCAGTACAAAGAAGGCATACAACAATCTTCTACAACATGTAATCCTATGCCACCTGCATGGCCTCAAAACTCCGTAGATGTATTAGAAATCTTCGAGGACTCTACTACTGGTTGGCGCACGAATAAATACGACTGGCAGTTCATCGAGCGCGAATGGGATACACAAAAATATCTCAGTTTTATCATCTATGATAATCGCCAATCCATAGAGAACATAATTTACGATGTGTACAGTATCGTTATGTTCCACAATGAAGACAAAAACTCTTGTACTATCTATCTATACGGCTACATTGAGGATACTAGCAGACAGGATGAAAACGTGGATCCTAGGGTATATGAAATGAGATACTTCAAGGAGATGTCCATTCCTGCAGGTCTCGCATTAATTAAAAACTTCTATGATAATGCTACATTGCCTGTTATTGATGAAAGATGGGAAAGACAGTACAAAAATACTACGCCTCCTCGAGAATATGTATTAACTTGTGACAACGATATCTTCTACCTCAATCAATATGAACTTTCCAATCAAATGATCAAGGATGCCTTAGAAGGCGTAGCCAATGGCAAGTATGATATCATTGCGGTTCGCCCATCTAACCTCGACGATCCGGGTATTAGCTACTTCATCGAGCGTGGAAAAGGTAAAAACTTACACATTAGCCTCTATATCACTATAGAAGACGACGTAGAGGACGACATCGTATATGGCTTTGAACGAGAGTCTTGCAACTTAACCTCCATTAACTACTGGATCCAAGAATCTATAACAAGCAATAAACTGCCGGACTTAAGCGATTGGGAAGAAGTTAAAAAGAAATAAGGATATTATTTTATTAAGAACGTACTAAACTAAGAAAGGCGGGATACTTTGGAAACATGGAAACGAACGGTGTACATCAGTTTAGTCTGTGTATTCTGTACAGCCTTTGGTGTAAGCCAGTTAGCTCCAATTCTGCCTTTATACTTTCATGATTTAGGCGTACAAACTCCAGAAGCTATGTCCTTATGGTCTGGGTTAGCAACAGGTGCCACCTATATAATCGTTTGCTTAGCAGCACCATTTTGGGGGCGTGTGGCCGACAAAAAAGGTCGTAAAATTACATTAATACGATCTAGCTTTGGCATGGCATTATGTAATATATTGATTGCTTTTCAAACTACACCCGAAGGGGTTGTGTTAATCCGGCTCGTCCAAGGTCTAGTAAGTGGCTTTTACTCGGCATCAATTACATTAATAGCTTCAGAATCACCTATTGAGCGGACAGGTTGGGCCTTAGGATTATTAGCATCTGCTAATCTTGCTGGTTCACTAATAGGGCCTTTATTGGGTGGATATATTGCTGATACAGTAGGTATTCGCAATGACTTCATCATCGTCGGTGCGCTCATGGGTTTAGCTGGTGTGCTGGCTACTATATTCATCCATGAAAATTATGTACCACAACCGAATCCTGAAAAACTTTCCATCCGTAAGTTGAAAGAGCAAATACCGGAATTTAATAGTATTGTCGCATTATGTGTAGCGTCCTTTATCTATGCAATATGCATCATGTCCTTACAACCTGTTATCTCTGTATATATTAAGGGAATCGTTCCTAGTGATACAGAAAATCTAGCATTTATTGCAGGCGCTGTATTCTCCGCTATGGGTATTGCTCAACTTATGAGTAGTTCTCCACTAGGTAAATTAGTCGACAAGATTGGGCCACGCAAAGTATTAGTAGTATCTCTTATTTATGTAGGGATTCTAAATATCCCTCAAGCCTATGTTTCTGATGTATATCAACTGGCAATCATCAGGTTCCTACAAGGTTTTGGTTTAGGTGGCATGTTGCCTGCCTTAAACACTTACCTCTCTTCAAAAACGCCTCGAGAATTTACAGGCCAAGTATTTTCCTATAATCAGTCTTGTTTGTTTTTCGGTTATTTCTTAGGGTCTGTTGGTGGTGCTAGCCTTATGGCATGGCTAGGCTTTACTACCCTATTCTGGGTTAGCGGTGGCTTATTTATTATTTCCGCTCTCTGGATTGGCTTCAAACTTAAATAATATAAAGATATGTAAAAAGAACCCTATCATGATTGAACTGCACCTCCAAAAATTGGACACAATTTTTGGGGTGCAGTTCATTTTGATCACAATAGGGTTCTTTTATTATGTATTCTAAAGTTTAACGTCTTTAATATACCTGTGATTTATGAATTTATAGTTTTACAGCTACATTTTAATCTAATCATAGTAACAAGAGCATAATCACTACTGTAGCAACAATACATGGTACCGCATTGCGTTTTGCCATTTCCATAGGGTTAATACCTGCAAGGCCAGCAATGATGATACCTGCACCTGCTACTGGACTCATACTACGGCCGATGCCAGCACCCAATTGAGCCATGGAGCCCGATTGCATAATACCATAGCCAAAGTCTGCCGCATGCGGTGTAACAGCTCCGTTAAATGCAAGGGCTGCTGCATTACCAGAACCAGAGATAACAGCTAATAAGAATGGACCAAAGGCTGCACCAATTTGAGCGATTTGTTGAGAGTTCTTCATGCCATCAATGAGTGCACTTGTAAGGCCGATATATTGCATACCAGCTGTAAAGGCTGCAGCAGCAGCCATAAGACCGACTACATCACACATACCATCGCCAGTACCGCGGAAGAATTTCTTAACTGCTTCCGTTACATTAGGACGTACGGCAATAATACCAATAGCCGTACCAATGAGCATAGATACAGGAACAGAAATTTCTGGAATCACTGCTACTTGTTTACTACCGAGTACGAGTAATACAAGCGGAATAATTGGGATGATAGCATATAAATAATTTACTTTAAATTCTTTACCTTCTTCTTCGTTAGCATCTTTCAATACATATCCTGTATGCTCTTTCTTAACGATAGCTACGATATTGAGTAAAATAGCTGCTACTACGATACCAATAATGGCTTGCATAGAGAAGCTAGCGATAACGGTCATTACATCTTCACCGGCAAGTTGTGCTACTTGAGGGTTAAACATAAGACCAGGGCTCAATGCACTACCCCAAGTCCCTAAGAAAATAGCGGAACCTGCCATCGCTGGATGCACACCGGAGCGAATAAGTGCAGGAATTAATAGAGCACCTACTGCAGCTGCACAGCCTGCCGCTGTAGGTAACGCAATGTTGATCAAGAACGTAATAATAACAGCACCAGGGATGATGATTTTAGTCATCTTTTTAAGGCCTGCAGAGATGAAATATACCATGTGCTCTGTACATTTTGTATACTCCATAACATAACTAAAACCAAGCACTGTACAAATGGTTGGTACAAGCCCTGGATTTGTAAGTTCTTTTACAAAGGCTGTCGTACCAGCACTAAGCTGTCCACCAATAAAACACATTAATAAGCCCGATAATAACAACACAAGCCGTGTTTCAAACTGCTTAATAATGGCAATAAACGTCGCCACTACGATAACAATACCAGCAATAACCATAATCTCTCCAATCCATGTATTCCCTACCAATAGCAAGTATTCTCTGCCATTCTATTACGGAATACACCCTTCTAACCACGTAAAATATGATATCTTAGCTAGTTAACACAGATCTAACTAAATTATATCTACCTCAAATATTCCACAATACTCAACCTAGTTAAGTTTAGTACTTTCTAAGCTAAGCTTTCTTAGCACCGTGTCTAATATCTTAGCTCCCGTAACGATGTCATCCATATCTGCAAATTCAGCCGGATTATGGCTGATACCTTCGCGGCATGGAATAAAAATCATCCCTGTAGGAACTACATCCGCCCAATGCATGGCATCATGACCAGCACCGCTTGGCATAGTCATATAGTCTACGCCTACAGACTTAACAGCCTCTTCAATTTCGCGAATCATCACCGGATGCATCGCCACCGGATGATCTTGTGCAACAGGTTCAATCGTATAGGATAAGCCTCGTTTCTCTGCAATAACATCAATAAATTCCTTAATGAGGGTAACTACAGAATCTCGGGCCACCTTAGAAATACTGCGAATATCTACGCCCAGTTTAACGGCCCCAGGAATAACGTTCATCGCTCCTGGCACAACCTCTACTACACCGACTGTGCCCACTACTGGAGGCTCTTCTTGCATGGATGCAATCTCCTCAATACCGAGAATGATTTTAGAAGCCCCACAGAGCGCATCATGACGCAAGTTCATTGGTGTAGCTCCACTATGATCCGCATTACCACGGATGGTTACATAGAACCGCTCTGGTGCGGCAATACCGGTTACAACACCGATAGGTTTAGCTTCGTGCTCTAGCACCTTACCTTGTTCGATATGAATTTCTGTGAAAGACTTTACAGGTCTCTTATATTCCATATGCTCAATAGCATCTGGATTTAAATTACGCTCTTTTAATGCCTCATACAAGGAAATGCCTTGTTTATCTACTAAGCGATGTAAATCTTGCAATGTCAATTCACCGCGCATAGCTTTACTACCCAATGTGGCTGCTCCAAAGCGGCTAGACTCTTCACACATAAAGTCTACTACTGCAATGGTATGATCATGTTCAAAACCATCATCAGTCATACTGCGAACCGCTTCGATAGCAGATAATACACCTACAACACCATCATAATTGCCCCCATTAGGTACGCTGTCCGTATGAGAACCAACCATGACAACCGGTAAATCAGGATTTCTTACCAACCTTATAGCCTATAACATTCCCGAAATCATCTATTTCAACACTCAAGCCCGCATCAGCCATACGGTCAATGATATATTGGCGACCTTCCCAATCAGAATCGGTGAAAGCTAGACGATTTATACCTTCACCAGGTGCAGTCAACTGTGCCATAGAATCAAAAGCTTTAGCTAAACGCTCTCGTTGAATCATATAACACCTCACAATCTAATACTCATATTACATCTAATATATAGCACACTATACATATTTCGATGCATACATCTATATAGTTATGCATCTATAGTTTGGATATATGCATCGCAATATCTCAATCAATATAGCCTATTTTAAATAGTGAGTAGCAATTGTACCTAATGCAACAATGCCGTTTAACATATCTTCTTCATCGATATCGAAGAGTGGATTATGATGAGGTGCTTTAATAGCTGAGCCCAATACCATATAGGTTGCTCGACCACCACGATCAATAACACGATTTAAGAAGTAAGCACAGTCTTCACTACCGCCGCCGCTATAATCGAATGGAACTTCTTTAAAGATACCTAATGGTTCAATAATAGATTGTACTTCGCGAGCTAAATCATCGCTAATACGGCCTGCAGGAGTTTCACCTTGTTTTGTAATTTCAAAGGTACAATCATGCATTTCTGCAGCACCTTTAATAATGGTCTTAGTGCGTTCAATCATATAATCATTAATCTCTGTAGTAGCACCACGAGTTTCTAATTTAAGTGTTGCTACATCAGGAGTAACGTTTCGACCTGTACCACTTTCAAAAACACCTACATTCATGCGAGATGCACCCCCACTATGGCGAGCAATGGCTTGTAAGTTAATAACAGCTGTACAGCCTGCAAGCATGGCATTTTGAGCCTTTTCTGGAGAACCACCTGCATGAGAAGAATATCCATGGAATACAGCATCAAGTTTTGTAGTCGCTAAAAAGCCATGATCACTACAAGCAAAGCAATTAGATAACTGTTCATTAAACCCGATATGCATGCCGAACATCAAATCTACATCATCTACTACGCCAGCCTTTACCATCGCTTTAGCACCACGTACGCCTTCCTCTGCTGGTTGGAAGATAAGTTTAATAGTACCCTTCAAGCCATCCTTATGTGTAGCAATATATTCAGCAAGGCCAAGGCCCATTGTCATATGTGTATCATGACCACAAGCATGCATAGCCTTCTCATGACGGGAACGGAAACCATTCTTAGCAGGAGTATGGTTAGATGCTTTAGATTCGATTACATCATTGGAATCCATATCTGCACGGAACGCTACTACAGGACCATCATCACTAAACTTCATAGTTGCCACAATAGCTGTTTTACCATAGCCCATCTTCTCTACTAGTTCAGGATCAGCACCTTCATCCATAGCACGAGCCATTGCTGCTTTCATAACATCCTCGCTCAGGCAAACCCATACGAGAATCTAAATCAAGCACTTCTGCACCGAGTGCCACATCATAACCTAAGGCAATTAGCTTTTCAGCTACTTTAGCGGCAGAACGATATTCGAGCCAAGCTGGCTCTGGATACATATGAAAATCACGACGTAAAGCAATAAAATCATCGCGGCGTTGTTGTACGAAATCTTTTACAGACATAGGAACCTCCTAAAAATTAATTAGTACTTATATATTAACTATATGAATAGATAAGTAAATAGTCAACCAAATAGGTCATGTATACAATATAAAGAGACTAGCTATGATATAATAATAGTAACAAAGGAGGTGCCTATGACATTAAATGTTAATAAAGAAAAAAACTCACCATTTTAGATGTACAATTTGATAATTATGAGGACTTTGATGCAGTTTGGTATGCCGTAGGTTCATCTATGATTGAAGACTTCACTCCTACAACTGAATCAGTTCTAGAATTAAAAAAATTATGTTACAAACAGAAAGGAAGGAACTACAAATTGGCTAAGAACCAATACGAAGGTTACAGTACATAGATTTAGATAATTTCTATAGCTATGAAAAATTCATTTGTATTAATAAATACAAAACATTCTAGATCCAAACTTTAGCAAAAAAAGTAATGAGCATTTATATGTATCAAAACGGCTGCAGATTTATATATGTTACCAATTCAGCATATTCTATGACTGATATACTAAAAGCTCAAATTCGTGTTTCTGAAGATGATACTGTATATAATACCTATATGGACGGAACCGTACATGGCGACTTACAGAAACTAGAACTATTATTTGAAAAAATATTAGAAAAAATATAATATTTGATTACAAAAAACACATATACCTCATGGTATATGTGTTTTCGTTTGTTTATTTCATTTCTACTTTATTCAGTTTTTCTAGTACTTCTCGTTTGATTTGACGGTGTCGATCCCAGGCGATAATAAATACGGTTGCAATGATGCAAATCATGCCAAAAATACCGACCAGCGTAAAATGATTCCCTAGCAATACCCATCCAAAGATCGCTGCTGAGATTGGTTCTAATGATGAAAGTATAGAGCCTTGTATAGCACCAATGAGTCTAACCCCTTCCATATAAGCATTAAAGGATACGACCGTACCAAGTATGATGATGGCGAATAATCCTAACCAGGTCATGCCATCCCAGAGGGCTTCTGATTCTACTTGTTGAAACATGGCTAAGGATAAAATACCACAGATAAACATAGCAAAGCCCACAATGGATGTGGTGCCATATTTCTTTAATAGCTCAATAGGTTGCAATGTATATACACAGATACTAGCTGCCGATACAAGCCCCCAGAATAAAGCAAGCACATTAAAGTTAGAAACATCTAGCCCTTCTTGCATGACGATACAGAGTGTTCCCACCAAGGCTAATACAATACAGAAAAACTCTGGTACAGATGGCTTTTTAAAGTATCTCAAAAACAAATAGATGATTATCAGCGTAGGCGCAACATATTGAAGGACCGTAGCAATACCGACTCCTGAAATGGCAATGGCCTTGAAGTATGAGTACTGAGATAAAGCAATACCTAAAATACCAAATACTAATAATTTCCCTATATCCTTAGGTTCTGTAAAGATAGAGAAATACGCTTACCATCCCTTATATAAGCAAGTCCTATCGTCAATATACCTGCTATGAGCAAACGCGCTTCTAGTAGCCACTCCACATTGATATGCTTTGCATTTTCAAGGAATTGTACAGATGTGCCTGAAAGCCCCCAAAACTAGGGCTCCTAAAATGGCAAGGGCCATACCTTTCCATTGTTTTTCCTCCATACAACCTCCTATCACAACTACTTTCACATTATGTACAATCATAACAAAGAGGCCTCTAAACCGCAATATCCAGCAAAGAGACCTCAAACTATGTACGTTTTTCTAGAGCAATTATAATAACTGTAGCAATAATCATGGCCATGCCAATTAGCCCTAATGCACTAAATTGGTTGCCTAACAAAGCCCATCCAAAGAAAGCTGCCGAAATCGGTTCAATAGATGACAAGATGGATCCTGGCACTGCACCTATTCTCTTAACACCTTCTAAATAAGCATTAAAGGATACAATTGTTCCCAGAAAGACAACATTGAAACAGCCAATAACAGTCCATACATCCCACATAGCATACGAATTTGGCTGATGAAATAAAATAGCAGCAACAATACCACTGAGGAGCATACCAAATCCTACAATCGGCAAGGTTCCATATTTATATAGTAAATCTACAGGAGAAACACTATATACAGCGACGCCTACAGCAGATAGAAGTCCCCATGCGAGCACTGCCAATGGGAATCGCTCCATAGAAAAGCCATCATTCCCCATCAAACAAATCGTACCTACCAAGGCCAGTATAACGGAAATAATTTCCCCTTTAGAGGGCCTTTTACCATAACGGGCAAGCATATAAATAATAATCATTGATGGCGCCAAGTATTGAAGCACCGTCGCAATACCGGCCCCTGCTAAAGCAATGGATTTAAAGTATGTATATTGGCATAAAGCCATGCCAAATACGCCAAAAACGATAAGGCCTGCTGTATCTTTTAAACTACGAAAGACATGGAAGATAGAATTACCATATTTAAACCATGCATAGATAACAGTCAATAGTCCTGCTGTAATTAATCGCATGGTGACTAGCCATTCCAAGTTCATATCCCTATAGTTGCTTAAGAACTGTACTGAAGCACCTGATACGCCCCATAAAACAGCTCCTAATAGGGTTAGTAAGACACCTATAATTTCATATCGCTTCATAGGATTAATCGCCTAAGAGATCTACATGTACTTTTACAACAACCTTGCGAATTTTAATAGGCTTATCATTAACAGCTAATAGTGGTCTATGGATATCAGATGGGAAGAATACTGTATAATACCCTTCTGGACAATGGATGTGTCCTTCATCAACAGCTTCGTTTGGGTAGAAATAGCAATCACGATCTGGATAAGACTCCACAGGCTTTACAAGGCCTTTATCTACAAAAAAGCCCATATTTTCTTCCCCATCTACCATGAATTGAATATCTACATAGTTGCGATGAGACTCAGGTTTTGTAGTTTCAAACAATTTTGTTTCTACATCGTCTACATTGGCGTACATCATGTCCCCTTCAATGGCATGACGACCACCTGGCAATGCTTTTAAATCTGTATTTTTTAAGAAATCTAAAGCTCGTACGATGGCTTTAGGATAGCCCATTTTTGTATAATCTGCAGTAATGCTAGAGAAAAACATATGCGATCCTTTCCCGATATATGGAAATAATACCCGATACATAAGCAATTATATTATCTTAATGTTAGCACATATATACATAAAGGACTAGCAATTCTATTATTTCCACTGCATCTATACATACCAATGATTAGGTCTCAATATTCTCCATTATCGATTAAGCTCTATCCTAATCTATTTCAAATATAGTAAAAGCCCTCCATACGCTACATATATGGAGGGCTCGTGTAAAATACTATTCAAATTTATGACTTACGTCAATTGTTATGCTATTAAGTTGTTACGATATGCAATTATCTATTCAGTTGTAGTGATTCTAACTGTATTTGATACAGTACGTGGACATGTTCTTAACTTTATTCTTGAGTCTTACGAGCAGCGATAATTTCTTCCGCTTGCTTATGTGGAACCTCTTCATAAGTATAGAACTGACGGTTAAATACGCCTTGTCCTTGAGTGATAGAGCGCAATGCAGTTACATAGTCAGCCATTTCAGCCAATGGTACTTGTGCTTTAACAACAGAAATACCTGTTCTTTCACTTTGTTCCATGCCTAATACACGACCTCGACGGCTATTCAAATCACCCATGATGTCGCCCATGAAAGCATCTGGTGCAAACACGTTAACTTCATAGATTGGTTCTAATAGGACTGGTTTCGCCTTAGGAATTACATCCTTGATAGCCTGTGACGTAGCTACTTTAAATGCTAACTCTGAGGAGTCTACGCTATGGTAAGATCCATCCAAGAGTGTCACTTGCACGCCAATCATAGGATATCCCGCAATTAAGCCTTTATCTAGGGTTTCTTTGGCACCCTTTTCCACTGCTGGTATGTATTGTTTAGGTACAGCACCACCAAAGATTTTGTCTACGAATGCAAATTCGCTTCCATCGTATAATGGGTCCACTTGAATCTTAACGTGACCATATTGACCATGACCGCCACTTTGTTTTCTTATATTTAGACTCGGTTTCAGCGGAGCCTTTGATGGTTTCGCGGTATGGAATATATGGAGTCACAAGTTTAGCTTGTACGCCATATTTACGATCCATTTTGTTGAGGATATGCTCGAGATGAACCTCGCCCATACAATCGATTTGTAGTTGACGGGCCTCAGCATTTTTCACTACTACGCATGTAGGATCTTCTTCTGCTACTTTTAGAACAGCACCAGCTAATTTTTCCTCCTCACCTTTTTTCACTGGCTCCATAGCCACTGTGTATAGAGGTTGAGGGAAACGGATAGCATCGTATGTTACTTTAAAGTCAGGAGCAGTTAATGTATCGCCAGTCTTAGCATTTAGCCAATTTCGGTATCACTACGATATCGCCAGCTTTAGCGGCAGATACAGGGATTTGTTGCTTCCCGATAAGGGTAACCATCTTGCCCCATTTTTCTTCTACACCTTGGTTTACATCATAAAGGCGATCGCCTTCTTTTAGTTCACCAGAGAAGATACGTACAAAGCTTTGTTTGCCTGCGAATGGGTCTAACAATGTTTTAAATACGAATGCAGTTAAAGGTTTATCTACATGTACTACACATTGTTCGCCGGTTTCCGCATCAGTTGCGGTCATCACTTTTTTAGTTGCATCCGGCATGTAACGGATCATACGATCCAATACTTGATCTAGGCCAATACGAGATGTGGCACTGCCACACATGATTGGGCACACACGGCCACTAATCATCCCTTCACGCAAGCCTTGGCGAATTTCCTCTAAGGATAATTCTTCGCCTTCTAAATATTTTTCCAACAATTCATCGCTACCTTCAGCCGCGGCTTCTACGGTCATTTCCCGAATTTCTTGAGCCTTTTCGATAAGGTGAGCTGGTACAGCAATCTCTGTTGGTTGGCCGTCCTTGTAAGTAAACGCAGTCATTTTTGCTACGTCTACGACGCCTTCAAAGTTGGCGCCTTCACCGATAGGAATCTGCAATGGCATAATGCCTTTGCCAAATAATTCCCGCATTCTTTCAATAGTACCGAAGAAATCAGCACCATCCACATCCATTTTATTGATAAATGCCATGCGTGGCATTTGTAATTCAACTGCATAATCCCATGCGCGAACTGTGTCAGTTTCTACACCAGATGTGGCGGATAGTACCATCAACATACCATCGCAGGCACGCAAAGCGGCACGAACTTCACCATGGAATTCATTATAGCCTGGAGTATCTACAAAGTTAACCTTATGGTCATGCCATTCACATGGAGCCATGCCCAATTGGATTGTTACGTTACGTTTAATTTCTTCAGGTTCAAAGTCCATAATATGTTTATTGTCTTGGCCTTTACCTACGAAATCAACCGCACCAGAGGTTAACAACAAAGATTCGACAAGAGCTGTTTTACCCGCACCATCGTGGGAAACAACAGCAACATTTCTAATTTTATCACTACTGTACTCTTTCATCGGAATCGCCTCCTTAATGGCAAATTACGGCTTTTGCTATTACATTTCGACACCCAAATAGAAAAGTCCTCTTTTTCCGAAAAAATTTATCAAAAAAAGAGGACTCTTTATTAATATTAATTTATAAATTAGTATTATCTACCCATTAAAGAGGCACAGCCACTAAGAAGTGCCATGAAAAGTGCCCAAATTATAGCGAAGATTATGGACGTTAAGATACTAGCAATGAATACTTTCATCTTCGTAAGCATGACCTGTCTTGCCATAAGTTCTAAGGATACCCAAATGGATATAACAAGTAAGGCTATTGTTCCTACAAAATAGATAACACCAGCAAAAGCCCTACTATCGAATGCTAAACCTAACATGCCCATTAAAACCAAGACTATCGTATAACCAATACTAAATAATAGTACCCCATACCCTTGTAGATACCAACTAACTTTCATAATCGCCTGTACATTGTCGGTACCACCCATCTTAGTGATAACCCAGTTATATACATAGGAACCGATGGCAACCATCACAAAGGACCAGCCGATACTGATAAGCCATGCAAAGATGAATATAAAACTGGCACCGATACCGAGTAAATAGGTTAAAGCAGTAAATTCATTATGAGGGAGAAAGGGAATTAACATAGTCCCAAATAAAGCCAATATAATATATGGGATAGCCCATAAGAATACAGTGCCCCAGAATCCTTTTTGCAATGTCCCCGATTGTACAACTTGATCAATACCGCCTTTAAACGGATTCGCAAATAACTGCCAAAAATCAGAATACCATTTTGTCTCCATAATACACCTCATGTAATGGGGCCCCATCTATATATAGGTAAAACTACCCCAAAACTTATAATAGAATCAATGAATTAGATACACAGAGAAAACTAAAACTCTCCCGTACGCTTGCCGTAGTGTTTGGAGTCACCATTTTGCTTCCACCCAACGGTGTCACCGATGGACATAACGCGGCGCGTTAAGCAGTCTTTACATTTATCTGCATTATCATCTACGCAAGGTTTATTATCGTACAGCAAATATTTTGCACGGTGTTCCGGAATGGTAATGATAGGCATCAAAATATTTGCTCCTGCTGCAAGACCTTTTTCACGGCCAAGTTTATCCAAAGCTTGTAATGCAGTAGTAGCTGCAATATTGACATCTTCAAGAATAAGCGGGTTAAAGCAATCATCTTAAGGCCTAATTGAATACGGCGCAATTTACCAGCTTCATCATCGATGCCCATAGCTAATGCTTCTTGGCCTAGCGGCGTATCGTGATGTACCACATATGGTCCCATACCGATCATGTCGATATCCATATCGCGGTAGAACAAGATATCATTTACCAGGTCTTCTTCAGTTTGACCAGGCAAACCAATCATGACGCCTGTACCTACTTGAAAACCTACGCGGCGCAAGCTACGTAAGCATTCAACGCGCGTTTCAAAGGAGTGTAGTTCATCTTGAGGATGAATTTTATGATATAGCTCTTTATTTGTTGTTTCAATGCGCAATAAATAACGACTAGCGCCGGCTTCACGCATGCGACGGTACGCCTCTTCGCTTTGTTCCCCTACGCACATCGTAATGCCCAGGGAACCATCGCCGATGGCTTTAATATCGCGAATGAGATCTACCACATAATCGACAAATATATTATCACTGCGTTCACCAGATTGTAGCGTAATAGAACCATATTCATGGTCATAGGCCCACTGTGCCATCTTGATAATATCTTCTCGGTTCATATCAAAGCGTTCCGTCTTATCATTTTCACGACGAATACCGCAGTAATTACAATTCTTAATGCATCGGTTCGAGAACTCGATGAGGCCACGATAATACGCTACAGGCTGTACATATTTCGCCTTCACTTCATAAGCCTTTTTATATATTAACTGCAACTGTTCTTCATCAGTTACAGACATGAGAAATCTTAGCTCATCCTCGGTTAGCCATTCATCGCCAACGAGGTCTTTTGCAAGGATGTCTTGCACTTGCAAACAATCACTTCCTTTCATAACGAACCGTCATCGATTCGCTTGGTATGGTAATGGAATCTATGTTAGTGACACAGGTAAATCCATTCACTTCGCGCGGTAAATCCCGCACATGTTTCACTTGTCGAGTTAAACATTCGTGAGCCATCACACCGCGACTCATTTTAGAGGACGTACTCATCTGTTTAAATGTATCGCCTCGTAATTCCCAAAATTCAACGGTCACTACCTTTGGATGGTTTACCATTTTAGCATATTCTTTAGACGCTAGATTGAGAATCCAATCTTCCTTGTGAAAGTAGGCATCTACCGTTTCACGCCACGTGTCATATAAGTTAATGCCTACCTTATCTACCATATCAAGCCGATAATCGCGTACGCCCATCGTAGGCTCTACAACACCGTACAACGCAGACATCACAACAAGATGGCTTTCACCAAAGGCCTTGGCCTCTTCAGTCAAATTCGACCAGTTCAAATATTTGAAAGCAATGCCATCGTAGCTTTCACAAGCATGCCCAACAGGATGGGACTCAAAAGCTTGATAGAAATCAAAGAGCGCCTGCGCCTTATCATCCTTGAGTTTCAAAGCTTTACCAAGGGCCGCCACATCTAGGGACTGCACATGTTTTACAATGTCTTGCGTAATGTGCGGTTGAAATTGACCGTCCTGAACCGCACTATGTACTGCCCCATCATTGCCAACAGTAGTAATCGTTTTTGTCTTACTAGGAGAGAGGACGATTTTCATGAGATAATTCCGCCTTGATAGTTTCCTCTGTCAAATTGTCGATCAACTCAGGATTCCACAACATAAGAGGCACAGCCACTACATGGCTGGCTTTCATTTCTTTACATAAATTAATGCATTCTTTAAGGTAATCAGAATCTTCGTCTACAAGATCGCATACGATAACAACGTGACGACCTTTTAAATTTACACCTTCGTAGTCGATGCTGCCAGCAGATACTGTAAGCATGCCAGTTTCTAGACGACCTTCGCTCATGTCGTTCAAGCGAGACATTAGAACGTGTTCGAGCATAGTGGATACAGGCGTTACCACGCGACCAATGCCGATAAGAGCCTCAGGTTGGGCGTGAACAATAACTGTTTTCTTGCGTTTATCAGTTCTAAAATCAACGAGCGCTTTTTCTAAAGCGCCAAAGAACACGAATAATTGCCAAAGGATCAAAAGAACCTGTTTGGAACATGTCGATAACAGAGCCATCCTCATCCATATTTAGGCGCGTTAATAATTCCTCTGCAATGTCGTCTACTACAACACTAAAATCAGATTGCATTGCATCTTGTACTTTTACTTCGTCTGCCATTAGGTCCTCCTAATTTCTATCTATTACACTGGTGAGGGAATATTCCCTACAGGATTTATACTATCTTTAATTGTAACATATTTTATAGCCCACATGGTTATTCATGGATACACTTTTTACATACCAACTATACCGGTTATATGACAAAGTAATTCTAATAAAATAATGTTGCATGATTAATGTAACTTTATGATTTTTAAACACCTATTATACAAAAAAGACCGCTAACGCGGTCTTTTCCTATTACCCTACAATGAGTAGGTAAATATTCATAACGGTAACAACAATACCAATGCCCCATAATAATACATTCGTATATGTATGGTTCGCATATTGCCCCATCACCTTACGGCTACTCGTCATATAGAGCTGCAAGAAAATTGTAATAGGTAGTTGCAAACTCAAGAACATTTGAGATATCAACAATGCTTGAAATGAATCAGTAACAAATACAATCAATAGCAATGCCGGAATGTATGTTAAAGCCAAGCCTAATCGAGTATGGAAGTCTTTCATATCGTAAGACTCACCAAACATACCTGCAAATATACTCGCTCCAGCCATACCTGCTGTAGCAGAAGAGGCAAAGCCCGCAAAAAGCAATGCGATAGCAAAGATAGTACCTGCTGCAGGGCCAATGAGAGGTCGTAACAACTCCTCAGCCTGTTCAAGCTCGGTTACTTCAATGCCGTGAGTAAAGAACACTGCTGCCGCCAGTAAAATCATGGCGGAGTTAATCATCCACCCAATCCCCATAGAGAATAAGGTGTCTAGGAATTCATAACGCAATTGGCGCTTCATTATAGAAGGATCTTGCGTATTAAATTGGCGACTTTGGATGATTTCTGAGTGCAAGAACAAATTGTGAGGCATAATAACAGCCCCTAAGATACTCAAAATAACGAGCATCGATTCATTCGGAATCTTAGGATCTTACCCAACCAATGCCTGCTGCCGCCCAGTACACATTGACCATATTGACCTCAATGAGGTAGGCCAATGCAATAAGGGATACAAAACCTGCAATAATCCGCTCCAGTTTTCGATAGGAGTTTGTAATGAGCATAACAGTACATATAACGGCCGTTAATACACTACCTATCAGAAGCGGAATGCCAAAGAGCATTTTCAATGCAATAGCAGCGCCGATAAATTCAGCCAATGCCGTTGCCGCAGCTGCAATGCCAGCTGTACTCAATACAAAGCGAGACACGTAACGCGGTAAAAATTCATAGGCACATTCTGATAAGCATTGGCCCCGTACAATGCCTAAATGAGCCACATTATGCTGCAATAAAATCAGCATAATCGTAGATAGTGTTACTACCCATAAAGTTCGTAACCATAACTAGCACCGGCAGCTAGATTAGCCGCCCAATTGCCAGGGTCGATAAACCCTACAGTTACAATAATGCCAGGCCCTATAAATTTAAAGACCTTGCTCACCTGGTGCTTACCATTTTGGTGAACAGTAAACAACTGTTTCTTTAAGAAATCAATCATTATAACTCCTTATTAAGGGTTATAGAGTAAAGGTCATCTCCGTTTGCATGCGAGCATCGGTTTTAGATTTTGTATCCTTACCACCGGTATAACGGATGCGCACATTATTATTTACTTTAACACGAGAATCATCAATTTTGAATTTCTTCATTTTTTCTTTGATTTGTTCATCTGTTAAAGCGCGCTCTTCTGGTTTTGCCACTTCATCAGTAGCTGTATCTAAAGCCTCTTGTTGAGATTTAGATACTTGGTATGTTTTACCAGATTTCTTAGCTTTTTCAGCACGTTTTTCGTCTAATTTTTGACGGCGCTCTCGGGTAACTTTCTTGTCGCGACCGATACGATAGTCCATTACATCACGCATATTTTCTTGATAAATGCGCAATGCATATTGGCGATCATTTTCGTTCATTTGCTCTCGTTTGGTTACTACCTCATCGATAAGAGGCATAAGCTCATCCTTTGTATAGCTTGTATTGCCATCAAAAACAAAACCATGTGTATCTGTAATAGCACCGTGTTTAATTAGCGTTTGTAATGCCGTATACGTCCAATCATTTGGCGTAATTACACCAGCACTCGCATGAGGTTCTGCTTTACTAGAACTTCTTACAGTTTCTACATCAGCACTAACACCATCCACCATAGGACGTGCACTTGGAATAGCAATGCTTTCAGCATGAACAAAGCCAACAGAGGCAACAAGACATAATGTGCCGATACCGATAGCGCGACGAAGTAAATTCATGTGACGTGTATATTTCATATTCATAAGAGTCTCCTTAAAATTACATTTTATACAATCTATTATATGAAACCCCCTTGTCATACGTCAACTCTATAACCTTACACGCCTGTATACATCAATATTTACAAGACCTTAAACTCATTTGAGTCCTTACACATTAAGGTCCATACCTAGTAAATACTACAATAAACAAAAAGACCTCACATCGCGTGATGTGAGGTCTCAGCATGGCGGAGGATTAGGGATTCGAACCCTAGCGACGGTAACCCGCCCTAACGATTTAGCAAACCGTCCTCTTCAGCCTCTTGAGTAATCCTCCATGCTTTACTGGGTAATCATATCATACCCAATAAGGCATTGTCAATTGTATTATTTCAACATGGATTCGATGAACCAGATTTGTTTTACTACTATATTAAATATAATATTCTATGTAGCCATCGGGAATTTTCTTTTCCTCAGCCTTACCGTTATTAGTACGACGAGGTTTACGGACATACATATTTTCTGGATCTGTTTCAAAGATAACCATGTCTTTCGGGATATCATGTTTAATAACAAGGTTACAACCGATTTTTGTGCGGGCACCGATAGTAATATCCCCTAAGATTTTTGTGCCTGTACCGATGAGCACTTCGTCTTCGATGGTTGGATGGCGTTTTACCTGTTTAGAGGACATACCGCCTAACGTTACTTGATGAAACAGTGTTACATTATCACCTACGATGGCAGTTTCACCGATTACAACACCCATACCATGGTCAATAAATAAACCGCGGCCAATCGTTGCACCTGGGTGAATTTCAATGCCCGTTACGTGACGAGAATGTAATGCCACACGACGCGCCAAGGTTGGCCATCCCGCCTTATAGAGGCGGTGCGCAAAGAAATGCCAGAATAAGGCCGTAATATGCGGATACGTCCAAATAACCATCCACAAGCTTGTTGCGGCTGGGTCAGAATCCATTACGCGCTTAATATTATATTGAATTTTGCCCCATAATTCGCGCAAACCTTGCATCATAGTGACTCCATCTCAAATAACTCTACTCATATAATATATAGTATACAACATATGTGGTCTGTATTCCTATACATAAGACGTTTTATCTATGCGAAATCCGTTATTTTACATATTCGTTATTAGCAAAATCCAAAAGGGATAAATATTTTTCTACCCCATCTGGTGCAATAACCACTATATTTGCCTTTGGTTCTTCTCGTGCAATGCGCTTAGCCGCTACGATAGCTGCCCCCGCTGAAAGTCCAATAGAAACACCGCTTTCACGCATAAAGGTTTGTACTTCGCTAAAGGCTTCTTCATCACTTACAGTTTGTACGCCGTCCATCAAGCTTTGGTCGAAGTTTTCAGGAATGAAGCCCGCACCAATGCCTTGAATTTTGTGAGGACCACCCTTACCTTCTGTAATGGCCGGAGATCCTGTTGGCTCTACGGCAATAGCTTTTACGTTAGGATTATGTTCTTTCAATCGTTTTGTAACGCCTGTAAAAGTACCACCAGTGCCAATACCTGCTATGAAAACATCAACATTTGGCACTTGCTCTACGATTTCAGCACCCGTAGTACGGTAATGCATATCTGGATTCGCAGGATTTACAAATTGGCCCAAAGTAAACGCATTAGGATATTTCTCTAAGATTTCATTTGCTCGTTCAAGAGCACCCTTCATGCCCGTTTCTTCGGCGTTAAGATGAGCTGTGCACCGTACGCCTTAATAAGTTCACGACGTTCTTTACTCATGCTTTCAGGCATAATAATTACAGTTTTAATATGTAAGATAGCGCCCACCATGGCAAGAGCAATACCTGTATTGCCACTTGTAGCCTCTACAATGATACTATCCTCATGGATACGGCCTTTCTCCTTGGCGTCTTGTAACATGCCAAGAACGGCACGGTCTTTCACAGAGCCACCTACATTATATTTTTCAAGTTTTACATAAATATTGGTATTTGGTAATTGATATACCGGCGTTTTACCAATCAGTTCAGTTGTTTGATTTGTTACTATGCTCATCTGATCCTCCCTCTAGCGACAGATGATAAAAATCGTCCTCAGGAATATCCCAAGGACGATATGTATTTCACCTTGTTACTCACTATACACTGGGTATAAACGTTTATGCATTCTGATTAATACAACCATACTCTAACACCTGAATCAATCCATTGTCAAGAGAATGAGAATAGCTTTTAAAACCCAAAAAATACAGGAAATAACTAGGTTTATCTATTTACTTGTAAGTACGTCCACCACCACATCCCATGTGATAGGCACGAATATGATGGCTAAAGATAATCCAATAAAGAGAACGGCCCCCACCAATATACTTAGACGAGGAACTAAGGATATGACAACGCTCTTGGCCAATCTATATGCTTTACTTAAGTCATGATGTAGCGCCACATGGCCCCATAAGAAGCCTGCCAGTACATAGGAAATAATATAAGGATCAAGAATCACATGTGTGGCTAGTTCATTATTGGTGTGCATAATGCGGTTGATAACAGGTGAAACTAGTACATTCACTAGCATAGCTAACACCTTGAACCACACAACGCAGACAATATATGTCCACATACTCCCCTTGGTCATCCACAGCATGTATAGGAGTCCTATTATACTTGCCCCCAGAGAACCCTTTTCGCCTTCCATGTATCGCTCCATCCAAGATGGCGGCTCCTTGCCAGTCTCTACTTGACTGTAGTAAAAGGATAGATTTCTTTCACCATGGGCTACATCGACAAGCCCCAAAACTTGGAATACGACGAGCAAAAACAAGACAGCTACAACGACTTGGAAACTTTCACTAAAGAAAATATCCATAAAGTTAACATCGAGCTGGCCTATGTTCATAAGGTTGCCGTATATATCGTAAAAGGCTAGATATACAGCATTTGTTAAGAATAGGTCCATAACAAATAGAATAAGCACGAAGATAATATAGCCGTTCCATCGAGTCCATTTGCTTTGTGATTCTATATAGGTGTTCGTCCCTACCATAATCGACGCAGGGTGTATAGACAAGGTCACGCCGATCATAAAAAATGTTATGAACGATGTGACCATTGTTAAATATTCGTATGCCATATTAACGGTATGCTACGCGCTCAGGCTGCATGTCGTGGAAACGAAGGCGCTCTTTTGCAGTCTTTTCCCACTCTGTACCAGGCTTGCCGTAGTTTGCGTATGGATCGATGGACAAACCACCGCGCGGCGTAAACTTGCCCCACACCTCGATGTACTTAGGATCCATCAACTTCACAAGGTCTTTCATAATGATGTTGATGCAGTCCTCGTGAAAGTCCCCGTGATTACGAAAACTAAATAGGTATAATTTCAAAGACTTGGACTCTACCATTTTCTTATCTGGTACATAAGAAATGTAAATGGTCGCAAAATCTGGTTGACCTGTCATAGGGCATAAGCTAGTGAACTCAGGACAATTAAATTTAACAAAATAATCATTATCAGGGTGTTTGTTATCAAATGCCTCTAACACCTGTGGTGCATAATCAGTAGGGTAATCTGTCTTGTGACCTAACATCGTTACCCCTTGTAACTCTTTTTCAGATCTGCCGGATGCCATAAGGAACCTCTTTCTATATCTTCTAGAACTCTATAATTAAATATATTGAATAATTCATGTAATACTTAATTATAGCATATAAGGAATCACTTATATCACTACATGATCAGGTAGTTTATCAAAATCAATGACATATTCTTCAAGAATAGAGGTTGCTTCCAAATCATTCCATCTCAATAGAACAAGATGTAATTCGTCATCCTGTTCAAAGAAAACGGTGCAAGCCCCAAAAGAAGGGAACTTAAAGGATATGAACCTACTTATATCATCATTATCTAACTTAATTAGCTGTAATTTATCCTCCGCAATCAGCTAAACAATATCGATTAGATGCTAGTTGATAGTATTTAATAAAATCACCTGAATTTCAATAACACTTGTACCATCTATAATTATTATATTCCCAGAGTCATGACAGATTAATTTATTCTTTCTATAATACATAACTATTCCATTATATCTATTTTGATACTAAATGGATATTCATCAACAGAAGCAAGTTCTAGCACTGTAATTTTGAAGTCAATCAAATCCAAAGATACTACATTCACTGTCTCTATCATAATATGATCACAGAAACAATGTTTTGAGAAATATATATCTTGAAAATCATCAGAGCTTCATTAGTTTAACCTCACTACTTCAATATCAATTAAGCATAGAAACGTTCTTCAACTTAAAAAAGTATCTATTATTAACGTAGTCTATATATCTAGCTTCAGGAAAATAGATTTTCATCTACAGTAATTCTTTTCACTTCATTCCATAACGAACCAACACAATAACCTTGATGGTTATCATTTATTATGTAATATGGTCCCTAACATATAAATATCATTTTGGTTATATATACTCCGTATTGATTTTATAGGTTTCATGATTGTTATCATATCCTTTCTTTGTATCAATTATATAACGACTACAATCAGCAATAAACAAACGCTTTTTCCATAGATTACATTATGTTCTTTTGTCGATATTTAGATTGCATAAAATTTAAGTTTATAATAAAATTTTCATATACATTTGGTAATGTTAATACATTCAGAGAAATATAACACCTTATGGAGGTCCCTTATGAAATTAAAACAGCTTATTTTATCTAGCATCGCTGTAGGTGCACTAGCTTTCACATTTGGTACAGCACAACCTGCACAAGCAGCTATTGGTATGGAGAATCCAGGTCCAGCAATGAATCTTGAAAAGCCAGCATCTGTTACCACTGCTCATCATATTAATGTAGATGGCAAGGTTGTAGAGCCTATTAATGGTCAACAAAATGTAATTTATGTAGATGGTCAACCCCTCGTAGCATTGCGCCAAGTGTCTGAAGCATTGGGCTATAAAGTAGCATGGGATGAACCTACTAAGACAGCATTAGTAGACATGAACATCGCTACACTAGCAATCCAACCAGACTCTGCTAAAGTAGTACGCCATGGCAAATTAAAGATTATCAACCTTGATACATCCGAAACCTTCTTGCCTGCAGCTCGCAAAGTAGACGGCACAATCTTTGTAAAACCTCAAGTGTTCAAATTATTATTGAATGACGTGAAAATTACAAAGGATGAAATCTTCATCGCCCCTCAACGCGCACAATTGGCATCCACTACAAACACAGAGGTATCTCATAAGAATGAACTCAATACATTCTTACCACCAGCTCAAGAGGATGTGAAGAAAAAAGAAGATCCAAAAGCAACAGAAAAACCACTTATCAAAATCAAAAAATCGTTAGCCGAAGATACTGTCACAACAGATGAACAAACAACATCTACAGATGTATCTGAATACCAACGTGCTAACGGATTAGATCGATAAGCAAACTCAATAGATTTTTCCACAAACCTATTAAAGCTGTAACATAATCTAGGCAAATAAAAAGGTCCCTCAAGGGGACCTTTTTTATTTGTATATAACGTATATAGTTATTCGAAATTAGTTACACTATATTTGATGACTATATTATTTACCAAACCATAACGGTTAAGAGCTGTGTTACCATTGCCAAATATAGCCATAATTTTAGCCATGAAATAATCAGCCACTGCTACAGAGTACGCCGCAATATCATTGAAATCAGAGTATTTAGGTGCAGTATTATTCGCATTAGTGCTAACAGTTGTAGTACTAGCTTTAGGAGTAGTTAATTTATTTGTAGCAGGTGCAGGATCTGTAACTGTTACAGTAGAGCCCATGGCTGGATTAACATAACCTGTTGGAGTGGATACTGGTGGGCGTTGGGAATCAGTATATTTATAACCATAAGAAGCGTCTGCTTGTTGTGGTGCCAATGTAGCTACACCAAATGCAAGTACAGATGCAGCCAAAACGATAGTGAATTGTTTTGATACTTTCATAAAAACCTCCAAAAACACAAAAGTATTTATCAAAAATCATGATAACGGAAGTTTATTATAAACTAGCCAACTAAACGCACAATGAAAGAGAGTTAACATCATGCATATTTCATTTATCATTTTATTTTGAAATCTTTAAGAGTATTTTTTACCCCATCCATTTGACGTTTCACATCATCAAAAGATTCTTTTATATTCTCAGGAGGCTTGATATTATCAAGACCTTTGGCCGAAGCAGATAAACGTTTACTATTTTCACTAGCTTCTTTCATGTCTGATTTAATACGATCCATATTCTCATCTAGCTCATCAAATGATTCTTCATCATAGATGATAAAATTACTGCCCCCGTGGGACGTAATATTTAGTGGCCCCATGGTAAGCTGACCATTATCGATGCGAAGCGCATCTGTGGAAATGGTCGTAATATTCGTATTCACCTTCACATCACTAAAGGACAAATGCCGCCCTTTATTGTGAAAGTTCCCAGTAATATTTTTAATAGGAATGAGCATATAGTGGCCTTCTCCAGACCAGAAATTCCCCCATACCTCCATGTCACGAGGCTGGCCCTCGCTTCTAAAGTTCAAATTAGCCGACACAGGTACAACAAATTCAGGTGTTTTGAGAGCCTCACTACTATCTAAATCCTTTGCTATCCCTGTAATCGTATAAGCCCGAGTATCTAAGTTATATATGCCCTTTGCCTCTAGCTTTCCGCCGTATACATTGGCATTTACATTTTCAAAGTTCAAAATGCCGTCTTGGTACGTTACATCGCCTACGACATTTTCAAAGGTAAGCGCAGGAATTCGTAAAACAGGCATCGTTACACGCCCTTTAGCCAATGGACGATTAAAATCACCTGTTACCTTTGTCAGCAAGGTCATTGCATCGTGGATATTATCGCCAAAACCGAGTGATGATGGGTCCACACCCTTTACATCAAACTGCAAGTCTAACTGAGGCATGCGATGCTTTAATACATCCTTTAGATCAACACGACCTTTCAGTGTAAGACCATCACCAATGGCTGTGCCACCGAACTTACCCGTTTCCATATCAATACGAATAGCACGGTTACTATCAAGATGTATTTTAGAATTCACGTTCCTCATTACATAGTGACGATTTTTCTGAAAGATTTCCAGCTGGTTATTTCTCAATGTAATCGTAAGATTTAAATGTTGACCGTCCCAATTAAAGTTACGAACCTTCTTGCCCAGTTCCTCCTGCCGCTCTTGAGTCGTCTTTTTAGGAGGTTTAGGTCGCGGCTCTACCTCATTGAGTGGCTTGTTTACATCAGGTGAAGCAGGCACAAAGTCAAGGCGGTTGTTATCGTCTAAATCGACTACAATGGTCGCATCATTTAGCTCGATTCCGTTTATAGCAGAAGCCTTAAAATTCCGTGTTATTACGTCCCACATATTAACGCGAATCTTTCCATCTGGAACTGTGAGCAACTCTCGGCCTTCTGGATCCTTCCATACCAAGTCAGTAAAGGATAATGTCCCCCACGGTGTTGCAGTTAAACTCTCTACCGTTACAGTCCCTCTCATCATCGTTTGACGAGCCATTACCTCGTTAAAAATAACGCCCATCCCACGGCTTGCTATCGTAGCGAGCACAAAGACTATAATCGCCCCAATGGCAAGAAAAGCAGCAATGCCTTTTAAGCCTTTCTTATACAATTGTTTATATTTTGTCCAATAGGAACGTATATAATGTTTCATAGCCTTATTATATCATGTTGAGGATGTGAGTTTTATTTTGATTGGTCTTGTAATATTACTACATTTAGATTGAAAAGGAGAGCCTATACCTTCTTCGCTCCAAAGCGAGCTAAGTCGCTTATCCGGTATAGGCTCTCCTTTTCATAACATTAGTTATAAAGATGTCCAATCAAAATAAAACTTCTCTCTAAATACTAATAATAAGGCTATAAAGCATTAAGGGAAAAGCAGTAAAAATTAAATATCTATTTACGTACATTTCAAGTAACATTGGGCGTCATATATGAGACTTCAAGGCATACATAGGTTGATGGGACTAATGTTTGCTAAACGTAATAAAAAGCGTTGCCTATACCGTATGAGTGACTTAGCTCGCTTTGGAGCGAAGAAGGTATAGGCAACGCTTTTTAATTTAAATGTCGAGTTAGAGTTAGGCCCCATCAACTAATGCTAATAGCTTAAGAATTGACGCCCAAGTTAAAGAAATTACGCTTTTACGCCTTTACCGTATTTTACAAGGCTTTCAGCTTCAATTTCTTCTTGAGTGCGATAGTCTTGAGGAATATTGGACAAGCGAATCCAGCTGCGTACAGCTTCTACTAATACGATAAGGATCATGAGGAACATAGCAGCACTGAATGCCACTAGAATCCATTTACCAGCTGGGACATAGCTGTTAAATACGTTTTCAAAGTCGGCAGCGATTGCAACGATAGCCATGAGGATACAAGGAATACCTGTTACCCATGCATAACGTTTGCGGCCAAGTCGCATGATAACTGTAGTACCTACAGCCAATGTCATGGTACCTAGTAATTGGTTAGATACGCCGAATAGAGGCCAGATAATACCGATGTTACCTTGTAGAACTAGGTAGCCCCACAAAATACAAATTAAAGCTGCACAACCATAAACGCCAGGAGCCCAATGTTGGTCGTTGAATTTAGGATGGAAATGACCTAATAATTCTTGAAGTAAGTAACGACCTACGCGAGTACCAGCATCAATCAAAGTCATGATGAACAATGCTTCGAACATGATACAGAAGTGATACCAGTAACCCATCAAGTGATCCATGTTAGGCAATCTGGAGAAGATATGAGCCATACCTACTGCAAGGGATACGGCGCCACCAGGACGGTGCATCAAATCTTCGCCAACCATCGCAGACAAGCTGGTAATTCATGAACTTGAAGACCTAATGCTTTGAAGGATTCAACAGTGGAGTTAATTGCGAAGTAATCATCTGGATGCAACGCAGTTGCGGCGATCAACGCCATCATAGCGATGAAGCCTTCTGTTAACATTGCACCATAACCGATAGGTAAAATTTCTTTTTCATTAGTAAGCATTTTAGGTGTTGTACCTGTTGCGATAACAGTATGGAAACCAGATAACGCACCACATGCGATAGTAATGAAGATATAAGGGAATACAGACCCTTTCAATACAGGACCGCCACCCCAGATGTAAGGAGTTACAGCTGGCATTTGAATTTCAGGCATTACGATGATAATGCCAAGAGCCAATGCGCCGATTGTACCGATTTAAGGTATGTGGACAAGTAGTCACGAGGAGCAAGCAATAACCATACTGGCAATGCTGCTGCAAAGAAACCATACACGGCAAGCATGATTTCGATGGTTTGCAAGTCATATGTAAACCAAGAAGCATATTCGCTAGCTGCTACGTTTGGACCGTAGATAATAGCTGCGAAAATCAACGCTACACCGATAATAGTTGCTTCTTGAATTTTACCAGGACGCAACCATTTCAAATAAATACCAATGAAAATAGCGATTGGAATGGTAGCAAATACGGAGAAGAAACCCCATGGGGAGTTATGCAATGCGTTAGCTACTACTACGGCCATACCAGCAAGGGTGATGATCAATAGGAACAATGTAGCAAGCATAGCACCAAAACCAGCAAATTTACTGATTTCTTCACGTGCAATATCCGCAATAGATTTACCATCATAGCGAACGGATGCGAACAAGATAACCATGTCATGTACAGCGCCGGCTAATACAGAACCGATAAGGATCCATAATGCACCAGGCAAATACCCGAACTGGGCTGCGATAACAGGACCTACAAGAGGGCCTGCACCAGCAATCGCTGCAAAGTGATGACCAAATGTTACCCATTTGTTAGTTGGCACATAATCGTGACCATCATTGTGGACCATAGCTGGCGTTGGACGATATTCATCCAATGTTAATACTTTCGCCGCTATGAAAGCCCCATAAAAGCGGTACGCTAAAATTAGAATACACGCGGAGGCTATAACTAAGTAAATACCATTCATAACCATATAAACACCTCCAATTGTCTTGTGTGACATGGTGTTATATAAAAATAACTGATAAATCTTTTGCACATCCATGCCACATTGGCTCTCAAAACTTTTAGTACTTACAATAATATTGTATATCTAAACATAGAAGTGTCAATTATCAATTTCTCATTTTGGATGTACATTATGAGTTAAAGACATAACTAAAAAGCATTCTCCGTTACTTAGAGAATGCTTTTATCGTTTTATTTTGATAGTAATTATCTATTGTCTTACTACGACTCCTGATTCATGAATGGCCTTTTTAATATCTTTTATAGTTAAAACTTTGTTATGTAACAACGCCCCTACAAGAGCTCCAGTCACATTTATCTTTGTAAATAAATCCACAAAATGCTGTATATTTCTAGCACCACCAAAGGCTATTACAGGTACATCTACAACCTCTGCTAAAGCTTGATATAATTCAATATCAAAGCTAAGCCCCGTGCCATGCCTATCGATACTCGTTACCAATAACTCACCTGCACCATGGCCTACCGCTTCTGTTGCTCATTCTAAAGCCACACTGCGACCAACTAGCTCACCTGATGATTGTTCATGATAAAACATAAAAGCTATAAAAGCTGTTATTAGAGTTATGAGAATAATAATCCCAAACAAAAGCTTTCTCATGAATCTAGCCCCAAATTTTTTCTATATCAGCTATGCTATGTGCATCAGAGCCTAGTACAAATGGCACCCCAATGATAGCAGCCATACCTTGAATAAAGCGGCTTGGATACATTTCACGGCAATCTGGTTTGAAGAAGCCACTCATGTTGTAGTCTAGTTCGCGCCCTTGTACGCGCATGATATGTAAGATATCGCTTACCACCTGCGCATTGCGGCGATCCAAGTGACGCTCAAAGCCAAAGTGGTGTTGGTATTTCTTGATCAAATCAAAGTGACCAATGCGTTTTGGCGTATATTCGCCAAGGTCAGCACGCACGGCTTGGCGCACGGTGGAGTAATATTTGTAATATAACTCATATTGCTTTTCAATCCACGGACCAAAGCCCTTTTCAAATTCTTCATGGCTATAGTCTAAGCAATAAAAGGCATTATTCACGCCTTCCATAAAGTGAACAGACAAAATATTGTCATCCGTCAACGGGCCATAACGGTCGAGGAACTCTTGAATATCTGTCTCAAAGCCTGGAATGTAATCCACTTCAAAGCCGAGGGAGATATCAATATGTGTGCCATAGGCACGTTGTAATTGACGGCCTAATTCTAAATAGGTATCAACTTGGTTCAATTTCAAAGACGCTGTATCATAAGCCTTTTGGTCACCGCCGTATTCAACAGCAAAAGCCTTTGGCAATGGTGCATGCTCTGTAAGGCATACTTTCTCAATACGCAACTCAATAGCCTTTTCGATCATCATTGCAGTCCGGTCCCCACTACCATGTGGACACAACTCTGTATGTACATGACCATCTACAAGACGGCTGCGATACTTACTGTATCCAACGAACTGCCGTTCATCTTTCATGTTCATTCAATCACCCTATTCACCCTAACCCGTGGCGAACCCTTATCTATCATCTGTACATTTAGTCTTTAATTTAATATCTACGTTTTATTATACCAATAATGCGTATGTTTCGGTATCCTGATATTTACCATGTTTGAAACCAACTTGTGGAGTTAGTCCACAGTAGGTAAAGCCAAATCGCTCATGTAGCGCAGTACTTGCCGCATTTCCTGCCGTAATAACAGACACCACCGTATGTAATGTTTCCGTTTCTTTAGCATGCTCTAATATATGGGCCATCAATTAGACGCCACACCTTTACCGCGATACTCTTGATGGATGTAGATAGATAATTCGACGGTACTTTTGAACGCATCCTTTGTTCTATACGGTGAAAGCGATGCATAGCCTACAACTACATCATCTATAAGGCCTGCAAAAATGCAGTGTTCCTGCGTTTGATGCGCCTCATACCACTCCTGCCACTCTGGCAACGTACGCGGCTCAAGATCAAGCGTTGCTACACCGTTCACAACCTCGTAATTATAAATATCTAAACAAGATGGTATATCATCCTTTGTAATTGGTCGTATAGTAAGCACGGTAATATACTCCTAACTTTTCGTCATTCCTATAAATTTATAGCCAGTACCTTGTATATCGCTATTTATGAAATTGAAGTTTTGCTATAATCAAGATGTCACCAACTCCATCCTGGGGAAATAGGTACAGGAAGGAGGTGTACCAATGAGAAAATTCCTCATACTCTTTATTATACCAGTTACGATAAATGTGGTTAGCTACCTCATTTATAAATTGCTCGACTGGTATTTAAACTGGTGATTGAGCGTCGGTTTATCTCCGTGAAAAGATAAATAAAAAGCCCCCTAGGTATTTCGCCATTCCTAGGGGGTCTTTTTACGTGTACCAATTAAGATACCTCATACTCTTTAAGCTAATTATAGTATACCTTATTCTATGAATTTGTCTAGTTCTATCTATTACACAATTACAAATAGTAGTACTGTAATAACAATCAATGCGCCAATCACAGCATAGTCCATAGTTTTCAATCCTACGGACGCTGCAAAGCTATGTGTAGGTCCACCAAATCCGCGTAGTTCTAGGGATAGCGCCATTGTTTCGGAGCGGCCCAAGGATTTTAAAAGCAATGGTTGGATAACGGATGCGTAAGATTTCATGCGTTTAATGAAGTTGCCTTCTAAGGATAAACCACGGCAAGCTTGCGCCTCTTGTACAGCGTGACTTTCAGCAATGAAGTCAGGCACAAAGCGTAGTGCTGCCGTGAACATAAATGCATATTCATAAGGAATTTTGCATTGTGTTACGAGCGCTGCTGTAAGGTCTTGCAATTTTGTGGTTGCCAATAGGCAGATAAACACAAGCGTCATAGCAAGCATACGCAAGCCAGATACGATGGCAGATGTTACATCGCCGCTACCGAGGAATTGGATAACACCAAGGAATACAGCAAAGCTTGTCAATGCTAATACGGCCTTACGTTGTTTAATCAATAAACCTGCAATAAATAACACGACAAGTTCTACAACGACCAAAGCCAATAACGATGCCCAGTCGCGTAATAGAATGGCCCACACAGATACAGCGAGGGTCATCAAGATTTTTGTTAACGGTACTAAACGTTCCATATGTCCCTCCTATTTTCTGCCCAACTGAGCCACTAACTTAGATTTCAATTCATCCATGGATTTGCAATAACCGAGGGATGGTACCGCTAGTGAAAGTTCCACACTTGGCGGTTTTGTAAGGCCTAGGTCTTGCAATTCGTCCGTAGACTTCTTGAATAATTCCTCTGGACTGCCATCAAAGGCAACGGTTTGGTTACCCATAATGAGTGCACGGCTACATTCGCTAGCCATGATTTCCATATCATGTGTAATGAGAAGGATCGTAATGCCTTCTTGATTAAGTTGACGCAATAAAGCTAACAACTCTTTAGTTTCCTTACCATCTTGACCACTTGTTGGTTCGTCGAGGATAAGGATTTTAGATTGCATTGCTAATGCAGAAGCGATAGCAACGCGTTGTTTTTCGCCGCGGCGCAATGTTGGAGGATAAGCTTCACGTAAGTGAGCGATACCTGTACGTTCCAACACTTCATCAACGATGCGTTTCACTTCGGATTTACTGCGACCTAGTGATTCAGGACCGAAGGCAACCTCTGTGGCTACTGTTGGTCTAAACATTTGGCGATCTGGTTGTTGGAATACATAACCAATAAATTGACCCCGTTTAGATGGCGGCATAGACGTAATATCCGTGCCGTTATAGTACATGCGGCCTTCGCTCGCCTTTTCAAGACCAACGAGCAAACGAGTGATGGTCGTTTTACCACAACCATTGCGACCACCAATGGCAATATATTCGCCGCCTTCGATGGTGAAAGTCACATCACGGAAGATGTCTACAGATGGCACATAGCCAAAGCGGATATTTTCAACCTTAAGCATGAGCGCCACCGTCCTTTCCTTGTACATCATCAACGCGTTGAATCGGTTTTCTATCTTCTACTACAGTAGTATTTGTTTGGTTATTGTTAGAGTTGCTTTCACCATGCACCTCCGTTTGGATGGCATGAGCCATTTCAATTTGGTGCAAGCCCTTGATAGCAGACTCGATGCTGAGCCAAGGCTCATCGCTGTGGGAAGCCAGCTTGTTCAAGTTCCATATACGTGGTGAACACGGATGGCAACGCATCTACGTGAATATTGTGTTCGTACATGTAACGAAGCGTAGTTGGTACATCGTCATCACATGCAATAGAGCCATCCACCATGAGAGCCATGCGGTTTGCATACGGCAATACAGCGTGTAAGTCATGGTCGATAACGACAACGGTAATACCGTGTTTTTGATTTAAATCACCTACGAGGCGATATAATTCTGCAGTCCCATCTGGGTCGAGGGAGCTTGTTGGTTCATCAAGAACAAGAACAGTTGGGTTCGTAGCCAATACGGAAGCAATCGCCAAACGTTGGCGTTGACCACCGGATAGACTAGTAATTTTGCGATCTTCTAAGCCGATAAGACCAACTTGTGCAAACACCTCTTCAGAACGAGCTTTGATGGTTTCACGGTCATAACCGCGGTTTTCCATAGCAAAGGCTACTTCTTCACGAACTGTCATCGTTACGAGCTGTGTATCATAGTCAGCAAGAACTACACCGATGTGATTAGCCAATTCAGGAATTTCCATTTGCGTAGTCGCTTTGCCATCTACGAAAACCATGCCTTCAAGACGGCCGCCGTAGAATTTAGGCACAGCCCCTACCATAGCCATACAAAGGGTACTTTTACCACAACCGGCAGGACCAGTCACAACGAGGAAGTCACCATCATATACATCAAGATTGATGTTTTCAAGAGATGGTGTAGTCGCCTTAGGATGGTAGTAATTTACGTGTTCAATGGAAATCTTCGCTTGGCGCTCAGGCAAAATCGTCATATGACTATGGTCAGATGTCAATTGATCTGTACTTGGCAACATTCCGCGTTTGGAGAATAGACGTTGCGCCGGAATGTACAAGATTGGCGTAATGGCACCGTTCAAAGCGCCTACGATAAGAACCATCGGCCACATACCATACATATATACATTGTCTGGTAGGTCCAATACTTTCCACAAAATAGTAACGAAGATACCGCCAGATACAACAGTCGCTAAGAAGCCAGATAGGATTGGCGTCAAATCAAAACCACCAATTTTACGGAACTTCACGGACAACATAGCGCGCGTCACGAGAGCTGCTGTCAAAGCACCGCCCGGTTCAGACAACAAGTTGCCGTAAGGGAATGCTGACTTAGATGTCAAAACATTGATGAGGGCCGCTACAAGGCCAATCCCCAACGTTTGACTTAAACTAGGACGAGTCAATAAAATAGCTACGCAGTACGTAGCAATCGTCCAGTTCGGCGTTACCCCAGCCACACTAGGGCTCACCAAATGCAATATCGTGCCCAATGCGAGCATCAATGTGCTGACGGTAACCCATCTAAACTGGCCACCCTGCACATGTGTGTACACAAGATCTTGAATCCGTTCCATAATAGCCTCTTTTCTAAAAATGAATATATAGTGTCTATTGTAACATCCTTCGAGAATTTGTTAAAGCCAAGATACTATTAATAAATAGTATCTTTATCATATGATAAAAAGCACCATCTATTAACGATAGTGCTTTTAAGAACTAATGTACTTCATCTAATAGTATTCTAAGATAATCACGTCTACTGTTTAATATTCTATCAATATAGATAGTCCGATCTAAATAACGGTAAAAACTTAAATAATTATGACAAAGTAAATATCTGTATTCAATTTTACTTTCTAAATTAATCAATAATCGCTGCCCCATTTCTGGAAATATACTCAACGAGTCATTCGTAGTCACTATATCCGAAACGGTTTTCTTAGCTAGCTCAATATCACCTGTTTCTTCTTCTATAAAAGATTTTATTTCTAGCAAATCTTCTCGTGCTTTTGGTGCATAGCTAATTTGATTATTCATAATTAAATCCCCAATTCACTCTTTAGTTGCTCTGATGAAATCCATCCTTGTTCTTCACCAGACTTACGACCGCTCTCTAAAGCGCCCATAAGTTTTATTGTAGCCATTACACGTTCATAATCTTGGATATCCATAATGGCATATCGGCCTCTACCATTTTTAGTTAAGAATACGGGACTATCTATAGTAACATCACGTAAAACTTCAGAATAATTACGTAAATCTGAAATAGGTTTTATATTCGGCATACTATCACCTCCAAAATACTTTAGTGATATAACACTCATCTTTCTAATATCTTATCATTATTGTAGTTAAATTATCATGTAAATTCAACATCAAATTTACAGCGTATCTCTAAAAATTAGAAGAAATAGATTTGCACAACTAAAAACAACAAAAGAAATTCTAGCTATTAATTAAATTGTTATTCTCACTTTCTTGTCATATACTTGTGATATAATGCCTATAAATACTTATGCCTAGGACATAGGAGGTCTATATGTACAAATATATTACAATTTTAGGGGCCGCTGGCCAAATTGCACAAACGTTGACTGCTACATTATTAACATATACAGATATGCACCTTACATTATATGGTCGCCAATTGAGTACTCGTTTACATCCAGAAATTTTAGAGCATGAACGAGTTACTGTCATCGAGGGCTCCTTCCAAAATCCTGCAAAATTAGAGCAAGCTGTAACAAATGCAGAGATCGTATTTGTAGGCGCTATGGAGTCTGGCAGTGATATGGCATCCATCGTGAAAGCATTGAGCCGCAAAAATGTACGCCGCGTTATCGGCCTTTCCATGGCTGGTCTCTCTGGTGAATTCCCAGCAGCACTTGAAAAATGGACCTTCGACAACTTACCGATTAGCTATGTACAAGGCGAACGCCAAGCACGCAATGTATTGCGCGAGTCCAACTTAAACTACACAATCTTGCGCCTCACATGGCTCTACAATGATCCGGAAAATACAAATTACGAGCTCATCCCTGAAGGGGCTCAATTCAACGATGCTCAAGTTACTCGCGAAGCCGTTGTAAAAGCCATCTTTGATATTTTACATGTAGAGGATGAAACTCCGTTCCACCGCACAAGTATTGGCGTAGGTGAGCCAGGTACACACTACGACAAACCAAGCTTTCACTAATATATAACATTAAAATTTAGAAATATTTGAAAGTACTATCTACCAATACAAGACTATCTCCTTTGCTAAAGGAGGTAGTCTTTATATATATCATTATATTCGTAATGTATGTAAATGTATGTAACTAAAAATTCTTTGAAATAAAAACTTTGTATACATTTAAAATATACTATAATTATATCGTTTAAATGATATAATTATAGTATATGGGTATAAAACTAACTCGTTTAAAACTATAAGGAGATAACTATGGGAATATTACGCGAAACAATTCGACCATCCTCTGATTTACGAAATAAATATCCCGAAATTTCTAAATCCCTACAACTAAAAGATGAAGCTGCTATAATTACTGTAAATGGTCGTGGTGATACGGTCAGTCTCGGATATAATACTTATAATATGTTAAAGTCAAAAATAGAATTACTATCCTCTCTTGTAGAAGGACAAAACGATATCATTCAAGGTCGTACTACTACACTTGACGAAACTTTCAGCAGTATTGATAGAATGTTAGATCAAATGGGGTAAAGCTATGAAAGCCCAAACCTACGCAATCATTCCTACTGAAAAATTTAATAAAGAGCTACATCAACAAATACTCTATATAGCTATGCAGTTCTCACAGGAAAAAGCTATTCAAGTCAAAGAAAGGATTCAAAGTTCTATTTTGAATCTTACGAACCATCCATATATGGGGACTACCCCTAAAATCAGCTCACTTAAAGACGATGACTTCCGAATGTTGATTTTAGAAAAACTTATTATTATTTATACAGTTGTAGAAAAAACTAAAACGATTTATTTAATCTCTATATTCGATCGACGCCAAGATTATGTAAATATACTAAATGGATTATAATTTTTCGAGCTCACCAGCTTGTTCGCAAACAATAAAAATAACATTTTCACCGAGGTATATCCAAAAATCTAATCGGTACATTTTTACTCATGTACTATAGATTTTGAATATACCTTTTCTTATACCCATATTTTATAGTTATTTATATAGATAAACTTCCGTATTTAGGCTATACTAATAAATGATTAAGTTATACTAATAGATATGTGAAAGTAAACGCCTATGCGGTTATCGATTACATTTATATACACTTTGCTGTATAAATCACCGTAATTTTTGTGTATAAAAATTAACGATATCCATTTTTAGTCCCACTCAGGGCTGAGGCTGATTAAGGAGTTATTATGAATCGCATTGTTGTTATTGGTAGTTGCAACATGGATATTGTAGTGCTCGCCGATAAACGTCCGGCGGCAGGCGAAACAATCATGGGCAACGAATTGCACATCGCTCACGGCGGTAAAGGTGCCAACCAAGCGGTAGCTGCTGCTCGTCTAGGCGCAGAGGTAACTATGGTTGGTTGTATCGGCGAAGATGCATACGGCCAAATGATTATGGATAATCTAAAAGAAAATCATATCAATACAGACTACATCGTTACCGTTCCAGATACTACAACTGGCACAGCCCACATTACATTGGCCGAAGGGGATAACAGCATTATCGTTATTGCAGGTGCTAATGCAAAGGTGGATCAATCTGTAGTAGATAATGCTTGGTCTGCTATTGAGCAAGCAGATCTCGTAATGGTACAAAATGAAATTCCTATTCCCACCATCGAATATATCGTTCGTCGTTGCCACGAGGCTAATGTGAAAGTCCTCTTAAATCCAGCTCCAGCAGCTAACCTCAATCCTGAATGGTTAGAATTGGCAACCTATATTACGCCAAACGAGCATGAATTATCTACCCTCTATCCTAACCAATCGACAGAGGAAACATTATTGGCAAACGAAAACAAAATCATCGTTACCCTTGGCAGTAAAGGTGTAGGCTACGTCGACAACGGTGAAATCCACACCGTATCTGGCTTCAAGGTCGAACCAGTAGATACAACCGGCGCAGGCGATACCTTCAACGGGGCCTTTGCAACAGCTATCGTCAATGGTAAAAGCTTAGCCGACGCATTGCACTACGGCAATGCAGCTGCGGCCCTCTCCATCCAACGCTTAGGAGCCCAAGGTGGCATGCCAACAAAGGACGAGGTCGCTGTATTCTTGGCAAAGAGTTAGCATATTGAATAGACCTTTCAAAGCTCCACTAGCCAGGTCTGCCTTCGCAGGGCCAAAGTCGCTTTGAAAGGTCTATTCAATACAAGCTATACATTCTCATGCAACGAATACATCTGCCCTCTATATAACAAAGGGAGTTAATAAATGAGGCTTTAAAACCTCATTCATTAGAATAGAAAAAGGAGTTATGTATGCAACGATACGGTATTTTAAATAGCCATATTGCTAAGGTGCTTGCTGATTTAGGTCACACAGATACAATTTGTATCTCCGACTGTGGATTACCAGTACCTGAAGGAGTTCAAAAGATTGACTTAGCCTTAGATTTTGGTGTACCAAGCTTCGAACAAGTGGTATCCATCATCGCTAAGCATATGAAATCCGAAGCGGTTCATGTGGCAAAGGAAATTAAGGAACATAATCCTGAAGCTTATGACTTCTTGGGAGTCTACCTTCCCATCCAATCAATACGAATGGATTGAAACGAGCCATGAAGCTTTCAAAGAAGCAACAAAACAATGCAAATGCATTATTAGAACTGGTGAAGCATCTCCGTATGCCAACATTATCTTGCGCGCCGATTGTATTTTCAGCGATCGTCCCTAGAGCAATAGATTAACCGATTAGTTTTATAAGCATCCGAACCTATAAATTAGGCTGTACGGTTTGCAAAAATTAACTATCAAATCTATTACATACATGAGAGATACTTTCACAAGTCGTATAGGAGTAGTTATGGAAATTGTTATGTCAGGCATTGCAAAGGCATTTGGTACGAACCAAGTACTGCGCGATGTAAGTATTACCCTCAAGGAGGGCGAGGTTCACGCCTTGATGGGTGAAAACGGCGCCGGCAAATCCACCCTCATGAATATCCTTACGGGCATTCACAAGGCAGATGCTGGTAAAATCACCATCGACGGCGTAGAGCGGACCTTCCCGAACCCGAGAGAGGCCGAGCTAAACGGTGTAGCTTTCATCCACCAAGAGCTCAACATTTGGCCAAATCTAACATTGTTAGAAAATCTATATTTAATGAGACCGAAGCGCAATAAATTCGGTATGCTCGATAAAAAAGCGATGCTTGAAGAAGCACAAAATACGTGCCGCGAACTAGGCATCGAATTGCCGCTCACAACGGAAGCAGGCCTTTGCTCCGTCGGTCACCAACAGATGACAGAAATCCTCCGTATCTTAATGTTAGATGCAAAGGTTGTCATCATGGACGAACCGACAGCAGCCCTCACAGAGCGTGAAACGGCGACATTGTTCAAAATGATGCGCAAAATGAAAGCCCGCGGCGTGGCAATCGTATATATCTCTCACCGTATGGAAGAGGTATTTAGCGAATGCGATACGATCACGGTTATGCGTGATGGTCACACCATCATTACGAAGCCAACGGCTGAGATTTCTGTAGATGAAGTAGTACGCCACATGGTAGGTCGTTCTATCGATGAGTTCTATCCTGCTCGTACAACTACACCAGGCGAAGTTGTAATGAGTGTCGATAACCTTAAACCAGAAGGTTTCGACAACGAAATCTCCTTCTCCTTGCGCAAAGGCGAAATCCTCGGCGTAGCAGGCCTCATGGGCGCTGGCCGTACAGAAATTATGCGTGCTATCTTTGGTGTAGATAAACACAATGGCGGTACCGTAACAGTTAACGGCTCCGTTCTGAAATGTAAAAAACCTGAAGATGCCATCAAAGCTGGCATTGCTTTCATCACAGAAAATAGAAAGAGCGAAGGCTTGATCCTCGATTTCTCCATTGGTTCCAATATTACATTGCCGAACCTTGGCGAAATTTGTCCATCTCATGTACTGGATAAGGGCAAGCTCATTTCCTTTGCTGACGAATTGTCTAAAAAGCTAGGCGTTAAAACACAATCTATTCACGAACCGGCATCGTCCCTATCTGGTGGTAACCAACAAAAGGTAGTTATCGCGAAATGGGTTGGTAAAAAGCCATCCATTATCATCATGGACGAACCGACGCGAGGTATCGATATCGGCGCAAAACGTGATATTTATGATTTAATGAACGAATTAACGAACGATGGTGTGTCCATTATCATGGTGTCCTCTGAGTTACCTGAAGTGCTAGGCATGAGTGACCGCGTTATGGTCATTCATGAAGGTCGCGTAGCAGGTATTTTGGACCGCTGCGATGCAACACCAGAATCGATTATGACATTAGCTACAGGAGGACAATAATGGACAGCAAAGCGCTACAATATGTAAAAAAATTAGGCCCCCTCATCGGCCTCATCCTATTATTTATCATTATCTCTGTCATGAACGACAGTTTCCTTGAATTCTCTAACTTGCGTAACTTATTGCGCCAAGTATCCATCAATGCAATCATCGCCTTTGGTATGACGTTCGTCATCTTAACGGGCGGTATCGACTTATCCGTTGGTTCCATCCTTGCCCTCTCTAGTGCAGTGATGGCCAACCTCATCGTAACTGGCACTGACCCTGTATTGGCTATCGTATTAGCCGCCGGTGCAGGCCTTGTATTGGGCGGTATTAACGGTCTCGTTATCACCTATGGTCGCGTAGCTCCTTTTATCGCTACCTTGGCAACCATGACAATCTACCGTGGTGCGACGCTAGTATTCACAGACGGTAACCCAATCTCCGGTCTTACACAAGATCCTCTATTCCACGGCTTTGGCCAAGGGGATATTGCAGGCCTTCCAGTTCCAGCAATCACAATGTTCCTTGCTTTCATCATCCTCTGGTTTGTATTGAGCCGCACATCCTTAGGCCGTAAAACATACGCCGTAGGTGGTAGCGAAAAGGTTAGTTACATTGCTGGTATCAAGATTGACCGCGTTAAAATCTTCGTGTATGCCTTGACTGGTATGCTCTGTGGTATTGCTGGTGCAATCATTACATCTCGTCTTAACTCTGCACAACCTACAGCAGGTGCAGGCTACGAACTTGACGCTATCGCGGCGGTAGTTCTTGGCGGTACAAGCCTCGCTGGTGGTCGTGGTCATATCGTTGGCACATTAATTGGTGCCCTAATTATTGGTACCCTCAACAACGGGTTAAATATTCTCGACGTTTCCAGTTTCTATCAACAAGTTGTAAAAGGTATTGTTATTTTACTGGCTGTTCTTGCAGACCGTAAGAAAGCCTAGGAGGTTCCTATGAAAAAACTATTGTTACTGTTGGCGATGGCCGTTATGGTTATCGGTCTTGTAGCAGGCTGTGGTAAAAGCGCTGATAACGGCGGCGACAAAAATCCGGCACAATCGGCTTCTCTGTTTCCACATTGAACAATCCATTCTTCGTATCTATGAAAGAAGGCGTTGAGGCTCAAGCTAAAGCACTTGGCCTTAAAGTTAAAATCGTCGATGCTCAAAACGACCCTGCAAAACAAGCAAACGATATTTCTGACTTGCTTGAAAGCGGCGTTTCCGTATTGATCATTAACCCTGTAGACTCTGCAGCTATCTCTACTTCTGTAGAAGCAGCAAATGCTAAAAACATTCCTGTAATCACTGTTGACCGTTCTGCTGATAAAGGCAAAGTAGTAGCTCACATCGCTTCCGATAACGTAAAAGGTGGCGAAATGGCAGCTCAACTGATTGCTGATAAAGTAGGCAAAGCTGCAAAAGTTGCAGAAATCGAAGGTATCCCTGGCGCTTCCGCTACACGTGAACGGGGCCAAGGTTTCCACAACGTAGCTGACAAAGACTTAACAGTAGTAGCAAAACAAAGTGCTGACTTCGACCGTACAAAAGGTTTGAACGTAGCAACAAATATCTTGCAAGCTAACCCTGATGTACAAGCTATCTTCGCTCATAATGACGAAATGGCATTGGGCGCTATCCAAGCAGCTAAATCCGCAGGCAAAACAATCTTCATCGTAGGCTTTGACGGTACTGCTGACGCAGACAAAGCTGTTAAAGACGGCACATTGGCTGCAACAATTGCTCAACAACCAGACCAAATGGGTAAAATCGCTATTGATACAGCTCAAAAAGTTATCAAAGGCGAAGCTGTAGAAGCTAAAATCCCTGTAGATCTTAAAGTTGTTACAAAATAATTGTATATAGAAACTGGGTACAAAAAAAGAGTCGCATCTTAAAGACGCGACTCTTTTTATTTTGGTTCTCGTTCTAAAAACTCTTTAAAGAACTCAATAAACTTTGGCAAATACGTTTGATCTAAACTTTCAATAATCATATGACATTTGTAATTATAAATGGTACAGATGTTAATCTCCATCGTTAGAGCACCCTTTTGATCTAACGAGAATGTAAGCGTATCCCCTTCTCCAGTTAATACATAAGTGAAGGTGGCTGTCCCTTTACAAGTCTCATACAAATCTACTAATTCTTTATAGCCAGTACGAATGCCAGACCAGTCACTAGGATCAATATATCCGGAACAAATATTATAGCCCTGTTTAATATATACGCCAAATACACCAAATTCAGATAGCTCTACATCCATATCAAAAGCAATTGTTAAATTTGGTTCATTTACGATTTCATACATCCTATTCACACTCCACAAATAGTAACATTTTCATTCATTATAACATTACATGTATTAACAAAATAGTAACTATAAATAGTTAAAAAAACCATCATTCAATAGATAAAACTATAAAAATAATGACTACATACAAACTACCAATAGTGATTACATATAAAAATAATAACTAGAGGTAAAAATAAAAAGCCCGAGCTATATCTTTTCTAGATATAACTCGAGCTTTATTTAGATTATGTGTTACGTAAATGTTATACGCTATGTAAACATGAGCTGTTATATAACTATTATGTATTATATAACTATTATGTGTTATGCAAACAACATATATTAGAACATGAAGTTTACATCTGTACGCCAGTAATCACCTAATTTATTACCGTCCATATCTTTATTACCGAAGCCATAGTAAGCGCCGATAGATACGTTTTGGAATGGTACATAGTTTACATTAGCTACGAAGCCTTTGAAACCATTACGTACATGAGCTACGCCCTTATTATCTACATAGTGTTGATTGTAGAAGCTATAGGCAGGTGCAAAGGCACTACTAAAGATTGGAGAATTTGCTTCTTCATAGTAGTATTGACCGCGTACGCTATAAGTATGAGCTTTCTTAATGTCATAGTTACCATAACCAAGGCTAGCCATCCACGCATGAGAATCAGATACGCCTGGCGCTGTAAGCCATTCACCAAAGACGTTCCAACGTTTAAAGTTCATGTTTGCGTTGAGTCCCCAAATGTTTTTATATGGAGAATCAATAAAGGATTTAACTTGTTTACCAGTAAGTGCATCCACATCTTGGCCTTGGTACAATTTACCATTATGGAAGCGACCATACATACCACCAAGGGTAACATGTTTATTGAGTTTACCCTTAACTTCAATCATAGCGGCAGTAATAGTATTGTCTTTAGTTTGGTATGTAGGAGCGCCGCCTAACCAGTAACCATAACTAGCGGATACATCAAGCTTGCCATGTTTGTACATAAGACGAGCACCATCAACAAGATCATCATACATAAGACCTAGAGCTGGTGTATAGAGTTGACGACCTACGCGCAATGTTGTGTCTTTACCGAAATGATGATCTACATAGGCAAGATTAATTTTACCTTGTGTTGCATTGCTATTACCGAGTTCACTAGAGCCTTGAATACGTACAACAGCATCAGTTTTATCATTAATCTTAGCATTAAAGATAACACGGGCACGATAATCAAAGGAAGAATGTTTACCATACGCATAGGTATCATTTTTCAATTCGCTGCCGCGGTAACGCAAACGGTAATTACCAGTTACCTTTACATTCCCTACTTGATTTTCTAATTTTGCTACTCGTACACCTAATGTATTGAGTTCAGAACTGAATTCATCGGCCAATCGATTAATCATCGCTTGTTGTTCCGCATTGGCTTTATCTTGGTTAGCCATCGCTTTAGCCACCATTTGAGCCATTTCGTAACGCGTAATAGGATTGCTGCCTTTGAAAGTTCCATCAGGGTATCCATTAATAATACCTGCATTTGCTAATTGCTCAACAGATTGATACGCCCAACTAGAAGCATCTACATCGGAAAATGGATTAGCTGCATACACACTTACAGAACCCAATACCATACAGGAAACTAAACTTGTTACCAACTTTTTATTCATCAAAAAGACCTTCTCTCATATAGATATCACATTTATTCATGAGGTGTAGTATAGTTAATATCTTGTGCCTTGTAGCTTTCACCATGAGCCAATACATGAACAATGGTTTCCAATGTGGCACGTACAGTTTCAACAGCCATACTTGGTTGATTTGGTTTATCCACAACTTGGGATGGCAAGTACGGAATGTGCATGAAGCCCGCCTTAATATTGCCTTTTTGTGCTGCATAATGACACACTCCATACATCAAGTGATTGCATACAAAGGTACCGGCTGTATTAGAAACCTTTGCAGGAATGCCATTTTGGTGCAATGCATTAACGATGTTTTTAATTGGCAACGTTGCAAAATATGCACTAGGGCCATCTGCTACAACAGGTTCATCTTCAGGTTGGTTGCCTCCATTGTCTGGAATGCGGAAGTCATCGCAGTTAATAGCAACGCGTTCTACTGTAATATCTGGTCGCCCCCCTGCTTGACCTACACATAGAATAAAGTCTGGTTGGCATTGTTCAGCCGCTGCTTTCACAGTATCAACAGATTTGTAACGTACAGTAGGAACCATTTGAGTCACTACATTATAATCACCATCGGTATAGCCATCCATTGTTTTTACCGCTTCCCAAGCTGGGTTAATAGGTTCACCGCCAAATGGATCAAAACCGGTAATCAAAATTGTTTTCATCACACTACCTCATAACGATATCTCATGGTGCATTAGAATAATCAAACATGACACATAACCTTAAAAGGATATATCATATAGTTTCATAAGAATATCATACTTTCATAGAAAAGGGTTAAATAAAGTAATACATCAATAAGATGTTTAATACGAGCATAATCAATGCAATTGGAAGTTGAGCTTTAATAACGCCATATTGGTCGCGCATTTCAAAGGAGCGCTACCGGTACGATGTTAAAGTTTGCCGCCATAGGTGTCATTAAAGTACCGCAATAGCCAGCAAGCATTGCGATAGCACCAATAGCAGCTGGGTTTGCACCATGAGCTACAACGAGCATTGGAACACCGATAGCACTTGTAATCATCGCAAAGGCTGCAAAGGCGTTACCCATGATCATTGTGAAGATGACCATACCGATGCAGTAAGCTACAACTACGAGGAATACATTATCGGCAGGCACCACACTAGCTACAGCACTGGAGATAATTTTACCAACGCCAGCCAAATTAAATAGATAGCCTAGGGCCGCTAATAATTGGGACAAAATAGCAGTCCAACCGATAGCATCGATGAGACGACGACCTTCATGGAACCCTTGGTTAAATGAACCCTTAGTGATGTAAAGAGCAGCACCCATAGCAATGATGGCTGCAATACCAAGGCCTACAAGAGCGCCTAATTTAGTAAAGAAGCCAATGATAAATGTGATGATACCAACAAGTAAAGCCGGTACGAAAATAACATTACCAATACGAACTGCTTCGCCTTTTTTGAATTCAATAGGAGATTCAAAGTAATGACCTTTGCCGAGTTGTTTTACCAAGACGATAGCAGCCATGGCGATAACGAGCCAGCCATTGATTTCCTTAGATAGATAAGAGCCAAAGATAAAGGACACGCTGTACAAGAGCCAGAATAAGCCTGTACCGATACGATATTTATGTTCTTTATCAAGGAATGATTGAATGGCAAAGATAAATAGAATAATCCCTACGAGAAGGTATACATAATCTAAGGGCTGCATTTTATAGATAAGTTCTAACATATTATTCAGCCTCCTTCTTTAATTCTTCTGGTGTAACAAGGATATTAAATTCATTAGGTACTAATTTACCAGCTTTCATATCCTCTTCGTCACGAGCTACAGAGGCTTGAATTGTTTTATCAAAGATAATAAAGCGAATGAAGTTAACGATATAGGCACAAACAGCAGTTGGCAATCCGTATAACACCATATCTGTTAACTCTACAGAATAGCCTAATTGTTCCATAACGCCTTTGATAAGCAATAACCCACCAGCAGCAAGGAACAAATTTTGACCGAAGAAATTGCCTGTATTATCTGCAGAAGCAGCTATACCACGCACCTTATCAAGAGTACGTTGAGATACTGGGCGACCTTGAGCTACTGCAGCTTCACTCATAGGTGCGATCAACGGACGTACCATGGCAACCATACCGGACATGTTAATACCAAAAGCTACAGTTACTTGACGCACAAATAAGTAAATCATAAAGATACGACCAGCCGTAGCAGCGTTGATCTTGCCGATCAAAATTTCTGCCCGTTCACGTAAGCCATGACGTTCCATAAGACCAATAACAGGTAAAATCAAAATAAATAATGACATATAACGATTTTTAACGAAAGCCTCCCCAATGGCACCAACGATATCGTTGATACTGAGACCACCTGCAAGGCCCGTTACAAAACCTGCGGCTACGACAACTAACAAGGCATTAAAGCGCAGCATCAGACCGATGACCATCACTAAAATACCAGATAAGACTAACATAGTCTCACATCCTTTCCACAAATCATCTATAAACTAGTTCTAAAGTCCATAGATATAATATATATGTTTACATTATATACCTAAATATGTATTTTTTGCATAAACAAATAAACCTTATACATTACTCTCATTTGATATAGTTATTATGTCACATTAAGTACACTCTATATCAAATAGTTATGTATAAGGTTTGATTAGTTACTAGGCAACTATAATAAATCTTTTTTGAAAAGTATAGTAGTATGTTGTTTACCTCTAAAATGAACTTTATCATATGCTTTAAAGCCGAAAGATTCATACATTTTAGGCAACCACGGATGTTCTTGTGCTGTACCTAATGTAACAGCTGGCGTTTTAAACTGATTGATCAATAATTCTTCCGCATAACCAAGCGTTTCCCGAGCATAGCCTTTACCTTTGAACTCAGGTGCCGTTACAAAGTGAGCAATGTGTGGGAAATTTATCCGGTGTAGAATATTTAATCCACGGCATACAGAACGTAATGGAACTAACAAGTTGCCCATCAATATACAATCCATATACAGGATAGGTTTCGATCCACGCCTTGGATTCTTCTTCTGTAAAATCGATAGCATCGAATGTAATTGGATAGTCTTTAATCGCTGCATAGCCGTCGATTAATACCTTATGATATTCTGCTGTATCCGCTACTGTTAATTGTCTAAATTCTTTCATTGTCATTCCCTCATATTTATGTTTTTATTCACTAGTTTTGCATATTTATTACTTATGAACGTTATTATACACTTATACGTATTAAGTTGCAATATATTTACATAAATATTGCATGAAGTTTTAATGCCTAAGAAGAAAATAGAGGATGATATATTGTAATATAGATATTTTTATAGCATCAATACTGCTCTACCATAAAAGTTATCCAATATACACGGAATGTATAGATATTAATATTTCAGAGGCAATATATTAATATCTATATAAATACAAAAAAACAGGATGTATCACTAGGATACATCCTGTTTGAGCTTTCACAAGCTCGAGGGGAAGTTATCAATATATTATTGATTAATACGGGAACCGTATACGTCGCGTTGAGTTTTAGGTTCGTTGTTAACGCGAACACGTTCTGTTTTATGACGATCGTTGTCAGCACCAGAAATACGATCAACACGGAAGTGGTTAAGACGGATATTTTGTAATTCAGGACCAAATTCGTTCATAGCACGTTTCATGTTGTCATCGATAGGAGCACCATTTTGAAGTGCACGGTACAACATAGTAGCGAATTCGTAACGAGTCATCTTAACATCGCCTTTGAATGTGCCATCAGGGTAGCCAACAAGGATACCATTGCCAGCCAATTGGCTAATGTATTGGTAAGCCCAGTGGTTACGAGGAACGTCTGGGAATTCAGCAGTTTTGCTAGGATCAATTGCATGTGGAGTCAAGATTTGTAACAAGTTGTTATATTTGTTTTCCATATCTTGAAGACGTGCATTCAATTCAGCAATTTCACGGCCCATAGCTACGCGAGAGCGGGACTCAGGGGAACGTTTACCAAGACGAATGGATACGCCAGCATTCAATTGAGATTCGCCAGTACCTACAGTACCACCAACGGAGAACATTGTGTCTTCGTTAGGACGGTAGAAAGCGCCCAATGCAGCGGAGTTAGCATTGTGGTAGTGACCATAACCAGCAGCGATTGTCCATTTGTCATCTGGGTTGAAGTCCAATGGATGTAAAGCAGCCAATGCAGCAGAACCTGCACCTACTTTATTAACGCGTTTTTCAACATTGCCAACTCGGTTGTTCAAGTTAGTAATATTATTGTTGATTTGACCTGGTGTGGAGTTGTTGATTTGAGTTTGTAAATCATTTGCTACGGAGTACAATTGGCTACCGTTTACAGCATCTGTGGAATCAGCGGAAATTTTACCAGCTGCTACGTTGTGGATTTGGCGTTCTTGACCAGCTTACCAACGGATACAGAGCCTACAGGGCTAGTACCTGCGAAGCCACCATATGTATGGCCAGCTACAGTTGCGCTAGTTACATTTGTTGCAGAACGAGTAGTGGAGTCAGCACCTAATGCAATGGAGTTTGCAGTGGATGCATTAGCTTTGTTACCGATTGCAATGCTGTAATCAGCAGTTGCAGCTGCATCAGAACCGAATACGTTAGTACGTACGCCTGTTGCTTGAGCTCCAGCACCGAATGCTTGTGCATGATCGCCAGTAGCTGTTGCAGAGGAACCAATAGCATTAGCATGGTTGCCATTAGCTGTAGCATCAGCACCGATAGCATTAGCTTTGTAACCAGTGGATTTTGCTTGGTGACCAAGAGCTAAAGAACGTACATCGGAAGCTGTTGCACGAGTACCGATTGCAATGCCCCAAGTTTTGTCAGCTTGAGCTTCATGACCGATAGCAATGGATTCGCTCATTTTTGCTTTTGCTTCGTTACCTACTGCTAATGCAGAGCTACCTAATGCAGTGTTTTTAGAACCGATAGCTACAGAATTGCTGTTCCAAGAACCAGTTTGAAGTGTAGCTGCATCAGATTCATTATCGAAAGTACGATCGCGGTAGTTTTTAGTTGTACCATCTACAGTATTGTTATAACCATAAGCAATCGCATTTGTACCTTTAGCAATGTTAGCATCGCCGAAAGCTTGTGCATATGCACCTGTTACAGTATTGCCATCACCGAAAGCATTAGCTTGGTTACCATCGATTGTATTTGGTTACCGTATGCACTGCTAGAACCATTAGCGCTTGTAATTGTATTACCTTGACCTACAGCGATGCTAGTAGCTGTACCATTAGCAACAGTACCATAAGCAACACTATTATGTGTAGTATCAGGAGATGCAGTAGCATTACCGGAAGCAAAGATAAAACCTTGTGCTGTTTGAATTTCTGCCGCATCTACTGGTGCAGTTGCAGATAGACCTACAGCTGCAGCAGCAGCCAATACAGCAAACGCTAATTTTTTGGAATGTTTGTTTTCTCTCATCTTACACCCTCACTAAATTAAAATTCTTAACCAAACACAATACAATTTTTCAACCTCTCTAAGTTCCGCCTCTCTCCTCGGGCTGATAAAATATACTTCTTACTTCTCACATAAGAAATATATTTGATTCAATTTAAGAAAAATTTATATTGTTGATTACCCGCATAGCATATCAAAGTTTTACGATATAAACAAGCCTTTTTCCCATATAAAGTTCATTAATAGCTCTTCATAATTCCAAAAAATAGCATGATTACTGGCATTCTTTGTTGTATCAATATACTCATCATTTTTAATGATGAGTAAGAAAAAAATCACAGCTTTTTAAAAGATTCTACAGAATATATTTTGTATAACTTATAAATAATTGCTATTTTTAATAAGTTTTATGAATATTTCAAGTAGCCCACCAGCCCTTATTCACATTAACTTCATGAACACTTTCTGAACTTCCAATGAGAGAATAATTAATCATTTTTCTGGATTTTATAATAATTTTATTTTTTTACTCTTAATAGTATTCTATATCTACTTAAATAACTTAATAAGTATACACATATCACCCAAAAATATTCGCATAAGTTTACAAAAACAAGGCTTAATCTATATATACAGCATCCATATTCTTTCCATAGCTATCATAAAACCAAAAAAAGCTCCTACGTTACTTGAACGTTAGGAGCTTTTTATATATTAAGCCAACAAGGCTTTTTACAAGTTCTTCTGATTTACCAA